>Ga0182742_1000800_pt1 | contig 45537 bp, 39 predicted proteins | sample eDN5th37CBELigMG_FD_128880 | JGI IMG/M metagenome (GOLD analysis project Ga0182742, IMG submission 128880) | Enriched Miracle-Growth compost microbial communities from Emeryville, California, USA - eDNA 5th pass 37_C BE-Lig MG (version 2)... ... | reverse complement strand
GCCGCCGAGATCGGCATAGACGAAGCCGAGGTCGATAGTGATGCCGCGCGCCTTCTCCTCGGCGAGGCGGTCGGCGTCGGTGCCCGTCAGTGCCTTGATGAGCGCGGTCTTGCCGTGGTCGATATGGCCGGCCGTCCCGACGATCATAGGTCCGCCAGCGCATCCAGCAGCGCCGCGTCCGCATCGAGGCAGCGCAGGTCGAGGATCAGCGCGCCGTCGCGGATATGGCCGATGACCGGGACGGGCAGCGCGCGCAGCCGGGCGGAAAGCCGGTCCGGCGCATCGCCGCCCGCGCCGGTGAGACGGAGGCCGGCGCTCGGGATCGTGTCGACGGGAAGGGCGCCTGAGCCGACCTGGCTCCGGCAGGCGCAGGCGGCGGCGGAAAAGCCGTGCGGGGCGAGCAGGGCGTCGACGGCGGGGGCGAGGTGGGCGGCCTGCGCCGCGATGTCCGCCTCGGGGCGGGTCAGCAAGCGCAGCGTCGGCAGGCGCGCGGCGAGGCGGTCGGGATCGCGGTAAAGTTTGAGCGTCGCCTCCAGCGCGGCGATGCGGACCTTGTCGAGCCGCACGGCGCGCTTCAGCGGGTTGCGGTCGATCGCCGCGACGAGGTCCTTCCTGCCGACGATGAAACCCGCCTGCGGGCCGCCGAGCAGCTTGTCGCCGGAGAAGGTGACGAGGTCCGCGCCTTCCGCGACGGCTTCGGCGACGGTCGGCTCGCGCCGAAGGCCGTGGGCCGAGAGGTCGACGAGCGAGCCGGAGCCGAGATCGTTCAGGAGCGGCACGCCGGCCTTCCTGGCGATCTGCGCCAGCTTCGGCGCGGCGACCTCGGCGGTGAAGCCCTCGATACGGTAGTTGGAGGTGTGCACCTTGAGGATGACGCCGGTTTCCGGGCGGATCGCGGCTTCGTAGTCGCGCGGGTGGGTGCGGTTGGTGGTGCCGACCTCCATCAGCCGCGCGCCGGCGCGGGCCATGATGTCGGGCATGCGGAAGGCGCCGCCGATCTCGATCAGCTCGCCGCGCGAGACGATGGCCTCGCGGCCCTCGGCGAGCGTGTTGAGGGCGATGAGGACGGCGGCGGCGTTGTTGTTGACGACGGTGGCGTCCTCGGCCCCCGTCAGCGCGCGCAGGAGGCCGCGCAGGTGATCGTCGCGCTGGCCGCGCCCGCCGCCGTCAAGGTCGAATTCCAGCGCCAGCGGATGGGCCATGGCGGCGGTCGCGGCGCGAACCGCCTCCTCGGCGAGAATGGCGCGGCCGAGATTGGTGTGCAGCACGGTGCCGGTAAGGTTCAGCACGGGGCGGAGGGCCGAGCGCGCGGCGGCGGCAAGGTCCTCGGCGACCGCACGCGGCAGGCCGGCGGCGAGCACCGCGCCGTCCTGCCCGGCCCGGATTTTTTCCCGCGCGATTTCGAGCCGTGCACGGATGGCGGTGACGACGGCGAGCCGGCCGTGCTCGGCGACCAGCGCCAGCCCTTCGGGCGCGGTCAGCATCTGGTCGACGGAGGGAAGCGCGCGAAAACCCTGCATCAATAGCCTGCAAGATAGGGGTTGAAGCCGCCGCGCCGGAAATCCGTTTCCTTCATCAGCATGTCGAGGCCGAGGCTGCCCACGTCGTCGGCGACGGGGTCGAGGCTGGGGTTCCTCATCGTGTAGAAGATCTTTACCCAGGAGCGGCATTCGCGGCAGGTCTCGGCCTTCACCGTCGCCTCGGTGGTCTCGACGGAGCGGTAGCTGATGCCCTTGGTCGAGCCGCAGCACAGGCACTTCACCCGAACCTCGTTCCAGCGCGTGGCGCAGCAGGCGCAGGCGGCGTAGCGAACGTTCTCGATGCCCTGCGTGCCCATGACGGAGGAGGTGGCGGGCCGGCCGCCGCAGGCGGGACAGAGGCCCGTGCCGACCGGGACGAGCGCGTCCGCATCCAGCGTCGCGGCAAGCCGCGCCATGTGCACCTGCACGGCCGCCGCGGCGAAGAGATGTGGCGCGGCGCTGTCTTCGGGGATAAGGTCGGCGAGGATGTTGGCGACGAGCCAGTCGCGGTCCGCGGCATCGGCGGCGCGCACGGCATCCAGCGCGAGGCGGGCGGGCTCGGGCATGGCAAGGCCGGCCGCGCCGTCGAGGAAGGCGTCGAGCGTCGCGCCGATGGTGGGATCAGCTGCAAGCGTGAGCCGGTCGATGGGCGGCATGGCGACGCGCGCCGCCTCGGCCCCACGTTCGGGGGCGATGACGGCCACCGGCGGCAGCGTGGCGGCGAGGCGGGCCTGCAGGCGCGAGAGCTCGGCGAGGAAGGTAAGATAGGGCGCGAGCGCGTTGCTTTCTGCAAGGAATGCGAAGCGGCGGGCGCGCGCCTGGAACAGCTTGACCGGCTCGGGCAGGAAGGCGAGCGGCGGCTTCGGCACGCCGCCGATGAGCGAGGGATCCGGCTCTGATGTCTCCGCCATGAAGTCTCCGGTAGCTCCGTCTTCGGAGGCTATTTTGACGGGTCGGTGCGCCGGCGTCCAGCCAGTTCGCGCAGCCATTTGCGATGGTGGCGAAAGGCCCAGCCGCCGGTGACGGTGCCGCGGGTCATCGCCCGGATCGTGCCGCGCGTCCAGATCGCCGCGTAGACATGCAGGATGAAGATGAGGATCGCGCCGAGCGCGGCGAGCGCATGGACGGCGACGGCGATGCGGCGCGTCGGGATCGAGACGAGATGCGGGAAATATTCCTCCCAGATCATGACGCCGGTGGTGACGAGGACGGCGATCAGCGCAGACATGCCCCAGAACACCAGCTTCTGGCCGGCATTGTACTTGCCGAGTTCGGGCAACTTCTCCTCGTCGCCCTTCAGCAGGTCACCGATCCTCAGGCTCCATTCCACGTCCTCGCGCCGCGGCAGGTTGAGCTTCCACATCTGCAGGAAGAGCAGGAGGAAGCTCGCCACCAGCACGATGCCGACGATGGGGTGCAGCCAGCGCGTCGTCTGCCCGCCGCCGAAAAGCCCGGTCATCCAGAAGAGGGAGGGGTGGAAGAAGGAGAAGCCGGAGATAAGCAGCACGATCATGCAGAGCGCCGTGACCCAATGGTTCAGCCGGGTGAAGCCGCGATAGCGGCTCACCACGACCGGGTGCTTCGTCTCGATCTCGTCGCCGGGGGCGGAATAGACGCGGTTCTCGGCCATCACACCTCCTTATCGGCGGGCTCGGGCCGGGTCTCGTCGACGAGTTCCTCGGCCTCTGCCTCCTCGTGCGGCGTCACCTCGTTCGGCCGGGCGAAGAGGCCGTGCAGCAGCGCGCCGGCCGCCGCAAGGCCGGCGACGGCAAGGCCGACGGTCTTGGCCGGGCCTTTCCAGCCGCGTACCACGGGCGAGATCTTGGGATCGTCCGGCAGGCCCGCATAGAGCGAGGGCTTGTCGGCATGGTGCAGCACATACATGACATGGGTGCCGCCGACGCCCTCGGGGTCGTAGAGGCCGGCATTGTCGTAGCCGCGCGACTTCAGGTCCTCGACGCGCTCCTCGGCAAGCTCGACCATGTCTTCCTTGGTGCCGAAGGTGATGGCCTTGGTCGGACAGGCCTTGGCGCAGGCGGGGCCCTGGCCGACGGCCACGCGGTCCGAACAGAGCGTGCACTTCTTCGAGACGTGGGCGGTCTTGGAGATGCGCGGGATGTTGAAGGGACAGCCCGTCACGCAATAGCCGCAGCCGATGCAGTTGTCCGAGATGAAATCGACGATGCCGTTGGAATATTGCACGATGGCGCCGGGTGCGGGGCAGGCCTTGAGACAGCCGGGATCCGCGCAGTGCATGCAGCCGTCCTTGCGGATCAGCCATTCCAGCTCGTTGGTCTCAGGGTTCTCGTATTCCGTGAACCGCATCAGCGTGAACATGTCGGGCGTCAGGTCGTGCGGGTTCTCGTAGACGCCCGTGTTCTCCTCAAGGTCCGGATGGGTGTCGTTCCACTCGATGCAGGCTGACTGGCAGGCCTTGCAGCCGATGCATTTCGATACGTCGATCAGCTTGGCGACTGGTGTGAGCTGCCGTTCGGGCGCGGGCAGGTCGCCCGTCGCCGAAGCCTTCACCACGTCGCTGGCCAGCAGGTTGGAGGGAAGTGGCTGGAGCGGCGGGTTGGTCGCCGCCGTCAGGGGTTCGGGCGCGCGTTCGTCCGTCATGACGAAGCCTCCTCTGCCGCTGGCTCGATATTGACGAGGAAGGCCTTGAATTCCGGCGTGTCGATATTGGCGTCGCCGACGAAGGGGGTGAGGCTGTTCGGCCCGAAACCCTTGCGCGCCGCACCCATGAAGCCCCAGTGCAGCGGGATGCCGACGACATGCACCGGCTTGCCGCCGCACATCATCGGGCGGATGCGCTTCGTCACCACGGCCTTCGCCCACACTTCGCCGCGCTTGCTCCACACCCGCACGCGGCCGCCCTTGGTTATGCCGCGCTCGGCGGCCAGTTCCTCGCTGATCTCCACGAAGAATTCCGGCTGGAGCACAGCGTTCACGCGGTTGTGCTTCGTCCAGTAGTGGAAATGCTCGGTGAGGCGGTAGGAGGTGGCGACGAAGGGATAGTCGGCGCTGGTGCCGAGCTGGGCCACGTCGTCGGGGAAGATGCGGGCGACCGGGTTGCCGCGCAGCCTGGCGTTGAACGGGTTCTCGACCGGGCTTTCGAACGGCTCCATGTGGATGGGGAACGGCCCGTCGCGCATCAGCTTGCGGGCGAAGAGCCGCGCTGTGCCTTCCGGCGTCATGATGAAGGGCATCACCGTTTCCGGCTTTGCCGTCACCGCGATGTCGGGCACGTCGTAGCCGGCCCATTTCTCGCCGGTCCATTCGATCAGCTTGCGGCTCTCGTCCCAGGGCTTTCCGGCAAGGTCGCAGGAGGCACGGTTGTAGAGGATGCGCCGGTTGGCCGGCCAGGCGAAGGTCCAGTTGAGGAAGGTGCCGAGGTCGCCCGGGTCGCTGTTGTCGCGCCGGGCCATCATGTTGCCTTCCTCCGTCCAGGAACCGGCATAGATCCAGCAGCCGGACATGGTGGAACCGTCGTCGCGCATGACGGCGAAGTTCGGCAAGAGCTTGCCGGCCTCCACCAGCACCTTCGTCGGGTCGGCGGGATCGTAGAGCGTCTGAAGCGCGCGCCCGTTCATCTCCTGCGCCAGCTCGGCCGGCTCGGGGTCGTAGGGGTCCTCGTAGTCCCAGGCAAGGTTGAGGATCGGCTCGGGACAGACCCCGCCCTCCTTGCGGTAGAGCTCGCGCACCCGGAGGAAGATGTTCGCCATGATCCAGGTGTCAGCCTTCGCATCGCCTGGCGGGGTCGCGCCCGGCCAGTGCCATTGCAGCCAGCGGCCGGAATTGACCGTCGCGCCCTCGTCCTCGGCAAAGCAGGTGGAGGGCAGTTGCAGCACCTCGGTCTTGATCGCCGCCGTGTCCACGTCGTTGTAGATGCCGTGGTTCTCCCAGAAGTGCGCCGTCTCGGTCTCCAGCGGGTCGATGGTGACGAGCAGCTTGAGCTTCGACAGACCCGCCGTCAGCTTCGCCCGGTTGGGGAAGGCGAGCAGCGGGTTGAAGCCCTGGCAGAAATAGAGATTCACCTCGCCGCGGCTCATCATGTCGAACATGCGCAGGATGTCGTAATAGGCGACGTCCAGCTTCGGCAGCCAGTCGAAGCCCCAGTCGTTCTCCTTCGTCGCCGCGCTGCCCCACATGGCCTTCAGGAAGCTGACCATGAATTTCGGCGTGTTCTGCCAGTAGCTCGTCTGGCCGGGCACGAGCGGCTTGTTGCCGCGCGTCGACATGTAGGTCGCGTAGTCCGTCTCCTTTTCCGTCGCCAGGTTCATGTATCCCGGCAGCGTGTGGGAGAGCAGGCCGATATCGGTGAGACCCTGGATGTTGGAGTGGCCGCGCAGCGCATTCACCCCGCCGCCGGGCAGGCCGACATTGCCGAGGATGAGCTGGAGCATCGCCATGCCGCGGATGTTCTGCGCGCCCTTGGAGTGCTGGGTCCAGCCGAGCGCGTAGAGCGAGGTCATCACCTTGTCGCGCGCGGCGGTCGCGCCGATCATCTCGCAGATCTTGAGATAGCGCTCCTTCGGCGTGCCGCAGAGGTTTTCCACGAAGTCCGGCGTATAGGCCGCGACGTGCTCCTTGAGGAGGTTCCAGACGCAGCGCGGGTCGGACAGCGTCGGGTCGGTCTTCACCGTCCCGTCCTCGCTCAGCTGGTATTCCCAGGACGTGCGGTCGTAGTCGCGCTTGTCCTCGTCATAGCCGGTGAAGAGGCCGTCCGCCCAGCCGAAATCCTCGCGCACCAGATAGGTGGCGTTGGTGTAGTTCTTCACATAATCCCACTGCACCTTGTCGTTCTCGATGCAGTAGCGGATGACGCCCATCAGGAAGGCGATGTCGGAGCCCGGACGGATCGGCGCATAGACGTCGGCGACCGAGGCCGTGCGGTTGAAGCGCGGATCGACGACGATCAGCCGCGCGCCGCGATGGTGCTTGGCCTCCGTCACCCATTTGAAGCCGCAGGGATGGGCTTCCGCCGCATTGCCACCCATGACGATGACAAGGTCGGTGTTCTTGATGTCGGTCCAGGCGTTCGTCATTGCGCCGCGGCCAAAAGTTGGAGCCAGACTGGCTACCGTGGGGCCGTGTCAGACGCGTGCCTGGTTGTCGAAGCCGACGATACCCATGGAGCGGACGGTCTTGTAGGTCAGCCATCCGGTCTCGTTGGTGCCGCCCGATGCGGCGAGGAAGCCCGTGGTCGTCCAGCGGTTGACCGTGACGCCAGCGGCGTTCTTCTCGATGAAGTTCGCGTCGCGGTCGTCCTTGAGCGCGCGGGCGATCTTGTCGAAGGCCTCGTCCCAGGAGATGTCTTCCCAGCGGTCGGCGCCGGGTGCGCGGCGGCGGGGCTTCGTGGCGCGGGTCTCGGACTTCACGAAGTCCTTGAGGGCCGCGCCCTTGGGACAGAGCGTCCCGCGGTTGGTCGGGTGGTCGGCATCACCCTCGATATGGATGAGCTCGGCCTTTTCGCCGGCGGAAAGGTCGCCTTTCGAATACATCAGAATCCCGCAGGCGACCGAACAGTAGGTGCACACGTTGCGGGTTTCGGTGGTGGTCGCCAGCTTGAAGGCGCGGACATGAGCGGCTGTCGCTGCCTCCGCCGCGCCGAAGCCCATGGCTCCGAGCGTGGTGGCCGCCGCTCCCGCGCCGGCGAGCTTCAGGAAGCTGCGGCGGGAAAGATCGATGTTCATGCGCTGTCCTCGTACCTGCCTTGCGGATCGGTAGACCTCGAATGGTCGTCCTTGCGGGCGGGCCTGTCAAGGCCGGATCTCATGCGAAAGTCATGGCCTTGGGCGAAACGATGGGTCATGATTGCCGCCGCGGCACCTCTCGCCGCCCGTTCGAGAAGGGAGTTCCACGCCATGTCCGACGCTGCCGTTTCCGCCGAACCGCGCCTCACCTCGCTTGCCCATGGCGGGGGCTGCGGCTGCAAGATCGCGCCCGGCGTGCTCTCGGAGATCCTGCGCGGACAGACGCCGCTGCCGGTGCCGCCGGAGCTGCTCGTCGGCATCGAGACGTCCGACGACGCGGCTGTCTACCGGCTCAACGACCGTCAGGCCGTCGTGGCGACGACCGATTTCTTCATGCCCATCGTCGACGACCCGCATGATTTCGGCCGCATCGCCGCGACCAATGCGATCAGCGACGTCTATGCGATGGGCGGCACGCCGCTTTTCGCGCTGGCACTGGTCGGCATGCCCGTCAACACGCTCTCCACCGCCACCATCGGCGCTATCCTCGAAGGCGGGGCGGCGGCCTGCCGGGCGGCGGGCATCCCCGTCGCCGGCGGCCACACGATCGATTCCGTCGAGCCGATCTACGGCCTCGTCGCCATCGGCCTCGTCGATCCGGCCCATGTCAGGAGCAATGCCGGCGCGCGGCCGGGCGACGTGCTGATCCTCGGCAAGCCGCTCGGCGTCGGCATCTTCTCGGCGGCGCTGAAGAAGGAGGCGCTCGACGTCGCCGGCTACGCCCGCATGATCGCGACGACCACCCGCCTCAACACGCCGGGCCCGGATCTCGCGCAACTGGACGGCGTGCATGCGATGACGGACGTCACCGGCTTCGGTCTTGCCGGCCATGCGCTCGAAATGGCCCGCGGCTCCGGGTGTCGCCTCCAGATCGAGTGGGCTGCCGTTCCGCTGCTCGAAGGCGCCCGTGATCTGGCCGCCGCCGGCTTTATCACCGGCGCCTCGGGACGCAACTGGGCAAGCTACGGCGAGGATGTGATCCTCTCCGGCGGCATCGACCCCCTCGATCAGGCGCTCCTCTGCGATCCGCAGACCAGCGGCGGCCTCCTGGTCGCCTGCGCTCCTTCCTCGGTTGCCGCGGTCCTCGAAGTGTTCCGCAGACACGGTTTCGATGCGGCGACCATCGGCCATGCCGGCGAGGGCGGGGGCGAACTGGCCGTCGCATAGCTTTCGCCCCGCCGCCCACTCGACCTTTAAGGGATCGGATGGTAGCGCTATCGCCCCGGTCGTTCTGCTATCCAGGAGAGGAACATGAGGTTCGAATGGCTCAACGAGCCGTCAGCGTGGTCGGCCGATGCGGACCGGCTGGCGATGACGACAGACGCGGAAACGGATTTCTGGCAGACGACCTTCTACGGATTCCAGCGCAACAGCGGCCATGCTTTCCTTTCGCCGGTGACCGGCGACTTCACGCTCTCGGCGGGTGTAAAGGGCGGCTATGAGGCGCTTTACGATCAGGCAGGGTTGATGCTCTACCTGGATGAGCGAAACTGGATCAAGACGGGTATCGAATATACCGACGGTCTCATGCATTTCTCGGTCGTGGTCACGCGCGAAGTCTCGGACTGGTCGGTGATTCCGCTTCCCGCTGCGACCCCGGCCGATGAATTGAAGGTGCGCCTGACGCGCCACGACGATGCGGTGCGGGTCCAATATGCGATTGGTGACATGGATTGGCAGATGGCGCGCCTCACGTCGTTTCCGGCCGCCGACGCCAGGGCCGGCGTCATGGCCTGCTCGCCGCAACGCGCCGGCTTCAAGGCGGCATTCCGCAATATTTCGATCGGCCCGGCCATCGACCGCAAACTTCACGCGGACTGACGCTAGCCGGACGCCCTCGCCAGCGGCATGCAGGAATTGCGCACGATCAGACGGCCGCGCAGCGTCAGCACCTGCGGGTCGGACGCCTTTCCGGCAAGACGGTCGAGCAGCAGGCGCGCGGCCTGCTGTCCGATCGCCTCCACGGGCTGCGCGACGGTGGTGAGCATCGGGCTGAAGACGTCGGCCCAGGGGAAATCGTCCATGGAGGCCACGGAGATATCCCCCGGGCATGAGCGCCCCATGTCGCGGATCGCCCGCATCGCGCCGATCACCATGAGATTGTTGGCCGAGAACAGCGCGGTCGGCGGCTGCGGCAAGCTCATCAGTTCCATGGCCGCACGGTAGCCGTCCGCCTCGCGGAAATGCCCCTCGCGGATCAGGTCGGGATTGTAGGTAAGCCCGGCGACATCGAGCGCCCGCCTGTAGCCTTCCAGGCGGTCGAGCCCGGTCGTGGTCGACACGCTGCCGGAAATATAGCCGATCCGCCCGTGGCCGAGGCCGATGAGATACTGCACCGCCTCGAACACGGCCGCGCAATTGTCGAGGACGACCGCGTCCACGCCAAGGCCCTCTATCATGCGGTCGATCAGCACGACCGGCTTTCGCGTGGATTTCACCAGGCGGCGCATGGTCTCGTCCTCGCCGGCCGGCGCGATGATCAGGCCGTCCACGGAGCGGTCCAGAAGCAGCTTGATCTGGTCGTCCTGCTTGGCGGTGTCCTCGTCGCTGCTGCACAGCATGACGGCGTAGCCGGCACGGTTGAGCACGTTCTGAATGACGGCCACGACATCGGTGAAGAACGGATTGCGGATATCGGCGACCGTGAGCCCGATCGTGTGCGTCGCGCCGGTCTTCAGGCTGCGGGCGATCGCATTGCGCTCATAGCCGATCTCCCTGATCGACGCCTCGATGCGCTGGGTGAGCTCCGGGCTCACATTGGACGTGCCGTTCAGGAATGCGGAAACCGTCGCGATCGATACGTCCGCGCCGCGCGCCACGTCGATCATCGTCGGGGCGCCCGAGCGCCTGCCTCGTCTTCTTGGGCGGTCCATTTCTAAACGTTTTGTCCCCGTTTCACGAAAGTGGTTACGAGCAAATATCCCGCAACGCAAGGTCTCCGGCGTCGAGGATGGGTAAATCGTGACGAAATATCCTGCGCTTTCATGTTGACACTATCTAAACGTTTCGATTAGCGTCAATCCGTCGGCTTTATGGAAGGGAGACCATGGTTGACAGGGAGGAAGATAGACGTCCGGCATCGGCCGTGTCCGAACCCTTGCTGCGCGCAAGTGGCATCAGCAAGAGGTTCGGGGGCATCGTCGCCCTGAGCGGCGTGCATCTTGACGTCCATGCGGGCGAGATCCACGCGCTTATGGGAGAGAACGGCGCCGGCAAGTCGACGCTGATGAAGATATTGTCCGGCGTCTACTCATCGTATGACGGGTCGCTCGAGGTCGAGGGGGTGCCGGTTTCGTTCGCCAGCGTGCGGCAGGCCGAAGCGGCGGGCATCGCCATCATTCACCAGGAACTCAATCTCGTTCCCGAACTCAGCGTCGCCGACAACATTTTTCTCGGGCGCGAACCGCGCATTGCCGGATTGCTGATCGATCGCCGGCGGTCCCGCCGCGCGGCGCGCCCGTTGCTCGATCGGCTCGGCATATCGCTCGACCCCGATGCGCGCGTGGCCGGACTGCGCGTCGGCGAGCAGCAACTTGTCGAGATCGCCAAGGCGCTCTCGCTGAATGCGCGCGTCCTGATCATGGACGAGCCGACCTCGGCCCTTTCCCCGGCGGAATGCGAACGGCTGTTCCGCGTCATCCGCCAGCTCGCCAAGAGCGGTGTCGCGATCATCTACATCTCGCACCGGCTCGACGAGGTCATGCAACTGGCGGATCGGGTGAGCGTGCTGCGCGACGGCAAGCATGTCCTCACGAAGCCGATCGCGGATCTGTCGCAGGACGCCATCATCGCCGCCATGGTGGGCCGCGATCTTCTCGCCACCGACTATTCGACGCCGTCCGAAACCGGCCCCGTGCTTCTTTCGGTCCGCGACCTGAAACTGTCGAAGCCGCACCGCCAGGGGTGGCGAGAGGTTCTCCATGGCGTGTCGTTCGACCTGCATGCGGGCGAGGTTCTCGGGATAGGCGGACTGCTTGGTGCCGGACGGACGGAAATCCTCGAAAGCCTGTTCGGCGCATCGAACGGCAGGGTCGACGGTTCGATCGTTTTGGATGGAGCGGATGTCGAGATCCGTTCGCCGCGCGAGGCGCGCCGGCTTGGCCTTGCCCTTGTCACGGAGGACCGAAAAATGCAGGGGCTGCATCTGGAAGCGTCGATCGTGGACAATGTCGCGCTGCCGCTGGTCTCGCATCTTTCCCGTTTCGGCCTGCGCCTCTTCCGGCGCGAGCGCGTGCTTTCCGAGCGCGCGGTGAAATCGCTCGGCATTCGCTGCAGCGGCGTCGACCAGGCGGCCGGGCGTCTTTCGGGCGGCAACCAGCAGAAGGTCGTCATCGGAAAATGGCTCGCCACGCGGCCGCGTATCCTGCTGCTCGACGAGCCGACGCGCGGCATCGACGTCGGTGCCAAGCGCGAGATCTACGACCTGATCTTCCGGCTCGCCTGCGAGGAGGGGATGGCGATCGTCGTCGTCAGTTCGGAGATGCCGGAGCTCCTGCTTCTTTCGGACCGCATCCTGGTCATGGCGCAGGGGCGCCAGCGCGGAACATTGTCGCGCTCGCAAGCCACCGAGGAGCGCATCATGCAACTGGCCGCGCCGCGCAGCGCGAAGGCGGCGGCATGAGCGGCGTGCTGAGCCTGATCTCCCGCACCAAGCTCTACTGGGGGCTGATCGCGATCTTCCTGCTCGGCGTCCTGTCCTCGCCCGTCAGCTCGAAGGGCAACAACATCTTCCTGTCCTACGGAAATCTGCTCGACGTGCTTCGCCAGGTGTCGATCACCGGCCTCATCGCAACCGGCATGACCGCGGTGATCATCACCGGCGGCATCGATCTGTCGGTGGGATCGCTGATGGCGATCTGCACCGTCGTATGCGCCATGCTGCTGACGGTCGAGGGCGATACGACGGCCGCGCTGTTCAGCCTGCCGATGGCCGGGATCGTCGCCCTGGCCATCGGCTTCTCGATCGTCCGCTTCGTCATCGTCAATCTGGAGAAGTCGAAAAGCGAAGAGCAATCCGGCCGCGATGTGGCGCTCGACCGCACGCGCGGCCTGGTCATTCCACTGGCCGCCGGCGCCGTGCTGGCCGGCCTGCTGCTCTGGTTCCTCCTGCCGCAAGTGCCGACCAAGTTCGGCGTGCTCGGTGTCCTCATCGTCGCGCCGAGCGTCGGGCTCTGCTTCGGTGCGATCAACGGCTTGCTGATCGTCGGCGGCAGGTTGCAGCCTTTCATCGTCACGCTTGCGATGATGGTCACGGCGCTCGGCATCGCACGTCTCACCGCGGGCCAGAACAATGCGGTGCTTCCGGTCTATACGGGCTCCAACGCCGTGGCCGAATTCGACAATCTCCGCTCGCTGGTCTTCGGCATCATCCCTGCGCCGGGGCTCTTCTTCCTCGCGGCGATCGTCCTTTATGCGGCGGTGCTGCGGCTGACACCGTTCGGGCGCTACGTCTATGCGATCGGCGGCAACGAGGAGGCCGCGCGGCTTTCCGGCATCCCGACCGGCAAGGTCAAGGTCGCGACCTATGCGATCTCCGGGCTGCTCGCGGGCATCGCCGCCGTGCTCTACGTTGCACAATACCGACAGGGCAAGCCGGACGCCGGCGCGGGCCTGGAGCTCGATGCCATCGCGGCCGTTGTCATCGGGGGCACCAGCCTCATGGGCGGGCGCGGCTCGATGGCCGGCACGTTCTGCGGCGTGCTCATCTTCGGTCTGCTGTCGAACATCCTGCAGCTGCACAACATCAATTCGAACCTTCAGCTGGTCCTGAAGGGCCTGATCATCGTCGGCACGGTGCTCGTCCAGGAGCGCAATGCGGCCGACCTCATGAACTTTCTGCGTCTGCCGGCACGACGGCCGGCGCAAAAGGGTGCCTCTGTCGAACGACGAAGGCAGGAGGAAACGAGAACACTGGAGGAGACCTGACATGAAACGTCGTCATATCCTGATGCTCGGCGCTGCCGTGCTGGCATCGACAACAATCCTCGCCGGAAACGCGCAGGCGCAGGACAAGAAATGGAAGATCGGCTTTAGCCAGTGCACCACGATCGAGCCGTGGCGCGCCCAGTTCAACAAGGACATCATCGCCGAGGCGGCCAAGCACCCGGAAGTCGAGCTGATCATCACGGACGGCGAAGACAAGACCGAAAAACAGGTCGCCGATGTCGAAAACCTCATTCGCCAGGAGGTCGACGCCATTCTCATCTCGCCGAAGGAATCGGCCGGCCTGACCGGCGTCGTTCAGCAGGCGATCGACGCGAAAATCCCCGTCTTCGTGCTCGATCGCAATGTGGAGACGGACCAGTACACGCAGTTCATCGGCGGCGACAACAAGCTGATCGGCCGTGCGGCCGGTGAATATGTCGTCGAGATCATGGGCGGTGCCGGCAAGGCATCCGGGAACCTCGTCGAGATCTGGGGCGGCATGGGAACCCAGGCCTCGCACGATCGCCACGACGGCTTCCACGAATTCACCGACAAGGAGCCCGGCATCAAGAACCTGCTGGACCAGCAATCCGGCGACTGGAAGCAGGACCAGGCCTACAACATCATGGCCAACGCCCTGAAGAACAACGAGGACATCGATGTCGTCTACGGTCACAACGATCCGATGGCCTATGGCGCCTATCTCGCCGCCAAGGACGTCGGACGCGAGAAGGACATCAAGTTCATCGGCATCGACGCGCTTCCCGGCGAGGGTGTGACCTGGGTGAAGAACGGCGAATTGACCGCCACCTTCCTCTATGCCACGCCGGGCGCGGAAGGCCTGCGCCAAGCGGTCAGTTTCCTCAATGGCGGAAAGGTCGAGAAGACCATCACGCTGCCGACGGAAAAGGTCACCAGCGAGAATGCCGAGGCAATCCTGAAGGAAAAAGGCATGTGATCGGCTAAGCACCGCCGACGCGAATGTCGGCGGCGCGCGTCGGAGGCGAGCGCGTCAGCGCCCTTGCCGGTCCGATCGTCGCAGCCGGCGCCTGGCCCCGATCCAGCAGCTCGGGCCAGGCGATGCCAAGACCTTCATCCCGCCTTCTGGGATGAGGGGCCGATCGAAGCCAGTTGCCAGGTGTTCCGGCCGTTCGCCTTGGCGCAGTAGAGGGCGCGGTCGGCCTCCTGCACGAGCCGCTCGCCCTCCACGCCGTTTGCCGGCGCGATGGCGATGCCGATGCTCACGCCGATCTTGATGGCGAGGCCGCGAACGGGAAACGGACGCTCGCAGGCCGCCACGCAGCGCCTTGCCATCTCGATGGCACAGGCGGGATCCGCGACCATCAGGACCGCGAACTCGTCGCCGCCGAGCCGCGCGACCATATGGCCCTTCACCTCCGCCCTCAGGCGGTCCGCGACCATCTTGAGCACGTCGTCGCCTGCGGCGTGCCCGAACGTGTCGTTGACCGGCTTGAAGCCATCGAGATCGAGGCAGAGGACGGATACGCCTCCTTCCGCGTTCGCCTTCAAGGCCTCGTCCAGCGCCTTGTAGAATTGCATGCGGTTCGGCAGTCCCGTCAGGACGTCGTGGTGGGCAAGACGGTTGGCCTCGGCCTCCGCGGCGATCCTGTCGCTGACATCCGCGATTGTCAGCAGCAGCCGGCGATGCGTCCCCTCATGGAGGAGCCGGACATAGATGAGGACGTGGTGCTCGCTGCCGCTCGACGTATACTGGCGCCAGACCGTCCGCGCATCGCAGTCGCCGTCGAGTTCGAGAACGGCGGCGGCAAAGCGCCGGGCTTCCTCCCGCGCATGCATGTCGCAGGCGTTCCTCGAAAGCAGCTCTTGCCGTCCATAGCCGTAGAAATCATAGGCGGCCTGGTTGGCCTGCAGGATCGCGAGGCTCTCGCCATCGCAAAGCAGCATCGGCATCGGGTTCGCCTCGAACAGCTGGCGCAGCCATTCCTCGCGCTGCTTCAGCCCGGTGATGTCGATACGCATGCCGATGGCGCCGCCATCCGGCGTTCGGCGGTCGTCGTGCCGAAGCCATCGCCCGTCGCGAAGCTGCTGCTCCTCCTGCGAGACGGGCCGCCGAAACTTCTCCATCCGCTCGACGAGCCAGGTCTCCTTGTCCTCGACGACCTCCCGCATCTCGTCGCCTGCCAGGCTGATCCGCAAAATCTCCTCGAAGGGGATGCCGGGTCTAAGGTGATCGGCGATATCGCTGTAGAGTTCGGCATATTTCCGGTTCCAGAGGACGAAACGATCCTCGGCATCGAAGACGCAGACGGCTTGCGGCAGCATCTCGATGATGTAGCGCAGGCGGATGTCGGCCTCCTCGCGCGCATCCGGCAGGCCGCCGGGTTCGCACTCGGCCTCGATGAAGACCGTGGTCATCGTCCGCGAGCCTGACCGCCAGTCCGCCACCTTCACCTGCACCGGCCTGCGATCGCCCGATCCGTCGGCGAGGCAGGCATTCGCGGCCTGCGGCCAATCGGGCAGAAAGGCCTTTACGGCAACGCCGGGAAAGGGATGCTGCAAGTGAAAAAGCCGCCGCGCGGCGGCATTTGCAAAGACGATCGTACCCGCGGCATCAAGGACGAACGCCGCCGTCGGACACGCCTCGAGAGATACGACTAACTCAGCGCCAAGCATCATCGCTCCGAACAGTGCCGCCTTTGGAAAGGCCGCAATCTCGAAACAGTATCCTTCGATGGTAAAGAAGACGTTCCGCCGCGCTCAAGTTGCATGATCTAGGCTGAAAGGGATATTCCGCCCGCCGAGCCGTACAGTCCCGTCATGCATGGGATGCCGCATTTCGTCTCGACTCACCGGCCACTCGACCCTGATTGTCGGCCTCATGTCGGCTGGCCGTTGCATGGCGTCCTATGCCGGCGTCGGTCCGGTCTCGTGACTGCGGGACAATTCCTCCTCGAACAGCGTGAGGAACTGCCGGGCGGCAATGGACAACGGAATTTCGCGCGATGCCACCACGCAGATTTCAAAGGGAATGTCGATGGCGAGCGGCCTGATCGCAAGGCCCATCGGTTGCCATTGCCGGGCGGTGAAGGGATCGACGATGGCGATGCCGGCATTTTCCGCGACGAGCGCGCAGGCGGCGATGGATTGCTGCACCTGGATATGCATGGAGGCGGCGAGGCTGTCGTAGAGCGCCGCGCCCTGCTGGTAGCGCGACAGGAACTCGCGGCCAAGGCCGATGATCGTTTCGCTAACGAGGTCCTCGACGCCGATGCGTTCGCGCGTGGCCAGCGCATTTCCCTTCGGCACGGCGCAGACGCAGGGAAACTGCCAGCGCTTCACGACGCGCACCGAGTCCGATACCGCCATGGGATCGGCGATGCCGAGATCGGCGAAGCGGGCGGCGACGAGATCGACGACCTGGCGGGACTGGCCGGTGGTGGTGGAAACGCGCATGTCGGGATTGAGGTGGCAGAAGCGCTTGATGGTGCGCGGCGTCACGGCGATGGAGAGGGCGGCGAAGGAGGCGAGGCGCAGATGTCCGCGCGAAAGGCTGCGGATATCGACGGCGGTCTGGGCGAGCGTCTGGAGGCTGCGGAAATATTTCTGCACCTCGTCGTAGAGCAGCAGCGCCTCGGGCGTTGCCACCAGACGCCCCTTGCGCCGCTCGAACAGCGAGAAGCCGAGGCTGCCTTCCAGCGTCTTGAGAAGCCGGCTGAGGCTGGGCTGGGAGACGTGCAGCAGGTTCGCCGCGCTCGTCACCGAGCCGGTGTCGATGATCGCCTTGAAGGCTTCGACCTGTCGCAGGCTGATCGTCGGAAGGGTCGTCCTGGCTTTCACGGCTGGCCTCCAAGGCATAGCTTTTGCGTATGGGTTTCGCAATTAATGATCTTTGACATTATGGAGTACGGTTTCAATACTGATGTCAGCCAATAAGAGGGAGAACCGGCAATGTTTTCATTCAAGTCTTCGTCCCGTCTGCGGGTCCTTGCCTGCACGGCCGCCCTGATCGCCGGCCTTTCGGCCGCCCGCGCCGGGGAACTCACGGTCTACAGCGCGCTCGCCAAAGAGCATTTCGCCGAACTGATCGCGGCATTCCAGGCGAAATATCCCGATATCAAGGTCAACCAGCTCATCGATTCCAACGGCCCGGTGATCGCCCGGCTTCTGGCCGAAAAGGCCAATCCGCGCGCAGACGTGCTGCTCGGCGCGTCCGTTCCCGGCCTCGTCATGCTGGAGAAGCAGGGCATGCTGATGCCCTATGCGCCGGCCGAACTCTCCGAGATCAAGGAGCGCTTCCGCGACACGCGCTCCGATCCGCCCAACTGGGTGGGCACGGATGCCTGGGCCTCGGCCCTGTGCTTCAACACGGCTGAGGGCGAAGCCAAGGGCGTTGCCGAACCGACGGGCTGGAAGGACCTTCTCAAGCCGGAATACAAGGGCATGATCGTCATGCCCAATCCCAATTCCTCGGCCACCGGCCTTCTGGCGATCGCCGGCTGGATCAAGCTCTTCGGCGAGGAGGAAGCCTGGAAGTACATGGACGGCCTGCACGAGAACGTCGCGCAATACGTCCATTCCGGCAGCAAGCCCTGTCGCATGGCCGCCACCGGGGAGGCGGTGATCGGCATCGCCTATGCCGCGCCGGGCGTGAAGGCCATCAACGACGGGGCACCGCTCAGCGTCGTCATCCCGAGCGAGGGCGTCGGCTCCGAGGTCGAGGGCGTCGCCATCCTTGCCGGTGCGCACAATGTCGACGACGCCAGGAAGCTCGCCGATTTCGCCGCCAGCCGCGAGGCCAACGAGATTCACAACAAGTATTACGCGCTCGTTGCCCGCAAGGGCGTTTCCAACCCCGTGCCGAACTATCCGACGGGCGAGGAGGCGGCGCTGGTGGAGATGGACTTCTACTGGGTGGCCGAGAACCGCGACCGTATCCTTGCCGAATGGCAGAAGCGCTACGGCTCGAAGGATGCGCCGAAATAGGGCGCACGCACGAACCTTTCGAGAGGGGCATCGCGCCGGGCGCGGTGCCTGACGCCCTGCCGTTCCACCGGAGACCTCGCCGATGGCTGCCTTTTCGACCGCCGCAGCGGAAAACGAAACCGGACGGAAACCCCGGCTCGCCTTCCGCCATCTGCCGGAAACCCTCAGTCTTCTGGCGCTTGCCCTGTTCCTGGCGGTCGCGATCCTGCTGCCGGTCGGCACGCTTCTGATCAAGGGCCTGCAGGACGCGGAGGGAAACTTCGTCGGGCTTGCCAATTTCGTGCGCTATTTCGCCGAGCCGGGCGTCTCCGTCGTGTTCTGGAACAGCCTCAGGATCGCGTTCATCTCCACCTGCCTGACGCTGCTGCTGGCAAGCCTCTACGCCTTCGCGCTCACCCATTCGCGCATGCCGGGCAGGGCGCTTTTCCGCGGAATCGCGCTGGTGCCGCTGCTGACGCCCTCGCTCCTGCCGGGCATTGCGCTCATCTATCTCTTCGGCAACCAGGGTTTTCTCAAATCCGTGCTGATGGGCAACAGCCTCTACGGGCCGATCGGCATCGTCATCGGCGAGGTGTTCTTCACCTTCCCGATCGCGCTGATGATCGTCTCCACCGCGCTCTCCACCATCGACCGGCGGCTCTACGAGGCCTCGACGGCTCTCAGGGCCGGCTCGCTGCGCCGCTTCTGGACCGTTACCTTCCCCGCCATGCGCTTCGGCCTCGGCGCGGCCTTCTTCGCCACCTTCACCAAGGTCTTCACCGATTTCGGCGTGCCGATGGTGATCGGCGGGTCCTATCCGGTGCTGGCGACCGACCTCTACCAGAAGGTCATCGGCGGCTTCGATTTCCAGATGGGCGCGGTCGTCGGCATCCTGCTGTTCATTCCGGCGGCGCTCGCCTTCCTCGCCACCCATCTGATCCAGCGCCGCCGCAGCAGCGAGGGCATGGGCAGCCGGGCCGTCGTGCATGTGCCCGAGCCGCACGGGCCGCGCGACGCCGCCTGCCTCGTCTTCTGCATTCTTGTCGCCTTCGCCATCCTCGCCATCCTGGTGACGGCGGTCTGCGGGTCGCTCTTCAAGCTGTGGCCCTACAATCTCAGTTTCTCGTTCGGCAATTACCGTTTCGCCGAATACGAGCCGAGCGGCTGGGGCGCCTATCTCAACAGCCTGAAGCTCGCCTCGGCCACCGCGCTCGCCGGAACGGCCGTCACCTTCTGCGGGGCCTATGTGCTGGAGCGCACCAGAGGGGCCGGCGGCCTGCGCGGCATCATCCATTTCCTGTGCATCGTGCCGCTCGCCATGCCGGGCATGGTGCTGGGCCTTTCCTACATCTTCTTCTTCAACAGCCCCGGCAATCCGCTGGGCGGCATCTACGGCACGATGACCATCCTGGTGCTGAGCACGGTCGTCCATCTCTACACGGTGCCGCATCTGACCGCTCTCACCGCGCTGAAGCAGATCGATCCGGGCCTTGAGGCGGTCGGCCAGTCGCTCAAGGTGTCCCAGCCGGTGACCTTCCTGCGCGTCATCCTGCCGGTCTGCCTGCCGACGATTCTCCGGATCGCGAGCTACTTCTTCATGAATGCCATGACCACGATCTCCGCGCTGGTCTTCCTCTATTCGGCCAATACCAAGGTCGCGACCGTCAGCGTCGTGCTGCTCAACGACAACGCCATGCTGGGCCCGGCGGCGGCGATGAGCGTGCTGATCGTCGCCACCTCGGCCGGCGTCGTCGCCCTTCAATGGCTCGTCATGCGCGGGCTCCTCGGCAAAACCCAAAGCTGGCGGGGCGGCGCCGCTTGAGGCCGCTGATCCCGCTATCGTCATTTCAAGGTTCCCCATGATATCGCCTTCCCATTACACGACCCCGACAGAGTTCCTGCAATTCGCCGTCGAACTGACCGACGCCAGTCGGTCGCTGATCCGCTCGCGCTTTCGCGCGCGCGGCGATGTCGAGATGAAGCCGGACGCGACGCCCGTGACGCCGACCGACCTGGAGGTGGAAAGCCTCATCCGCGGCATGATCGCCAAGCGCTATCCCCGGCACGGCCTCATCGGCGAGGAGCATCCGGCGCAAGGCGCTGCCGAAAGCCATGTCTGGGTCATCGATCCCATCGACGGCACCCGCTCCTTCATCGCCGGCCGGCCGGTCTTCGGCACGCTGATCGCCCTTACGGTCGATGGGGTTCCGGTCATGGGCGTCGTGGATATCCCCATCATGGGCGAACGCTGGCTGGGGGCGAAGGGACATGCCACCACGCTCAACGGCATGGAGGCCCGCACGCGCTCCTGCCCGGCGCTCTCGGACGCCATCCTGCTCGCCACCTCGCCGGAATATCTCGACGGCGATGCGGCGGCCCCGTTCCAGCGGGTCGCGGAATCGGCCAAGTTCACCATCTATGATGCCGGCACGCAGGGCTATGGCCTCGTCGCCAGCGGCCATGCGGATATCATGATTGCCGCGCGCTACGGCATCGTCGACTATCTTGCGGCGGTGCCGGTGGTGGAGGGCGCCGGCGGCGTCATGTGCGACTGGAGCGGCGCGCCGCTGACGGTTTCCTCGGGCGACCGCTTCGTCATGCTGGGCAATCCGGCGCGCCTGCCGGAAACGCTCGATCTTCTCGCAAGCGGCGGGATGGAAGGAGAACGCCATGGCGCCATTGCCTGATACCGCCCGCGGCGTCGCAAAGGCGCTGGAAATCCGCGGCCTGACGAAATCCTTCGGTGCCTTCAAGGCGCTCGGCGGCATCGACCTCGATGTGGAGGCCGGCGAGTTCGTCTGCTTCCTTGGGCCGTCCGGCTGCGGCAAGACCACGCTGTTGCGCGCCATCGCCGGCCTCGACCGGCAGGATGGCGGCCGTATCGTCCAGAGCGGCCGCGACATCTCGCTCCTGCCGGTGGCGGCGCGGGACTTCGGAATCGTCTTCCAGTCCTATGCGCTCTTTCCGAACCTGACGGCAAGCGACAATATCGGCTACGGCCTCAACCGGCTGGCAAAAGCGGACCGCCGCCGCCGCGTCCAGGAGTTGGTCGATCTCATCGGCCTTGCCGACCATGCGCACAAGTATCCCTCGGCCCTTTCCGGCGGCCAGCAGCAGCGCGTGGCGCTTGCCCGCGCGCTCGCCCCGTCGCCGGGCCTGCTGCTGCTCGACGAGCCGCTGAGCGCGCTCGACGCGCAGGTGCGCCTTTATCTGCGCGATCAGCTTCGCGATTTGCAGACGCGGCTCGGCGTCACCACCATCATGGTGACGCACGATCAGGAAGAGGCGATCGCGGTCGCTGACCGGATCGTCGTGATGAACGGCGGCGCGATAGAGCAGGTCGGCCGGCCGGAGGAGATCTACGCCCGTCCGGCGACGCGCTTCGTCGCGGAGTTTCTGGGCGATACCAACGTGCTGGACGGCGTCGTGCTGCCGGAGGGCGGCGTGCGGATCGGCACGGCGGCGCTTTCCGCCGGATCTCCCGGCGGGGCGCGGGCGGGTGACCGGGTGGCGTTCTGCATCCGCCCGTCCGACATTGTGCTTTCGGCAACCGGCGACGGCCTGGCGGCGACCGTGCGCTCCGTCGAGTTTCGCGGCGGTCACTACAAGGTGACCGTCCATGCGGGCGCATTGGCGGCAACGCTCAGGGCCGAAATCAGCCGCGCGCAGAAAGAGGCGCTCGGCCTAGCCCCGGGAAGCGCCGTTGCCGTCTCCTTCCCGGCGGAGAGCGCGGTGCTCTTTTTGGCCGCCTGAGCCCGCCGGCCATCCGTGCAGCGACCTGCAGGCGGGCTTCAGCGCGCTTGCGTGTCTGCCGTCCGCAACCGCCGTCGCACCTCCTCGCGCGCATGGGCGATGATCGCCTTTGTCAGGCGTTGCTGAAGGCGTTGTGACGACACGATCGCCGACATTGTGACCTGCAGGTGCGGCTTGAGCGGTATGCTTTTCAAGGCGCTGTAGCGACGGGAGGAGGCGGTCAGCTCGTCCATGATCGTCACGCCGAGCCCTTCCTCGACGAAATGGCCGGCCACGTTCATGAAGCGGACGTCGATGCCCGGGCTGTAGGGCGCGTTGCTCTTGCGGAAGGCGTCCTCGACCAGATTGCTGATGCGGCTGCTGGTGCGCGCGTTGATCAGCGGATGGCCGATGAGGTCGACGGGCGTGACGAAATCGAGGGCGCTGAGCGGGCTGTCCGTATGGCAGGCGCAGACCATGTCCAGCATGGCGAGCGGCAGATATTCCAGCGTGCGGCGCGGGTGCGGCTCCATGGCGAAGCCGATGTCGGCTATGCCCGTCTCGACATATTCGAGGAGGTTGTCGAGGCGCTGCGTCTCCAGCGAGACCTCCACGCCGGCGTGACCGCGCAGGAAATGGGCGACCACCTGCGGCAGGAGGGATTCCGAGAGCTCCGAGGTCGCGACGATGCGCATGCGGCCCTTGCGGCCGGTGCGCAGATGGGCCGCCGTCTGGTTGACCTTCTCCTGCATCATGAACAGCGGCTCGGCCTCCTCCAACAGGATCTGCGCCTCCTGCGTGGGGATGAGGCGCTTGCTGACGCGCTCGAAGAGCAGGAAGCCCAGCGAGGATTCAGCGTTCTTGATGGCGTTCGAGACGGCCGGCTGCGACATGCCGAGATCTTGCGCTGCAGCAATCGTCGAGCGGGTGCGCATCACGGCGCGCAGGATTTCAAGCTGGCGAAGATTCAAGGGGCGCTCCTCCGGAAGGAAAGCTGATCTGCTTTTCCGTTCGGGAATCAATCTAGTTCATATCTATCGATTATGAACTGCCTTCATCAAATAATTGATGCGCATATTGCGGACTTCAAAAATCCCTTCCTATTATTGCCCATAAGAAAAGCAGATTTCGCAGGTGCATTAAATTTATGCGGCTGCGAAGATGACCCGAAAGCGGCGATGATGACCCTGTTGAGTGGCGTGAAGATCCTCAGTTTCAACCATTTCCTGGCGGGGCCGCTGGCCGCGCAGACGCTGGCCGATCTCGGGGCCGACGTGGTTGCGGTCGAGCCGATCGAAGGCGCGTTCCAGCGCAACTGGGCCGTCGCCAACCGTTTCGTCGGGGGCGACAGCGTCAATCATCTGGCGACCGGCCGCAACAAGCGCAGCATCGCCGTCAACCTCAAGCATCCGGACGGCGTCGCGGCGGTGAAGAAGCTGGTCGAGGGCGCGGATGTCGTGATGGAGAATTTCCGTCCCGGCACGATGGAAAAGCTCGGCCTCGGTTACGCGGCGCTGAAGGCGATCAATCCCGGGCTGATCTATGCAGTGGCGACGGGCTTCGGCGGGGATGGCCCCTATCGAAACCGGCCCGGCCAGGACCTTCTCCTCCAGGCGATGTCCGGCCTTGCCGCGCGCACCGGCAGCGCCGACGGCCCGCCGACCGCGGTGGGCGCGGTCATCGTCGATCAGCACGCCGCCTCCCTCTATGCGATGGGCGTGCTTGCCGCCCTTTTCGCCAAGGCGAAGACGGGCGAGGGGCGGCTTGTCGAGGTCAACCTCTTCCAGGCGGCGATCGACCTGCAGGTCGAGCCGCTGACGGCCTGGCTCAACGGCGCGTCCTCGCCGGCCTCGCGCGGGCCGGCCGGCATCGCCTCCTGGTTCAGCCCCGGTCCCTACGGTATCCATGCCACGGCCGACGGGCACCTCGCCGTTTCGATGGCCGCGCCGAAGGCGCTGGCCTCGGCGCTCGATATCCCGGCTCTTGCCCAGTTCACCGAGGCGGACAGCTTCGCGCGCCGCGAGGAGATCACCCGGCTCGTCGCGGACCGGCTGGCGACGAAGCCGACCGCCGACTGGCTCCCGCTTCTGGAGGCAGGTCAGATCTGGCACGCGCCGGTCCAGGATTACGCGGATCTCCCGAACGATCCGCAACTTGCCCATATGGGCGCCTTCAAAACTGTCGAGGGAGCTTGCGGCGAGCCGGTCACCATGGTCATGCACCCGGCACGCTACGACGGGAAGGCGCCGGAGGTGCGGCTCGTGCCGCAGCCGCTCGGCGCTCAGACGCGCGATGTCCTCGCGGAGGCCGGCTATGCGGACGGCGAGATCGATGCGCTCGTCGCCAGCGGCGCCGTCGGAGCACGCTGATGACCGGTTCCCTCGATATCCGCATGAAGGTGATCAGCTTCTGTCACTACCTGCAAGGACCGGCCTGCAGCCAGTACCTCGCGGATATGGGGGCGGACGTCATCAAGATCGAGCCGCTCAAGGGCGCCTTCGAGCGCCACTGGTCCGGCGGCAATTCCTGGGTCACGGATGTCAGCGCCTTCTCGCTGGCCGTCAACCGCAACAAGCGCTCCTTTTCCGTCGACCTCAAGTCTGAGGAGGGGCTGGCCCTCGTGCGGTCGCTGATCGCCGAGGCCGATGTGGTGGTGGAGAACTACCGCCCCGGCGTGCTCGACCGGCTGGGCCTTGGCTACGAGTCCGTGCGCGCGATCAATCCGGCGATCATCTATGCCTCGGCCTCGGGCCTCGGCGCGACCGGTCCGGCCTCCGGCCGGCCCGGGCAGGACCTCCTGATGCAGGCGCGTTCCGGCCTTGTCGCCGCGACCGGCGGCGGCGGGGAGGGGCCGGCGGTCGTCGGCGCCGCCATCGTCGACCAGCACGGCGGGTCGCTGCTGGCGATGGGGATCCTCGGCGCCTATATCCGCCGCCTGCAGACGGGCCGGGGTACGCGCGTCGAATCCAGCCTTTTTTCCGCGGCGATCGACCTCCAGGTCGAAGCGCTGACCAAATATTACGCGGCGCCCGGCCGGGAAAGGCTGTTGGAACGCGGGCGCAATGTCGGCAGCTGGTATCACGATGCGCCCTACGGGCTCTATCGCCTCGCCGACGCCTGGATCGTCCTGTCGATGAACGATGCGGCGAAGCTGGCGGAGGCGCTCGACAGCGAGGACCTGCGCGCGCTCAGCACGCTCGACCGCTATGCCGAGCGAGAGCGCTATGCCAGCGCCATGGCCAGTGTTCTGGCGGACCGCAGCTTCGCGGAGCTGAGCGCCCGGTTCGACGCGCACGGCGTCTGGTTCGAGCGGGTCCAGACCTACGAGGACCTGAGGGCGGATCCGCAGGCCAACCACATGGGCGTCTTCAGCGAGATCGACGTCAACGGCAGGGCCGCGACGCTGATCAGCCATCCGCTGCGCTACGACGGAGAGACGCCGTCGCTTTCGCGCATGCCGTTTTATCCCGGCAGCGACAGCCGGGAGATCATGACGGAACTGGGTCTGCCCGCCGAGCGGCAGGCGGACCTCATCGAGAAGGGTGTGGTCGGGCTGCCGCGGGCAGGCCGGCAATGACCTGAGACAACGCCTTCGGGCCGATTGGAAGACAGAGATGATAGATTTTTCCCTGCCGGACGACAGCCGGCTGCTGGTCGAGACTGTCCGCAAATTCGTCCAAACCGAAGTCCAGCCGCTGGAGGAGGCGACGGAGCACGACGCCCGCATTCCGCCGGAAGAGCTGAAGCGCGTCAAGGCGAAGGCGCAGGAACTTGGCCTCTATGCCATGAACATGCCGGAGGAGGTCGGCGGCGGCGGGCTCTCCTGCGTCGACCATTGCCTCGTCGAGGAGGAGTTCGGCAAGACGTCGGACGCGCTCATCCGCCGCGTCTTCGGCCAGGTTTATCCCATGCTGCTCGCCTGCAAGGGCGAGCAGCGGGAAAAGTACCTGCTGCCGACGGTGCGCGGCGAGAAGATCTGCGCCATGGCCATCACGGAACCCGGCGCCGGTTCGGACGCCGCCTCGATCACCACGACGGCCGAACGCGACGGCGAGGAATGGGTGCTGAAGGGCACCAAGCATTTCATCAGCGACGGCGATATCGCCGACTATGTCATCGTCATGGCCCTGACGGACAAGGAGAAGCGCGCCCGCGGCGGCATCACGCTGTTCCTCGTCGACAGGGGTACGCCCGGCTTTAATGTCGCCCGCACCCAGCCGATGATGGGTCATCGCGGCTATGGCCATGCCGAACTGGTCTTTGACGATTGCCGCATCCCGGCTTCGGCCGTGCTCGGCGAGGTCGGCGCGGGCTTCAAGCTGATCATGCAGAGCGTGCTGGAGATCCGCCTTGCCCATATCGGCGCGCGCGCCGTCGGAATGGCGAGCCGTGCGCTGGAGCTGATGCGCCGCTATGCCGGCGAGCGCCGGCAGTTCGGCCAGCCGATCGGCGATTTCCAGATGGTGCAGAAGCTGATCGCCGACAGCGCGATCGAGATCTTCGCCGTCAAGATGATGGTTCTCAACGCCGCCTGGGAGATCGACCAGGGGCTGGAGCCGCGCGACAAGGTGTCGATGATCAAGGTCGCCGCCTCCGAGATGCAGGGCAGGGTGGTCGACCGCGCCATCCAGGTCTTCGGCGGCATGGGCTTTACCAAGGAGATGCCGCTGGAGCGCATGTACCGCGATGCGCGCGTCACCCGCATCTATGACGGCACGTCGGAAATCCACCGCATGCTGATCGCCCGCAGCACCATCAAGAACGGCCTCAATCTCTAAGGAAGACATTTCATGAGCATGCAAACTCCCCTGACGGTCGGCGCGATCTTCTCCTTCCGCAAGACGATGACCGTCGCCGAACAGGCCCTGTTCACGGGTATCAGCGGCAATCTCGGCCCGCTCTACGTGGACGCCCGCGCAGCCGCCAAGGCCGGCGCGTCCGGCATGGTCGCCTTCGAGCTGGCCGTCGGGGCGCTCGCCACCACCTGCCTTGCACGTCTCGGCGGGCCGCAGCGGCGCATTGCCGATCTGGCGCTGTCGTTTTCCGCCCCGGTCATCGTCGGCGAATCCGTCGAGGCGAGCGCCGAGGTGACCGCCGTCGAAGGCGAAGCCGTCCTCTGCCGCATCGCCTTCACCAATACGGGAACGGGCGAGGAAGTCGCCGCCGGCACCGCGCGCCTCGTGCCCTTTTCCAGCAAGGGGTGAGGCGATGTACGATCCCAAATCCTTCGACGACCTCGGCGTGGGCGAGAAGGTCACGCTCTCCAAGACGATCACCGAGGCCGACGGTGCGCTCTACATCGCGGCGACGGGCGATTTCGGCCCGGTGCACGTGGACGAGGTCTATGCGGGCGCGACCCGTTTCGGCAAGCGGCTCGCACCGGGGATCATGGTGGCGGGTCTCTGCACCAGCATCCTCACCAGCGAACTCGTCGGCACGATCGGCGTCTCCATCGAGGACCGTTTCTGGTTCACCGGGCCGGTCTTCTACGGCGACACCATCACCTTCCAGGTCTGGATCGCCGAAAAGCGCGAGGAGAACCGCACGATCATCTGGCAGGCAAGCGCGTGCAACGCCGACGGGCTGGAAGTGCTGAAGGCGGAAGCCACGCTCAAATTCCCCCGCAAGAAGCCGGCTCCGGCAGGAGGAACATCATGAAGACGCTCGATCTCGGCGGCATCACCGTCGCCACCGTTCTTCCCTACAAGGCGGATTTCTCCATCGACTGGGACGATTACGCGAAGGTGCTCGACTATTGCGTCTGCCCGGAGGGCATCACGGCGGCGCTGGTCAACGGTCATGCCGGCGAGGGCGGGCTTCTGACCGCCGGGGAGCGCCGCCAGGTCGTCGAGCGTACCCGTGCGCATATCGGGGCAAAGCCGCTGCTTGCCGGCGTGATCGCGACCTCGACGGCGGAGGCGATCGCGGAGGCGCGGATGGCCCAGGAAGCCGGCGCCGATTGCGCAGTGCTTTTCCCGCCGGGGCCGCTCGGCGGCGGCGCGTCGGCGTCCGCCCGCGCGCCGGTCGCCTATGTGAAGGCCGTCGCCGGGGCGATCGACATCCCGGTATCGCTGTTCCAATACCCGGTGACATCGGGTTTCGGCTATTCGACGGAGACGCTTTGCGAACTGGCCGCGATCGACGGCGTCATCGCGATCAAGGAAGGCAGCGACACCATGCTGGCCTATGACGAGAACTGGCGGGCCGTGAAGAAATCCGCGCCGAACGTCGCGATCCTGGCGTCGAACTACAACTGGATGCTGCCGCAGATGGCGGTCGGCGCCGACGGCATCCTCTCCGGCCTCGGCTCGCTGGTGCCGCATCTCTTCGCCGAACTGTGGGCCGCGACGGCCGCCGCCGACCTCAAGGCGATGCGTGCCGTCAACGACCGGCTCCATCCGGTCGTCCGCGCGATCTACGGGCCGTCTCCGCTGATCGACATGCACACGCGCATGAAGACCGGCCTGAAGGCCCTGGGCGTGATCGGCAACGACGCGCCCCGGCCGCCGATGATGCCGACTCTGCCGTCGATCGCGGACGATATCGCCCGCGTCATGGATGCGGCGCGGCGTGCCGGCGACGTCCGGGTCGGTTGAGGAGACGAAGATGGACGACGGACCGTTCACCCACATCGTCAGGGTCGACATCGATCCCGAACATGAGGAGGCCTTTAATGCCTGGTATCTCGACAGGCATTTCCCCGACCTTCTCGCCTGCCCCGGCTGGCTCTCGGCCCGGCGTTTCGTTTCCCTCGGTGACGGTCCCAAATACGCCGCCATGTACGAGGTCGCCGGAAAATGGGCCTTCGAAACGCCCGAATTCCAGAAGGTAAGGGGCTTCGGCCCCTTCGAGCCGCATGTCCGCAATTTCACCCGCATCCAGCTCCGCCCGATCGGCTGAGATATGCGCCCCATTGCTGACGGGCTGTGATACTGACGTCCGGCGAATATCCGGTCCGGCGGACGTCCAAACAAAAAGACCACGAAAATCCGGTCAACGAAACTTCAGAGGTAACAACATGTTCTCACGATTCCTGAAGGCAGGCGCCGTCGCGGCGCTTCTCCTGTCGCCCATCGCCGCCCGGGCGGAATGCACCCCGGCCATCGGCGACGACAATCTGGTGGAGAAGGGCAAATTGCTTCTCTCCATCAATCCGACCAACCCGCCCCAGCAGTTCGTCGACAGCGACGGCAACCTGCAGGGGCTCAATGTCGAGCTGGCCGCCGAGCTCTCCAAGCGGATTTGCCTGCCGATCGAGCTCGTCCGCATGGACTTTCCGGGAATGATCCCGGCCATGAACGCCGGCCGCATCGATGGCCTCAACACCGGCATGTTCTGGAACGAGGAGCGTTCCAAGCTCATGTATACCGTTCCCTACGGGCGCCAGTCCGTCACGGTCGCGGTCGCGCCCGACAGCACCGTGACCTATTCCAAGGTGGAGGACCTTCTGGGCAAGGCGTCGGCCGTCGAGGTCAGCTCCTACCAGATGAACTGGCTGAAGAAGTTCAGTGAGGAGCAAGTCGCCGCCGGCCGCGAGGGCGTCGACATCCGCACCTTCCCGACCGCCACCAACGTCGTCGGCGCTCTTCTGGCCGGGCAGGTGGACAATGCTCTCCTCGTCGACAGCGTCGCCCGCGATCTCGTCGGCAAGGGCAAGATCAAGGAAGCTCTGACCGATCTCGGCGCAGCCCGCACGACGCTCGCCTTCCACAACAAGGCGGTCGCCGACGCCATCGTCAAGGCGCTGAACGACATGCGCGCGGACGGCAGCTATCAGGCCCTGTTCGACAAGTTCGGCCTGACCGCGCTTACGCCCGAGCAGCCGCTCGAGATCGCCGGCCCGGGTCCCGCCTGAGCCTCGATGCGTCAAGACAAGGAGCCGAGCCGTGAGCTACTTCGATCCCGCAGCGTTCGTGGACTACCTCTTCAACCGATTTCTGCTTGGCGGTGTCCTCGTCACGATCGGGCTGACCGTCGCTGGCGTGCTTGGCGGCCTTGTCCTCGGCATGGTCATCGCGCTGATGCGCATGTCTGAGAGCCGGGCTCTCTCCATTCCCGCGAAGGTCTATATCTGGTTCTTCCGCGGGACGCCGCTTCTGATCCAGCTTGTCGTCATCTATACCGGTCTGCCGCAGCTCGGCCTGAAGTTCGGCGTCATCGGTTCGGCGCTGATCGGCCTCATCCTGCATGAGGCCGCCTATCTCGCCGAGATCATCCGAAGCGGCTTCATGTCCGTGCCGCAGGGGCAGCGCGAGGCGGCCTGGGCGCTCAGCATTCCCAAGACGACGATCTTCTGGCGGGTGACGCTGCCGCAGGCCTTCCGCCTGATGATCCCGCCGTTCGGCAACTCCGTGAACTCGCTCTTGAAGGCGACGTCGCTGACCTCCGTCATCTCCGTGGAGGAGATCATGCGGCGAAGCGACATGCTGATGCAGGAGCATTTCCAGATCCTGGAGGTGTTCGCCGCAGCGACCGTCTACTACCTCATCCTGGTGTCGGCCTGGGACATCGTCCAGCAGCGGCTGGAGCGTTACTTCGGCCGTTCCGTCGCCCGCGACGCCAAGCCCGCCGTCGTGCAGCACTGAACCTTCGAGTAGGATAAGAGATGGCCACTCCCGACACCGGCGCCTTCACCGATCCCCATGCCGTCCAGATTGAAGCCATGTACAAGCGGTTCGGCGATTTCACCGCCCTGACGGATATCGACCTTTCCGTCGCCAAGGGGGAGAAGATCGTGATCTGCGGTCCTTCCGGCTCCGGCAAGTCGACGCTGATCCGCTGCATCAACCACGTCGAGAAGCACGATGACGGGCGCATCTTCGTCAACGGGATCGAGCTGAAGCGCGATATCAAATCCGTCGACAGGGTAAGGCGGGAAACCGGCATGGTCTTCCAGAGCTTCAACCTGTTCCCGCACATGACGGTGCTCGAAAACTGCCTCCTGGCCCCGATGTCGGCCCTTGGGCTTTCGCGCAGGGAGGCCACGGACAGCGCAATGCATTTCCTCGAAAAGGTCCGCATTCCCGAGCAGGCCGGCAAATATCCGGTCCAGCTCTCCGGCGGCCAGCAGCAGCGCGTGGCGATCGCCCGCGCACTCTGCATGAAGCCGAAGGTCATGCTGTTCGACGAGCCGACCTCTGCGCTCGATCCGGAAATGGTCAAGGAGGTGCTGGAGACGATGAAAGGGCTGGCGAACGACGGCATGACGATGCTCTGCGTCACGCACGAGATGGGTTTTGCCCGCGAGGTCGCCGACCGGATCATCTTCATGGACAAGGGGCGGATCATCGAGGAGGGCGTGCCCGAGGCCTTCTTCTCGGCGCCGCAGACGGAGCGCGCGCGCCATTTCCTCGATCAGATCATCCACTGATCCTTCCGTTTCCTGAACCGGCTCGCCGCCGGCGCCGACCCGAAGCGGGGAACCCGCGACCGGTCCCGCCTGGCGGCGCTCCGCCTTGCCGACGCCTTCCAAATCCAAAGATCCGATTGCAAAGCTGTTCCGTTGGCATCATTTTGCCAACCCGGCACGGAGATGGGCGGATGCGTCATGGTCAGTAAAAAATCGTCCACGAAGAAGGCGTTAGACAACAAGATCAGTCTGGTGGACGCGCCGTCTCCCATGCCTCTCCGGTTCGGCGACGATCCGTATGTCTGGGCGTGCTGGCTCTATTACGAGGACGGACGCACCCAGGGCGAGATCGCCGACATCATGGGGATCTCCCGTGCAACGGTGAACACCTATCTCGCCGATGCCCGCAGCCGCGGTATCGTCAACATATCGCTGGAGCCGGAACGGCTTGGTTCGCTGTCGCTGGCGCAGGAACTCAAGCGGCATTTCGGGCTGGATGACTGCCTCGTGGTTCCAAGCGACGATGGCGCCCGCTCCCTGATCGACCGGTTGGGGACGGCAGGCGGGCAGGCGCTTTCCAGGATCGTGAAGTCGGGCGACACGCTCGCGGTCGCATGGGGCCGTACCGTACTGGCGATTGCGGAACACACCTCTTCCGCCGTGCAGGACGTGACGGTCGTGCAGGCGACCGGGGGAACGAGGGCGAGCTTCGCATATACGCCGGAACTTTGTGCCGCGGCGATGGCCGGCGCGCTCAAGGGGCGTCTCGTCAACATCACCGCGCCGGCGCTGGTCAAAAGCCGTGAAGCCCGCGACGTCATTTTGCAAGAACCCTTGGTGGACGACCAGTTTCAGGTCCTGCAACGGGCGAACAAGGCGCTGTTCGGCATTTCCTCGCTGCGGCCCAATTCGACGATCCATACGAGCGGGTTCTTCGAATCCGTCTCCATCCAGGAATATCTCTCTAAGAACGCGGTGGGCGTTGTCGCCGGCCGCTTCCTCGACGGGCAGGGCACGCCCGTAAAGGGCCCGCTGGACGAGCGCACGATCGGCATCGATCTCGATACGCTCAAGGCGATCGATGTGCGGATCGCCGTTGCCGGCGGCTTCGACAAGGTCCCGGCCATCCTGGCCGCGCTGAGGGGCGGATATGTGACCGTGCTCATCACCGACGCGGCAACGGGTTCGGCGATATTGAGCGCGGAGGGCGTGCGGCCGGTCACGGCCAGGCAGGCGCGCGCGCGGTCGCAGGACGATCCGCTGCAGCCGATGCAGATGCGGAGCCATGTCAAGAAATTCCTCAACGACGCCGATGAGGTCGTGGAGGAAATGCTCGAAGGCCTTGTCGCCGCACACGGCACCCATCTCGTGCCGATCGGCGGGTCCCAACGGTCGCTGGTGGCCAGAAACGGCCCGAGGCCGGGCAAGGTCGGACTGGTGATCGGCGGCGGATCCGGCCACGAGCCCTGCTTTTCCGGATATGTCGGCAAGGGACTTGCCGACGCCGTCGCCATCGGCAACGTGTTTTCCTCGCCTCCGCCGGGACCGATCCTCGAATGCGCGCGCGCTGCCGATGGCGGCGAGGGCGTGCTTTTCGTCTACGGCAACTATGCGGGAGACGTCATGAATTTCGAGATGGCCGCGGAAATGGCGCAGTTGGAAGGCATAGAGGTGCGGACCGTCCTGACGACCGACGACATCGCGTCCTCCTCGATCGAGGATCGCGAGGGCCGGCGAGGGGTCGCGGGAAATTTCTTCATCTTCAAGATCGCCGGGGCGGCGTGCGATCGCGGTTTGAGCCTGCAGGAATGCGAGGCGCTCACGCGCCACGCCAATGCCAGGACATTCACGATGGGCGTCGCGCTGGAGCCCTGCTCGATGCCGCAGACGCGTCGTCACAATTTCGAAATCGGGCCCGACGATATCGAAATCGGCATGGGGATTCATGGCGAGCGTGGCGTCACGCGGCAGAACATGGCGCCGGCCGACGCGATCGTCGATCGCATCATGGACCAGATTTTCGTCGAAATGAATCCGGCGAAGGGCGACAGCGTGGCGGTGCTCGTCAATTCCTTTGGCGGCACTCCCCTCATGGAGCTCTACATCATATTCCGGCGCGTCCGGCAGCGCCTTGCCGCGCGCGGCGTCAAGATAGAGGCCAACTGGATCGGGCATTACTGCACGTCGCTCGACATGGTCGGCGCGTCGATCTCGGTCATGCATCTGGATGGCCGGCTTTCCGACCTCCTTCGTCACCCGTGCGATGCCGCGGCGATCAGGGTTGCCTAGCTGCTGCGAGGGAGGAGAGTTCATGAGCGGTTTGAGAGGAAATGACATGGACAAGGAAGGTGCGCACCAGGTCGTCCGCATGTTTCAGCGGATCTCTGCGGCGATCAATGTCGAAAAGGGCAGGCTCTCGGAGCTCGACGGCGCGATTGGCGATGCGGATCACGGAATAACCATGGCCCGCGGGTTTTCCGCCGTCACCAAACGGCTCTCCGGCGTCGACTGCGAAACGTCGCTTCCCTCGGACATCTTCCGGATCGCGGCATCGACATTTCTCGATTCCGTCGGCGCGTCCACCGGTCCCCTCTACGCAACGGCATTTGCCGATGCGGCGCAGGCGCTTGCCGGAAAGGAAAGCCTGGGCCCGTGCGAGCAGGCCGATATCGTCGAGGCGGTCAAATCCGGGATCAAGCGCCGGGGCAAGGGAGACCGCGGGGACAAGACGATGCTGGATGCGTGGATTCCGGCGGCGGAAGCAGCCCGGGACGCCCGCCAGCGCAACAGAACGGCCGTCGAAATGTGGGAACAGGTGCTGGCGGCGGCGCGGACCGGGTGCGAATCCACGAAATCGATGATCGCTGCGCGCGGCCGGGCCTTGCGGCTGGGCGAACGGTCGCTCGGTCACATCGATCCCGGCGCGGCATCCGCCGTGATCATCATCGCGGCCATGAAGGATTCCTTCACCGAAACCTGAGCGCCGATGCGTCCGCGCGGATAGCGCCGGCAGCTAGCCTGCGGCGCAATTGAAAAACGAAAAGACTGGAACTGTTCAGGGCGGTGCCTCGTACCGCCCCCTGCGATGCCGCGCGCTTTTCCGCATCGACAATCGCGTGCAAGGAGCGCCACGACGAGCAAAATCTACAATTTTCGATTCCATCTCGACATATGTCAAAATTTCGGCTAGCGTTTGGCCATGGGTCGATGACGTCGCGGCATTCTGCGCGTCATCCCGGCCCGCGATGGAGGAGTGTGGACCAGGGCGCTGTCGCGCCCCCGGTTCATGGAATTGCAGGGAGGGCGTGCCATGGCTTCCGTATTTTCGGACCGTCAGCTGAATTTTCTCGTTCTGGCGAATGCGCTCGTCATCGCCGTCGCGGTCGTCTTTTCCGGGGATACGTTCCTCAGCCTCTACAATTTCCAGTCCATGTCGGCGCAGGTTCCCGAGCTTGCCCTCCTGGCTCTCGGCGTCATGCTTGCAATGGTCGCGGGCAATGGCGGCATCGATCTTTCGGGCATCGCGCTCGCCAATCTTTCCGGCATCGCCTCCTATCTGCTGATGCGCGACTGGGTTTCGGTCGACGACCAGCCGCTGACCTTCGTCTGGCTCTTTGCGGGGATCGCCTTGCTGATCGGTCTTGTCGGCGGCATGATCAACGGCGCGCTGATCGCGTTCGCCGGGTTGACCCCGATCATCGCCACGCTCGGCACGCAGCTGTTCTTCACCGGCATCGCCGTCGTCATCACCAACGGCTCCGCCGTCAGCCTCGGCTATATCGAGCCGCTCGATGATTTCGGCAATACGCCGGTGCTCGGCGTGCCGATGTGCTTCGCGCTGTTCGTCGCCATCGCCGTCGTGCTCGGCATCGTGCTGCGCTACACGCCCTTCGGCCTCAAGCTCTACCTGATGGGAAGCAACGCCAAGGCCGCGCGCTATGCCGGCATCCCGCAGCGTCGCATGCTGTTTGTCACCTATACGGTCTGCGGCGTCCTGGCTTCGATCGCCGGCATCATCATCGCGGCGCGCACCTCCAGCGTGAAGTGGGACTACGGCACGTCCTATGTCCTGATCGCGATCCTGATCGTCGTCATGGCCGGGGTTCGCCCGGAAGGGGGCTACGGACGGGTGATCTGCGTGGTCCTGTCAGCGACCGCCCTGCAGATGCTGTCGAGCCTCTTCAACTTCCTCGATATTTCCAACTTCTTCCGCGATTGCGCCTGGGGCCTCCTGCTCCTGATCTTCCTCGCAACGTCGCGGTTCGATCTGCGGGCCTTCCTTCCCTCGCGAAGCTGAAGCCGTGGCATTGCTGGCCGCGCCGCGCCCTCGCAGCCAGCACCGTCTCTGGGGGCAACAACCATAATGAGGAAACGCTTATGTCTTTTTTCAAGAAAGTCGCAGCCGGCACGGTCGCCATCGGCGCTCTGTGCGCAGCCCAGGCCGTCATGGCGCAGGACACGCCGTCCATCGTCACCGTCGTCAAGGTGACCGGTGAGAACTGGTTCACCCGCATGGAGCAGGGTGTCGTTGCCTATGGCGAGGACAATTCCGGCGTCAAGACGAGCCAGGTCGGCCCGGCAAAGGCCGATTCCGCCCAGCAGCTCCGCCTGATCGAGGACCTCGTCGCCAAGAATGTCAGCGCCATCGCCGTCGTTCCGATGGATCCGTCGGCGCTCGAAGGCGTCTTCAAGCGCGCCATGAACCGCGGCATCAAGATCATCACCCATGAAGGCGACAGCCTGAAGAACACCCAGGTCGACATCGAGGCCTTCGACAACGCCGTCTTCGGCGCGCGTTTCAACGAACGTCTGGCCGAGTGCATGGGCAATTCCGGCAAATGGACGTCCTTCGTCGGTTCGCTCGGCAGCCTGACGCACGTCCAGTGGGCGGATGGCGGCGCCGAGAATGCCAAGAAGCATCCGGAAATGGAGCTCGTCTCGCCGAAGAACGAATCCTTCAACGATGCCAACAAGGCCTATGAGAAGGCACGCGAAATCCTGCGCAAGTACCCCGATATCAAGGGCTTCCAGGGCGGCTCGGCCATCGACGTCATCGGCATCGGCCGCGCGGTGGAAGAAGCCGGCCTCGTCGGCAAGGTCTGCGTCGTCGGCCTCGGCCTGCCGAAGGATACCGCGAAGTATCTCGAATCGGGCGCCGTCCAGAGCATTTCCTTCTGGGATCCGAAGGACGCCGGCTATGTCATGAACAAGGTCGCCGACCTCGTGCTTCAGGGCAAGGAAATCACCGACGGCATGGACCTCGGCGTTCCCGGCTACAACAAGGTCAGCGTCAAGAAGGGCCCGGGCGACGGCATCATCGTCGTCGGCGAAGCCTGGGTCGATGTCGACAAGTCGAACTACAGCCAATACCCGTTCTGATCCCGGTCGGATCTCGTAGCGACAGCAGGACGCGCCGGCGAAAACGCCGGCGCGCAGCATCAACGGAATGAGACCATGCCAGACAGCGTGACAAACGAAAGCCGAGCCGGATCCGCCGCGGAAGGCACGATCCCCTTTCTCGAAGTCAGGGATCTGCAGAAGCGTTTCGGCGGCGTGCGGGCGCTGAAAGGGGTCAGTTTCAAAATCGAGCGCGGCCGCACCTACCATCTCATGGGCGAGAACGGCTGCGGCAAGAGCACGCTCATCAAGATCATCTCCGGCGCCCAGCCGGCCGATGGCGGCGAACTGGTCATCAACGGCAAGACCGTCGACAATCTCGATCCGATCGGCGCGCTCGCTGCCGGTATCGAAACGGTCTACCAGGATTTGTCGCTTCTGCCCAATCTCAGCGCCGAGGAAAACGTGGCGCTCACCCGCCAACTCGTCGCCGCGAACGGCAATCTTGCGCGCCCGCTCGATCGCAAGGCACTGCGCCGGACCGCGGTCAAGGCGTTGAGCGCGGTCGGCCTGCCGACCGATCCCTATTTCCTGTCGACGCCCGTCGAGCAATTGCCGATCGCCACGCGCCAGCTGATCGCGATCGCCCGCGCGATCGCCTCGGATGCCGGGCTCGTCATCATGGACGAGCCGACGACGGCGCTGACCCGCCGCGAGGTGGACAACCTCGTCCGCGTGGTGCGCGGCCTGCATGAAAACGGCGTCTCGGTCCTGTTCGTCACCCACAAGCTCGATGAGTGCAAGGCGATCGGCGGCACCGCCATCATCATGCGGGACGGCCAGAAGATCACCGAATGCGACGTCACGGAACATTCCAAGACGCAGCTCGGCTTCTGGATGACGGGCAAGGAGCTCGACGACAAGCGCTACCGCGCGACGCGGCACAGCGGCGAGCGGCTGTTGTCCGTCCAGGAGCTCGGTGCCCGCAACTTCGACGGCGTGTCCTTCGATGTCGCCAGGGGCGAAGTCTTCGGCATCACCGGCCTCCTGGATTCCGGCCGCAACGAGCTCGCGCTGGCCCTTGCCGGCATCAGCCCGGCGCGGCGCGGCGGCGTTTCGCTTGCCGGATCGGCCGTTGACCTGTCCTCTCCCGCCCGGGCGATCGACGCCGGCATCGGCTATGTGCCGGAGGACCGGCTGTCGGAAGGTCTCTTCCTGGAGAAATCGATCCGCGAAAACGTCGTCATGGCCGTGCTCGACCGGCTGCGCGGCGCTTTCGGCCTGCTCGACGGTCGCCGGGCCCGCGCGCTCGCGCAAAAGACGATCGACGACCTGCAGGTGGCGACGCCCGATATCGACAACCCCGTCACGTCGCTGTCCGGCGGCAATGCGCAGCGCGTCCTCATCGGCCGCTGGCTGACGATCGAGCCGAAGCTCCTCATCCTGCATGGGCCGACCGTCGGTGTCGACGTCGGGTCGAAGGATACCATTTTCCGCATCATCCAGCGGCTGGCCGGCGAGGGCATGAGCGTGATCATCATCAGCGACGACCTGCCGGAACTGCTGCAGAACTGCGATCGCATCATGGTCATGCGCAAGGGCCGCATCGCCGATACGTTCGAGGCCGAAGGCCTCGATGAAGACGTGCTTTACCGGTCCATGACCGCTGAAGACAATTCCACTGAAAATCGGCGCGGGGATCGCTGACATGACCGACATCACCTCCGACACCGCCGCAAGCCGCGCCCACACCGAAAGTGCCTTCAACCGGGTAACGCGCTGGCTCGTGCGTCATCCGCCCGCCGTCACCGCCAGCCTCATCGTCCTCGTCTGCATCGTCGTCGGATCGATCAATCCCGACTTCTGGCAGATGTCGAACCTGTTCGACATGGCGCGCTCCACCGTCGTGCGCGGGCTTTTCGCGCTCGGCGTGCTCGTCGTTTTGGCAGCCGGCGGCCTCGACGTCTCGTTCACCGCGATCGCGGCCTTCGTCATGTATGTCATCACCATGCTGGTGACGAATTACGCCCCTGACATGCCGATCCTGCCGATCCTCCTTGCCGCCGGCCTCGGCGGCGCGGTACTGGGATCTGCGAACGGGCTGCTCGTCAGCTCCTTGAAGGCGCCGTCGCTGATCGTGACCATCGGCACGCAATATGTGATCCGGGGTTTTCTGCTGACCTTCATCGGCACCGCCCTTTTCATGAACATCCCCGCCGCGATGGACGCGTTCGGCAAGCTGGCGCTGTTTCATCATCAAAGCGCCAATGGCGCCGTATCGACGATGCCGGTCTATGTCCTCGTCCTCGCCGTTGCGATCGTCGCGACCTGGCTGCTGCTCAACCGCACGCTGATGGGCCGCGCCATCTATGCCGTCGGCGGCAATGCGGGCATCGCGGAACGTCTCGGCTACAGCCTGCGCAAGGTCCATGTCTTCGTCTTCGCCTATGCTGGTCTTCTGGCGGGCATTGCCGGCATCATGCATGTCGCCAGCAACCGGCTTGCCAATCCGTTCGATCTCGCCGGTTCCGAGCTGGAGGTGATCGCCGCGGTGGTCCTCGGTGGCGCGCGCATCACCGGCGGATCGGGCACCGTGCTTGGAACCATGCTCGGCGTCGTGCTGATCACGCTGGTCAGCAACGTCCTGATCCTTGTCGGCATACCCAGCACGTCGCAGCTTGCGATCCTCGGTCTCTTCATCGTCGGCGCCGGTGCGCTGTTCTCGATCAAGCCGCGCGCGTGACGGAGCGGATCGCGTGAACCCGATACGGCGGCGTTTCCGTCGCACCACACATTCTCGTTTCCCCTGAAGGAGTTACCATGCAGCGTTTTATCAATGATCCGGATCTGGTGGTCGAAGACACGGTGAAGGGTTTTGTGAAGGCGCATTCGGACATCGTGCGTCTTGCCGAAAATCCCCGTGTCGTCGTTTCCAGGGATGCTCCGGTCGCCGGCAAGGTCGGCGTCGTCACGGGCGGCGGCTCTGGCCACGAGCCGGCCTTCATCGGCTATACCGGCAGGAACATGCTCGATGCCGTCGCCGTCGGCGAGCTGTTCTCCTCCCCGACGGCGAAGAGCTTCCACGACGCGATCAAGGAAGCGAATTCCGGCAAGGGCGTCGTCGTCCTCTACGGCAACTATGCCGGCGACAACATGAACGTGAAGATGGCGACGAAGCTTGCGGCCAAGGACGGCATCGAGGTCGCGACGGTGGTTGCCAATGACGACGTCTGCTCGGCGCCGCCCGAAGAACGCGGGAAGCGTCGCGGGGTCGCCGGCGAGATCTTCATGTGGAAGATCGGCGGCGCCAAGGCGGCCCAGGGCGCCAGCCTCGAAGAGGTGCGCGCCACGGCCCAGAAGGCGATCGACAGCTGCCGCTCGATCGGCGTCGGCCTCGGCCCCTGCACGCTGCCGGCGGTCGGCCACCCGAACTTCCAGATCGAACCCGGCACCATGGAAGTCGGCATCGGCCACCACGGCGAGCCCGGCGTCCGCGTCGAGCCGCTGAAGACCGCGGACGCCGTTGCCCGGGACATGGTCAAGATCGTGCTCGACGATCACGATCTGCCCGCCGGCACGGAGGTGGCCGTCCTCCTGTCGGGTCTCGGCGCGACGCCGCTCAACGAACTCTACATCCTGCACGACACGATCGAGAGCGAGATTTCGGCGCGCGGGCTGAAGATCGTCAAGACCTGGATCGGCAACTATTTCACCTCGCTGGAAATGGTCGGTGCGACGCTCACCGTCATGGCGCTCGACGACGAATTGAAGACGCTGCTCGATGTCGAGGCGCGTTGCACGATCATTCTGTAAGGGAGACGACTATGCAGACTTTCGACAACGCCTCTTCCGGCGCAATCGTATTGTCGATGGCAAAACGGATCATCGAGAACCGTGCCTATCTCAGCGAGATCGACGGCAAGATCGGCGACGGCGATCACGGCGTCAACATGGCCAAGGGCTTCGGCATGGCGGCCGAACGTCTCAAGGACGAGGACGCCTCGCTGGCGCAAGCGCTCGATACCCTCGGAACCGTTCTGATGACCGAGATCGGCGGTTCTATGGGGCCGCTCTACGGGGTGATGTTCACCGAGTTCGCGGAAGTGATCGAAGGCGCCGAAAAGATCGACGCGGCCGCCTTCAGCAGGATGCTGCATGCCGGCCTTGCCGGCATCCGCTCGATCGGTTCCGCGGAGGTCGGCGACAAGACGCTTCTCGATACCCTTGTCCCGGCCGTCGAGGCCTTCGACAAGGCCACGGGGGAGGGCGGCAGCTTTGCCGAAGCGCTGCAAGCCCTGGTTGCCGCAGCTGAGGCCGGTCGCGATTCCACGATCAACCTCGTCGCCAGGATCGGCCGCGCCAGCCGGCTCGGCGAGCGCTCGCTCGGTGTGCTGGATGCAGGCGCGACGTCCTGCGCGATGATACTGGGGGAGCTGGCGGTCGGTGCACGCCAGCGGATGGAAGGCTAACCGATCATCGGCCATGGTCATTGCGGCGCGGCGGGCATTCGCCCGCCTCGTTCGCAGCACGAGAGGCGTATGGCGCCCTCGACCCTGCTCTTGATCTATTTGACGATCTCGACGCGGACCGGTTTGCCTTCGGGCTTTAAAGCTGTCGCAGTTCGCCAATCGTCACATTGACGGCGCCGAACCCGCACTGAAACGCACCACGGTGCCGACGACCTTGCCGGTCGGCTGGGCGCGGGCGAAAGCAGCGCCGGAAACGGCGATCATCCGTCGGTAGAGCTAGTTCATCTCTGTTTTCTCCGAAGCCCAAGGCGACACCGAGGGTACAGGGGACAGGCATGCTTCGGATTGCCGACAGCCAATCGAACGATATCACGAATCAGAATCATCGATGACCGGGCCGGGGCGGATGTCGAGAAGGGCAGTCGCCGAAAACACGCCCGGCGCCTCGATCTCAGCGTTCTGGCGCCTTCGTTGCGTGCCGCATCCTCTATCGCTTCGGGTGATCGCCGGCTTGCGATCCATTCGACGATGCGACATTGCCGTATTGAAATCCATACGTATGTATTTATATCGAGGCAGGCAATCTCCTTCAGGTGAATCATGTTTGCTACCCATACGGATCGAAGGCGCTGGCTGGTCCTCGTCGCCGTCATGCTCGCCTTCCTGCCGGTCGTTCTCGATATGACCATCCTGCATGTCGCCGTGCCCACGCTGACCCAGGCGATCGGCGCGTCCAGCACGCAGGTGCTCTGGATCATCGATATCTATCCGCTGCTGATGGCGGGTCTGCTCGTGCCGATGGGCACGCTGGCCGACCGTGTTGGCCACCGCCGCATCCTGCTCACCGGCCTGACGATCTTCGGGGCGGCGTCGGCGCTGGCCGCCTTCGCGCCGAACGCGACGCTGCTGATCGGCGCGCGCATGCTGCTGGCGCTCGGGGGATCGATGATCATGCCCTGCGTGCTGGGCATTATCCGCCGGGCCTTCGAGGACGAAGGCGAGCGGGCCATGGCGCTGGGCCTCTGGGGGACGGTCGGTGCGGCGGGGGCCGCCGTCGGCCCGTTGATCGGAGGAGCGCTGCTGGAGCATTTCTGGTGGGGTTCGGTTTTCCTGATCAACGTGCCGGTGATGCTGGTCGTCGCGCCGGCCTGCTATCTGCTGCTGCCGCGCGCGGAGGTCACGAACCCTGGAAAATGGGCGATCGGCCAGGCGCTCTTGCTCATCGCCGGGATGATCTCGTTGGTCTACAGCCTGAAGGCCGCAGCCGGGGCGAAGCAGCCGCTCGTCGTCGTCCTCCTGGTGCTCGCCTTCGGCGTTGTGCTGCTGGCACTCTTTGCGCGCAAGCAGCTTCATGCGCGCGAGCCGATGCTCGATCTCTCGCTGTTCTCGCACCCGGCCATCGTGGCGGGGATGATCATCGCGGTCGTCGCCAGCGGTGCGCTGGCGGGCGTCGAGCTGACCCTCGCGCAGGAACTGCAATACGTTCTGGGCAAGACGCCGTTTCAGGCGGGCCTCTTCATGGTGCCCATCATGGCGGCGGCGGCGGTCGGCGGGCCGGTCGCGGGCTATCTTTCGAACCTTTTCGGCCTGCGTCTGGTCGCCAGCCTGTCCCTGCTCGTTTCGGCGATCGCGCTCGCTTTCCTCGCGGCCAGCGATTTTCATGATCCGGGGGTGACCGTTCCGACGCTGCTGGCGGTGCTGGGGCTGATGCTGAGCATCGGCCTCACCGCCTCCTCCATCGCCATCATGGGCTCGGTGGAGGCCAGCAAGGGCGGGGCGGCGGGCTCGCTGGAGGCAACGGGATATGAACTCGGCACCGGGCTCGGGATCACCCTGTTCGGCGTCTTCATGTCGGCGGTCTACCGTCACACCGTCGCGCTGCCGGAAGGGCTGGCGGCCGGGGACGCCGAACAGGCCGCCCGCTCCATCGGCGACACCTATCTCGTGTCCCACCGGATAGCCGGCGAACAGGGCGCATCGCTGATCGAAGCGGGCAAGGCGGCCTTCACCGCCACCCATTCGGTGTTGCTTTCGACGTCGGCGGGCCTGATCGGAGCGCTGGCCGTCCTCGTCTTCTTCATGCTGGCGAGCTACCGCGGCAACGACGTCGCCCGCCACTGACGCCGGCGCGGCGAAGTCTTTTTCACCCGCCGGGCTCATTGTTGCCCAGCGTGGTGAAAATCAGGTCGCCGTCGTCCGGCTTACGTAACGTTACCCTTTACCGAATCTCAATCCCTCCATCCTATTTCTGGGACATTCGACGCGCGCGCGGTTCCGCCTCCCCGTCGATCGCGAACGCGCGCAGTCTGCGCGAGGCATGATGCCGTCGGCTCGCCCCGGGCAAACCGGATACACGCCCGCTTTCGCCTTTTCCTTTGGAGTGATCATGTCCCGTCTTGGAATCGCCGCCAGGCTTTACCTCTTGGTTGCACTTTCGCTGTTCGTCATAGCCGCCGCGATGCTGCTCAGTCTTCGGACCAGCAGCGAGCAATTGACCGGGGAGCGGATGACGCTGCTCCAGTCCATCGACGAGGTCGCGCTGTCCATCGTCGCGCGCCAGCAGGCGCTGGAAGCGGGCGGAACCCTCTCGCGGGAGGAAGCGCAGCGCGCGGCCCTCGCCGAGCTGCAGGCGATCCGCTACGGCGACAACGGCTACGTCTGGGTCAACGACCTCGATCGGGTCATGCTCATGCATCCCATCCAGCCCGAGCTTGACGGCAAGGATCTCTCGGGCATGAAGGATCCGAACGGACAGGCGATCTTCGTGGAGTTCGTGAAGGTCGCGCAGGTCCAGAAGAGCGGCTTCGTCGAATATATGTGGCCCAAGCCGGGTGTCGTCGATCCGGTCGCGAAGCTGTCCCATGTCACGCTGTTCGAGCCGTGGGGATGGGTCATCGGCAACGGCGTCTACATCGACGATCTCGACGCAAAATTCTGGCAGCATGCGCGGGTCGGCCTGGGCGTCGCCCTTGCCGGCGCGGTGGCGATGCTGGTCGCGGCTCTGTCGATCGTGCTTTCGGTTACCAGGCCGGTCAAGCGGTTGCAGGCGGCGATGGTCAGGATCGCGGAGGAGGATTTCGCTTCCGACGTTCCCCACACGTCGCGCCGGGACGAGGTCGGCGCCATGGCCCGCACGCTGGTTTCGCTTCGCGACTCGGTGAACGAGCGGGTCCAGATGCGCCTTGCCGAGACGGATGAGCAGCGGCGCCAGCTCGACCGGGAGAAGGCCCATGCCGAAGCGCTGCGCGCGGCCCATGCCGAGAACCTGAATATCGTCGTCACCGAGTTGGGCGCGGGTCTGGCCCGGCTTGCCGAATGCAACATCCGCATGACGATCGACGAGGCCTTTCCCGGCGATTTCGAGCAGTTGCGCATAGACTTCAACAATTCGATCGCCACGTTCCAGGCGACGCTGGTCGAGGTGCTCCAGCAGACGAGGGCCCTCCAGGAAAACGGCCAGGAAATGCGTCAGGCGGCCGACAATCTGGCGAAGCGGACGGAACAGCAGGCCGCGGCCCTCGAACAGACGTCCGCGGCGCTCGTGGAAGTCGCGGCAACCGTCAACGCCTCCGCCGAGCGCACGCAACAGACGCGTGAACTGGTGCGGGAGGCCAAGAGCTCCGCGCTGCGGTCGGGTGAGGTGGTGCGCGACGCGGTCGACGCCATGCACCGCATCGAGACCGCTTCCAAGGAAATCAACCAGATCATCTCGGTAATCGACGAGATCGCCTTCCAGACGAACCTTCTGGCGCTCAACGCCGGCGTCGAGGCGGCGCGTGCGGGCGATGCGGGCAAGGGCTTCGCCGTCGTGGCGCAGGAGGTGCGCGAGCTTGCCCAGCGCTCCGCCCGGGCGGCAAAGGAGATCAAGGAACTGATCGCGAATTCGGCCGCCGAGGTGTCAACCGGCGTGCAACTGGTCGGCGACACCGGCAAGGTGCTCGAACGGATCGGCAATTTCGTCTCGGAGATCGACGAGAACATGGATTCCATCGCCACGGCGGCCACCGAGCAGTCGGCAGGGCTCCAGCAGATCAGCGCGGCGGTCAACAGCATCGATGAGATGACCCAGCAAAACGCGGCTATGGTGGAGGAAACAACAGCGATCAGCCATACGCTGGCCGAAGAGGCAAGCGTGCTCGCCGCCCTCGTCAACCGGTTCAAGCTCAATCGCCGCGGCGCCGTGCGCGAGCCCGGTTCCCCGGCCGCCTCGGGCGGTGAATGGCAGCGCTCGGAGGCCGGTGCAAGGTACGCCAGCGCGGCCTGACGAGACAGCCGGCCGAAGCGATGTCGCTTCGGCCGGCATGTTCCTGCCTGTCATGGGTCGTGCGAAAGCCCGTGCCGCAGCGCATTGCCATGCCCGCAGGCCTTCGCTTCACGGGCAGGTCTGTTCCGCGGCCGGTGGATCGTCTTTTTCGCTCTTCCGGCCGATCACGGATCGTCCTGCAGCCGGCGGATCACCCGCCACCTGTCTCCGTCCTGCCGTTCGAGCAGCCAGGACTTCG
>Ga0182742_1000796_pt1 | contig 45606 bp, 43 predicted proteins | sample eDN5th37CBELigMG_FD_128880 | JGI IMG/M metagenome (GOLD analysis project Ga0182742, IMG submission 128880) | Enriched Miracle-Growth compost microbial communities from Emeryville, California, USA - eDNA 5th pass 37_C BE-Lig MG (version 2)... ... | reverse complement strand
GGCTTCTGTAGGCTCCGCCGCCGGCGGCTTTGGCCATGTAGAGCGCGAGGTCGGCGCGCGCAAAGAGCGCGGCCGGCGTCTCCGCCTCGGCGAAGGCAAAGCCGATCGAGGCGTTGACGTTGAGGATGCGCCCCGAGCAGTTCATCGGCATCGCCGCCGCATCGACCACCTGCTGTGCCATGCGCTCGATCGCCGCCCGGTTGATCGAGGGGCCGAAGAGGATCGCGAACTCGTCGCCGCCGATGCGGGCGATCAGGTCGGCGGAGCGGCATGTCGCGGAAAGGCGGCGGGCGAACTCGATCAGGCATTCGTCGCCGAAGCCATGCCCGAGCGTGTCGTTGATTGTCTTGAAACCGTCGAGATCGACGAGCATCAGGACGCCGCCGGCTCCGCTTTGTCCGCACATATCGGCAAGTCGCGCCTGGAACCGCATACGGTTGGCAAGGCCGGTCATCACGTCGTGTTCGGCGAGATGACGCATATGATCGAGCGTCTTCTTTTCTTCCGTGACGTCCTGTTTGATGCCGAAAAGCCGGACCGGTTCGCCGTGCCGGCGTTCGACCGTTGCGAAAATCCGTATCCACCGCCGCCCGAACTCGCCGCTCTCGATCTCGGCATCGAGCGTGAAGCCGTTTCCGGCCCGAATGGCGTCGCTGCGCACCGCCTGCAGCCGGGCGAGCGAGGCTTCCGAATAGCTTTTCAGGATCTCGCCGCGCACGAGGCCGCAATTCTGCCGCATGCCGAACAGGTCGTATGTTCCGCTGCTCCAGGTCAGGCGCTCGCTGGGCAATGCACACTGCCAGGCGCCCATGCGTGCGGCCATGGAGGAGCGCTCGAAGATTTCGACGCCGGCAAGGGCGGATTCAGTCTGGCGGATTCGCGCGGCCTGATGCTCGATCTGCCGGCGCAATTGCCAGATCGCCCGATTGTCGAACGGCCGCGTCAGGGCGGAGCGCAGGCGCTCCAGCAGGGAATAGAGGACGGATGGCGGCTCCGCTGCCATATCGCCATCGGCGCCACCGGTATTCGGCTCGGAGTCACTTGCCGGATTTCCCATGTTCGCCACCGACTTCAGTGAAGTTGCCTTTCCCGATTCCTATCGTGAAAGTGTTAACCGCAGATGAGAGCCGGCTTACGGTTTCCGGCCGCCCTTTCGCGTGAAAGGTGAAATGGATTCAGAAAGATCGGGCGGCTTTCGCTATAAGAACACTAATAGTTTATCAGACGCGTTTCGCCGCCGCTCTCGCCGAAATGCGGCTTCACGCCGAGCAACGGCGCGACGCGGCGGATGATCGCCTTGATCATCGGGGCGGCGGTGGAGGCGGCGGTCCGCCCGCCGTTTTCGCCGGTGCGGGGAGCGTCGACGATCGAGAGCACGACGTAGCGGGGGTTTTCCATCGGAAAGGCCGCGACGAAAGCGTTGAAATTTATCGTCTTGGCATAGCGGCCATCGATCACCTTGTCGGCCGTGCCGGTCTTGCCGCCGACATGGAAGCCTTCCACCTGCGCATGCCGGCCCGATCCCTGCTTGCCGTTCCAGTCGTAGAGATAGCGCATGTCGGCGCTCGTCCCGTCCTTGAGCACGCGCGTGGCGAGCGAGCGCGCCTCGTCGCGTGTGCGTGGCAGGAAGGTTGGCGGGATGAGGTAGCCGCCGTTCATCAGGGCCGCCGCGGCGACGGCCGTTTGAAGCGGGGTCGTCGCCACGCCATGGCCGAAGGAGATGGTCACGGAATTGATCTTCCTCCAGCTTCGCGGCTGAGTGGGCGTGGCGACCCCCGGCATCTCCGTCTCCATGCGGGAGAGGAGGCCGAGCCGCGTCAGGAATTCCTGGTGGCCCTCTATCCCCACCATGTCCGCCACGGCGGCCGTGCCGATATTCGAGGAATACTGGAAGACCTCGGGAATGGTGAGCGGCCGGTTCTTGCCCCGGAAATCGCGGATGGTGAAGCCGCCCATGCGGATGGGGCGGGAGGCATCGACCACGGAATTCAACGTGATCTTCCCCTGGTCGAGCCCCATCGCCAGGGTGAAGCTCTTGAACGTCGACCCCATCTCGAATGTCGCATTGCTGATGCGGTTGAACCAGCCTTTCTCGTATTCCCTGTCGATGGCGCCGTCGGCGAGCCGCCGGGAGGGCTGGTTCGGATCGTAGTCGGGAACCGACGCCATGGCGAGGATCTCGCCGGTCTGCGCATCGAGGATCACGGCTCCCGCGGCCTCGGCCTCGTAGTCCCTCATCGCGCTCGCGACGACATCGCGCACGATGTTCTGGACGCGCAGGTCGATCGAGAGGCTGACCGGTTCCAGCCGGATGTCGTTGGTCAGGCCCGCCGCGCGCAGATCCGCAAGGCCCTGCTGGTCGAGATAGCGCTCCATGCCGGCAAGGCCCTGGTTGTCGACATTCACATGACCAAGGACATGGGATGCGGTGGGCCCGCCCGGATAGAAACGGCGCTTTTCCGGCCGGAAGCCGATGCCGGGAAGGCCGAGCGCCAGGATCTCCGCCTGCTGCCTCGGCGTCAATTGCCGGCGCAGCCATTGAAAGGCGCTTTTGGAGCGCAGCTTGCGGTGCGTGTCGTTCCAGTCGAGGTTCGGCACCACCGTCGCCAGCTTCTCCACCACCTCGTCGGCATCGACGATACGGCGCGGCTCCGCATAGAGCGACATGGTGTTGAGGTCGGTCGCCAGCAGCAGCCCGTTCCTGTCGACGATATCGGGCCTGGAGGCGACGACATGGGTGCCGCCGGCAATCGAGGCGGATATTTCCGGTGCCGTCATACCGTACTGGACGAGGCGCGCGCCGACAGCAAGATAGGATAGAAAAAACAGGACGGTGATCACCGCGACCCGCTGGCGTGCCTGTTTCCTGCGCCAGGCGTTTGTGCCGACGAATGCCTCCCCGCCGGCCCGCCGTCCGCGTCCGACGGTAAAATGCGCCCGGCTTTGAAGCCGGATGACGAAAGAGATCATTCCAACAAACCCCGATCCCCCCAGCGCCGTCAAAAAATCGCGCTGCGGGCAGGGGGAGCCTGCATTCCCTTCAAGGTGAAGCCAAGGAAAGTATGCGTGAGCGGCGGGCCTCGATTAAAATTGCGTTAATATACACTTAAAACTTTATTTACCCGGTTTACGGTTTCGGGCGGTCGCGGTGCCATCGTTCTGCCGTGCCGATCCTTTGGATTTGCGAATGGCGGCCTCGGGCACGGATTTCGTTATGGAAACGATGCTGTAAGATGGCCTTGCAAACCAGGGTCCCGCGGCATCATGCCCGGCGGACGGCCTTGGGAGCGACACAGGGAGGAAAGCATGACCGACGCAAGAATGATGTCGCAGATGATCGAGAAGGAGGGCTTCATTGCGGCTCTCGATCAAAGCGGAGGCTCCACCCCGGGCGCCTTGCGCCTCTACGGCATCGCCGAGACCGATTACGGCGACGAGGCGGAGATGTTCCGCCTGGTGCATGAAATGCGCGTGCGCATCATGACCGCACCGGCCTTTTCCGGCGACAAGGTGATCGGCGCCATCCTGTTCGAGCGGACGATGGACGGGGAGGCCGCCGGCAAGCCGGTGCCTGCCTATCTGTGGGAGGAGAGCGGCGTGGTGCCCTTCCTCAAGGTCGACAAGGGACTGGCCGGCGAGGAGAACGGCGCCCAGGTGATGAAGCCGATAGCCGATCTCGACGCCTTGCTCGCCCGTGCGGTGAAGAAGGGCATTTTCGGCACCAAGATGCGCTCGGTGATCGCCCATGCCGACAAGGCAGGCATCGCCGCCGTGGTGAAACAGCAATTCGAGATCGGGCGGCAGATCCTCGGGCACGGCCTCGTCCCGATCATCGAGCCGGAGGTCTCCATCAAGAGCCCGACGAAGCAGGCGGCCGAGGCGATCCTGCGCGATGAGATCGCCCGGGAACTCGATGCGCTGCCGGCAGGCGAGCAGGTCATGCTCAAGCTGACCCTTCCGACCGTTCCCGATTTCTACAGGCCGCTTGTCGACCACAAGGCAGTGGCTCGCGTCGTGGCGCTGTCCGGCGGCTACAGCCGCGCCGAGGCCTGCGAGAAGCTTAGCCGCAACCACGGCATGATCGCCAGCTTCTCCCGTGCGCTGACCCAGGACCTGCGGGTGACGATGAGCGATGCCGAATTCGATGCCAGTCTGGCGCGGGCGATCGCGGAAATCTTCGCCGCCAGCGCGGTAAAGGATTGAAACCGCCGGCCCGTAGACGGGTGCGCCGAAAGCGCGGCGCACCGCCACCCTCCAGGCAGATGGTGCAACCCTTGGCGAAGCTGTGCTAAGGCACGCAGACTGTGATCGCTAACATGGACGCGCCTTGATGACTGCTGCCCTTTACGCCGATTATATAGCCGATCTGAGGGCCGTGTTCACCGAACTGGATCGCCACCCCGAGCGGTTTCAAAGCTATGGCGTTCATCTGGAACTGGCTGTCGCCGGCGGCCTCGTCGTCTATGAGACCAGGCGGCGCAAGGGCCAGACCGACCGGCTCTATTACGGACGTCCGGCCGCGACGAGTGCCAACCAGCAGATGTCGCAAGCCTCGGCCTTCGCCGCCATCGACCGGTTCCTCGCGCTCGGCCAGTTCGTCGCGCTGAGCGGCGCGGCGGCAGGCACGCGGACCCTTGATGAGTGTTATCCGCATTGCGCCGTCAACGTCTCCTATCGCAAGACCGGCCAGCCGGCCACGCGGTCCATGCTGATGGTGTTCGTCGGCTTCGACGATACGGCCGATGCGGAACGTTTCGTGGCAAGTGCCGACGATCCTTCGGCTTTCGTCGCGACGCGCCCGCACCGCACGGAGAAAACCTATGAATGGAGATAAGGGGGCCGCCTCCGGTCCTCGTCTTTCCGAACCGGCAGAAGCTGCACAATCGAAATGTTGATCCACGAAGGCGATAAGAGAACCCCGGCCACGGACCTGATGCTGGCGTCCATATTGGCGCTTGTGGCCGGCGGCGTGAACAGCGCGGGCTATATGATCTACCAGTATTTTTCGGCCAACATGACCGGGAACGTCTCGATGGCTTCGGAATTGCTGGCCGTGTCGCGGTTCCATGCCGCGCTGGGTTTCCTCACCGTCGTCGTCATGTTCGTTCTTGGGGCTTTCCTCGCCTCCCTTCTCATCGAGATCGGCAAGCGGCAGCGGCGCAACAACATCTACGCGCTGACGCTGGCCGTGGAAGCGGGCGTGCTGATCCTCGTCGGCGCCGCGGTCGCGCTCAGCGCCCGCCTGCCGAACGGCATCCTGATCGCGGGGCTCCTGAGCCTGACGATGGGTATACAGAACGCGGCTTCCACCCGGATTTCGGGAAGCCGGGTGCGGACAACCCATGTCTCCGGCATCGCCACCGATATCGGCGTCGGGCTTGCCATGCTCCTTGGAGCCCACGGCGGCAGCGAGAAGCCGGCAACCGTGCGACGTCTGAAGCTCCATCTCGCGACGATCGCCTGCTTTGCCCTTGGCGGCGTGCTCGGGGTTTTCGGATATGAGAATGTGGGCGGCGCGATATTCTGCGTGCTTGCCGCGCCGCTGCTGGCCCTGAGCTTCCGATATCTGAGATAGATGCCGGCCCTTGCCCTGCCATGATGATGGGAGGGTCTTGAACAGTGGGCATACCCTTCCCAGATAGGGCGCACTACCCGTTTCGATGGCTGCCTGCAGCGACCTTTCCGGTCGCGCGTTCGTAGTCGTCCGGGTTCGGCAGGGCGCTCCCCGAAAGGGTCGAGCGCCCTTCGTCGTTTGTGGCGCGGCATGGCGCATCGGCCGATGCGATGGGCGGTAAAATCTCCGTGTGCGGGACGCAATCACTTGTCTTGGCTCCCATACGCACTAATTTTTTTGATGGACGAACCGGTTGCGCCCCGTATCGCGCATCCGAGGTGACCCATGAAAAGCATCTCTGACGTCATTGCCGAACTGACCCGCGCCGCGGAGGAGGTTCAAACGCTTCCCGAAGGGGAAAAGCTGCGTCTCCTGGGACGAGCCTATGTCACGATCAGGGAGGGATGGGAGGCGCTCGGTCAGGCGGACCATCTGACGGAATCCGCCGAGGCTTTCGATCTCATCCAGGCCGGGCGGGTGCCCCTCTACCTCTACGACGACGAGATGCGGGCGATCCTGCTGGAGGCCGTCAAGGTCATCCGGCAGATAGAGGCGGCGCTGGAGGCACGGGACGCATCGCCCTCCGAAAGCGCCGCGACGGACCGGTAGGCCGCCGTCAAACGTACGGCGGGCGCCGTCGCTTCGACCGACCGGGAACCAAAGCCGCTGCAAAAAGGTTACTGTCGACTGGATGCGTTGGGGGTGAGCGTGACGCAGATCTTCACAGCATCGGCGGACACGCGGCTTCGCGCATTCGCGCTGCTGGCGGGCATGGCCGTCGTGATGGCGCTGGTCTTTCTGGGCGGGTACGCGGAATCGAGCTATGCCACGCTCGTCGGCTGGGTCCAGGATCAGCCGGTTCCCTTCAGCCATCAGCATCATGCCGGCGATCTCGGCATCGACTGTCGCTATTGCCACGCGGCGGCCGAAACGAGCGCGCGGGCCGGGCTGCCCTCGACCTTTACCTGCATGACCTGCCATTCGCAGATATGGACCGCCGCACCCATGCTGGAGCCGGTACGGGCGAGCCTTGCATCCGGCAAGCCGCTCGAATGGCGGCGCGTGGCGCGGCTTCCGGACTATGTCTATTTCGACCATTCCATCCATCTTTCGAAGGGCGTGCCCTGCGTCGAGTGCCACGGGCGCGTCGATCGCATGCCGCTGATGAGCCGGGCGCAGCCGTTCCAGATGCAATGGTGTCTCGATTGTCATCGCAACCCCGCGCCGCATCTGCGCCCGCCCGCGCAGATCACCCGGCTGGACTGGAGCGCGTGGGACGAGGAGCCCGCCGTCCATGCGGCCTATGGCGAGCTGATGACCAAGGTCTACGGGATCGAGCCGGCAAAGCTCACCCAATGCAACATATGTCATAGGTGAGGATATGGGATCGGCGCCCGTCTCGGACAGGAATGGTGTGATGCCGTCGGAAGAGGCGGCCAACCGCCCGGATGGCGTCGATCGCAGAACGCTTCTCAAGGCCGTCGCCGCTTCGCTGGCGCTGGCGGGGCTTTCCGGCTGCAAGGCGGAGGCGGACGAGACGGCGCTGCCCTATGTGCGCGAGCCGGAAGGCTCCACGGTCGGCAAGGCGCGCTGGTATGCGACCGGCGTCGTCTTCGAGGGGCTTGTCCAGCCCGTGCTGGGCAAAACGCTTGCCGGCCGGCCGATCAAGCTGGAGGGCAATCCCGATCATCCGGTATCGGGCGGTGCCACCGACGCCTTCACGCAGGCCGCGCTCCTCGGCCTATACGATCCCGCGCGCTCGCAGGCGCCGCGCCGAAACGGCCGGCCTGTCACCTGGGACCTTTTCGCGCGCGCGGCAGGCGATCTTGCCGCTATCTTCGACCGAACGGCGGGAAGGGGCCTTCGTCTCCTGACGGGCCCCGTCTCCTCGCCGACGATGCTCGCCCAGATCGCGGCGATGATGCAGCGCTGGCCGCAGGCGCGCTGGCATGTGAGCGATCCCGCAGGACCCGCGGAATGGCGCCGGGCCTCGCGCCAGCTCTTCGGCCGCGTCCTCGACCGCCAGCCGGCTTTTGACAGGGCGGAGATCGTGGTGAGCTTCGATGGCGATTTTCTCGGACCGGGGCCGCGGCAGGTACTGAATGCCGCGCAATTCTCGCAGGCCCGGCGCGCCCGTCGGGCGGGGAAGGGCCGGTTCCGGCTGCTGGTGGCCGAGCCCGCACCCTCGGCGACCGGCGCGGTGGCGGACCGGCGGCTGGTCTCAGGCCCGCGGGAGATCGCCCTTCTTCTGACGGCGCTTGCCGATGCGGTGGATACCGGCGGGACGCCGGCGGCGACCGGTTTGTCCAAGGAACAGCACGACTGGCTTTCCGACGCCGTGACGGCGTTGCGAGCCGCGGGACCGCGCGGCCTCGTCATCGCGGGCGATTATCTGCCCGCCGCACAGCAGGCGCTTGCCACGCATTCGAACCACCGTCTCGGCAATTTCGGCGCGGCGATGGAGTTTACGGAGGCGGTACTCGCCGTGCCGCCGGACGGAGAGGAGAGCCTTTCGGCGCTGGTGCGGGATATCGATGCCGGCTCGGTTTCGGCGCTGGTGATGCTCGATTCCAATCCGGCCTATGCCGCGCCCGGCGATCTCGATTTCGCCCGGCGTCTGGCGGGCGTTAAGACCACCATCCATGCCGGCACCCAACGGGACGAGACGGCGGCGCTCTGCCAATGGCATCTTCCCCTGCAGCACGACCTGGAAAGCTGGGGGGATGCGCGTGCCCTCGACGGGTCCGCGACCATCCAGCAGCCGCTGGTGCGCCCGTTCCACGACGTCAGGGCGGCCGCGGTTGTGCTCGCCATGCTGATGGGACGGGATATCTCGGACCGGGCGCTTGTCGAAGAGACCTGGCGCAAGCGCTGGGCCAAGGATTTTCCGGATCGCTGGCGGAAAAGCCTGCTTCGGGGCCGTGTGGAGGGAACGGATGCAGCCTCCGTGACGCCTGATCTTGCCGGGCCGCCGCTCAGACTCGACGAAAAACCGCCGCCCGGCGGGCTTCACCTGTTGATCCGTCCGGATGCCGGCATCTGGGACGGGCGTTTTTCCGACAATGCCTGGGCGCAGGAAACGCCGCGCCCGCTCAGCAAGATCACCTGGGGCAACGTGCTTTCCATCGGGCCGGGACTGGCCGCGGAGCGCGGCCTCACCTCCGGCGACATAGGCGTTCTTTCGGTGAACGGCGTGTCGGTCAGCGGCCCGGTCTGGGTCGTGCCCGGCCAGCATGACGGCGTCGTCGGGGCGACGCTCGGCTATGGCCGGCGGCATGAAAACGGGCTGGCCGCGGGCCTTGGCTACGACGCCTATCCCCTTCGGCAGGCGGCCGGCGGCGGCTGGCAGCGCGACGGTGCGCGGCTGGAGCCGGCGGACCGGCGTGAGACGATCGCGACGACGCAGCCGCACCAGGCGATGGACGGCTACGATTTCGTGCGCACCGCCACCCTCGGCAGTGTCGCGCCGGTCGGCAGGCAAGCGCAGGACAACCCCTCCTTCTATCCGAAGGCACCTCTCAACGACCCGTCCTGGGGCATGACGATCGATCTCGATCTGTGCATCGGCTGCAATGCCTGCGTGACCGCCTGCCAGGCCGAAAACAACATTCCCGTCGTGGGCAGGGATCTCGTCGCCGAGGGACGCGTCATGCACTGGCTGCGCATCGATCATTACCATGAGGGCGACATCGCCGATCCGAAGCGTCATTTCCAGCCGGTGCCCTGCATGCACTGCGAGGATGCGCCGTGCGAGATGGGCTGCCCGGTCAACGCCGCGGTCCACAGCATCGACGGCCTCAACCTCCAGGTCTACAACCGGTGCATCGGCACGCGGACCTGTTCGTCCTATTGTCCCTACAAGGTGCGTCGCTTCAACTGGTTCGATTTCACCGGAAGCGACCCCGAACCGATCCGCGCCATGCGCAATCCCGAGGTCACGGTGCGCAGCCGCGGGGTGATGGAAAAATGCACCTATTGCGTCCAGCGCATCGCCGCGGCGCGGATCACGGCGGACAAGGAGGGCAAGACCATCGCAGACGGCGAGGTGGTCACCGCCTGCCAGCAGGCCTGTCCGACCGGGGCCATCCTGTTCGGCAATGTCGCCGATCCCGCTTCCGCGGTTTCGCGAAGCAAGGCCGATCCGCGCAACTACAGCCTGCTTGCCGAGGCCAATACCCGCCCGCGCACCACCTACCTTGCGCGCATCGCCGATCCGGCCGAGGGGGAGGGGAACGGATGAGCAATGCCGACACCGCCGCCGATGCCCGCGTCACCGCGGAAATCACGCGCATCCCGCTGCACTATCCGCATCCCCGCAACTGGTGGATTCTCTTCGGCCTGTCGCTGCTGCTGCTCGGCTGCTTCTTCGTGGCCGCCGGCGTGCTCTTTCTCAACGGCATCGGCATGTGGGGCAACAACATCCCCGTCAACTGGGGCATGGCCATTGCCAACTATGTCTGGTTCCTCGGCATCGGCCATGCCGGAACCTTGATCTCCGCGCTGCTTCTGATCACCAATGCCCACTGGCGCAACTCGCTGAACCGCTTCGCCGAGGCGATGACGCTGTTTGCCGTCGTCTGCGCCGGGCTCTATCCGATCCTCCACCTCGGGCGGCCGTGGCTGTTCTACTGGATGGCGCCCTATCCCAATACGATGACGCTCTATCCGCAGTTCAAAAGCCCCTTGAGCTGGGACTTCTTCGCGGTTCTCACCTACCTCACCGTTTCGCTGCTCTTCTGGTATATCGGCATCGTCCCGGACCTTGCCTCCGTCCGCGACCGGGCGAAAACCCGTCGCGCCCAGGTCTTCTACGGTCTTGCCGCTCTCGGCTGGCGCGGTTCCGCCCGGCATTGGGCACGCTGGCAGCAGGCCTATCGGCTGACGGCGGCCATCGCCGTTCCGCTCGTCGTTTCGGTGCATTCGGAAATCTCGCTGCTCTTTGCCGCCGGGCCGATTCCCGGCTGGACCTCCACCGTCTTCCCGCCCTACTTCGTCATGGGGGCCGCCTTTTCCGGCTTTGCGGTCGTGCTGATGATCGCGGTGACGCTTCGCCACGCACTGTCGCTCGGCGATCTGGTGACGGAACGGCATCTTGATCTGCTTGCCCGTTTCCTGCTCGCAACCGGCCTGATGACCGCCTATGGCTATGTCTACGAGGTCTTCGACGCGCTCTATGGCGGGGAGAAACAGGACGTCGCCACCCTGCATGACAGACTTTCCGGCACCTATGCCTATAGTTACTGGGGTGCGGTCCTCTTCAATTTTCTGCCGCTGCAACTGCTCTGGTTCCGAACCGTCCGAAAGAGGCCGGCCGTGCTCTTCCTCATCGCGACGGCTGTCGTCGTCGGCATGTGGTTCGAGCGCTACATGCTGCTGGTGACGGCGCTCTACCGGGACTATCTCGTCTCGTCTTGGGGGGAATATCATCCGAGCGTCTGGGAATGGCTGCTGTTCGCCGGGATGATCGGCGTCTTTCTTGCGCCCTTCCTGCTCTTCGTGCGCTTCCTGCCGGTGATCTCCGCCTTCGAGGTGAAGGAAGCACTGCGCGAAACGGGGGACCTCAGCCGTGCATGAGCCGTCTGCCGATAGGAGCCCCTTCGGACTAATCGCGGAGTTTTCCGCGCCGGAGCCGCTCATCGAGGCCGTCCGGCGCAGCCGGAAGGAAGGGTATGTCTCGCTCGACGCCTATTCGCCTTATCCGATCGAGGAGATGCCCGATGCGCTCGGCATTGCGGAGCGGACCGTGCCGTTCCTGTGCCTTGCCGGCGGCCTGTTCGGGGCGGTTGCGGGATATGGGTTGCAGCTCTATACGAGCCATGCCTATCCCATTGCCATCGGCGGGCGGCCGCTCTTTGCCTGGCAACCCGCCCTGCTGATCACCTTCGAGCTGACGGTGCTCTTTGCGGTGTGTTTTGCGATCTTCGGCATGTTGGCGCTGAACCATCTGCCGCGCCTTCACCACCCGGTCTTCGGCGTGCCCGACTTCCATCGCGCCAGCGCCGACCGGTTCTTCCTGGTCATCTTCTGCAACGATCCGCATTTCCGCGTCGAGGAGACGACCTCCTTCCTCCATTCGCTGAAGCCGCTGCGCGTCGAGGCGATCCAGTCGACGGAGGAGCCGGAATGAGGCCGCTCCCGCCGATGCTCGCCCTGTTGCTGCTCCTTGCCGGCTGTGACGAGATGAGCCACCAGCCGCGCTACGATTCCTACGAGAAGAGCGGGCTTTTCGCCGACGGCAAGGCGCTTCAGGCACCGCCCGACGGGACGGTCGCGCGCGATGCGGAAAGCCTTGAGGACGCGCTCTCCCGCCGGCCGGCGCTGACCGCGGCCCTGCTCGCGCGGGGCCGAGAACGCTTCGGCGTCTATTGCACCCCCTGCCACGATGCCGCCGGCTACGGCGAGGGCACGGTTCCCGCGCGCGGCTTTCCGCAGCCGCCGAGCTTCCACGTCGAGCGTCTGCGCGCCGCGCCGGCACGCTATTTCGTGGATGTCATCACAAACGGTCACGGTGTCATGTATTCCTATGCCGACCGTGTCGCCCCGGCCGATCGCTGGGCCATCGCCGCCTATATCCGCGCGCTGCAGCTCAGCCAGAACGCGGCCGCATCCGATCTTTCCGCCGATGAGCGCCGGCGGCTTGCGAAGGCGGGATCATGATGGGCCGGGCCGCTTCCACCCGCCTGCTTCCGGCGGCCGCCCTCGCGGCGGCGCTGGCGCTTGGATTTGCCGATCTGCGGGCCGCCCTTGCCGGCTGGCTGGCAGCGCTCTCCTTTGCGAGCGCGGTGCCGCTCGGCTGCCTTCTCCTCGTCGCCATGATGCGTCTCGTTCCCGGCCGCTGGCGGATGGTGGTGGGCAGGCAGGCGGAACGTGGCCTTGCTCTCCTCCCGCTCGTCCTTCCCGCTGCCCTTCCGATCCTTGCGGGGGCGGCCTGGCTCTATGGCTGGGCCGGTGCGAGCGATCTTGGGGCATTCAAGGCCGTTTACCTCACGCCGGTCTTCTTCGGCCTGCGCGGCCTCGTCATCCTCCTGCTTTTCACGGGGCTCGGCATTGCCCTGCCAAGGGCGGGCACGGGGCTCGCTGTAGTCGTGCTCATCGCCTTCGTGCTGCTTGACGGCGTCCTTGTCGTCGACTGGCTGATGTCGCTCGATACAGACTTTCATTCCTCGGGCTTTGCGCTCTATGTGCTGGCCCTTCAGGTGCTCATAGCATTCAGCTTCGTCGTCCTGATGACGGAGCCCGACCCGCCGGCCGGCGATGTCCGGCTTCTCGGCGCGCTCTTCCTCGCCGTGCAGATGCTGTGGCCCTATTTCGCCTTCATGCAATATTTCATCATCTGGTCCGGCGATCTGCCGAAGCTGGCCCAGTGGTATCTCATCCGCGGCACGGGGCCATGGGGCGTCGCCGCGCAGGTCTTCACCGGGCTTCGCCTCGCCGCGGTCTTCGCGCTGCTGTTTTCGCCCGTTCGGCGGGATATCGGCCTCCTGCGCCTCATCGCCGCTGCAAGCCTGCTTGCGGGCGGGCTGGAATGCCTTTGGCTGGTCCTGCCCTCGCTTCGGCAAGGCGGCGGGCTGGCCTTCGCCGCCTTCTGCCTGGCGCTTTCGGGCATGGTCTTCCTCGCCCGCGACCACGGAGCCCGCCCTCCGCTTCACGCGATCGGGGAGGGATAGGATGAAAAAACGCTCGAAAGCGGCGTTCGAACGGCGCGACGTCAAGGTCCGCACGATCCTCCTCTTCGGCGCGGCCGTAACCGCCGGCCTGGTCGTCGCCTTCGCCTTTGTCGGCGTGTTCGTCCACGGGCTCGGGGATGCGCCATCTCCCGAAGATCGCGGCGAGATCCGCGAGGGCATCCGCCTTGAGGTTCATCCGGGCGAGGAGGGGCGGCGCCTGCGGGAAAAAGCGGCGGCGCGGCTCAGCGGCTACGAGTGGGTCGATGCGCGCGCCGGCCGCGCCCGCATCCCCGTCGAAAGGGCGATGGATATCCTCGTGCAGCGCGGCTGGCCGGAAGAGGACAGCGGACCGAACGGGGACGGGCGATGAGACGCATCCTTCTCCTGCTCGCCGCCCTTGCCGCCGGCGATGTCGCCCACGCCTTCGATGCGTTCCAGGCCGCCGGCATCGATGACAGGCCGGCCGCCGTCCTGCCGGCCGATCTCGTCTTCACCGAAGCCGACGGGCGGCGCACGCGCCTGGGCGCGATCGGCAACGGCAAGCCGGTGCTGTTCGCGCCCGTGCTGCACCGCTGCCCCAATATCTGCGGGGTCACCCTTTCGGGCCTGATGCAGGCGATCGCCGTCCAGCAATACCGGCCGGGGCGCGATTTCTCCGTCGTCGCCTTCGGCATCGCCCCGGAGGAAGGACCGGACGCGGCCGCCGAGACCCTGCAGGAACTGCGCCGGCGGTTTCCTGCGCTTTCGCGGCAAGGCGTCCATGCCCTGACGGGCACGCGCGCCGAAATCGAAGCCGTGACGGATGCGCTCGGCTACCGCTATGCCCGGGATGATGCCACCGGCGAATATGCGCATGTCGCGGCGGTCGCGGCGCTGACGCCGGATGGACGGCTGAGCCGCTGGCTCTATGGCCTTGCCCCCGCGCCGGACGATGTGGAACTGGCGCTGACCGAGGCGGGCGGCGGCGTGATCGGCGGGCTTGCCGAGCGACTGCTCATCCTGTGCTACCACTACGATCCCGAGACCGGCCGCTATTCGCCGGCGATCAGGACGGCCTTGCGGCTGGCAGGCGGCCTGACGGTCGGGGCGGGCGGGCTTGCGCTGGCGCTCGCCTTCCGGCGGGAGCGCCGCCGGGGGCGAGAGGAGGGGGCATGAGCGATTTCGTGACGCTCTGGCCCGGTCAGGCTTCCGCCTATAGCGGCGAGGTCGATCTCTTGATCGGCGCCTTCACGGTGCTGATCCTGCTTCTCTCGGCGCCGGTCTTCATCCTCATCGTGGTCTTTGCCACGAAATATCGCCGCGGCAAGCCGGCGAACCGGCGGCATGCGCCGAACCGCAATGTCTGGCTTGAGGTCTCCTGGACGCTGGTCCCCTTCCTGCTCCTTATCGGCTTCTACATCTGGTCGACGGATCTGTTCGTCCGGCTCTACCATCCACCGGCCGGCGCGCTGGAGATCGATGTCGTCGCCAAGCAATGGATGTGGAAGTTCAAGCATCCGGAAGGGCAGGGAGAGATCGACGAGCTTCATGTGCCGTCCGGCGAGCCCGTCCGCCTCGTCATGGCCTCGCAGGATGTCGTGCACAGCCTTTTCGTGCCCGCGCTGCGGCTGAAGCAGGATGTGGTGCCGGGGCGGTATACGTCCATGTGGTTCACGGCCGGCAAGCCGGGCACCTATCGCCTTGCCTGTGCGGAGTTCTGCGGGACGGACCATTCGGTGATGGGCGGCAGCATCGTCGTCATGGCGCCCGCGGATTACGCCCGGTGGCTGGAGGAGGCCGGAACCGAAGGAACGCTCGCCGCCGAGGGCGCCGCGCTCTTCCGCAGCCGCGGCTGCAGCGGGTGCCACGGCCCCTCGGCGACGGTGCACGCGCCGGATCTTGCCGGGCTCTACATGCGCCCCGTGCCCCTTTCGGACGGCACCACCGTCATCGCCGACGCGCAATATCTGCGCGACAGCATCCTCCTGCCGCAAGCGCAGATCGCCGCAGGCTATCCGGCGATCATGCCGACCTTCGCCAATGTGCTGGACGAGGAGGAGGTGCTCAAGCTCGTGGCCTATATCAAGTCGCTGAAGGGCGGGGAGGAAGGACAATGACGGACACGGCGCAGGAAAGGCCGGACCCGGAGAACCTTGCCGATACCGGCCTGTCGGAAACCGGCGTGGAGCGGGTCAGCTATCTGCGTGCCGGGCACACGCTCAAATCCTGGCTGCTGACCACCGATCACAAGCGCATCGCCATTCTCTACATGATCGCGATCACGTTCTTCTTCTTCGTCGGCGGCGTGGCGGCGGCGCTCGTGCGTCTCGACCTCCTGACGCCCGCCGGCGACCTCATGAGCAACGAGGGCTACAACCGCGCCTTCACGCTGCATGGCGTAGTCATGGTCTGGTTCTTCCTGATCCCGTCCATCCCCAACACGTTCGGCAATTTCCTGCTGCCGCTGATGATCGGCGCAAGGGACCTTGCCTTTCCCAGGCTCAATCTCCTGAGCTGGTACATCTTCATGGTGGCCGGCGTCTTCACCCTGCTGGTGCTGATCCTCGGCGGCGTCGATACCGGCTGGACCTTCTACACCCCGATGTCGTCCATGTTCGCCCATGGACAGGTGGTGCTGGCCGCGACCGCCGTCTTCGTCGCGGGCTTCTCCTCGATTCTGACGGGCCTCAATTTCATCGTGACCGTGCACCGGTTGCGCTGCCCCGGCATGACCTGGGGGCGGCTGCCGCTCTTCGTCTGGTCGATCTACGCGACGTCGCTGATCCTGGTCCTCGCGACGCCGGTGCTCTCCGTCACGCTGGCGCTGATCGCCGCCGAAAGGCTCTTCGGGCTCGGCGTCTTCGATCCCGCGCTCGGCGGCGACCCGCTGCTCTACCAGCACCTCTTCTGGTTCTACAGCCATCCGGCCGTCTATATCATGGTGCTGCCGGCGCTCGGCGTGGTGAGCGAACTGGTAGCGGCGGCGGCCCGCAAGCCGATCTTCGGTTACAGCTTCGTCGCCGGCTCTTCTATGGCCATTGCCGTTCTCGGCTTCTTCGTGTGGGGGCACCACATGTTCGTGTCCGGCCAGTCGATGTATGCGAGCGCCGTCTTCTCCTTCCTCAGCATCGCTGTCGCCATTCCCTCGGGCATAAAGGTCTACAACTGGACCGCGACGCTTTATAAGGGGCATATCTCGCTCGATCCGCCGTTCCTCTTCGCCATGGCCTTCATCGGCCTCTTCGTCGTGGGCGGCCTTACCGGCCTGATCCTCGCCATGCTGGCGGTCGACGTTCATGTGCACGACACCTATTTCGTGGTCGCGCATTTCCACTACATCATGGTCGGCGGCGCCGTGTCGGCCTATTTCGGCGCGCTGCATTTCTGGTGGCCGAAAATGTTCGGCCGCAACTATTCCCTCGTCTGGGGCCGGATTTCCGCGCTCTTCATCTTCCTCGGCTTCAACCTGACGTTCTTCCCGCAATTCCTGCTCGGCTATCTCGGAATGCCGCGCCGCTACCATGTCTATCCGCCCGAATTCCAGGTTCTCCACGTCCTGTCCTCGGCGGGCGCCACCATTCTCGGCCTCGCCTATGCGATGCCCTTCGTCTATCTCCTCCACGCGCTGCGCTATGGCTCCCCGGCCGGCCCCAATCCCTGGGGCGCCACGGGGCTGGAATGGCAGACCGGCTCTCCGCCGCCCAAGCACAATTTCGAAACGCCGCCGGTCGTCACGCGGCCGGCCTACGACTACCACATCGAAATGGAGAGGGACGACGATGGCTGAGGTGCACGAACCCTTTGCCACGCCCGGCCAGCAGCGCGAGGCCGCGATGATGGGGATGTATATCTTCCTTGCCAGCGAGATGATGCTGTTCTCCGGCCTCTTCCTGGTCGCCCTTTATCTGCGCCTGACGCATCCGCAGGAGGTCGTGGCCGCCTCGCGGCAGATGCATGTCTTCCTCGGCGCGGCGAATACCGCGCTGCTTCTTTCCTCCAGCTTCCTCGTGGCGCTGGCGGTGGAGGCCGCCGAGGGCGGCAGGGCACGGCCGGCGGCACGCCGGCTTTCCGCCGCGGTCCTGCTTGGCTTTTTCTTCCTTGCGCTGAAGGCTGTCGAATACCGGATGGAATATGGGGAGAAGATCCTGCCGCTGCCCGGCGCGTCGACGGATTTCTTCGCGCCGGCGCAGCACGCATTCATGAACCTCTATCTGATCGCGACCGCATTGCACGCGGTTCACCTGACCATCGGCATCGGCCTGCTCGCCGTTCTTGCCGTGCGCATGCAGCGCGGCACGCTGGATCTGCCGGCACGCAGGGTCGTGGTGACGAATGCCGGTCTCTACTGGCACCTCGTCGACGTGATCTGGATTTTCCTCTATCCCGTCTTCTATCTTGCGAGGTGAGATCATGCGCAACGCTTCGCCCGTCGCCGTCTGGATCGCGCTTCTCCTCCTGCTGGCGCTGACGCTTGCGGCAAGTTTCGTGTTCAGCGGCCTTGTGGGGCTTTGCCTCGCCCTTGCGATCGCCGCGGCGAAATCCGGGCTCGTCTTCTGGCGCTACATGCACCTTCGCGACGTGTCGGGCCTGTTGCGCGTCGCCGCGCTCGGCGCCACCTTCTGGATGATCGTGCTGTTCGCCTTCGTCGCGGCGGATTATCTCACGCGCGGGCTGCCGGGCGTCTGAAGCCGGCGGGTTCAGTGAACGGTAACGGCGATATCGGCATCCCGCGCCGCCGCCAGGAACGCGCTGCGCACGTCTTCCTCCGGCACCGCGCCGTCAAAGGCGTCCGCACAGATGCGAATGGCCTCGAAAAAGGCTTCACCATCCTGTTTCGGCCAGAATTCCAGAAGATAGGCGGCCGCCTCATAGGCGTTGTGAACCAGGACGAAGACATCCGCTTCCGCATTGGCCACGACGACGGGGACCTGCCAGTCGTGAGCGCTTTCCATGACACCACCTCGCGGCTTTTCCTGTCTCTACAATCAGAGATCGAGAAAAAAGTTCCATGGAACGCGAGAACCGCCGGTCAGAAGCTGTTGCGCTCGTGATAGGTGCGCAGGAACGACTGGATGCGGGGGTCCTCGGGTTGGCGCAGGATGCGGTCGGGGCTGCCGACGCCGATCAGCTCGCCCTTCTCCATGAAGCCGACCTGGTCGGCGACATGGGCGGCAAAGCCCATTTCGTGTGTCACCACCACCATAGTCATGCCTTCGCTCGCGAGCGTCTTCATGACGTTCAGCACCTCGCCGACCAGTTCTGGGTCGAGCGCGGAGGTCGGCTCGTCGAACAGCATCAGCCGGGGCTCCATCGCGATGGCGCGGGCGATGGCGACGCGCTGCTGCTGGCCGCCGGAAAGGCGCGAGGGATGATTTGCCATCTTGTCCGCAAGGCCGACTTTGGTCAGCGCCTCGGCGGCGCGCTCGGCGGCCTGGCTTTTCGACATGCCGCGCACGCGGATCAGGCCTTCTGCGACATTCTCCTTCGCGGTCATGTGCGGCCAGAGATTGAACTGCTGGAACACCATGCCGATGGACCGGCGCATCTCGCGCAGCTTGCGGCCGGACATCTTCCTGCCGGGCGCCTCGTAGCCGATCATCGTGCCGTCGATGCGCACTTCGCCGGAATCGTATTCCTCCAGGAAGTTGACGCAGCGCAGCAGCGTGGACTTGCCGGAGCCCGAAGGCCCGATCAGGCAGGTCACCTTGCCGGGGGGAATGCTGAGATCCACGTCTTTGAGCGCATGGAAGGAACCATAGTGCTTGTTGACCTTGCGGATTTCGACGGATGACGCAGCAACCATCCTATGTCCTTTCGATAAGGTGTTTGGTGACGCGCGCCTCGAGCCAGCGGCCGACATTGGAGATGGCCTCGACCAGCCCCCAGAAGAACAGCGCCAGCACCAGATTGGCTTCGAGGTAGCGGAAGGTCTCTGTCGACATGCGCTGGACCTGATACATCAGTTCGGGCACCGTGATGATGGACAGGATCACGGTTTCCTTGGTCAGGATGATCGAGAAGTTCACCAGCGCCGGCAGCGAGGAGACGAGGCCGAGCGGCAGCAGGATGCGATGCACGATGGTGATCTCGCTCATGCCGATGGCCCGGGCGGCCTCGATCTGGCCGTTCGGCACGGCGCGGAAGCCCGAGCGGAAGATCTCCGCGAAATAGGGGCTGCCGTAGATGGTGAGGCCGAGGAGGCCGGCCGGCAGGGCATCGAGCCGGAGCCCGATCAGCGGGCCGCCATAATAGAGTACGAAGAGCTGCACCAGGAAGGGGGTGCCGCGGATGACCTCGATATAGGCCTGGATCACCCGGCCGACCCAGCGCGAGCCATAGCGTTGCGCAAGGGCGATGAGAAGGCCCAGCAGCATGCCGAAGACCGTGCCGAGAAGCCAGCACAGCACCGTGTTGCCGAAGCCCCGGAGCAGGCCGGGGCCGTATTGTAGCAGGATGCTCCAATCCATCAGATAGCCGTCCTGTGTTCGAGGTAGCGTCCGAGCGCGGCAAGGCACAGATTGATGAGAAGATAGATGCAGGCCGCGGCGATATAGACTTCGAGCGGCCGGAAGGTGGTTGCGGCCTGCGCCTGGCTGGCGCGGGTGATCTCGAGGATGCCGACCACCGAAACCAGCGAGGAGGCCTTCACGAGGAGGATCAGCTCGTTGATGAGGGCGGGCAGCGACAGGTTGAAGGCCTGCGGCAGGATCACGCGGATCCAGATGTCGCGCGGGGTCATGCCGATGGCGACGGCCGCTTCCGCCTGACCCTTGGGCAGGGCGGCGATGGCGCCGCGCCAGATTTCGGAAATATAGGCGCTGGCGCAGATGCCGACGGTGACGACGGCGGCGACCATCGGCGGCACGTCGAGCCCGATCACCGGCAGGGTGTAGTAGAACACGAGAAGCTGGACCAGCAGCGGCACGCCGCGCAGGAAGCTGACCCATAGCATGGCGAAGCGGCGAAGCCACTTGTAGGGCGAAAGCCGCGCCGCGCAGACCAGCGTTCCGATGACGAGCCCGAGCGCGATGCCGAGAACGGAAATCAGCAGCGTGAAGCGCGCGGCCCAGAACAGGGGGCCGAAACTTTCCAGGAAGACGGAGATGGAGAACATACGCCCCTCTTGGTGATCCAGCGCGTTTTCCGGCTTGTCCGGGTCAGCGCAAACGCCCTATCGTTTCATATGGGCCGCGATCGGTGACGGCGATCGCGGCTGGAGCGGGCGAGGCGCCGAGGCCCCGCCCGCCGCATTCGCTTACTTGGTCGGCACTTCGCGCGGCAGTTCGGTATAGGTGCCGAGCCACTTTTCCTGGATCGCCTTGACGCGGCCGTCGTCCGTCATCTTCAGCATCGCGTCGGCGATGGCCTTGGCGAAGCTCTCGGTGTCGGCTTCCTTGCGCAGGACCCATGCGAAATAGGTCGGCTGGCCGAAGGAGGCCGGTTCGAACAGCGCGAAGGATTCCGGGCGGTTCTTGACGAGATAGGTCAGGTTCGGCAGCGAGCCGGCAACCGCGTCGAGACGGCCGGCGGCGAGGTCCGCATAGGCCTCGTCCGTCGTGCCATATTCCTTGACCTCGACGCCGCCGAGTTCCTTGCCATAGGCTTCGAGCTGGCGGAACTGCGCCGTGCCCTGCTGGACGCCGACGGTCTTGCCCTTGATGTCCTCAGGCTTGTTGAGTTCGCTATTGTTGGCGGCCTTGACAAGCGAGACCGTCGCGTCGGCGATCGGCAGGGTGAAGGTGTAGCGTTCCAGACGCTCCGGCGTGATGGTCACCGGCGCGATGACGATGTCGAACTTCTTCACTTCCAGGCCCGGCAGCTCGGCGGTCCAGGGAATGTCCTGGTAGACGGGCTCGACGCCGATCTCCTTGCTCACCTCGTCGAAGAGGTCCTTCGTCATCCCCTCGTAGGTGCCGTTCACCAGCATGTCGAAGGGAGCGTAGTGCATGTCGGTCGCCGTGACGATCTTGCCGGCGGCCTTGATGTCCGCCAGCTGGTCGGCCATGGCAGGACCGGCGATGGCGAGGGCGGCGACGCCGAACAGCATCGATTTCAGCATTTTCGATAGGGTCATTTCATCCTCCTTGCTAGATTTAACGGTTGTAATCCATTCCGGTGCGCTGGCGAAGATCACGCCAGCATGTTTCCGGAAATGATGATGCGCTGGATTTCGCTCGACCCCTCGTAGATCCGCATGATGCGCAGATCCCGATTGATCCGCTCTACCGGGAAGTCGCGGGTATAGCCGTATCCGCCATGCAGCTGCAGCGCGGTATCGGCGATCCTGCCGGCCGCCTCGGAGGCTGCGAGCTTGGCCATGGACGAGGCGAGCGTGAAGCGGCCGCCCTCCTCATGCGCCTTCTGCCGCTGCCGTGCGGCATCCTGCGCCAGAAGCAGCGCCGAGCGGTAGGCGACGCCCATATCGGCGATCATCCAGCGGATGCCCTGCCGGTCGCTGAGCGCCTCGCCGCCGATCCGGCGGTCCCTGGCATAGGCGATCGCGGAGGTCATCGCCGCCTCGGCAAGGCCGAGACATTGGGCGGCGACCTCGATCCGGCCGTTGTCGAGCACCTGCATGGCGGTGCGGAAACCCTTGCCTTCCTCGCCGAGCAGCGCTTCCTCGGGCAGGTGGCAGTCGATGTTCAGCGTGAAGACATGGCCGCCCTTGAGGCCCATGGTCTTTTCCGCCGGCCCGGCTTCAAGGCCCGGCGTGCCCTTGGGCAGAAGAAAGGCGGAAATGCCGCGATGGGCCTTTTCGGGGTCGGTGACGGCATAGAGCACGATGAAATCGGCGACGCCGCCATTCGAGATGAAGCATTTCGTGCCCTTGATATGCCAGCCGTCTTCGGTCCGGCGGGCGCGGGTCTTCATGTCGGCGGGGTCCGAGCCGGCGCCCGGCTCGGTCAGCGCGAAGGCGCCCAGCGCCGCGCCGCTTGCCGCGCGCGGCAGCCATTCGCGCTTTTGCGCCTCGCTGCCGCCAAGGAGGATGGAATCCGTCGCAAGGTAGTGGGCCGTCAGCGCGGAGGCGGTGGAGCCGCAGGCGCCCGCCACGATCGCCACGGCGCGCAGGAAGGCCGGCGCGGAAATGCCGCTGCCGTCATAGTCCTCCGGCAGGTTGGCGCCCATCATGCCGACCTCGCCGAGCAGCTTGAGCTGGCGGTGCACGAAGGTCGAGCTTTCGTCCGTTTCCTGGGCGAGGGGGGCGATCTGCTCGGCGCAGACGCGGGTCAGCACGTCGCAAAACAGTGCCTCTTCCTCGGAAAGCATGTGCCAGTCGTCATTCATCGGGTCCGCTCCAGTCCGAAGTCTTCAAGAATTGCGTCCAGGTCGCCGCCGAGGCGCGGGGCGGACGTCGCGGCGACGGGCTTTGTCCCGTCGAAACGCACCGGCTGGCCGACCGTCGGGGCCGTGCCGAGCACCGGATGCGGCAGCCGGCTGACGAGCCCGCGCGCGACGGCGTGCTCATTGGCGGCGGCCTTTTCGATATCCCAGATCGGTGCGGAGGGCAGGCCGACGCCGGAAAGGGCGGCCACGGCCTCTTCCGTCGTCAGGCCACGCGACCAGGCCTCGATCAGCGCCTTGACCTCCGGCTCATGCGCCGTGCGGCTTTCGTCGCTGGCAAAACGCGGGTCTTCGGCAGCCTGCGGCGCGCCGATCAGCGCGGCGAGGGTGGAGAACTGCTTGCCGCTCAGCACTGCGATTGCGACCTGCCCGTCCTTCGTGACAAAGCAGCCGAAGGGCGTCGAAAGGGGGTGGCGGTTGCCGACGCGCTGCGGCAGGACGCCGGCATAAAGATGCAGCGCATGGCTGGTGGTAAGCAGCGAGAACAGTGCGTCGTACATGGCGACGTCGAGCGTGGCGCCGTGTCCCGTCCTGTCGCGCTGCACCAGGGCGGCCATGATCGACCAGCTCGCGAAGAGCCCGGCGATGAGGTCAGCGATGCTCTCCCCGGTTTTGAGCGGCGCGCCGCCCTCTTCGCCGGTTCCGGCCATCAGCCCGGACATGGCCTGCACCACGAGGTCGTAGGCCGGCAGGTCCTTGAACGGTCCTTCCTGACCGAAGCCCGAGATGGAGCAATAGACGAGCCGCTCGTTTGCCGCGCGCAGCGTCTCGGCGCCGAGCCCGAGGCGGGCAGCAACGCCGGGGCGGAAATTCTCGACCACCACATCGACACGGCTGGCGATGGTTTGCGCGATATGCTGGTCCTCGGGCTTCTTCAGGTCGAGGACGAGACTTTTCTTGCCGCGGTTGTTGAGCGTGAATAGCGCGCTCTCGCCATTCAGGAACGGACCGATATGGCGGTAGTCATCGCCCGCCGGCGGCTCCAGCTTGATGATCTCCGCGCCGAGGTCGGCGAGCAGCGCGGTGCAATAGGGGCCGGCAAGAACGCGGGAAAGGTCGAGAACCCTGATGCCGGCGAGCGGCCCTGCGGAAACGGAGGTTTGCTCAGGCATCGGTGTTTCCGCCATTTGCGGCGCTGCGCGAAGGGACCTTGCCGTCGTTCCGGAAACGGTGGCCTGCGACGGCGATTGGCAAGGATGCCGATGAGCGGAATGCCTGCATGTGGTGCGTCCTCCCAGCCGCTGTGTCACGGCGGTATGTATAAATACTCTTGCGCTTATGTCTAGACATATTTTTCATTCCGACCTACCGTCGGTCCACGGGAGGAACGGATGACCGACAAGCGAACTGGCCCGGCGGGTGCCAAGGCACAGGCCATCGTGGACGAGGTGCGCCGCCGCATCGTCTCGCGTCGCTGGCGCCAGGGCGACCGTATTCCCGACGAGGCGGATCTCGCCGTCGAGTTCGATGCCGCCCGCGCGACGGTCAACAAGGCGCTGCAGGTTCTGGCGGACGAGGGGTTGCTGGATCGCCGCCGCCGGGCGGGCACGCGCGTGGCGATCGATCCGGTGCGCAAGGCGACCATCTCCATCTCGATCGTGCGCGAGCAGGTCGAGCAGGCGGGCATGGCCTATGGCTACCGGGTGATCGCCCACAGATACAGCCCCGCGCCGCTCGATATCGCGAGCCGGCTCGGTCTTGCCGCGGGAACGGTCCTCGTCCGCATGCGGGCCCTGCACTATGGCGATGGGCGGCCTTTCCAGCTTGAGGACCGCTGGATCAATCCGCGCGCCGCGCCGGGTTTCGAGCGGATGGATTTGCGCGGGCTCAATGCCAATGAATGGCTGGTGCGAAACGCTCCCTCTCTGCGGGCGGAACTGGCCTTTTCGGCGGAAAACGCCAGCCGCCGGGATGCGCGGCTTCTCGAGGTGCGCCCCGGCCAGGCCCTCTTGATCCAGCGCCGCACGACCTGGAACGATCTTGGGCCCATCACCACGGTGCGCGTGGCGTTCCAGCCCGGCCATTGCGTCAGCGCGGATGGTCGCGCCTGAGACGCAGGGTGCAGCAAACGCTTGTGCTTCGCCGGCGCATCATGGCATTAGGGAGCCTTCCCTCGGGAGACTGGCATATGATCAAGGACAATATGGCCTGGTGGCCGTGGAAGACATTGGCGCTCGTCGCGTCCCTTTGCATCGGTGCGCCGGCCCGGGCGACGCCCGTGCTGGTCGTCGACGCCGACAGTCACCAGGTGCTCCATCAGGAGGATGCCGGGGTGCTCTGGTATCCGGCCTCGACCACCAAGCTGATGTCCGCCCTCGTCGTGTTCGAGGCGCTGCGTTCCGGTGAGGTGACCCTGGAAACCCCGGTCACCATGACGCGCAACGCGATGAAGCAGGCCTTTCTGGAATCCGGCCTGACCTTCGGGCGGACGATGACGCTGGAAGACGCGCTCTTCGCCATGATCGTCGCATCGGCAAACGACGTGGCTGTGGCATTGGCGGAGACCGTGACTTCGAACGAAACGACCTTCGTCAAGCGCATGAACGATGCGGCGGTTCGCCTCGGATTGACCGGCACGCATTTTTCCAACCCGAACGGGCTGTTCGACCGAAACAATTATACGACCGCGCGCGATCTCGCCCTGCTCGGCATGGAGGTGGACCGGGCGTTCCCGGAATATCGCCGCTTCTTCCAGGCGAGCGCCGTCACGGTAGATGGCAAGGAGATCAAGTCGAACAACCTGCTGCTGACCCGCTTCAGCGGCACGATCGGCATGAAAACCGGGTTTCTCTGCGCCTCCGGCCGAAACTATGTCGGGCTCGCCGAGCGGGGCGGCAAACGCGTCATGGTGGTCATTTTAGGCGCCACCACGGAGCGGGAGCGCAACGAGCGATCCGCGCAATATCTGACGGAAGCCTTTGCCGGCCGCCTGCCGTCCGGCGGCGAATTGGTGGAGAACCTGCCGAACCGGCCCGATGTCGCGCCGGAGGATATGCGGGTTCGCCTGTGCACCGACAAGAGCGCCGAATACGAGGCCAGCCGCAACACGCTTTATCCGATGGGCCTGCCGGGCCATGAGAGCTACCTGCAGGACGAAATCCCCGGCGAGGTCCACGCGATCCGCACCTGGGCCGACGACAAGGCCGTGGACGTGCCGGTTCCAAGGCCGCGTCCTTCGTAAAGACCCCCGGAGCCGTTGGTCTCAAGGGGTCTGGGGCGGCACGACGTGACGGCGGTTGATGGTCGCCGGGCGGCCCTTGATGGAAAGGGTGGTGTCGCGTTTTTCGCGTTCGGCAACGACCGTACCCTTCGCGACGACGCAGAGCCGGTCGGGGCGCAGGCGCACCGCCTCGATGGGGTTGCCGGCATCGAGCACGACGAGACTTGCCGTCTTGCCGACCTCAAGGCCAAGATGGTCGAGGCCCATGATCTCGGCATTGACCTTGGTGACCATGTCGAAGCAGGTGCGCATGTCGGCCGGCGAGGACATCTGCGCGACGTGCAGGCCCATGAAGGCGACGTCGAGCATGTCGGCGGTGCCGAGCGAATACCACGGATCGAGCACGCAATCCTGCCCCCAGCCGGTGCGGATGCCGGCCTTCAGCAATTCCGGCACGCGGGTCATGCCGCGGCGCTTCGGATAGGTGTCGTGGCGGCCCTGCAGCATGATGTTGATCAGCGGGTTGGGGATCGCCGAAACGCCGGCCTCGGCGATCAGGGGCAGGAGCTTCGAGACATAGTAATTGTCCATCGAATGCATCGAGGTCAGATGCGAGCCGGCGGCGCGGCCATGCAGCCCGAGGCGCTGGCTCTCATAGGCGAGCTGCTCGATATGGCGCGACAAGGGATCGTCGGTCTCGTCGCAATGCAGGTCGACCATCAGGCCGCGTTTCGCGGCGATCTCGCAAAGCTCGGTGACGGAGCGGCGGCCGTCTTCCATCGTGCGCTCGAAATGCGGGATGCCGCCGACGACGTCGACGCCCATGTCGAGGGCGCGGATGGTGTTCTCCCGCGCATTCGGCGAGCGGTAGAGGCCGTCCTGCGGGAAGGCGACGAGCTGCAGGTCGATATAGGGTGCGATCTCCTTCCTGACCTCCAGCAGCGCTTCCACGGCGAGAAGACGGTCGTCGCAGGTATCGACATGGGTGCGGATGGCGAGAAGGCCCATCGATACGGCCCAGTCGCAATAGGCGAGCGCCCGTTCCTTGACGGCTTCGTGGGTGAGCAGCGGCTTCAATTCGCCCCAGAGCGAAATGCCTTCCAGGAGCGTGCCGGAGGCGTTGATGCGCGGCAGGCCGTAGGACAGCGTCGCATCCATATGGAAATGCGGATCGACGAAGGGCTGGCTGACGAGATTGCCGGTGGCATCGACCGTGCGGCCGGCCTCGGCGGCAAGGCGCGGCTCGATTGCGGCGATCCTGTCGCCCTTGATGCCGATATCGGCAACGGTTCCATCGGGCAGCGTACCGCCCTTTACGATCAGGTCGAAACTCATCTTTCGCCTTTCTGGTAGGGGATCATCAAAGCTTTGGGATAGGCGGCTTTCCGCGCCACCAGGATCAGCGCCAGGATCGACAGCGCATAGGGCATCATCAGGAAGACCTGATAGGGCACGACGCCGCCGGAAATCTGCTGCAGGCGCACCTGATAGGCATCGAAGGCGGCGAACAGGATGGCGCCGATCAGCGCCTTACCCGGCCGCCAGGAGCCGAAGACGACGAGCGCGATGCAGATCCAGCCGCGGCCGTTGATCATCTGGAAGAAGAAGGAGTTGAAGGCCGAGGTGGTGAGGAAGGCGCCGCCGATCGCCATGAGGGCGCTGCCGGCAACGACCGCGCCCATTCGGATGGCGGTCACCGAAATGCCCTGCGCTTCCACTGCCGAAGGGTTTTCGCCTGCCGCGCGCACGGCAAGGCCGACAGGCGTGCGATAGAGGATCCAGGCGACGGCCGCGACCGAAAGGAAGGCGAGATAGGTGAGCGGCGTCTGCGTGAACAGCGCCTCGCCGACGATGGGGATCTGCGACAGGCCGGGGATCGGCAGCGGCTGGAACGGCTCTATCTTCGGCGGCGAGGTGACTTCCGGCAGGAGCAGGCGATAGGTGAAATAGGTGAGGCTGGTGGCAAGCAGCGTGATGCCGATGCCCACCACATGCTGCGACAGGCCGAGCGGCACGGTCAGCATCGCATGCAGCAGGCCGAACAGCCCGCCGACGAAGGCGGCGACCACGATGCCGGTCCACAGATCCCCGCCGGCATAGACGGTGAACCAGCCGGCAAAGGCGCCCGCCGTCATGATGCCCTCGATGCCGAGATTGAGCACGCCGGCGCGCTCGCAGATCAATTCGCCCATGGTGGCGAAGATCAGCGGCGAGGCGATGCGGATGGCGGCGACCCAGAAGGAGGCGGAAAGGAGGATGTCCAGCGCGTCCATGTCACTTCCACCTTATCCTGAAGCGCGTCAGCAGGATCGCAACCACCATGGTCAAAAGCGAGGTTGCGACCATCACGTCGGCAATGTAGCTCGGCACCTTGGCGGCGCGGCTCATGGCGTCGGCACCGACGAAGATGCCGGCGACGAAGATCGCCGAGGCGACGACGCCGAGCGGATTGAGCATGGCCAGCATGGCGACGACGATGCCGGTATAGCCATAGCCGGGCGACAGGTCGAGCGTCAGGTTGCCCTTGAGGCCCGAGACCTCGGAAAAGCCGGCAAGCGCGGCAAGACCGCCGGAAAGAAGGGCCGTCTTCATTAGGATGCGGTTGACCGGAATGCCGACGAAGCGCGCGCCCTCGGCATTGTGGCCGACCGCACGCATCTCGTAGCCGAGCAGCGTCTTCTTGGTGATCACCCAGACGAGGATCGCGGCGACGATCGCGATGACGAAGCCGTAGTGCAGACGCTTGCCCTGAATGAGGCGCGGCAACTGCGCCTCCGCAATGATCTTCTGCGATTGCGGCCAGCCGAGCCCCATCGGATCCTTGAGCACGCCTTCGAGCAGCATCGACACGAAGAGCAGGACGATGAAGTTGAGCAGCAGCGTCGTGACCACCTCGTCGACGCCGAAGCGCGTCTTCAGGACGGCCGGGCCGAGCAGCATCAGGGCGCCGGCGAGCATGGCGGCGATCATCAGGATCGGGATGAGGATGGGAGCGGGAAGCGGCAGCGCTCCGGTTCCCAGCACCACGGTCATCACGCCGCCCATATAGAGCTGCGCTTCCGCGCCGATGTTCCACAGTTTTGCGCGGAAGGCGACGGCGATGGCAAGGCCGGTGAAGATCAGCGGCGTGGCGCGGGTCAGCGTTTCCAGAAGCGCGAATTGCGAACCGGCCGCGCCCCTGGCGACGAGATAGAAGACCGACAGGGGCGAGGCGCCGGCGGCCAGAACCAGGATGGACGTCAGGACGAGGGTCGTCGCGACCGCCGCGAGCGGAAACAGGAAGAGGACGCCAAGCGACGGCGCGGGTTTCGGCTCAAGCCGCATGATCGCTGTTCTCCCCGCTATGGCCGGCCATCAGTTCCCCCAGTTCCCGTATGCTGCGTTCGCCGCGGGACGACGGCGTCGAAAGGCGGCCCTGCGACATGACGAGGATGCGGTCGGACAGCGCCAGTACCTCCTCCAGGTCCTCCGAGATCAGCAGCACCGCGGCGCCGCGGTCGCGCGCTGCCAGCAGCATGCGGTGGACATAGGCGACGGCCCCGACATCGAGGCCGCGGGTCGGCTGGCTGGCGAGGATGACCGCCGGATCGGGATCGAGCGCCCGGCCGAGGATGAGCTTTTGCATGTTGCCGCCCGAAAGCAGGCGGATGCGCGCCTCCGGCGAGGGACACTTGACGTCGTAGTCGGCGATGATCTTTTCGGCAAAGCGGCGGGCGGCCGTCCAGTTCAAAAAGCCCATGCGGCTGAAACGCGGGCTGCCGTAGCGCTCGGCGATGACATTCTCGGTGACGCTCATGTCGCCGATGGTGCCGACGGCATGGCGGTCTTCCGGGATGCGGGCGATGCCATGGGAAAGGGCGGCGCGGGGCGACCAGTCGGAGACATCGTTGCCGGCAATGGAAATGCGGCCGCCCGTCGGGCGGCGGGTGCCGGCGATGAGCGCGGCGAGCGCGGCCTGGCCATTGCCGGACACACCGGCAAGGCCGGTGATCTCGCCCGCGGTCAGCGTCAGCGAGACGTCGTCGAGTCCGGCGCCGTTATGCGGGGCGGTGGAGACGCGCTCGAGCGTAAGCAGCGGCGCGCCGAGCCGGACCGGGCGCACCTCCGCCGGCTTCACCTCCTGGCCAACCATCAGGGCCGCCAGCTCCTTGCGGTCGGTCGTCTTCGTGTCGCGCTCGCCGACGAGCTTTCCGGCGCGCAACACCAGTACGCGGTCGCTGACGGCCATTACCTCGTTCAGCTTGTGGGAGATGAAGATGATCGAAAGTCCCTTGGCGACCAGCAGCTTCAGCGTCCGGAACAGCGCGTCGGTTTCGGCCGGGGTCAGCACGGCGGTCGGCTCGTCGAGGATCAGGATGCGGGCGTCGCGATAGAGCGCTTTCAGGATCTCGACGCGCTGGCGTTCGCCCACCGAAAGCGCGGCAACGGTCGCGGCGGGATCGACGGCGAGGCCGAAATCGGAAGAAAGCTGGGTGATGCGCCGCCGCGCCGCCGTCCGGTCGAGCTTGAGGCGCCAGAGGCTTTCGGTGCCGAGCGCGATATTTTCCTGCACCGTCATGTTGTCGGCCAGGGTGAAATGCTGGTGCACCATGCCGATGCCGGCATCGAGCGCGGCGCGCGGATCGCCCGGCGGCAGCTGCTTGCCGAAGGCCTCGACGGTGCCCTCGTCGGCGACATAGTGGCCGAAGAGGATGTTCATCAGCGTCGTCTTGCCGGCGCCGTTCTCGCCGAGCAGGGCGATGACCTCGCCACGCTTCAACTCGAAGGAAATACCGTCATTGGCCCGGAGCGGACCGAAACGCTTGGCGATGCCGGAGAGGCGAAGGACAGGGTTGCTGGTCACATCGGCACGGGGAAACAGGGGACGGGAAGGGCGGGACGCGTTTCGACTCCGGGAAGGATGATCTCCCCGGAGCCGGCGATGGCTAGCTCGATTTCGGTTCCGAATCGTCGATGGCGACGGTGAACGAGCCGTCCTTGATCGCCTTTTCCTTCTCGGCGAGCTTCGCCTTGATCTCGTCCGGCACCTTGCCTTCGAAGGTGCCGAGCGGCGCCAGCGAACAGCCGCCGGCCTTCATGAAGGAATAGACGCCGTAATCGTCGGCCTTGAAGGTGCCGGCCTTCACCTCGGCGATCGCCTTTTCGAGAGTCGGCTCGAAATGCCACAGTGCCGAGGCGACGACGGTTTCCGGATACTCCGCCTGGGTGTCGATGACGTTGCCGATGGCAAGCACCTTTTTCTCCTTGGCGGCATCGGAAACGCCGAAGCGTTCGGCATAGAGCACGTCGGCGCCGCCGTCGATCTGGGCGAAGGCGGTCTCCTTGGCCTTGGGCGGATCGAACCAGGAGCCGATGAAGGCGACTTGGAACTTGGTGTCCGGGGCAACTTCCTTCACGCCGGCCATGAAGGCGTTCATCAGCCGGTTGACCTCGGGGATCGGATAGCCGCCCACCATGCCGATATTCTTCGACTTGCTCATCGCGCCGGCAACGAGGCCGGAAAGATAGGAGGCGTCCTGGATGTAGTTGTCGAAGACGGAGAAGTTCGCCAGCGCCGCGTCCGGCTTGAAGCTGGAGCCCATCAGGAAGGCGACGTCGGGATAATCCTGCGCGACGGCGCGGGCGGCATCCTCGACGCCGAAGACCTCGCCGAGGATCAGCTTGTAACCGGCCTCGCAATATTCGCGCATGACGCGCTCATAGTCGTTGTTGGCGGTGTTTTCCGAATAGGCATATTCGATGTCGCCCCGTTCCTTGGCGGCATTGGCCGCCTTGTGGATGCGGCTCACCCATTGCTGCTCGACCGGGACCGTATAGATCGCCGCCACCTTGATCGGATCGGCGGCAAGGAGGCGACCGGGAAGGCTCGCCGCGGCCACCACGGCGGAAGCGCCGGCGGCCTTGATCAGGGTTCGCCTGGAAATGCCGAATGTGCAGGAATCGCTATGCATTAACTTCCCCTCTGGTTGATTGCGCGTTTTGGAAAAAGCGTCTTTTTACCGTTTGGTCAATGTAGGTGAAATCGAAAGGTGCAGCAATCGGAGAGAAGGGAAAGTTCACAGCGCATCAAAGGGTAACGGGAACCCGGGCGACAGAGGGTTATCACTTGCATACTAGTCGACTACCTGTTAGCACTGAGCCCACTTCAAGCATTGACAGGGGGATGATATGCGTCAGACGTGGCGGTGGTTTGGTCCGAAGGACCTCGTCTCGATCGACGATATGCGGCAGGCGGGCGTCGAGGGTGTTGTCTCCGCGCTCCATCATGTGCCGACCGGTTCGGTCTGGACGCCCGGGGAGATCGCCGAGCGCCAGCGCGTCATCGGATCGATGACGGACGGCGCGCCCTCGGGCCTTGCCTGGGAGGTGGTGGAAAGCCTTCCGGTGTCGGAGGACATCAAGAAGCAGAAGGGCGACTGGAAGGCGCATATCGCCGCCTGGAAGGAAAGCCTGACGAACCTGTCGCGCGCCGGGATCGAGGTCATCTGCTACAATTTCATGCCGGTCCTCGACTGGACGCGAACGGATCTCGCCTATCGGCTGCCGTCCGGCGCCACCTGCATGCGGTTCGACGTCGTCGATTTCGCCGCCTTCGATATCCACATTCTCAAGCGGCCCGGCGCGGCCGAGAGCTTTCCCGACTTCGTCGTGGCAGAGGCCGCGCGGCGTTTTGCCGAAATGGACGACGAGCGCCGCCGCCAGCTCGCCGGCAATGTCGTCTTCGGCCTGCCGGGCGCGGCGGAGTCCTTCACGCTCGACGATGTGCGGGCCCATCTGGCCGAATACGCCGCCATCAGCGCGGAGAGCCTTCGCACCCATCTCGTCGATTTCCTTTCCGAGGTCGCGCCGCTGGCGCAGGATTTGGGTGTCCGGCTTTGCTGCCATCCGGACGATCCGCCGTTCCCGCTTCTCGGCCTGCCGCGCATCATGTCGACCGAGGCGGACTATCGCCGCGTCATGGAAGCGGTCGACCTGCCGGCGAGCGGTATTACGCTTTGCACCGGCTCGCTCGGCGCGCGGCACGACAATGACCTGCCGGGCATGATGAAGCGGCTGGGCAGCCGCGTGCATTTCCTGCATCTGCGCAACGTCCATCTCGAAACGCCGCATTTGGGCGGCTCTTTCTACGAGGCCGGGCACCTGGAAGGCGGCACGGACATGGTGGCGATGATCGATGCGATCCTCGCCGAGGAGCGCGCCCGCAAGGCGGCCGGCCGGCCCGACTGGCAGATCCCGATGCGTCCCGACCACGGCCAGGACATTCTCGACGACCTCAAGCGCAAGGCGCAGCCGGGCTATCCGGCCATCGGGCGCCTGAAGGGGCTGGCCGAGCTTCGCGGCATCATGACCGCGCTCGACCATCCGATTGCGCGGGAAGCAGGCCGGTGAGGCTCTCTGCGGCCGCACAGCCCCTTGCGGGCCATTCGGTGCGCTGGCCGGACTATCGGCCGGAAGAGACGGGGATCGGGATCGTTCATCTCGGCCTCGGCGCTTTCGCCCGCGCCCATATCGCCGCCTATACCGATGGCGCCATTGCCGCTGACGGCGGCGACTGGCGGATCACCGGCGTCTCACTGCGCGGCGAGGACGTCGCCAATGCCCTGGACCCGCAGGACGGCCGCTATACGCTGATCGAACGGGGCGAAAGGCCTGAGGCGCGTATCGTCGCGTCGATTGCCGGCGTCGTTGCCGGCGAGGGGTTGAGCGCGCGGGTGCTTGCGGCGATCTCCGCGCCCGGCTGCCGGATCGTCAGCACCACCGTGACGGAAAAGGGCTACGGGCTCCTGCGCAGCGGCGGATGCGATGTCAGCCATCCGGCCGTCGCCGCCGATCTGCAGAACCCCGCTTCGCCCACGGGCGTGCTGGGGCTGATCGCGCAGGGGCTTGCCCTGCGCCTTGCCGATGGCCTTGCGCCCTTCGTCGTGCTGTGCTGCGACAACCTGCCGGAAAACGGTCCGCTGCTGCGTGCGGCGGTGATCGATTTTGCCCGCCGCGCACATGGCGCCGCGCTCGCCGACCGGATCGCTGCCGACGTCGCCTTCCCTTCGACCATGGTCGACCGCATCACCCCGGCGGCGACGGAGCGGACCTATGCGGATGCCGAAGCCCTTACGGGCTACGAGGACCGTGCAGCCATCGAGACCGAACCGTTCAGCCAATGGGTGATCGAGGATCATTTCCCGGGTGGCCGCCCGTCATGGGAAAAGGCCGGTGCGCTTTTCGTGCCGGATGTCGCACCCTATGAGAAGATGAAGCTGCGGATGCTGAACGGCAGCCATTCGATGCTGGCCTATGCCGGCTTCCTGAGCGGCAAGACCTATGTCTATGACGTGATGGCCGACCCCGCGCTGAGCGCGCTGGTCCGTCGGCATATGGCGGCTGCATCGGCCACGCTGTCGGCCGTCGCCATGGACCTCGACGCCTATGCGGCATCGCTCTGCGCCCGCTTCTCCAATCCGGCCATCGCCCATGAGACGCGGCAGATCGCCATGGACGGGACGCAGAAACTGCCGCAGCGTATCTTCGCACCCGCGCTTGAGACGCTGGCTGAAGCTGGAGATCCCGCTCCCTTCGCCTTCGCCACGGCCGCCTGGATGCGCTATGTCCTTGGCCGCGACGATGAAGGGCGTGCCTATCCGCTGAACGATCCGCGAGAGGCCGAGCTTCGGGCGACGCTCGCTGGCATCGGGATGGAAAATGCGGCTGCGATTTTCTCGGCACTCGCCGCGATCCCCGACTTCCTGCCCCGTCCGCTTGCCGAGGGCGCCTTCGCGGATGCGGCAGTGCTGCGCTTGGAGCGGATGCTGTCGCAGGGCATGGCCAAGGTCATCGCCGCCGAAGCCGGGTAACGCGCAATCCGCCAGTCGCTGAAGGCGGGAAATAATCCGCCCTCACGTATCGTTGATGATGAGGTCCGGATAGCGGGCCGAAAGCTGCTCCGTCACTTTCAGCACCTCCGAGAGATGGTCTCGAACCGCCTTTTCCGCCGCCTCCGGGTCGCGGGCGCGGACGGTGGCGATCATGTGCCTGTGCTGGTCGATGAGAACGGCGACAGGCGTCACGTTCGGCAGGCTGAGGAAGCGCAGCCGGTCGAATTGCGCCTTCTCGCGCTCCAGCACGGCCCAGATGTCGCCCACGGCGATGCCGTTGGCGAAGGCGTGGTGGAAGGCGTCGTCCGCTTCGGTGAAGCGGACCGGCTCGTCGCGGACGGCATGCTGCTGCGCGATGATGGCGTCGAGCTGTGCCAGCACCTCGGGCGAGAGGCCGTCGATCGCCGCCTTGCGGAAGACGGCGACCTCGATGGCTTCGCGCACGAAGCGCGCGCGCCGCACGGCGCTCAGCGAGATCGGCGTTATCAGCGTGCCGCGCTGCGGCCAGACCTTGACCAGTCCCTCGTCGACCAGCCGCAGAAGCGCCTCTCGTACCGGCGTGCGGCTGGTGTTGAAACGCCGCGCCAGCTCGTTCTCGGAGACCTTGACGCCGGGCATGAGCCGCAGGGTGATGATCTCGTTGCGGATGACGGCATGGATATCGTCGACGCTCGACGGCATTCCCGTGATGTCGCCCGCGCTTCTGCCGAGCTGGCCCTGTGCCGGCATGCCGCTCATCCGTCCCAGCCGAGATGGCTGAGGAAGTCGCGGGTGCGCGCGGTCTCAGGCGCGTCGAAGATCTGCTGGGGCGGTCCCTGCTCGACGATCTGTCCGTTGGCGAAGACGACCACATGGTCGGCGACCCGTCGGGCAAAGGTCATTTCGTGCGTCACCACCACCATGGTCATCCCGTCGTCCGCCAGCCGCTTCATCACGTTCAGCACCTCGCCGATGGTTTCCGGGTCGAGCGCCGATGTCGGCTCATCAAAGAGCATGACTTCGGGTTCCATGGCAAGGGCGCGCGCGATGGCGACGCGCTGCTGCTGGCCGCCGGAAAGATTGGCGGGATAGTTGCCCGCCTTTTCGGAAAGGCCGACCTTGGCGAGCAGGGCCTCCGCCCGGGCGCGCGCCTTCTCCTCGCTGAGGCCGAGGACGGTCATCGGCCCCATCATGATGTTGCCGAGGGCGGTCTTGTGCGGGAACAGCTCGAAGTTCTGGAACACCATGCCCATGCGCTGGCGGATGAGCCGGGTCTTGCGCGGATCCTTCGACAGCGGCATTCCGTCGAAATAGACCTCGCCAGAAGTCATGGTCTCAAGGCCGTTGGTGCAGCGCAGAAGCGTGGATTTTCCCGAGCCGGACGGGCCGATCAGGCAGACGACCTGACCGCGGCGCACTTCGAGATTGACTCCGGCGAGCGCGGTGAAGTCGCCATATTGCTTGCGTACGTCGCGGTATTCGATCACGACCTCGGGAAGCGCGGAGCCCTTCGGAAGGTTGGCGGGCATGTCAGTCATTCGGTGACCCCGTATTTGCGGTGGATCCAATCCACGATCTTGGCCTGCGGATAGCCGAGCAGCCAGTAGATGGCGGCCATTGCCGTGAGCATTTCGATGACCCGGAAGGACTGCGAGCGGATCTGCAGCGCGGTATGCGCCAGGTCGCCGACGGCGATCACGGAGACGAGCGAGGTGTCCTTGAAGAGGGTGACCCAGGTGGTGGCGAGGATCGGCAGAACGCGGCGCCAGGCCTGCGGCAGCACGATCTTGCGGAAGGCCTGGCCCTCGCTCATGCCGAGAGCAAGTCCCGCTTCCGTCTGGCCCTTGCGGATCGAACGGATGCCCGAGCGGAAAGTTTCCGAATTGTAGGCCGTGTTGTTGAGGACGAGCGCCACCACGCCGGTGAGGAAGGGCGAGAAGCCGATACCGGTGAGGATCGGCAGCACGTAGAAGGCCCAGTAGACGACGAGGATGATGGGAACGTTCCGCATCAACTCGACATAGGCCGTCGCGAGCGCGGAGACCGGCTTCAGGCTGGATTCCCGAAGGAGGGCGACGACGATCCCCAGGGGAACGGACAAGAGCATCGTCAGGACGGTGAGGGCGATGGTGACGAGCGCTCCCTGCCAGAGAGCCCCCATGCTTTGCCAGATGATGGCCCAATCGAAAGTCATGACCGCCCCAGGAAGGAAATGCGGCGATAGATCATGTCAATGCCTCGGGTAAGGGGGAAGATGACGAGGAAGTAGAGGATCATCACCGTGGTGAAGACCTCGACCGGCGCGTAGGTCTGGCCGGCCACCGCGTCGGCGCGGCGCATCAGTTCCGGCACGGCGATGACGGTCGCGATGGCGGTGTCCTTGACGGCGAGCGAGAGCAGCGAGCCGAAGGCCGGCAGCATTCTCACAACCGCCTGCGGCATGACGATCTTGCGCAGGATCTGGCTGCGGGACATGCCGAGCGCCATGCCGGCGCGCACCTGGCCGGGGCGGACCGACTGGATGCCGGCGCGCACGACCTCGGCCACATAGGCGGCAAGGTGGGCGGACAACGACAGAAGCGCGGACCAGAAGGGCGGAAGGTTGAGGCCCGTCGCGATCGGCAGGGCGAAATAGACCCAGACGAGCACCACGAGGACGGGGATCGCCCGCATCGAGTCGATATAGAAGATGATGATGGCGCTCAGCCAGCGCGGGCCGTAGAGCCGCCCGAGGGCGAGCAGCGTGCCGGCCACCATGCTCAGGACGGTCACCCCGGCGGCAAGCAGGAGCGTGACCCCGAGCCCGCTGAGAAGGAAACGCCAACTGTCCAGCACGGCGGAAAGGTTCAGTTCCATGGTCTTTCTCCGAAAGGAGCGCGGCCGGCAGGTTCGCCGGCCGCAACCCGTCGTCGCTTACATCTTGGCGACTTCGGCTTCCTCTTGTGCCTGCAGTTCGGGAAGCATCGTCTCGGCGACGGCGCGCAGCCATTCGACATAGTCCGGCTGGTTCTTGTCGACGGCGAGACCGATCTCGTTCACGGCCTCGGTGCTGTCCTGGCAATTGTTCTCGCGCGGCAGGGCCTCCAGGCCCTTCACCTTGCGCGCCAGCGCGACAAAGGGAATGCGGTTGATCGGTGCGACGTCGGCGCGGCCGGCCATGATCTCCTCGACCGGAGCGGCCGTGCCGGCGCTGGTCACGCCGCGCAGGGTCGCTTTCGGGAAACGCTCCTTCACCCAGTTCTCTTCGCCGCCGCCGGTGAAATAGGCGATGGTGACGTCGGGATTGTCGAAGTCGTCGACCGACTTGGCATTGGCGACCTTCGGGTTGGACGCCTTGCCGAAGACGCAGAGCGAGGTGCGCGAATAGGTTACGAAGTCGACGACTTCCATGCGCTGCTTCGTCATGGAGAGCGGCGAGATCGTCATGTCGACCTGGTTGGCGGCCAGGACCGGCACCTTGGTCTCGTGCGAAACGGCGATCGGAACGAGCTTCACGCCGAGCTTTTCGGCATAGGTGAGCGCAAGCGTCCATGCCGGGCCGCGCCAGGGCTCGCCCGCCCCGGTCGTGTCTTCCACCAGCCACGGCGGGTTGGCCAGTACGCCGACGCGAAGCTCGCCTGCGGCCTTGATGGCGTCGATGCGCGCGCTCTTGCCGGCGGCGGGAACCTCCTGCGCGAAGGCAGCCGATGCCATGAGCGCAAGGCCGGCGGCGACGCCGGCGACGAAACGAAGCTTGCTGAAATGAATCATATTCCTCTCCTATGAGGCCTGTCGGGTCCCTCCCCAGGCGCATGATGTATTCTAGTATACAAGCTAATGCGCAAAGGCAAGACGGACTGCGAAGATTCCCAAGGCCGCCTTGCGCGGGAGCGATGCCTGAAAGCGTGAGGCGCAAGCTCCGCCCGGAGCATGCGCCGATGGAAATCCTGTGTGTCACGAAAATTTGAGCATGGTGCCGCCATCATTCTGGGGCACTGGGCGGACAGTGCGCATAGAAACAGGCCTTTCATGTTCAGTCTCGACAATGATCTCTTCCTTCTCCTCAATGCCGGTTCCGACCCCAGCCCGATCGTGGCGTTTCTGGCGATCTTCATCGCCAAGTTCGTCGTTCTGGCCGTCCCGCTCCTTCTGGCGTGGCGATGGATCGCCGGCGGGCGGCGCAATCGCCTGACGGTGATCGCGCTGGTGCTCGCCTTTGCCTTCGCCCTCGTGGTGAGCTATCTGATCGGCCTTCTCGCCTTCCGGCCGCGGCCCTTCGTCATCGGCCTCGGGCATGCCCTGGTCGAGCATCGTCCCAACGGGTCCTTCCCCAGCAATCACGGGCTGGCCTTCGCCGTCTGCGCGGTGCTGCTGTTCCTCGTGAGGCAGAAATCCGCGGCCTGGCTCATGGCCGGGCTCGGCATCCTGGTCGCCTGGTCGCGCATCTATGTCGGCGTCCATTATCCGCTCGACATGATCGGCGCGGCGATCATCGCCGTTCCGGTGACCATGGCGTCTCTGTGGGTCGTCGACCGGCACGGTCTGACGATTCTGAACCTCCTGGAACATTTGCAGCGCCGGATTCTTGGCCGTTTCGCCAGGTCGTGAGGGCATCGCCCGGCCCGCATCTGACGATGCAATGGACGGCGCGAAATCACGCGCTATAGTTTCTTGCGGTTCTCTTCAGGAGACGTGAATGCGGTGAGGACGATGGCGGTATCGCGGTTCGTGCAACGCCCGGCAGGGCCCGGCCGGTCCGGAGGGCCTACGCTCCTGAATGGCGGCGACCATGGCTGACCTCGGCCGGGGCCGCGACGGCGTGGAGACGTCGCGGCTGCGCCAGTATCTCGCCACCATGGCGGCGGCCTTCGAAGGATCGCCGCTGCGCCGCATCCTGATGCTGCTCGTCGCGGGCATCTTCGCGGTCATTCTGGCCACCGCCTACGGGCAGGTCGTCCTCAATGGCTGGAACAAGCCGTTCTACGATGCGCTGCAGCGGCGCGACATGCCGGCTTTCCTCGCCCAGCTGCTGGTCTTCTTCGAGATTGCCGGCGCGCTGCTCGTGCTGAACATCGCGCAGCTCTGGCTCAACCAGATGCTCCATCTGAGGCTTCGCGAAGCGCTGACGCGCGACATGATCGACGAATGGCTGCGGCCGGGGCGTGCCTTCTGCGTGGCGCGGCGGGGACAGATCGGCGTCAACCCCGACCAGCGCCTCCATGAGGACGTGCATCATCTTTGCGATCTCTCGGTGGACCTCGGCGTCGGTCTCTTGCAGGCCGGCGTGCTGCTCGTAAGTTTCGTCGGGGTGCTCTGGGCGCTCTCGGCGGGCTTCGTCTTCCATCTGGCGGGCGAGGCCTTCCAGATTCCAGGCTATATGGTCTGGGCCGCGGTTCTTTATTCCGGGACAGCCTCCTGGCTCAGCTGGATGGTCGGCCGTCCGCTCATCGCGCTCAACGGTGACCGTTATGCGCGCGAGGCGGACCTGCGCTATTCCCTCATGCGGGTGAACGAGCAGCTCGATGCCATCTCGGTCTCCGCCGGCGAAGCGGATGAGGCGCGGCGGCTGCAGCGCGACCTCGGCGCGGTGCTGGATGCCACGCGCCGCATCGTCTCCGCCATGGTGCGTCTTGCCTGGGTGACGTCGGGTTATGGCTGGGTGACGATCGTCGCGCCGATCATCATCGCCGCGCCGGTCTATTTCCACGGCGACATGACCTTCGGCGGGCTGATGATGGCCGTCGGCGCCTTCAACCAGTTCCATGCCTCGCTGCGGTGGTTCGTCGACAATATCGGCTCGATCGCGGACTGGCGCGCCACGCTGCGCCGGGTCGCCGCGTTCCGGCTCGCATTGCTGGAGGCAGACAGCGCCGATGGAACGGACCGCATCGTCCTTGCCCGGTCGCCGGAACAGGTCCTTGCCTTCGACGATCTGGAAATGGACGTGCCGGCAGGCAGCGTGCGGCTGTCGGAGCCGCATGTCACGATCCATCCCGGCGACCGCGTGCTCGTCACCGGCGCCATGGGCAGCGGCAGGACCCTTCTGACGCACACGATCGCCGGCCTGTGGCGTTGGGGCGAGGGCAGCATCAGCCTGCCGCAGGACGGCGTGATCGCCTTCCTCGTGCGCGATCCCTACATGCCGCCGGGCACGCTGCGGGCGGCCCTTTGCCATCCCCGCGAGACCGATGCCTGCTCGACCGAGGAGATCGTCGACGGCCTGCGGCGGGCAGGGCTGGAGCGCCTGTCGTCGTCGCTCGATCGCAGCGCCCGCTGGGAACACGAACTCGGCAACGACGAACGCCGCATGCTGAGCATCGTCCAGCTGCTGCTCCGCCGCCCGGGCTGGATCGTGATCGACGATGTCGGCGATTTCATCGACGGCGACAACCGCGAGCGGGTCGCCGCCATATTCCGCGAAGACCTGGCGGATGCCGCCATCATCGCGATGGGCACGGGGGAGGGTCATGGCAATCTCTTCGCGCGAACCCTCCGGCTTCTGCCGGACCTGCAGGCGGAAAACGGGTAGGGCCGATCAGGCCGATGCGCCTGCGGACGCGGCCTGCCGCCGTTCCGCCTCGACGTCGCGCGTGTAGGCCTGCGCGGCCATCATGATCGCTCCGGATTGCGCCGGATAGGTATGCGGCACGGCGGCCAGCGCCGTCATGCCGATGCCGGCGCTCATGACGACGGCCATTTCGTTGATCAGCTCGCTTGCCCGCGAGGCGACGATGGTCGCGCCGAGGATCCTGTCGCTGCCTTCGGCGACATGGATCTTGACGAAGCCGGTCTCCTGCCCGTCGGTGATGGCGCGGTCGACGTCGTTCAGCATCACAGTATAGCTCTTGATCGGGATGGATTGGCGGCGGGCATCCCAGACCTGCAGGCCGATATGGGCGATCTCGGGATCGCAGTAGGTGCACCAGGGAATGATCGAGCCGTCATGCCGTTGCCGGGTCTGCCGCAGCGCGTTTTCGACCGCCATGCGCGCCGAGGCCTGCGCGACATTGGTGAATTTGAGCGAAAGGCAGACGTCGCCGGCGGCATATATGTCAGGGTTGCTGGTGCGCAGGAACCGGTCGACCGTGATGCCCCGGCGGGGATCGAAGGCAACGCCGGCCGCGGCCAGGTCGAGCCCGTCCACATTGGGCACGCGCCCGGTGCACACCAGGATCTCTTCGGCTGCGATCTCGCCCCGCATGTCGTTGTTGAGGGTTTCGAGGATCCTGGCGCCGCCCTCGCGCCGCGCGCCGACGACGGCGGTGTTCAGGCGGATGTCCATGCCGTCGCGCGCCATCGACCAGGAAAGCACCTCCGCGGCGTCCCGCTCCTCGCGGGGCAGGAATTTCGGGTTGTTCTGCACGATCGTCACATGTGCGCCCAGCCGGCAGAAGGCCTGCGCCAGCTCGCAGCCGAGCGGCCCGCCGCCGACGACGGCAAGGCTCTTCGGCAGCGCCGTCATGTCGAAGATGGTCGAACTCGTGCGGTAGCCTGCCGCCGCGATGCCGGGGATATCCGGGATCTGCGGACGTGCGCCGGTGGCGACGATCGCCTTGCCGAAGCGCAGAGCGACATCGTCGACGAGAACCGTGTCGGGCCCCCCGAAGCGCGCCTCGCCGAAGAAGACGTCGATGCCGAGCGCGGCGAGGTCATAGGCCGAGTGATAGACGGAGATCCGCGTGCGGATGCGACGCATGCGCGCCATGGTGGCGGCAAAGTCGAGGGCGGGCTCGGCGGGAAGCTGCGCGCCGAACTCGTCGGCGTCGCGCATCGTGCCGTAGACCGTTGCCGTGCGGATGATCGCCTTGGAAGGCACGGACCCCGCATTCAGCGAGTTTCCGCCAAGATGCGCGCGCTCGGCGAGCGCAACGGAAAAGCCGTGCCGCGCCGCGCATTCCGCCGCCGCGAGCCCCGCCGGCCCGCCGCCCACGATGACGAGATCGTAGCGCGTCTTCGGCGGGGGATTGCGCCAGTCCCGCGGATGCACCCGGGAGAGGAACCGCGCGTCGTTGTCGGGCCGTGCCGGTGGTGAGGTGCTTTGCATGTCTATAGCCATCCGCCCTTGAACCCGGCCCGGGCAAGCCCCGCGCGCATATAGGGCGAGCGCCGCATGATCTCCCAGATGAGCCCGGTGCGGTGGTTTTCGATCGTCATGGCAAGAAGTCCCTGGTCGAGCCCGTACCAGCCCGGCGAAAGCCATCCGCCCGGCTCGCTGCGCAGCGTGGGGTTGAAACCGCTGGAAAACCGGTCGTGGCGGCACACCTGCGGATAGGTTTCCAACAGATGCCGCGTGCCGGCAAGCGCCGCATCGGGCGTGAAGGGGAGCGTCGCGAGCATTGCCCATGGCGAGATCGTGCCGTCGTCCGGACCGTAGGGCACGCCGCGCGACATATAGCCGAAGAACCGGCGATCCCTGCCGTTCTCGCGCAGCGCTGCCGTGGACGGTCCGTCGCCCGCCGTCACGCCCCAGAAATCCCGGCAATAGCCCTCGAATTCATAGGGATTTCGCTCGCCATATTCCCGATGGATGGCGACGGCGCTTTTCGTGTTCTCGAAATAGTCGCTGTCCTTTTCGCGCATGAAGGCATCGCGGATGCCGCGAAAGTCGATCCAGGCGTGGGAAAAGAGATGGGTGAAAAGCGGGCCGGAGTAAAGCACGTTCCGGCCCAGCAGATTTTCCCATTGATAGGTGAGGCTCCAGGTCTCGTAGCAGCTTGCCGTCAATGGGAAGGTCGGCGATCCGAGCCCGAGAACATAAAGGATCGTCGCCTCGTTATAGCCTTCCCAGCCATAGTGGAGGAAGCCGCATTCCGGCTTCCAGCCTTGCGAGAGGCCGGAGGTGCCGTTCTGCGCCCAGTGCCAGTCGACCCGGCGGTAGAGCGCATCGGCAAGGTCGCGAATCTCGCTCTCCTCGCCGTCGCGGTCGAAATAACCCGCCGCCACCAGGATGCCGGCGATCAGAAGCGCGGTGTCGATCAGCGACAGCTCGCATTGCCAGACGCGCCTGCCCGTCCTCATGTCGAGGAAATGGTAGTAGAAGCCCCTGTAGCCGGTGGCGTCGCCCGCCTTGCTCTGCGTGCTGTCGCGAAAGAAGCGGAGCACCCTGAGCGTCTGTCGCGCGGCTTGCATGCGCGTCATCCAGCCGTTCTCCACCGCGACGGGATAGCAGGAGAGGGCGAAGCCGACGACGGCGATGCTGGAGGGCGAGCCCGGCCGGGAGGTATCGGCGACAAGTCCCGTCTCCTCGTCTGCATGATCGACCAGATAGGTGAAGGCGGCATGCTGAAGCCGGGAGACCAGTGCCTCGTCCGAAAGTCGCCTCAAGCCGCTCATCGCGCCTGCCCTGAAAATGAATAGCTGCCGCCGATCATGCGGCATTGGGCCTTGCGGTTCAACAATTCCTTGGGCAAACCATCACCTTCCGGGTCGACAGGGGCGCCGGCGCCATGGGCCGGTCCGCTGCATGCGGCGCCTTGGCGAGCCAGAGAGGATATTTGACGATGAAGACGCAATCCAGGTCGATCGCCCAGCTTTCGGCACTCCTGCAATCGGGCGCGCTCGACCCGGTGGCGCTTGCCGAGGAGACGCTGGCGGCCGCGGAAGCCTACCCGGACGGCGCGGTCTTCATCACTCTTTTGAAGGAGCGCGTAAGGGGCGAGGCGGAGGCTTCGCGCCGCCGCATCCGTGAAGGCCGCTCGCTCGGCGTGCTGGACGGGGTGCCGATCGCCTGGAAGGATCTCTTCGCCATCGAGGGCCTGCCGACGACCGCCGGCTCCCGTGTCCTTCAGGGCGACACGCCGGAGAGCAGCGATGCCGCGGTGGTCCGCGCGCTTGCGGATGCCGGCATGGTCAGTGTCGGGCGCGTCAATATGAGCGAGTTCGCCTTTTCCGGCCTCGGCATCAATCCGCACTACGGAACGCCGCGCAATCCGGCCTCGCCGGCGGGCGAGCACCGCATTCCCGGCGGCTCCTCGTCCGGCTCGGGCGTCGCGGTCGCGGCCGGTCTCGTGCCGGTCTCCGTCGGCACCGACACCGGCGGCTCGGTGCGCATTCCCGCCGCCTTCAACGGCATCGTCGGCTACAAGGCGACGCGCGGGCGCTATTCCATGGAAGGCGTCTTCCCGCTTGCCGGGAGTCTCGATTCGCTCGGTCCGCTTTGTCGCACCGTCCAGGATGCGATCTGGATCGATGCGGCGATGCGCGGCCTTTGCGCCGCCGCGCCCCTGCATCGTCCCGGCCCTTCCGATCTTTCCTTCGTCATCCCGGAAACCGTCATGTTCGACGGAGCCGAAGCCGAGGTCGTTGCGGCATTCGAAGCGGCCGTCGCGCGTCTTGCGGGTGCCGGCGCCCGCATTCGCCGCGCCGAATTCCCCGAATTCACCGAAATCTTCGATCTGATGGCGCGGCGCGGGGCGCTCGTCACGGCCGAGGCCTATGTCCTCCATCGGGAGCGCCTGACGGGTCCTGCCGCCGCGCAAATGGATCCCCGCGTCGTCAAGCGCTCGCTGCTCGGCGAGAAGATCTCGCTGTCCGACTATCTCGAAACGCTGGCCGTGCGGGAAAGGCTGATCGCTTCGTTCGAAGCACGGCTGGGGCCGGACAATATCCTTCTCAGCCCTACGCTTCCCCATGTCGCTCCGCCGGTCGAGCCGCTGGTTGAGGATGAGGCGCTTTTCTTCCAGGTGAATGCCAAGACCCTGCGCAACACGCTGATCGGCAATTTCCTCGATGGCTGCGGCGTCTCCGTGCCCTGCGGCACGGGAGCTGCCGGCATGCCGGCCGGGCTGCTGCTTTCCGGGCCGAGGGGCGGCGATGATCGCCTTCTTGCCGTGGCGGCGTCGGTGGAGCGGCTTCTCGGCTAGATCTACCAGCCGGCGAAATCGGCAAGCAGGTTTTCATCCACCCGTCCGGCGGCGACGTCGGCGAGGGCCTGGTCGAGGATGGCGACGCCTTTGTGGACCTCGCCTTCCGTAAGGGTCAGCGGCGGGGTGAATTCGAGCACGTTCGAGCGCACGC
>Ga0182742_1000795_pt1 | contig 45772 bp, 26 predicted proteins | sample eDN5th37CBELigMG_FD_128880 | JGI IMG/M metagenome (GOLD analysis project Ga0182742, IMG submission 128880) | Enriched Miracle-Growth compost microbial communities from Emeryville, California, USA - eDNA 5th pass 37_C BE-Lig MG (version 2)... ... | reverse complement strand
GTGGCTAAGTTGCTATCTATCTATAGGAAGCATCACTCAGTTCCAGGATCTAAGACATTCTCTCTTCCTCAAGAGATGAGACAGATCTACTCTCAGAGAATTAATCAACTCTTCCAAGAAGATCAGAACAAGCCAAGATACCGTAAGGCTAACAAGACTGATAAGGCTGCTGGTATTCAATTATTCGTTGGTCCTGATGGCAAGGAGTATGTATCTAACAACTTGAATCTTGACAATGTTCAATATATCACCTTCACTAGATTCCATGCTCCTGATAGAGTTAAGACAGCTAACTACACTGAGCAACAGACTGCCATCGTTGGTGATGCTCAAGCTCAAGCTGCTGTTGAAGCAGAAGCTGCCATTGTTACTTCAACTGCTGAGTATTATAAGGCTCTTGAAGAAGCTGCTAAGCCTCCTAAGTCACCAGCTCAGAGAGGTCGTAAGAGCAGAAGAGAACAACAACGTGCTCAGACTGTACTTGTCAGTCCATTCTCTCAGGAAGAGAACGTTGCTGTCAGAAGAAGAGCAGGTGATAATTACGTTAGTGTTCCAACCCCTGCTGTTGCTAATCCACAGGTTATTGCAACTAACTTAGCCAATGCTTACACATTAGCAACTGCTGGTGTTAGACAACCATCCCCTGTTAATACAAGTCTTGGAACTGTCAACCCATCCCCTGAAGTAGTCAATGAAGCTATTGCAGCTAACCAACAATTGAACTACTCTCAAGTTCAAGGCCTTCAAGCTCTAGGACAACCATCTAACTTCTAAGCATAATAACAACATGTAGTATCTGATCCGAACCAGATATCACATCAATCATCAATATAATCATAACATTTGTAGTATCTCAACGATGTTATTCTCACCTTCATGCATACTTCCATTGATTGATTCATTGTTCTATCGTCTGTTACATTCACTGCATCTCAGGTAATATCACGGTGATAAATGACTTACGTACCTCCAGAGATTAGATCATTGATATACTCATTCGGTGTCATTCCCCAATCCCCTTCGGATGAACAGGTAGATTACATGATTGATTACATTACTAACAGATCCAAGTATAGATGTAACATATCACTCCAATCGAAGTATAATGAGATACCTAGATCAGATCTGTTGAGAATCCTGGAGAAGTATGATCCTCCGGTGTCTATGAGCTATGAGACTAAGGAATCTATCAGGAGAGATGTGTCTATCAATACATTCGATAGAGACAGAGAGCTCATCGATAGACTGTCTCCATTAGATTATAATAATTATTGCATATTACCAGACAACGGGACAACTAGATCTGATCCCCTCATCAGAGATAGAATAGCAGATGAACAACAGGGTTATCTCATTGTTGCATTAACCGACAAGGCTGAGTATATTCCCGACTGGACAATATCTTCATACATTAATCTGAGGAGATCATCTCCATTGATTGAATACATCAACTCAGTGAAGCGGCCCATTAGATACATATACAGCTCCATTATGGATCAGTCTCATGTTGCATCAACATCTGAGGAATTGAGATCATTACAACCTAACATCATATCCAAGATCTATCAACAGGTGAGGATTAGATCAGATCTCATTGAAGCATTACAGTCATTCCAAGACAGATCAGTACATGGATTCAAGATCAATGGGAGACTATCGGAGTTAATCTGGACAGAAGAGGAGATACTTGAAGATATCAATGAATGTCATACTCTCATTACGAAGATTAAGCCCGGAAGAACTAATGAGATTAATATGATGACTATGGGAGATATTGGTATGCATCTACTCTTCAAGGCTATAGGCTATAGGTACTGTATCTCGTTCTCTGGACCCATCACTCAGTCTATTCAATATCTGATCAATACACATACAAGAGGGGAAGATTGTGACAATCATGTTAGTATATCAGCAGAGTTGGATGATCCCTCAGATTCTGACCCGATGATCTGGTATAATGTCATCATAAGGACGACAGATCAATCAATGATAGACACTGTGGAAGCTTACATCTATTGTACATCTATCATGCCTGTTGTCTTCCCTGATTAACTCACAACGACCTCAATTCATTACATCATTCAATCAGATGATGCCATGATATCATTCTACAGCTATGTAACATACAACAATCAACCTATCAGTCCGTCGAACAATCCCGCACATCATCTGCTCATCAATCAATCTAGGAGTATACCTTCCCTCAATAGATCTCATTCATCCATCAGTCCCAATCAACGACAATACTCCTCACGTTCTCCTCCCTCTCGCTTATTCCATTGCCCTGAAATCACAATGCCTGAAGGACCTGAGATCTACATTAGTTCATTAATTCTCAATCATAACATCAGAGGACATCATATCACATCAATAGAAGGTGATTGGTCTAATGATCTCAACATATCAGGGCAGAAGATCAATAGCATACATAGTGTAGGGAAGAAGATGGTCATTACATTGGATACACATGCTCTCATCATATCCTTCGGTCTCACTGGATTATTCAGATTATATCATCCCGGAGTGACATCAACACCTGATAGGAATGTTCATCTAATCATATCATTGAGTTCTGGTCTAATCCTCAAGTACTATGATCAATTGAAGTTCGGATCTATCAAGCTCATACCTTCCAGCAATATCGCTCAGTCTGTAAGCAATATAGGTATTGATCTAATGAGAGTCACATCATTGAGTGAAGTAGATATCAACTCATTGGTATCGAGAGCTAGGAGGTGTAAGACTAAGGACATTGCTGACTTCATCAGTGATCAGAAGTATATAGCCGGAGTAGGTAATTACGTTAGATCTGATGCATTATATCTTGCTAGAGTTCACCCTAACACACTAGCGAAGGATGTATCGTATGAGACATTGAGATTAATCATTGGTAAGTGTATCGAAGTCATGAGATCGTCAGCTTCCGTCCTAGGTTCTTCAGGATATGAACTCTGTGTACCTTCGGGAGAGAACAAGAATGGAGGATACAATCACCTCATCTACAAGAAGAGACAGACACCTTGTGGTAGATTAACTCAACAGACTCAGACATCAGATGGAAGGAATACATGGTTCTGCCCTGATCTCCAACAACTTAGTAGATGAATTACACAAGCTTACATCATACAATCAACTGAATATTGTATTATGCTTCAATGGTCTAGGTGATCCTTACATCCATCATAATCTATGATCTCTCGAATGTAGTCGACATGAACTATTCTGTAGCCTACATCACACATTCTAACACATGTAGTACAACGATCATTAACTTGAGATGAATACATTGAATGCATCAGTGTATGATCTGGTAGCGTATCAATCAATCTATCAATACTCCCATAGCTTGAATCAATCATTCTAACACGTTGTAGTACTACGATCATTAGCTTGAGATGAATACATCAATCCAATAATCATGGCAATCTTACCAACGAATTCACTCACAATACTGTCAGATATAGTGACCCCGTCGATCCAACCCATGTAATATTACAGTAATCATCACCCTGTGAACATACTGGGTCAAGTCTTACTTACTCACATGATCAATCCAACAATACACATGTACACATAATCTATTGACATCATACAATCTGCTTCAAGATTATATTATGCTTCTATCACATTCTAGGATGCTGCAACGAACCAAGTGTTAGAACAAGCTATGAACTTAGTTATCTGCTTCCTCACGAGCTTAGTTGTCTTCTGCTTGCCATAGAATGAATCTCCGTCTGAGGGGATTATGGTTATATCTGTAGTGCCAATATTGGAGATTGTGACAGGGTTCATCTCTGTAATAACACCCTCATCAGTCTCATACTTAGTGTAGTTATCAGTTGAAGGGAGTGTTATTGTGATATGAGATCCCGAAGGATTCACGAATAGATGAGTTACCGAGGATGGAACAACCATACTTCTGTCAATTGTTAGACTTCTGCTCACATTCCTAGAGTTCTCCCTAATATTACATCTATCATCACAATGCCACTTCCCTCCAACATGGACATAGATCTGACCGTAGTTACCATCCAATAACATATCTCCATCGAAGACAGGAATCTCAAGATCCTTCACTGATGGAGCTGCATCCCTCACACTGTCTAATGGATTGACACTGTAGAGCTTCTTCATCTGAACATCATAGAAGAGACATCTGCCATTGATCTGACACTTATTCCACTTCCCCGAGATATAAGTGAATATACCTGAGTTGACTGAGTTGGCAGTTCCTCTCACTAGAGCATTCTTGTCCTTACCATTGTAAGATCTAGGCAACTCCTCTAGAGTATTGAATGTAACACCTCTGTGAGATACATATCCTGTGATGATTGTAGGGCTTCTACCTGGGGATGTAACACTGTTCTGTATAGGTGGATTAGGCCTATGTTGTTGAATGGGTTGTTCATACATATTACTCTGAGCCAAGTTCATATTCTGTTGCATGCTCTGAACGTTCATCCCTGATTGCATTGGCTGTGTATTCATTGGATTAACATCTGTATTCATCTGAGCATTCTGGATATCTTGTAATGATGGAGGATTATATCTCCTTACAGGCTTAGCTACTTCAGCAGGTTGATTAGATCTATTAACCTTGGAAGGTTGAGGGATATCACTGCTTGTGTGATTATTATGAGTATTGAAGGGTTGGGGATTGCGACTAACTTGCTGATTACGATTGATCTGTCCCCCATAGGGACCTTGATTAACTTGGAAGGAAGGTCTATCCATTCCTGTAATATAACATACACCTCCAGGGCAGATAGTATCTACATCTACATCTAATACGGTCATCCTTCCTTCCGTAGTTACTCTAGTAGCCATCCCCTTGAGCAATGGAGGTATATCTTGAGTTGATCTCACTTGTGCAACAACCTTACTCCCATCAGGTGATAGAACTAACAGAGTGAGATCGAAGTCCTGAAGACCTAACGCTCTGATCTCTCTAGCAATTATATCCGCTTGTGTCTGTGAGTCTTCCATAATCACTGTGATAAGTTTACATCTGCTCTGATATATCATCCTAACATCCGATGATACGTCACATGATCTTACTGTGATATGAGGTTAACCATCTCTTGATCATCCCCATTAGCTCCTGCTGAGTTCTTCCAATTCCATACACTCTTCATGTCTATCTTCTTCATATCCTCCTCTAATCTGTCTAATCTCTTATTAATCTGTTCTAATGAGTTCATAATATTATCTAATAGCTCATTCTGTCCATCTAATAATTTAGTTACAACCTTACTGACTTCAGTAACAAGTCTATCATTGCTAGACTGTATTGCATTCATAACATCATCTTGAGGATATACCCTATTAGTATGTGTAGGTGATCTATCCCTGGGAGATCTCCCATTCTGTATAGGTAGAGGAGCATCATCGTTCCTGGCTATTCTCCTTGATCCTGAGTGTGAAGATCCCATATATGATCTAGATCTAGATGATGAACTTGAAGAGTACATGTTGTGAATGTGTTTGATATCTACCACCCTCAGGCTTAAGCATTAGCTAAAATACACACGAAGTCATGGGGATTAAGTCACTATCTGATATCTACACAGAAGGTTGTTCTGGGACCTTGAGATTGAAGAAGTTATGGCGTAATAGAATAGCTATAGATGCAGGAACTTGGATCTGCTCATCATGGGCTATCTCTTGTAAGCAATACATTAGTGCTAAGGATCTAGATCTATTCGCTGAATGTGGATATAATAGTGTAACTCTTGTAAGTGACTCGGCAACTCCATCATCTCTAGGGATTAAGTACTATCCCTCTAATGCATTCACAGGTATCCAGAATGAATGGGTCAATCAGTTCAGGAGATTCATCTCAATGCTCCTGAAGGAAGGTATCACTCCTGTCTGGGTATTCGATGGTGAAGCACCTATGGAGAAGATGGGATGCAAGGAAGAGCGTAAGAAGGCAAGAGATAAGGCTAAGGCTAAGCTAGATCAATACATTGTTACGTTAGCTAGAATGGGTCCATTACTTAGATCTCAACACTTAGCTGATCTGAAGAAGGAGACCCTCAATGCCTCAGTGCTTCCAGGGCCTGATCATAACTTCCTCAAGACAATCATCAAGGCATCAGGGCTTCCATGTCTTCAATGTACTCAAGAAGCCGAGAGACTATGTTCTGCTCTCTTCCTAGAAGGATGGGTATCGGCAGTCTATAGCACAGATACAGATGCATTAGTCCATGGAACATTCACTCTATTGAATGGAATGCAGGGCAGTGATCTATTCAAGTATGTGTATCTTCCCAGAATCCTGGCCTCTCATCAACTAACATATCCTCAATTCGTAGATATATGTATCATGGCAGGGTGTGATTACAACAAGAACATGCCTAGGATTGGAATCAAGAAGTCATTGAAGCTGATCAAGGATTATGGAACTATTGACAGACTTCCAATGAACTATGACATTACATGCTTGAATCATACTAGATGTAGAGAGCTCTTCTCCAGAGTTAATGCTCAATCTCTGACGCTAGATCCAATCAACAATCAGACAATGAATTGGGATCTGAACGCCGTAGCTCACATGAGCAGGAATGTGTTCGATTCCTATAGCATTCACGGCCTTCTGGAGATGTTACTACATTACTTCGAAGGGTTCCCTCATCCTGAGAGACTTACACAGTTCTTCAATCCAACAATGATGACAATGGATGATATTGAAGTTCAAGGGTGAATCAACTGAGACATCGCATAACCACACAAGGTAAGGTTATGTAATGTAATCTAATAGGTCTATCACTGAAGTGCATAACGGATTACTTCAGGATATCGGTGATATTCACATAGTTAGATGCGAACTTAATTCCTTCGTTGTAAGGTATCTGGACTATATTGAATCCCCCAACAACCTCAGACTGTTCAGCTAATCTCATGACTATCTGAGGGACTGTAGCGTTAGCATCATAATACATAGCAATGTATGGATCCTTCCTTGTTCCATTGAATGTTACAGCTACAGCATTGAAGGCCTCTCTCATCTTAGCAAGGAACATTCTAGCATCAGGGATTGACACCCCCATCTCTGCTGCCTTCTTCCTCTGAAGCTCTGACAGTGGTTCAATTCTAGGAGGCTCAGGTAGATCAGGGGTCGGATTCATTATGGCTGTGAATGATTGAGGAGCTCTCAGACGATCATCATATAGAGCTTGAGGTTGTCTGTAGTATTCCTGGTTAGATTGAGGATTAGATGGATCCCAGAAGTTAGGCCTATATGGATTATTCATATTTACAATCTATCCCTGAGAGTTACATTGTAATGATTCGTGTACTGTGAAGAGTCCGTCTGATAGATTGACGGATGTAATATACTTGAGAGAGAGCTTGAAGGTATAGGTTGTATGATATGGTATGATCATATAATCTCGTTACCAATGATTGATTCATTCCGGAATGATGCACAGATTGATGATACGTATTGCTTGTAGGGTGAGTTCTATCACTCATACTAGGGTATGATTGTGATATGTCACTCTGTTGAATGTGAGTTGAAGCATTGAGAGTGACATGGATAACGTAGAATTCATGCTGTGTATGTTAAGAGTAGTATGAGTCTTGAGCCTTCGGAATTGAATGTTGTTCTCGCTATGTCAGACCAATCTAATCCCCCGGAGAATTGAGTCCATCCCACCAGATGTTGAGTCTAATTCTCACTATGAATTACAGTGAGCTATAATGTCCGTATTATGCTCTGGTGACCTGTTGATCACGGGGAGATCCTCACATGATCGATCATTATGTAAGATGAATACAATGACTATCTGGATTATTGATTCAATTACTAGGACAGTTAGTGGATGAGGTCAAGTAATTACACTCACTATCAGATATAGTAACAATCTATGAACTCCAGAGTGCCAATCTAATTCTCACTGTCTCAGACCTATCTCAATCTCTGGGGAATCAATCCTCTTCGACTAGATGTTGAGTCCTAATCTCACTGTCTCTCACAGTCATTGAATATGTCTGAATAACCCTCTATAAGGCTAGGATCCACGAGGAGATCCTCACATCATCCACCTATGTGTAGAACTAATGCTCTCACCGTCTAGAACATTAGATTAATTATCCTACCAATGTATGAATGACCCTCACCTCCTCCCGTCACACTCAAGTATAGTAGAGAATTCATGTGCTACCATCTCAATGAATAGTATAGAACTGTCAGGCTATCAATGATAATGTACAACACTCTGTGATATGTGCCAATTAATGCATCAACTGTATAATATGTTACTGATATTATCATTAATTCAGGATACCTTGAATCTCACATACTCTATCATTCAATACATTCTACAATCTACAGACATATTGGTTCATTCTGAGATTATTGAAGATCTGGGGAGAGGGAAGGAGGAGGTCATATAATTCTAGAATACTTGAGAGTGATAGATATAGTATATGATATAGTCCCAGAATAATCAATGAATGAACTTAGTAGCTCAGATGTATATGGCACTAATCCTACACTATCTGGTAAGCTCCCAGTTAATGCTTCAGCTACTAGACTGATGTATTAATTATATTAATGATAAGATATGAATATGATGAATAGCCCAGATAGTAATATCATTCATTGCTCACGCCTCCAATCACAACAATTAATGTATTAACTGTACAACATACTCAAGTAATTAATCGATAATCTATTAACTCTCAATCTATCATACTCTATCATTCAATACATTCTGCAACCTATGAACCTATTCCTTCCCTCCAAGATTATTGAGAATGTGTTGATCCCAGGGAGAGGGAAGGAGGAGGTTAGGATAATCTGATAATCTCAGGGTCACAGGATTACAATACCATGAGACTTCAGTATCTTGGATAATTGCTTCAGTATATATTACCGTTAATGCATTCATACTACACTATACTCAATGATCTATGTCATTACATCAACGGTCGGTGAAGTGATTACAATCGTTCTACAGATTAACATGATGCATCCTGCAATATGATAGATCCTGAGATTATTGAATCATCCTGACCTCCTCCTTCCCTCTCCCTGAATCTTCAATAATCTCAGAATGTAGCAATAGATCTATAACTTAGAGTTAGATTGAATGACGGAGTATGATAGATTGAGAGTTAATAGATTATGGACTAATTGCAATCATATATTACATAGTTACTACATTCATCAATGAGCAATGAATAGACTACTAATTAGATCATATACTGTTACATAGTGTTAGGTTATATCATAGATTATTCAATTAATTAATACATCAGTCTAGTAGCTGAAGCATTAACTGAGAGCTTACCAGATAGTGTAGGATTAGTGCCACTATTGTACTAGACATTGATGTAATTATTCATATATTGTTGTATCTTCAAGTCTATGAGTTCATTACTCTCAAGTATTCTAGAATTATATGACCTCCTCCTTCCCTCTCCTTGAATCTCCAATAATCTCAGGATCAAGCAATAGATCTATAACTTAGAGTTAGATTGAATGACAGAGTATGATAGATCCTAGGATCCCAGGAATATTGACAATTACATTAACTATGCAATCGATTGATGTAATTGTCAATATTCTTCGACAAGACAGAGATTACTATTGTCATTATATCTAATACTTGGAATTATTATACATTACATAATATAATTAATACATCAGTCTAATAGCTGAAGCATTAACTGGGAGCTTACTAGGTAGCATATGATTAATGCATTGACTATACTAGACATTGATGTAATTACTCAACTGGTCTATATCTCTCAGAGTACTAAGTCTATCACTCTCAAGCATTCTAGAATTATATGACCTCCTCCTTCCCTCTCCCCAGATCTCCAATAATCTCAGAATCAAGCAATATGTCCATAGATTGTAGAATGTATTGAATGATAGAGTATGTGAGATTCAAGGTATCCTGAATTAATGATATATTCTTGAATATGTTAGACAGTCATGACATTGACTCGAACTCTCCAGGTATCACAGGATTAATGTCATCAGTGTCTGGTATATTAGTTCAATTATCCATTCAATGTATATCTCTCAGAGTACTAAGTCTATCACTCTCAAGTATTCTAGAATTATATGACCTCCCGCTCCCCTCTCCCTGAATCTCCAATAATCCCAGAATGAACCAATATGTCCATAGATTGTAGAATGTATTGAACGATGGAGTATGATAGATTGGGAGTTAATAGATTATTGATTAATTGTAATAGCATACTGGATAGTGACTACATTCATCAGAGCATATTGAATAGACCTCTAATTAACTCATAGACTACTATATAGTACTAGGTTATATCGATATTAGTTCAATTAATTAATACATCAGCGTGATAGTTGAAGCATTAACTCAGAGCTCATCATATAGTGTAGGATTAATGCATTGACTGTGTGACATACTCAAGTAATTAGTCCATAATCTATTAACTCTCAATCTATCATATTCTGTCATTCAATACATTCTACAATCTATAGACTTGTTCCTTCATTCTGAGATTATTGGAGTTCTGGGGAGAGGGAAGGAGCAAGTGATATAATCTAATAATGTGTCAACTCAGTAGGTTCATAGACTTGAAGCTAGAACGGTAATCCAATAATTACATCAATGTCTGGTACAGTCAATGCACTCATACTATACTACCTGACAAGCTCTCAGTTAATGCTTCAACTATCACGCTGACGTATTAATTATATCTCAATATATTATGTAATTAGACCACTGCAGCTATTGCTATTGTGTAATATATGGATATATCAGATGATGCGGGATTATTGTATTAACTAATCTATATGTTAGTGTAATTACTTGTATATTGTAGTACCTTCAATTCTATCAATCTATCACTGCCAAGTATTCTAGAATTATATGACCTCCTCCTTCCCTCTCCCCAGATCAACCCATTCTACGAATGAAGGAACAAGTCTATAATCTCACAATGTATTGAATGACAGAGTATGATAGATTGAAGGATCCTAGGAATATTGACAATTACTTCAACATCTAACACTATCAATGCATTCATACTATACTGCCCTGTAAGCTCTCAGTTAATGCTTCAGCTATTAGATTGATGTATTAATTATATAATTCATATACTTAACATTACTATCAACCCCCAGATGATAACGGCATATGTCACACAATCATACCAACATCACAGTTCGTTGAGGTATATCACTCATATTGCAATGTAATCTATTACTAGTCTGTGTCAATTCAATGCCACTTATCAATATTATATATCAATGATAATACTCTCTCAGGGATGAATGTAATATTACTTCAATGTATGGGCATAGTCTCAATGGAATCATATCACAGCTACAGAGTCTAACTGATTGTGATATGATTGTAATCTATACAACTCTAATACATGAATCATACAGTGCTTCATTGTCTTCATGATTAATGCATAGAACTATCTTGTCTGAGAGGATTAATCTAATACACTTCAGGCATAACTCACGATATTGTGAATCTAATGAGGCCATACATTCATCCAATAGTAGAATAGGGCAGGAACTAATCTTAGAACAAGCTATAGCTAACGCCATGGAGATTCTATCAGCTTCTCCTCCACTGAGTTGATTGATTGAATCATATTCCACACCTCTGTAGAAGATGGAGAAGTTAACTTGAGGCTTGATCTGCTTAGTACTCTTCAACTCTCTGAATAATCCCAACTGTACTTGAATGTCCTCTTCGAATATGAGGGGGAGGATGACTTCAAGAGTTGAATTGATGATAGATACTGTACCTTCAAGGAGATCACACTCTTCTTGAATTGCATTAACCTTGAGATTGGAACATGCTTGAATGTGAGACTGAAGGACTTGTATCTCTTGAAGTTCTACCTTGAGAGAGTTCAGTCTAGTCATCATCTGTTGAGAGTAAGCCGATTCATCTATTGATCTATTCAGCTCATTGCTTCTATCCTGTAGAGTCTTCATCTGTTCTTCTAATCCTTCCTCCACAGGTATGGATGTTAGTTGATTAGTTAGCTTAGTAATCTCAGCTTGTACAGATTGATATCTATCCATGTTAGCCTTCATCCTGGAGAGTTCATTACTTAACTGTGTGATCTTAGTCTGTAGAGTGAACGAATCCTCCTGTATATCACAATCTTCAATCTTAGGGATGGAAGCAATGAGCTCTCTCTTGTTCTTCAATGCTCTCAAGTGTTCTGGATCATACTGAGGAGGCTTAGCATCTGATGACTTGATCTGTAGCAATCTATCCAATCTATACCTCACTTCACTAATTCTTCTAGATATCGTCATAGGATCAGGGCCATTGATGATATGATCATACTTCAACTTGAATTCATCCAGGGATATATTGAGATAATGGGGATTGATGCTATTACATAGTGTTCTTCTCCTCTCATTGGATCTCTGCTTCATTGATAGATCATGTAGTTCTCTCTGAATAGCATCTGAATCAATATGTCCTTCAGAACATAACTCTAACTTACTTCCTACAAGCTTCAATGATTGAGAGCATCCCGGACACTGCATGGTATTGAGCCCTAGCTTAGACTTAAGTTCATTAATGTATTGAGGATCAATGTCATATTCAGGGATACTATCCAATTCAGTCTTAATTCTCAATGTGTTAGCGAGTTGATCTCTTAATGACGCCTGAGACATAGATTCATTCAATGATGTTAGCTTCTCTTCAAGCCTAGAAGTATCATCACACTCCCCTAGAGAAGCTAGCATCTTCGAATGTTCTTGCCATTGCCATTGTTGTCTGAGAGTGAGGTCTATCAATTGATCAGTTACTTCAAGATCTGGTATGTCTTCAACTTCAGGGATAGATGCTTCAATTCTCATCTTCCTCTGGAGTAGAGTCTCCCAAGTTCTTCTCCTATCTAACTGTCTAATGAGATCATTAACATTGCCTTGAATCTTGGAGATATCTTCCTGAGATGTAGGGTATATACTGTTCAATGTGTTAGTCTGTTCATCCAAGGAGGATTGAATGGCCTTCCTCATTCCCATGTTGAAGTTATTCCTATCAATCTTAACCTTGAGATCATTGAGGGTACTCTGAATGTGTTGATGCTCCTTGATTAGAACTTGAATATGCTCAGCAGTCTTCATCTCTGTGAAGTTAGGCTGTCTCTGATTATACATAGAGTTGTACTCAGTGACCTTACTCTCATATACAGGTGTAAGTTGTAATAACCTCATCTGAAGAGACTTGAGATTCTCAGATATCTTGGAATGAAGCTTGTCAGGCTGGAAGTCTTGGAAGCTTAACTCATTAATTAACTGCATTCTGTCCGATTGAGAAGAGATCATCATTCCAGATCTCATACCTTGTTGGATATACCCAGCTGTTGTGAATAATTGCTGAGAACCCATCCTTGAATTGATGAAGGATTGAGCTGATTCACCGTAGAGAGTATGTCCTTGAGTCGTGACTTGGAGATGTTCTGGATTCTTCATTCTAGTGATTGTCAAGTCAGAGGGATATTGGATTGTTACTTCAGTCCTAACCTTCTTCCTTCCATGGGGATAGACTCCTCTCATGGATCCATAGAGACACCAATAGATTGATTGGAAGATAGTGCTCTTCCCTGTTCCAGATCTTCCAGAGATTAGAACCAGAGAGTTATTGATGAATGAATATTGAGCATGTTCGATAGATCTGAAGTGATTGATGGATAGGATCATGATTACTGAATTTTAGATGAGTCTCAATGCCGATTGATGGAGGTCAAATCTTAGAATGGGTCTGGGGAAGATATCCAAGTCAGTTCTGAAGTATATACATGTTAGAGTAGATGATGAAGACTTCGAGTACATAGTCTATAAGTTCATGAGGAAGTATCTATCTGATGTTGGGGTAACTGATGATGAGAAGAAGTTAAGCAAGGCTATATCTGTTAGGTTCAGTCTAGATAGAATGGCTTGTAATCTCGCTGTGGGTCTATTCACAGTATTCTATGACTCTAGGAAGACATCTATCCTTGATGCTCAGACCCTAATCACTATGTCTGAGACTACTATGCCTCCAATACTGGAAGATGTTGATTCAATCAGAGAATGCTTGGACAAGTGCTGTCATAGAAGTGATCTCTTCACAATGAAGCTGTTAATAACATTATGTCTGATCATATCCAGGGATTGGATAGCATTAGATCTAGATCCTAAGAGAGTTAACGATCTAATACCTGTAGACTGTGGAGTTCTCTTCGAAGTATTAGCTATGTGCTGCTATGATTGTGGAGTATTCAAGGGATTAGACTAGAATATGTTACTGGAGAGATTGTATCATTGATGTAATGACATAATCGTGGGAATGAAGGTAGCAATGTGTATGAGATTGCATCATCAATGTAATGATGTGATCATGAGTTCATGGGATTATTGGGATACACTGAGTTCTCCAACTTCTAGGAATGTAATATCAACTCCAGGGTCTATCGGTTGTTCCTCGGGATTGACAGTATCGAAGTATGCTTCATTGGGAGGTAACGTGATATTATACCAGACATCATTGTATAATATGGAATAGACCTTCACTCCATTGTCTGAGGCATTGATTCTTCCACCCCAAGCAGATTCAGCTGTTAATCTCTCAATCAGAGAGTATACGAAGTTCTGAGCTAATGACTTGACAATATCTTCGAATGTGCCATTGATTGTGTCTGGAATATTAGAGTTCAAGAGTCTAGCTGAGTTCATATACTTCAATCTGATATCTCCTGGTTCTGAGTCTCTAGGCCATGTGATAATGAAGTAGGTATTGGAGTCTTCATTCTCTAGATCATTAGGTACCCTGGCAGGTTGCGTTGATGAAGTGAATTGGTTAGCTTGATCTCTCTGATTCCTTGTGAATTGGTTAGCTTGATCTCTCTGATTCCTTGTGAATTGGTTAGCTTGGTCTCTCTGATTCCTTGTGAATTGGTTGCTATAGATTACATTAGCTTCTGTGTCTCTGAGGAGGAACTTGATGAGGAAGTAAGTGATTCTAGCATCTAACGGATCCTTACCCTTGAGGATGCATGATGAATCAATCACGGTGAACTCATATCCTAGATACTCACTATGTAACTCGTATTGATCTCTGGAGTAAGGAGCTATGATATCATCTCCCGGGTTAGACATTCTCTCCAATAATGTGAAGTTCTCCTGGCGGGTAATAGTCTCAGGTGTGAGTTCATTCCTAGGATTAACAACTAATATAGTCCATCCCAGAACTTGAATCATATCATCCTGAGGAGGTATGTTCCATCCAACCAAGATATGGCCTCTGGAGTATCTCATGGGATTGATCTCTTCCATGAATGCATTAATATCAGATCTTGAGAGGAATAATTCAATACCTGAGTCTAATAGAACCTTCCCTGAAGACACAATGGTAACAGAACTAACTCTGAAGTATTGTTCTATTAGAGCTTCAATAACTCTACGAGCATTAGCAGATAGATTAGTATTGAACCTGAGAGGTATATATGTAATCCTAACAGCTATATCTCTAGCATTGGGATCAGAGTACAATCCTGAGTATATGAATGTATTGTTGAACACATGGACTGTAGCTGTTAAGTCTACAAGATCTAACAGAAGGAGATGATCTTGCCTCACACCTGCATCATATTCATCGACTATCCACTGTAGTTGTGACATTTAAGTAATACTTCAGAGATTGAATGACTCTTCGAGCTGTTGTAATGTTGTCGGGGCAATGTTCTGGATGTTATGGAAGGATTAAGTGATATTGCTGAGAGGATCTGAGTTATTGGATGATATCGTATGAGCTTGTGATGTTATGATTGAGTTCATATGATAGATGAATGGAGAGTGTAATGATTGGGATGATGGATATGATACTGTTAATTAATTGCGTATCTTCCCGAGTATAGCGTTCGAGTTCGATTATGGATCGAATTGATTCAATGTTACTTAAGGCCGATGTATTTATGATGAGATGATGATAGATCATGTTCGAATCCCCTCATGGATCATAGTACACTAAGGGAGTCATTGGAAGGATTAAGTGACTGTAGAAGACAGTTAGAATTGGACTCAACATCTGATGGGAGAGAATAGATTCTCCAGAGGTTCAGGATCACTTGAGATGGTGAGAATTAGACCTGATCTTCAAGGGATAATTAATCTCTACATCTCTAACATACACCGAAGGATATGAGCTCATCCACTAGACGTTCTAGTTATTACGTCAACCTCTCAGATAGCGAGAGCATTAATTCTACACAATGATAGATCATGTTCGAATCCCCTCATGGACTACTGCTCACCGGGAGGTATTCTGGACATATTCAATGACTGTGGGATATAGTGAGAATTGGACTGAACATCTGGTGGAATAGACTCAATTCTCCAGGGGACGAGATCGTTCTGTAACAACGAGATTAACATTCAATTCCGAGGGATGGCCAATCTCACTATCTAGATGGTTCTGACATTCATTCTGATAGTCTCAGGGAATATGACATGTCATGATAGTATCGCTCTGTGTGTGTGTGTGTATACTCGAGATGATAGACCTTCAGAGATATGAACATCACTACCGAAGGTGATACTATTCAATGATCTGTATGCCGATGCTCTCAGAGGTTATGATCTAACGATGATATCTCTCACGTAACAATGGAATCAATCAAGACCGTGATATCATCATGTATTCAATCTATAACAATTATCCCCTCCACATCCATGGGAATAGATTATTACATCATGATGAATGTAACGATCTCATATATTACTTACATATTAGCTGCTATACTCATGGCCTCTTCAACTGATGAACAAGATATCAGTTCAGGTTGATTAGCTCTGTAGAAGATTACAGGTAGATCAGGAGATATAAGCTTATATATCAACAGACTAGAGACATTGAAGTTAGTGAATCTGTTATCATTCCATGTAGCTCTGTACAATTGATTAACAACCACAGGCTCTAGCTTCCACTTAGTAATGAAGTCTGAGTCTCCTTCGGTTAGAGCTATATATCCATCAGAGTACCATATCCTCAATGCTCTCTCAACTCTGATATTACACGAATCTACAGCCATCATGTAATCTGTGAGTATATTCATTGAATCATTAGGCCCTTGAACTGTAAGATCTGCTAGTATTCCAAGTTCATTATCATACATGCATCTGTTAGTTAGTTGTTCTAATGGAATGAAGGGAAGCACAGATCTAATCCAATGCTCCGGAATTAGCTCTCTATTGTATAGGTCTCTGACTTGAGCCTTAGTTGAGAAGATCACACAGAATCCATTGTAAGGGAATCTATCAACTATCTCTTGGTATCTTGCTTCTTCCTCAGGTCTCAGAGTGATATCATTACCCTGGAGATCTTGGAATGTAAGACATTGAACTATTCTGTCTTCAATCTCAATCCCTCTCCATGAATGTATCATGTTACTTGGAATGAAGTGACTAACCTTAGTATTGAGACAGAATAGTTGATACTCTCTCAATAGATTATCTGTCTCAGCACATCTTGTAGCAGTTCTCAGATCAGGGACAGGCTCAGAGATTGATGATGTAATAACCATTGTTTGCATTGTGAGAGTACTAAATCATGATATATAACCTATCCAAGCTTCAGATTACAGGAGAATTAGATAATAACACTCCTCAATGTGTCCTCCTTGAAGTTCTAGATGCAGCGGGATATGGATATGAACCTCTAGATCAACCCAACATGCATTATAGATTGTTGAAGGCAGCCTCAACTAGCACGTTGGGAGACAACACCATTGAGAGTATTAGTGAGGATGATCCTTCATTCCTTCAATACTTAGTGAGATACGTTAATACCCACATGTCTTGGAGAAGAGCTCATATTCTTGAAGCATTCCAATTCCTCTATCAATTCTCTCAAGCTGAATCTGTTACATCCATCATAGATACATTACCCCCTCTGGGATATGGTAGACAGACTCCCGAGAATATTAGAAGCTTAGATGCTTGTGTTCTCTACAGAGCTTGTAAGGAGTTATCTATTGAAGTTAATTACGACACAACAATAGATCTCATGTATTCAGCTGTAATGATGAGAGGATATGATCATAAGCAGTTATATCTGGCTCTGAACTCTATAATCTACAGTATGGATAGGTCTCAATTGATCTCTAATCTAATCAGGAATAACTTCAAGATCCCTGAGATTAGGGCATTACCTCACATATCAGAGGAGGAAGCATTGGAGATTAGATCTAAGTTCAATGGGTTGGATATCCCTGAGGTTACAACAGATGAAGAAGCCATCAAGTACTGTTATGTTCTCTTCAATAGGGATATATCCGGAGATCTCAATCCTATGATATCCTATCAACTCATAGCTACCGAAGGAGAAGATGATGGAGAGGATATGATTGAGAGTCCTAGATAGTTATTGGTATGTAAGCATTGTATCAACTGATCAATTGATGTGATGATACATTGATGGTAGAGTATATGAACTCAATCGTGACTATGATATACCAGATGATATAGATGGTGAACTTAATTACATCAACACATAAGCTGATGTGATTATGATTATACATGATCTCAAGGATTACTCAATCATTCTCTTCTTGAATAATTCGAAGAGTGTTAGGATAGATCCGTTCAATCTCTGTACTTCTTCCTTCATATGTTGTACCTCATTGTTCTTGTTAGCTGTGATATTACATTCAATCTCAGATAACTTCTCTGACCAATACTCCCTCTCTGTTGCTATAGACCCTTCAAGCTCTGAGATCTTATCATGTAGGGATCTGTTCTTCTCTACAAGCTCTGAAGCTATACCTTTCAGTTCTAAGATCTCTTGCTCCTTGGCTTCTATCTCTCTTCTCCATTGCTCTGTTGCTTCTTCGATTAATGCTTGAGAGTCTTGATGAGTGACCTTGGCGTTAGATCTATGTTCCTCAATCTCTGAGATTACTCTATTGATGTGAATAGTGATATCATCCTTCGATGACTCAGTGTTAATCAACTGTAATTCCTCTCTGACAATACTTCTAATCTCCTCAGGTCTCATCTCAGTTTCATCACAATTGAGATATTCATCTACAGATGAGATTATGTCCTGGCTTCTGAATATTAATCTGTCCTCTTCAGTTGTAATAATGTCCTTATCAACGACTTGCCTGAGCTTGTACTCTTGATCCTCCGGGATCTCATGGAGAAGGATATCAAGCTCTCTTCCCCTGGAGGTTATTATGGACATGTTACCGGTACGCTTGTATTGATGATCATTCTGTTCATTATCTCTTGTGATATGCTTGACGTGTTGGGTATACCTGGGAGCTACGCCATCAATGATATTATCCAAGTTGTCTCTATCAGTCTGATCATCTCTTCGTGGATTGATTGGATTATGATGCTTAGCTGAATAGATCTCCCGATCATCTGATGATGTGATATATTGATTATTCTTCTTAGATCTAACGTTATGCTTAGCCTTGGAATTATTATGGCCATCTGAATCTGAGGTATCATCCGATCTATGATGTTGTCTCTTGATATACTCATACTCATCAGATCCTGAGGTATCATCCGTTCTATGATGTTGTCTCTTGAAGTATTGATGATCCTCGGATTGTGTGGAATCAATGCCATGTGCTTGTCTCCTCTTGATATACTCATACTCTTCAGACTCACTGATACTATCTACTCTACGATGATCTCTCTTGATGTACTGCTCTTCTTCAGAGGGATTGATATCATAATCCTGCTTGTTCACGCGATGTCTGTTGGGATCAGATTCACGTTCAATATCTGTGTTATCTATTAGATTATGCGGTCTAGTCTTGGAGTATCGTCCTGGAGATTGAGATTCATTAGAGGCATCAATGTTATGTGCTTGTCTCTTGAAGTGTTGAGGGTCTTCAGGTTCAATTCCATCTGCATCTCTAGTGATTCCCTTGTGGTATACTTCCTCACTTACAGATTCATCCCTTCTCTCATATCCTTGATAGTTATGTAGCTCCGGGGTTGGAACTCTATCCAATCCAACACGTGTCACTCTGGGATCATTCTCCGGTTCATCATCTGTTCTGAGCATAATATCCAACTCTGATGTACTCTCCTGTTGTGATTGTTCAATGATGTGATCTCTTCCAACAATGGGAACACAAGATGAAGGAATGAAGCCAATCCATACGCTCCAGAAGTCCTCATGATGTTCGATTAATGAACGAAGGACAGGATCATTAACTTGAGAGATGAAGGCTGGAGAGTTAGCTAAGTATACATCTGATCTCGTGATTCTTCCATCGAGGTGAATGGTATCATCGAACTTCCACACCTTCCACTGAGATAATGTGTAGAGAGCTAGAGATAGGCAGGAACCATAGATGAAGTTATGGAAGAGAGCTTCATCATCCTCTCCAGATACATTGATGATCTTACAACCTCTCTTGCGTTGGAATAGAGTCATATTAGCGCATACATTGCTAATCTTAGATGATAGAGTGGAACTGTTATCCAGGATGGAATTGAAGATGACATCACCTGAAATAACCTCCTTGTTGTCGTTATATTCAATGGTTATCTCATCAATATCCCATGAACAGAATGATGGAGTTACTGTGATCTTCAGAACATTGTCTGAACTTGTTGAAGTATCTGAGGGATCATCTATGTGGATTGAACCGTCAGATGTTATCAATAGGCAGGAGTTCTTGATCTGGTACATTTAGTGCACTAATGCGTAAATAATTGAGATACTAATCGAGTGTTAATATGTGGTATCACCTCGTAAATCGTAAGGTAATATCACAATCATAATCCAATGATATCATCTATTCGTAGACTTCCATCAACATCTTCATCCGCTCCTCAGGTCTGTCCAGCTGTTCAGGTAGATAACACTGCTCAATCAGATGAGATTGTTACAGTTAATAGATCGCAGAGAGAGTTGCTGGATACTGTGGCTATGGAACTTCAGGAGGATCTCCCAATCGTTGAGATCACAAGTGTTATTGTCAACCTATATGATGACAAGGAGTTGAGGGAGATGGCAGCAATAGCTGTGTATGATGAAGAGGAGACAGGTCCTAATTCGGTCAACAGTTCTAGATTGGGAGTTACAACATATAATGGACTCTGTGGAACTTGCAATCAATCCAGTATGAGATGTAGAGGACATTACGGTTACATCCGCTTGAATAGAATGGTTAATCATCCTCACTACGTCTCTCAGATCATTCAAGTACTCACCAGCGTATGTAACTCATGTGCTAGATTGAAGTTGGATCGCAGAAGTATGGAGGAAGCCGGTGTTCTCAGAATGACAGGCCCTTCGAGATTGAGGGCTATAGCTGAGAAGTCATCCGGTCTTCAATGTACACATGATCATAGCATTGATGGTGTTAAGAGATGTAATCCCAACCCTATCTACAACTCCTCCAAGGGCAAGGACGGAGAGGTTATCACTTACTCCTTCGCTGAGTTAGGCACTGGAGGTAAGAAGGGCACAGGTAAGCCTCAGCCTAGATCATCTGAAGAGGCATTCGGTATTATCACAAGAATCTCAGATGAGGATGCTGCTATGTTAGGCTTCGTGGGAACACATCCCAGATCTATGATCTTACAGAGTATTCCAGTGATCCCTGTGAACTCCAGACCTTCAATCATCATTGATGGAAGAGTTGAGCATCACTTCTTCACCTTACAGTATATGAAGATCATTAAGGCTAACAATGAGTTGAAGAAGCTAATAGGAGGAGGGCCTAATGCTCAGAATGCACGAGATACTTGGTATGCAGAGCTTCAGAGAGCTATCTCTCAATTGATGGACTCAGAAGGTGATGACAAGAAGAATGTGGGTATTAAGCAGACTGTTCACTCCAAGACAGGTCTCATTCGTCAGAACATGGCAGGTAAGAAGGTTAACTTCACAGGTAGAACTGTAGCTGGTCCCGATCCAACTCTGAAGTTCGGAGAGGTTGCCGTTCCCATGTGGATGGCTCAGTATCTTCCAGTTGACGAGAATGTGAACTCTTACAATATCAATCATCTCACTAACTTATTGAAGATGGATCCACCTAGGATTGTGTCTATAATCCCCATTGGAGGTCCATTCAAGGGTATAACCTTCGCCATCAAGAGGAGTATGGCCAAGGATGTGAAGCTATCCATAGGTGACAAGGTTAAGAGATGGTTGAATACGGGTGACTATGCTATCGTTAACAGACAACCAACTATTCAGAAGGAGAGCATGAGAGCTATGAGAGTAGTCCTCAGACCCGGTAACACTATCAGAATCAGTACAGCAGATACAACTCCGTTCAATGCTGACTTCGATGGTGATGAATTGAATATCCACGTAGTTAGATCTGCTCAAGCTGCCGCTGAATTGACTGAGATTATGAGTTCTCAGAATTGTATCATGAATCAACAATCCAACAGACCTATGGCTGCTCCATCCTTCGATACATTGACAGGAGCTTACATTCTAACAATGGATGATGTCACTATAGACCCAGCAACATATATGGATTGTCTGATGAACATTCAGAACCAGGATGGGCTTCCCTCATTGAATGGAAGATTGAGGCAAGCAGGGATTAGGAGATATTCAGGTAGAGCTCTATTCTCGGCCATTCTTCCTCCTGACTTCTATTATGTTAAGGGTAACGTACTTGTAGTCAATGGTGTATTAGTGAAGGGAACTCTATCGAAGGAGACTATTGGTGTTAGTCAGAACTCTATGGTTCAAGCACTTCACGAAGATTATGGAGCTGCTAGAACTGCCGACTTCATTACTGATGCTGCCTTCCTGATCAACAGATGGTTGAAGGGTTATGGATTCACTATCGGTCTAGGTGATTGTATTCTTCAAGATCAAGGTCTAACTGCTGAAGAGAAGCAACAACGCCAAGATGAGTTAGATCAGATAGGCTATGGAGATGTGATGAGATTACGTGATGAGATTGATACCATTGAGGTTGAATCATCCAGGGATAATATTATGTCATTAGCCAGAGAGGCAGGTGTTGATGCAGATACATTAGACGTTGTAACACCTGTCGAGAGGAACACTAATGTTGTAGAGCTCCAGAACAAGATTCAGAGATTAACAGATAGGATTGATACCTTGAAGCAAGAGGTATTAACGGAGAGATTCGAGAGGGTGATAGAGATTAAGAACAGAGAGATAACAGCATTAACCTTCGATCTCAATGCAACTAACAATCTGCTAGGTATTAGTGTGGAAGGTATCGAATTAGCTAAGCAGGAGCTGAGAGACATTATGGCCAGAAGGGACTCATTACCTCAGTTGAGAGATAGACTAGCTCAGTTAGAATCCGAAGTCGATATGGATGAAGTGGCTAGGATTCAAGACAAGTACATCAATCTAGTCAAGAGCAGAGAGGGATCAGTGGCTAGATCCATTCAACAGAAGAATGAAGAGACAATAGCATCTGTAGAGGCTATGGGACTAGAGCCTGAGGATCCATATAGAGCTGAGAGACATGCCAATGAGATTGGAGGTATGGTTAATATATCTAAGACTATGGGTGAGTTAGCCTCAGAGACAGGTATCTCCTATCACAGTCCTCTCAATATTATGCCTAACTCAGGATCTAAGGGTTCTAAGGTTAACACAGCTCAGATTACAGCTGGGTTGTATCAACAGTTCATCTTAGGTAAGAGAGTTGAGCCTACTCTGATGAATGGAACAAGATGTCTACCATACTTCGCAGCTAATGAGACTAATCCCAAGGCTAGAGGATACTGTACTAATTCATTCTTCAGCGGTCTAGATCCATCTGAGTTCTTCTATCATGCTGCTGCAGGTAGAATGGGTCTTACAGATACAGCCATTAAGACAGCTGAGACAGGTAGACTTCATCGTGATATCTCTGAAGCATTGAAGCCTCTAATTCTTGAATTCGACGGTACTGTGAGAGGACCTAACAGCAAGATCTATCAATTCGCCTATGGTACCGGAACAGGCATGGATCCAGGTAAGCTCTCCAGATTCAAGTCAGATTCAGTCATGGGAGATGATCAATTCCCATTATTCGTTGATATCAGAAGAATGTTCGGAAGAATCAATGCTCAGTATGGATTCATAGATCTTGAAGCTAAGACAGAAGAGTCATCAATATCATATGATCCAACTATTGACCCTGAGAGATTCGAGAATGCAGACTTCGATATTGAAGATGGATACGATTAAGATACTAAGATTACATCATCTAATGTGAGAAGGTGATGTAATCCCAACATGATCTGTGAACGGAAGATATCAGATGATATTCATATCTGAACTATGTAATATCTGTGATTAGATGATATACTCATATGCTCATAGCTCAGAACATACATATACCGGAGTTATATACTCTTGATTATTGATTGAATGAATTCAGGGATATGAGGTTAATGACTCAGATAGTGTAATACTCAATCAATAGAACATATTGTTCCTGACATTGTAATAATTGAGACATACATCTAGTGTGATTGATGCATTAATCCTGAGATAGTCTGTGAGTTCAAGTGATTACATTAACTGTGATATATGAATGAGTTAATGTAACCAATCACTAATATAATTGAATGTGACATGAATAGTCATTGTAATCACTTGATCTGGTAGAATTGAGAGGGATCTGGGCATCGACTGTAACTTGAGATCGTCAATTGATCAACATTGTAACAGATCTAGAACATCAAGGTGTATATGATACAATACTTCAATAGATCTGAGATCTAACCAGATTGAATGAGATCCATAGGGCTAATATCTCAGATAGTACAGACTTAAGTTCTTGAATGATGTATACTTCTGGATCTAACAATTGAAGAGTACATAATCCATAGTTGATGCAATTATCTGATGACAGTATTAAGTCAATGAGTAATTGCATCAACTATAGGATGTATGCTTGAATTATCTCATGAGAACTAAGCCATTGGAGTGTATACTATTGATAATCATGAGATAATTCAATGTAGTATAGCAAGGTAACATGAATGCTATGACTGTCAGATATGGATGAACTAATCCCTGCAGAGTAATAGATCTAAGATATCAGAGTTGTTGATAGCTGAGACATTCAATCATTACAGTACACTCAGATGAGATAATTGCATTGACTGTAAGATATGAATGAATTGAGATTGATATCATGACAGATCTCAGATATCAGAGTGATTGATAGTCATATACCCTAGAATATTGAGATCTAACCGAATTAATTGAGATCTATGGAGCCAATATACCAGATCAGTTAGACTTGACTTCTTGAGTAATGTATAATCTCGAATCCTGGAGATATTAGTAATTGAGACATATATGTAACACAGTCATTACATTAATCCTGTCAAGTCCTGTGAGCTCAGATAATTACATTAACTATTAGATTGATTGAGCTAATTCTAGCAGATAGTGAGATATTGAGTTACCCAGGATTACAGCCTATTCAATCATTCAATGTAGTACAACGAGGTAATCTGAATGCTATGACTGTCAGATATGAATGAACTAATCCTCTTAGTAGAATAGATCCCAGATATCAGGGTGTATGTTACAATACTTCAATATATCTCAGATCTGGGATATTGAATGAGATCCATAGGGCTAATATATCAGATAGTATGTCTCCTCACCCTCGGATGATGTATACCTCTAGATCTAACAATTGAAGAGTATACATCTTACAGTTAATGTATCAATCTGAGGTCGCTGTGAGTAACTGATTGATTGCATCAACTGTAGGATATGTATTAGCAATCAATAACTAATGAATTAACAATTAATACTAATATCCAACAGTTGATGCAATTAGATAGATGTTACCTCAGCTTGAATGAACTTAGATTACATGACTATGGTGTAAGTAATGTAATCCTGAATTAATGTGAATATGAGACATCACTGTGGCTGTCATCCTATTCATTAGATCTTGAAGGATTGTGTAGAATTGAAGGACTGACTGTGTTACATATATGTGATAATTGAGATCTTCAGGATTATCTCATAGATGACCTATTCTGGGGATGCAAGTCTATCCTATCTTGACTATTGGCTCCATAGATCTCAATATTCTAGGGTATATGACTATCAATCACTCTGATATCTGAGATCTGTTCTACTGAGAGGATTAATTCATTCATATCTTACAGTCAATGAATTAATCCGAACCTGATATGTTAGTATGAATGAATGTAGCAACTATTGCATATATCCCTGAATATATATCAACTTACACTGGGATTAATTCATTCATGTAATACAGATAATGTAATTACTTGAGCTCACAGGACCTGACAGGATTAATGTAATGACTGTACCGTATGTATGTCTCAATTATTAATATATCCAGAATTCAAGATTATACATTGCTGAGAGAGTCAAGTCTATCCTATCTTGACTATTGACTCCATGGATCTCAATTAATTCGGTTAGATCTCAATATATTGAAGTATTGTAACACTCAGACTCTGATATTCTGGATATATTGTTCTGAAGAGATTAATTCATTCATATCTGATAGTCAATGCATTGAGAGAACACTGATATATTACATTGAATGAACGCTATCACTGTAATACTGAATGATTCAATATCCTAGTATCTGATAGGATTAGCTCGTTCAATCTAATAGTTGATACAATTATCTGAGCTCATGGGACTTAACAGGATTAATGTAATGACTATATTGAACACATATGTTATTCGTTGATATCTGAGAGATATTAGCTAATTCATCCTGACAGTTAATACATTAATCTAATCTCTCTTAGTATGACAGGATTCAAGCACTAACTGTATTATATGTATATCTCATTCATTGACTCTCTCAGGATTCAAGATTATACATTACTGAGAGAGCCACAGATATCTGATCTGGGATATTGGCTCCATAGATCTCAATTAATTCGGTTAGATCTCAATATTCTAGGGTATATGACTGTCAATCGCTCTGATATTCTAGATCTATCCTACTGAGAGGATTAATTCATTCATGTCTATCAGTCATTGTATCAATATCATCTCTCTGCAATGTACCAAGTAATTACATCAACTGTAGGGCATGAATGAGTTAATTCTGGTATACATTGAGATGTCCAATCGAGATCATGGAGATATGTGAGATTCAAGCATTAATCGTAAGTTGTATGACTATTCAATTACTAGACTTGAGATGATACATCATTGAGAGAGTTAGAGATGTATCATCTTATGTGTTAGCTCCATAGATCCCAACATCCCGGAGTATTGTAACATCAACCATTGTAATATTCTAGATCTATTGACCATCAGGGGATTAGTTCATTCATATCTAGTAGTCAATGCACTAATCCAATATCATTACATATTAGAGGATTGAAGCAATAACTAGTGCCATATATCATGTTAATCATATCAGTAATGGTTGCATAATCAGATATACTTAGATATTGTAGATGATGAATCTTACCTCATCCTCATTCTGTCATAGTTAATGCATTCACTGATAGATCTCTGATTGCATTAATCTTACCACTAGGTGGATTGCTTGCGGATCTCCTCCTGGATACCAGGTCACCAAGGGGACTATTGGATAGATTGAGTGTACTTGAAGTATAGGTGAGATTGAGATCCAACCGAGGTGACAATGGATTAGTTCTCCGAAGGATGGGATTGGTTCAAGACAGTGAGAATTAGACTCGATTCTGTTGGATGATTAATTCATGCTATAGTTGGTAGTGACTCAATGATCTGGAGCTGATCCACTAACTGTCTTAGTAATTGTAACAATAGATCTGATAGTCATTGTATTAATCGATCCGATATGAGGATGATGTTCGAATCTCCTCGTGATCTACTGTCCACTAGAGGGTTATTCAGACAATATCAGTGTACTTGAAGTATAGGTGAGATTAGCATCCAACCAAGGTGAGGATGATCTAGTTCTCTCAGACTTCAAGATCTATGAGATATAGCGAGATTATCGTCTCAATTCAATATCTCAATTAATTCATACACTCGAACAGTGACAATGATCATCTGATGTAATTCCCACCCTGTCATGGGTTAATGCATTCATCACTAGACGTCTGATTGCATTGATTCTGTGATGATCTATTACATTCTAATCTCCCGTGAGCACTACTAGTATTATGGAGGATGCTCCGAAGAGATTGAGTGTTCTTCAGGTAACAATGAGATTAACATTCAACTAACGTGACAATGATCTAGTTCTCTTAGACTTGAGGGTTATCAGAGACTATGACATACATCACCTCAGTCTCCAATCTGAATTAATTCACTCATTCCCACAGTCGTCACAATTATGAATATACATGATCCCATCTATTCAAGATAGGACTATGTCTCTACAATATTACAATACTTAAGCCAGTCTGACAACCGATAAGTTAGCTGTATTAGCTCCTAATGTTACACTCAATGTTACAGTCATACTCAGCTCAATAATATCTCCTGCAGCTAATGATACAATAGCACTTCTAGCGAATGTGTATGTGTTGCTTACAGCAATCAGAGCAGTAGAACTAACGATGGCGGCTGCATTGACATCAATTGCATAGGTTATGGTAACAGCCAATCCAAGTGTAGTGGTGGATACTGTTCCAATGATCTCGTATATACCTGCTGCAGGGACTACATATCTTCCTAATGCCGGGTCGAAGTTATTGCCTGTATCAAGTAATTCAGTATATGCCGTGTAAGGTGATCTACCAATAACGATGACACCTGGAATAGTTCCATCTCTAGCTGAAGCGGCTGTTGTTGTAGCGAAGGTAGGGCCAATAGCTCCCGTAGGGCCTGTAACTCCAGCAGCTCCGGTAGCACCTGTTGCACCTGTTGTTCCTGGAATACCTTGAATACCTTGTAATCCTTGAGGACCTGTAGGGCCTTGAATACCTGCATCTCCTGTGGGTCCTGTGGGTCCTGTTGGTCCATCTAAGCCTGTAGGTCCTCTAATTCCCTGATCTCCCTGAGGACCCTGAATACCTTGTGCTCCTGTAGGGCCTGCTATTCCTTGTGCTCCTGTGGGACCTCTCGCGCCAGTGGGGCCTGCAGGTCCAGCAGGTCCTTGATTACCTTGAATTCCCGTAGGTCCACGTTCACCTTGTATACCTTGAATTCCTTGAGGACCTTGTGGCCCTGTGGGTCCTGTGAAGCCTTGAGGGCCTCTTACTCCTTGAATGCCTTGTGGTCCTTGTATTCCTTGAGGCCCTGTGGGTCCTCTTGCTCCTGTGGGGCCTGTAGGTCCTGGTGTGCTCATAACTTTACAGCATCCCCGATGTAATCTAGGAGAGAAATCGGCATAGTCACGTAACAATCTAATCATTGGATCAGAAGGAAAATCTATCATTGATCGCACAATCTCGAAGGATTGAGTAATCATCTAGTGAGAGAGAGGGATATGAGAGATACGTACCATATTGATGTTGCGATGAATCTATTGTGTTCTACAGAAGGATAGGAACCTCTTCAATGTCCCTGAGAACCTATTGACGTCCTCTCGAAGGAGTATGAACTCTGCCTTGAACCATAGAAGTCTACAACCATTGAGGAGATTAGGCTTAGGTATTGATGTTAATGGAGGTACTGGGACGAACACAATATACCTCAGATTATCACATGTCCAGACTACTGTGTTACTGGGATATACTTGTAGACTTGAATGAACAAGGGAGGCTATCTCCTTCGATACTGATAGGAGAGACTGAATCATGAAGGTATATGTGAATGTGGAAGCTATCACTAATTCCTGAATGTTACTAGAGTCTGTAGCCAATAACCAATAGTTATCTGAGTCTATACGTGTAGTTGGAATCACACTTACCTCTCTATTCTCTTGTTCTGCTCTGTAGAGTATGTCAACGAAGGAAGATCTTCTGAACATATTTCGAAGGAATGAATCGTTAATGTGTCAGAGTACAACTTACATTAACTAGGGACCATCCTCTCACGCTGCGATTCTTGCGCAAATCATGAGATCACTTCAAGTTCACGGATATGCTTGGGATGAAGTAGATCAGGGAGATAGTCACTGTTCTGTAAGGGCTTGGTGCTTGAATAAGGATTCAGAGCCAGTGTTATTGAGAATTGAAGACTTCCCTGTGTTCTGTTACATTGAACTACCTATGTATCATCCTAGAGGTGTATGGGATGAGCATAACTGTAATCTATTCAGAGAGGAGTTGAGAAGGAGATTGCAATTAGATGATGAATCTCTCAAGCTGAACTTCTACAAGAGACAGAAGCTATACTTCTACAAGAATGACACTAAGTATCCTATGATGTTCGCTCAATTCAAGACATTGAACAAGATGAGACATTGTAAGAATCTACTTGCTAACCCAATTGAGATTCCGGAGATTGGGATGATTATGTGTAGAATGCATGAGGTTGATATCCCAGTATCAAGGAAGTTGTTGACTCTCACAGAGTGTGAGTATTCATCGTGGATGCAGATTGATATGGCCAGGAAGGTTCAAGATCATGAGAAGATATCTCTGGTGGATGAGGAATATTACGTGAGTTACAAGACCATCAGGAAGCTGGATGTTAGATGGACTACTTCTCCAATGCTATGTGCTATTGATATTGAGACTTATTCAGATCAACACAAGGCCTTCCCTAATAAGTACAATGCTAAGCATGTAATGTATATGATCTCTGTGATATTCCAGAAGTACAAGGATCCAGGATCTAGAGTTAAGTATCAGATTGTTGTTGGATATTGCCCTCAATTCGGTAATACTAATGTCATCAACGTCCAGACAGAGGTAGAAGCAGCTGATGAACTCTCCAGCTTAGTTAGACAATACAGGCCTCAAGTGTTGACCGGATATAACATATTCAACTTCGATGTTCCTTACATATTGGCAAGATTGGAGAAGGATCTAGCAGATCTCAAGCCTATGGGATACTTGAAGGATTCAGAGAAGACATACGTGAAGGAGAAGATCTGGGAGTCAAGTGCTTATGGTAGACAGCATCTACAGATTCCGATGGCTGAGGGAATTGTGTCAGTGGATATGTACGTGAACATCAAGAGAGATTACAAGCTGAATTCATACAACTTAGATGATGTGTCTCACAAGTTCCTAGGAAGAGGTAAGTTGGATGTGACAGCAGAGCAGATGTTCATAGCCTATGAGAACTTGATGAATGCATTACTTCAAGTGAGAGATGATGGTATGACTTGGATGGAATGGCTACACATCAATTGTAAGGACAAGAGAATAGAGGAACTAGACATACCTGATCATACCTTGAAGCCAATCCAGGAATTCCTGAAGATAGCCGAGTATTGTGATGAAGATTCAGTGTTAGTTCTAGATCTCATGGGTAAGATGAATACATGGGATGGTCTTGTTCAGATGAGCATAGCAGCAGGAGTGCAGATCGTTACAATCTTCACTTCAGGTCAACAGATCAGATGTTATATGTTGTTATACACAGCTTGCTTCAGATCAGATATTGTGATTGATAAGCGTGAAGTACCTACGGATTCATTCGAAGGAGGATTCGTGGGAGATCCAATCAAGGGTAAGCATCCATTCACAATATGCTTAGACTTCAATTCGTTGTACCCTAGTATTATCAGAGCGTATAACCTATGCTTCACCACATTAGTACCTCCGGAGTTACACTCAAGAGTCCCTATTGAACACTGTCATGTATTCGAATGGGAAGAGAAGGTCAAGGTTGTAACTTCTAAGGGTGAAGGTAATGCATTAGATGCAACAGATGATGAGGATGAAGCAGAATACAAGATCATCAAGCATCATCATAGATTCGTCAAGGCAGAGATCAAGGCAGGTATTCTTCCTAAGCTCTGTACAGATCTAACTGAGAGAAGATCAGATGTTAGGAAGAAGATCATGAAGCCATTACAAGATGAGAATGGTGATCCCAGACCGGATCTGACAGAACAAGAGATGTTGGATTATATCGTAGCTAACAACACTCAATTGGCATTGAAGGTAATTAATAATTCAGTGTATGGATTCCTCAGTGCTGAGAATGGAATGGCTGCATTGCCAGAAGCAGCTATGGTGGTTACCTATTGTGGAAGATCTCTCATTAAGCAAGCTAACAACATCATTGAGACCAAGTATAACGGCACTATCATCTATAATGACACTGATTCAACAATGTTCAAGCTTCCATTCGTTAACTCTAACGCTGACTGTATCACATGGGGAAGGAAGCTTGAGAAGGAGATCTCAGCTAATCTACCTAAGCCTCTATATCTTGAGTTCGAGAAGGCAGGGACAATTCTCATCTTCACGAAGAAGCGCTATTCATTCTGGTTGATTGATGTTAAGACGGGAGAGATGAAGGTAGAGAAGAAGACAGGATTACCATCATTATACAACAGAGGGATTCTATTATCACGTAGAGATAACTGTCTCTTCCAGAGAAGGGTGTACCAAGACATCCTAACAATGATCTTCCTAGATAAGACGTTGTTAGATGTGATATATAGAGTGGATCAATATGTGAATGAGCTTCATTCTGGATCTGTACATTACTCTGAGTTACTTGTAACAAGATCGATAGGGGCAACATATAAGAATCCTAACTACTTCATGAAGGTATTCGCTGATGAATTGACGAGAATTGGAAGACCGGCTCAACCTGGAGATAGACTTCAATACCTGATAGTTCATGATTCACAAGGAAGAGAGAAGGTTGGACAGAAGATGAGAATACCTGAGACATATTCAGAGAGGTTGGGAACAGAAGCAGAGGAGAAGATCGATTACAACTATTACACAGAGAAGGCTCTAATGAAGCCAATAGAACAGATGATTAATGTAGCTTACCAACAACAGCTTGATGGAGCTATGCAATATTACAAGCAGAAGGATATTAGAAGATTGTTCATGTACATATATTATGTATACAATCATCAACAACTCATTCAATATGCACTTGCGGCAAGCAACAATGATTATGAACAGGCAGTACAGATAGTGTTGGCTAATCCACCTCATAGATTCAAGACTAAGTATGATGAGTTGAGGAAGAGATTCATTACAAGATGCCGAGAGCGTAATATGAGGGTAACTAACAAGCCAATCAAGGATCGTCTGAAGTTATTAGCAACTAGGGAGAAGGTTGTTCAATCTATCAGAGAGATTGGTCAGAGAATGAGGGGTTAGATGAATAGATTAAGCATTAAGTCACCAGAGGAGGTAACTTCATGTCCATTGAATGTATATTAGAGTGATAGTGACACATCCATTGCTACATCATCCAATATACCATCAATGTACTTGTCATTGTATCATATTCGTGACATTGGCACTGTAGGCACATGAATGAATCAATCTATCCACTCTCTGCTTGCTAATCTCATACATTAATGAATCATCCATTGATACGAATACCGTATATGGTTCTATGATCTATCTACCATCCTAGAGTCCACCATACTTGAATAACTATTCCCTCTTGATATGGTGTCTAATGTATCATCCAATATATCAATCAACTATCCCTTCCGTCTGCACTTCAATATATTAGTCTCTTCTCAACGACCCAATAGACTTGATATGTTATTAGCACAATGCACTACGATTATATCTCCAGGATCTCAAGTATATCATATCAACATATGCCTGATCTATCTATCCCCCAATGAACCCAGGAACTAACACGTTATCCTCATCTCTACCGCACTTAGCTCTGTGCATAAAGCATAACTTAACAATGGAAGATCCCAGATTATCACAGTTGTTATCACTAGACTACTCGGGAATAACACATGATCATGTTAGGTACTCAACCCTAATGGCTAAGTGCTCTGAGAAGGATAGAATGATCATTGAGTTCTTCAGGAAGTACAGAGCATATATCATATCTGATCACATAGACTGGAGAGATGTAGAGATCTTCGTTAAGGGAGTTACAGAGGAATCAGATGGAGGTAAGCACATTGTTACTTGTCCTGAAGTCAAGCGTTCGTTAGAGGAATTAGAGAAGGAGTTCAACTTCGATATGTACATCATCAGAGATAGATATGGAGTGACATTATCATTCTCAACTCTCAGTGAACCTTGTGGCAATATCATATCATTGTTAGATTCAGAACCCAGGACATCACTGAGATATTATAGTAATGGTAAGCCTGAGATACCTTACTCATTCTCCGTTCATCCCAGATCCAAGAATAGTACAGATAGTGAAGGATTACAGAAGATACTGAGATCAGATCCGAACACATTCACCTATCTACTTCTACAATCATCTGTCAGGACTCAATTGAAGAGAGCCATGGTCTCAGGAGAATGTTCATGTATGGGGTTCGATCTAATCCCTGAGTTATACCAAGCTATAGAGGGTAAGCCATTCACTGTTGACACAGTACATAATCGATTAACTGTTGGTGACTACTCCCTTCTTGATATGTTCATTCCATATGATGATGTAGTATCTGTCAGGGGAGAGCACACAATAACCATAGATCGTAAGTTCATGCATACACTATATGCTCTGTACCTGATATTCTCCGACATTAGTCTCATGTAATCAATATAATCTCGATAATAACATCACAAGAGATGTTGTGATCATTGCTATGTATCACCCTCACGATCTATGGTTATTGTGGAATCTCACATGACATGATCTCCTTCATACCTGATTGTGATATCATCCATTCTGTTAGTCACATACATAGACTATCTAACGAACCTATCAATATGATGGATGATATCACAATCTAGTCATCAATCCGCATCACATAATAACTATATGGATTCAATGCATTGAGTAATCTAGACACCAATTGATCCATCCCATTAGTTGAGATGATGTATATCGGTTCCAGGATGATCCTATCATTGTCTGTAACAGGTCTATCAATACTATCAATCTATATAGCTAATTCCCTCCGATCATCTCATAATCTGCTCATACCGCCGAAGGGATCCGGTTCATCACACAGGGATTATATGATTGTCACAATATTGACTATGATCATATGATCTATTCATCTCAATATCTCATGATATATCTTCTAGGGTAGAGTAACAACCCTCTGAGGGGAAATCTCATCAATGTCCGACAATTCATTCCTCTTAGAGATTCAATCAATCATTAGATCTGAAGTATCTTGCGATCTATCCCATCAGCTTGAGTACGAGAGTATCAAGTCTAAGATGACACCTATTGATGGATTACTTCTAGACTTCTGCACTAAGTACTCATGTTATGTTAGCTCTTCTCCCGAAGGGACATCGATCATTACACCAACTTCAGGGATTACATGGAATAACTCAGAGTGTCAGATGTCTCTGGAGATTATGCATGATATCTATGTTATTCAGAGGAAGATATCATTGTACTTCTACTGTAAGACTGAAGAGACTAAGTTCATTGTTGAAGTGATCCATGATCTACTGATAGTCAGACAGTTACTCTCACTGATTAGAACATCAATCACATGTAAGGATGACTTCAACAACATTCTACGGAGAGATACATTCTCTAGATCTAATCAACAATCCACAGAGGATATCATTCAAGATAGATTGGATAAGTTAGATAGGCTCATATCAATCAATCCTGGATTCAATCTAGAACAATTACTTCATCACTTGAGGATGAGGGTATCAATCCTAAGAGTACTTCGATCTCTTCAAGGTAATAATTCTGTTACAACGATCTATGGAGATATAGTCCCCGAAGCTTACAGAGTGATGAAGGATAATCAATTCATCTCAACTAATGGATATGTTGTTACATCATTCAATGAGAGAATACCCAAGGTGATGAGAAGATACTCCTCTGAATTGCATGTGAATGAGTTGAGCATACTATTCAAGCCCAATCCCTCTGTAATATTCACTCTGAATCTAATGTCCATAGTATCTGGGAAGCTTCCCTTAATTCTCTGAGGTACTCAAGGGATACATCATAATCCCCTAATCTCCCGAATGTCATGATCAATGATATCGTCCTCCCAATGTATTGATTGTAAGTTCATACTATAACCAAGTATGGTATGAGCTCTTGAGGTAGATGATGTGGGATAATATTGTGGATGTGAGCTTGAATGTTGTTGAGATTATTCATCTAATTGTATGTAATATCATCTATGGGACATTGTAATTAGGTGATCATGGCACAGATTCATACTTCAGTCTCAGGCTGTGATCCCACTCTAGAGGTAATATTGGAACTTCAAATTGAATTAATTAGCGTTACATCAATTAATCAACAATGAACCAGTTATATGTTAATCATCAGAGATCTGTGAGAATGAGTGAAGTTATGCAAGACATCAAGGATCAAGCCTCGAAGCTATCACGAGAATACAAGATCAATCTTGACACTACCATGGAGTATTCATATGCTCTAGGTGATGAGAACTACATCATTGGTTATGGATACCTATGGGTCAAGGATGATAGACTATACAATGCAATCTTGGGTAAGAACTTCGATGGAACAGACAGAATCAGAGTGTTCGAAGAATCCAAGTACCCTGAATATGAGAGGAAGGAGAGAATGTTCATGGAGATCATGGATGGATTCTGGAAGGATATTGATAACCCAGGATATGTTGATTGGTCTGAATTGCAGAAGAGAGAAGATGAGATCATTGAGAGCTATCAGCCGAAGGTTAAGACTGAAGTGTTACCTCCATTGATTGACTTCTCTAAGCAATTGAAGGAGAATCCAGAGTTCTATGTAACTCCAGCTCATCTGAGAGAGTTCCGTGGAGGGATGAGACATGTTCTCACAGCCTCAGGGGTTGATCCCTGGGTTACTCCAACCATTGTATTGAATGCATTCAACAAGTACCTACCTAATGATAAGATTCAGATCAGAGTAGAGATCAGGAACGGTGTACTTACCGTTACATTCCCTGATTATCAACCTAATCATGAGTTCTATAATCTATCTAGATTCATTCTGAACATGAGATTGAAGTGTTGCTTCTTCAAGAACATGAAGGATGAGATAGTGAGACTGAAGAGTATTGAGACTAAGACCAAGCCGAAGTATTCAGATAAGGTATGTGAAGTTATGATGAAGCATGCATATTATCGCCAGACTAAGTGAGATTGATACTGTACACACACACTTATCTTACATTACCACATGAGAAGGTAATGCGAGATTATCCAATGAGACATGTTATTGATCATGATGTGATATTCCCATGTTGTATTGTTGTGGCATGTTAACATCACAATAACATTGGGGGATTGATTACATCATGATCATGATAATCCAGTATTAACATAATGTGACATTGCAGCGATCTAATATATCTGTCAATCACAAGTAGATGGCATCTCTCATTCAGAGATGTTATCTTTATGAACCCAATATCACTTAGCATTCAACATCGATAGTATGAATGTCCAAGTATCAGCACAACGTTTCTCAGTAGCATATCTCTTGTCATCTCTACTGATAATTATGAGTCTCCCATATGTCTCATTCATGAACCTAGAGTGAATCTCAGGGATAGTTACGAATAGAACACATGGATGAACACGACTGGAGAGATACAATGATCTTGCAAGACTGTCATCTTGAAGGAGGGTAAGTAGGGGTGTCTTCAATCTCTCATGGGCGAATGCTTGTAATGTTAGAGGATGAGATGTGAATCTGGTCCTGAATGAATCATTATCTAACAATTCACCCAACAAGATAGATATATCCTCTGGTCTCTTGAACTTACCGTTACCATCTCTCAAGAGAGGTCTGAGAATATCCATATCATCGAATACGCCCAGAGTTGATATTCTTGAGCATATAGCTTCATCTCTCAGTAGATCAATAATTCTCATGTAATTGTTACGCTCCATGAATCTCTGGAATAATTCCATTAGCATTGACTTCATAATCTCTCCATCGGGGATTGAAGTAATAACGACAGAGAACTGTCTAGGATCTATCTCGTTGATTAGATACTCCATTTGAACTTGATGAAGTCATCCGTAGCACCTGGGAGATGTCGACATCTCAGTATATTGGTTGAATGGTATATTATGTGTTGATTCAATTAGTTCAAGCCTTCAAGTTAATCGATATATGTTACATTCTGAGAGCTATCATGGTCATATCTTGGATAATTGTAGGGGATGGATGAGTTATGTATTGATTAATCTAGGGCATTCAACCATATAACCCATGATATCTCACAATATTCACACTATTCCATAAGCATGATCTTGAGATACTGACAATGTTCCGAGAATCCAGAGGATGTCATCAGATCATAATCTAGGGAAGTAATGATCTTGCGGGGATCTAATGTCCTTCGGAATGGTTCATAGTATATGAATTGAGAGAATTATATCACTAGAGGTGAGGTGATAGCATTGTGATTGTTAACATAGTAATGCTTCTACTCTCTCAATGGCCAGTTAATATAACAAGTACATACGATCTTGAGAAGGTGAGTTGTTGGGAATGTAGAGGGGATGGTGACTTAATGGTTAGTTCCCAAGTATTCATCTGAGGCTAACTCTCATAGATCCAGAGTGATTGATTAGATCCAGAGTGATTGATTAGATCCAGAGTGATTGATTAGATCCAGAGTGATTGATTAGATCCAGAGTGATTGATTAGATCCAGAGTGATTGATTAGATCTATAGACTTGAGATTGATTCATCCCTGAGAGATACAATGATTAGATCCATAGACCTAGATTGGTTAGGTGATCCGGGATGCACATCTCTCAGAGCTAACACATACACATTCATAGATCTAGCTGATGTATCTCACAGGAACTAATCATTGTATCATCAACAACATGCTACCTTGGGGTTCAATGATTAGTCCAGACTATGTCATTGTATCAATCTGGGACTAATCATTGTATCAATCTGGGACTAATCATTGTATCAATCTGGGACTAATCATTGTATCAATCTGGGACTAATCATTGTATCAATCTGGGATGAATGAATCTAGGGCTATAGGTCTAGATGTGTTAGCTCTGAGAGATGTATGCTCCTAGATCTAATCAATTATTGTATGTCTATGGATCCTGGGAAGGGGAAGATACATTGATCTAGAATCACTACTATGAGAGTTAGTCCTGTCATCCTAGATCATATCATCTGTTAGTCCTAGATCATATCAATGTATCATCCTATGAGAGTTAGTCCTGTCATCCTAGATCATATCATCTGTTAGTCCTAGATCATATCAATGTATCATCCTATGAGAGTTAGTCCTGTCATCCTAGATCATATCATCTGCTAATGTGTTAGATCCATAGCTATAGATTGATTGATTCCAGAGGGATACATTGATTAGATCCATAGACCTAGATTGATACAGTGGCATGATCTGGATCTAATCATTGAATCTCTGAGAGATGTATCATTGTATCAATCTAGGACTAATCAATGTATCTCTCAGAGCTGCTACGCACAGATAACACACTAACACATCTAGGACTAATCATTGAATTGATCTATGGGAGTTAGTTCTACGTCCCTGAGGATACGCAATGATATGCTTACTCCATAATTAGTTAATGTTACTTCTCATCTGTTCCCTGTGTAGAATCAACATCTATACTCCATAGTGACTGAATGATCTGGAGCTCATCCGCTAATTGTCTTAGTAGTTACATCAACTGATAATATCATCATTACAATGATCTTACACATTGATCGATCATATGCGGATCTCCTCGTGGATCCTAGGTCACCGGAGGGATTATTGGATAGATCGGGTGTACTTGAGATATGGGTGAGATTGACATCCAACCAAGGTGACAATGATCTAATTCCCCGGGGATGAGATCGATGGAATACAGTGAGAATTAGACTCAATCTCCAGAGGATGATTAATCTCTACATCTCTCAAGTACACCGAAGGATATGAGCTAATCCACTAGGTAATTCGATGATTGCGTAGCCCTCTGGGCGTAGCGTTCGATTCCGATCACAGATCAGATCGATTACATCAATAGATCTGATAGTCATTGCATTGATCTTACACTCTAGTGGATCATGTTCGAATCTCCTCGTGGGTTACACCCTTACAGGAGGTAATTCAGACATATTCAGTGTACTTGAAGTATAGGTGAGATTGACATCCAACCAAGGTGACAATAATTCAATCTCCCCAGACTTCAAGATCATTCAACACTATGAGATATATCATCTATTCCTCAGATCTCAATAATCTGTACATCTCCAACAGTGAGAGCATTCATTCTACATTGTAATAACAACATCATATGATACTAACAGCCATTCCATCGGTGGATTGTAATGATCTTACCCATAGCTATCAACTGGTCTCATACTCCAGGAATGATTGGATCAATGAATCGATGAGATATCACCAATCATCTCAATGACAACAACATATCACACTCAGAGACAATGATCTCTCACAGTGTTATCGAACATTAGATCATGATAACAATCAACATACCAGATATATCCACAGTCATTGAGAGATCCAGACCATGTCACATTACTAAGCATAATTCAATCGATTAAGATTGAACCATGTAACTTAACTGAGCTACTTCTTTCTAGGTAGGCCAGGTATCCAAGACATACTCTTGGGGACAGTAACTTGAGTGAATATATCATCGAAGGTATTGAATTCATACCTATTCTTGCATATAGGCTTGAAGGATAGATCATGTCTCTGAGGAGTTGATGTCAACTTGAACTGGCTATGAGCATCTGAGAGTTGTTGCTGTTGTGTTCTAGGAGTAGACAATGTATCACCAGAGGGAATGAAGTCTATGCTATGTTGTAAGGATATGTCTGATGTAACCTCTTGATTAGTCTGTAAGTCCTGAGGAGCTATCGAGTCAATGACCTCTTCCTCATCTAATGGAATGATATATCCCAACAACAGCTTCTTAGAGTTACTGCATCTTCTACAATGGAAGTAGACAGTCCTTACATCTCCAACAACTATGAGGAATGGATTCTCGTTATCATGATATCTATTGCAGATGACACAGTATGATCTGAATCTTCTCTTCAATAGAATCATGCAGGAATCACACGAATGATATGTGAAGGGGGATCTATCTGAGTTCACGTCAATCCCCATCTTAGTCTTCAATAATTCCAGAGACAACTCAATCTCTCTGTCTGTCAGATCTTCGTAATCATATCCATGTGATCTGTTGGATCTCCTCCTATCCTCAGATGAGTCTTCAATCTCTGGAAGAACCAACTTAGTACAGTATGTGATCTCTGTTAGCAATGACTCTTGCAATTGAATAGTGTAGAGTTGTTGATGGGATGTGATATGCACAGGGTATTGATGAGTTATTGTCTCTCCCTTGAATGTGAACTTATCCATGAATCTCTTGTACCTTCCCGATCTGAACTTGTGATTGCCCAGGATTCTGAACTGTTGCCTTGATGAATATACCCCTGAATCTACAACAGATCTGAACTCTTCAGGCATCTTCTCAAGAACAAGATCATAGAATCTCTTGGCTTCGTCATTGTTCTGATGATAGTATCCACCTATGACTATATGTCTACTCATCTTGTCCTTAGAACTAGAGTCATACATGAGTAAGTTCCTAGTAAGGTTGAATTCAAGATTCAGATCCTTCATCACCTGAGATATAGCCTCAATTACATGCTCAATCAATGAGTCGAAGTCTATAGATTGATCTGACACATCAATGTCGAATCTAGGCTTCTGAGGCCTTGAAGATGAGATAAGCTCATAGAAGCACATCATTGTTCTAGCTACACCTGTTGTATACTTGGCGTATGATAGATAATCCTTGAAGGCTGTGAATAACCTCTCCTTACCCAATTCATATGACACGAAGAGACAACTATTCCCTGATTCTTCATCAATATGAGTGAGAAGAGCCTCAGAATCATTATCCTTCCTAGGTAGGAGTCTATAGTACCAACGTTGCCCCAGTATGACCTTCATGATATGGTGGTTTCAACGAAGATATAATACACTAACATCCATCAGAGATATACGTGCTAAGGGCTAAACTACGTAATAATGGATCTATCATTCGCTTCTATTGCAGGTTATGGCTCTAATCGACAGGTCGTTGTAGAGGAAGATGAGATAGCCGCTAGATTGCTAGCTATTGAGACACCAGATGGTGTTCCTCTGACTGATGAACAGGTTGATATGCTCTTAGGATTGAACTACAACCAGATTGGAGAGCCAAGAATTCTAACTCTCGAAGAGCCCGGGGTGTTATATGAGATAGCTTCCATGATTATGACCTCAGGCTTCGACAATACATATAGATACATCCTCAATTCTGCCCCTCAAGGACCTAAGCAGCTAATCCTCAATCAACCTAATATGGAAGAGAAGGCTAACTCGGCTAAGTTCGATCTGGAGAACTACAGAATGAGAGCTACAGCCATTAAGGGTATCCACACATGCCCTAGATGTAGATCCAGGGAGACGATCTCATCAGAATTACAGACTAGAGGAGGTGATGAAGGTACAACAATCACCATAGTCTGTACTCAATGTGATAAGAAGTGGAAGAGGAACAATTAGAATAATTCCAACAGCATCATACCATCCCAGTTGATTGGTATTATGTCATTCGTTAGAGTAACATTACAGTATTGAAGTGATATATTCTAATATTACATCATGAGGCTATTGAAGCATTAAGGTGTGACATCTATCGATGATCAGTTCCATCACCATGTTGGGATCTTAACACATCAACATCATGGTAGCTTAACATGCCATATATTCTCCTGAGTTATTGCAATAATGACAGGATCACGCAAACTATGGACATTATTACCTCATTATCCCTAGAATTCAGATCATCTAACGACACTGTCCCTGGGAGATTCCAACCTCCAATTGAGTTATCTAGTCAATCTACAGGTATGACTCTATTCAATAGCCAAGGTACTTCAGGAAGATTAGGGCTCAATCGAGTACCGACCAGACCATTACTTGGATCTAATCAGGCAAGGTCTAATGTTCAGATAAGACCTGAATCATCAATGCCTGTGGCTCCTAATATCCGTGACAACAGATCATTAAGAGTATTCTCACCTTCTCAAGTTAATTACTCTGTGGATGTTACTACACCTGCTTCAGCCTATGAATCCAGATACTCCAAGCCCATAACATTAATGACTCAGAGAGATCTAGAGAGAGCTGAGAGAAGGACAGGTATTAAGGCATTGGGAACTTCAACCAATCCCGGAGTTAGAGTAGTCTCTGGAGTTGCAATTGATATGGATAAGTTGAACGCTAACGCATCCAGAGGAAGGAAGGAATCATATACTGTCAAGGAACTCCAGGGTATTGCTTCTGATCTGGGATTGAATGCTAAGGGGACTAAGCCTGTTCTCGTTAAGACCATTAGAGATAGAATAGAAGCTGAAGATCTTGCAGAGTCAGTAGGGGATCAGTCAATGGATCAGTCAATGGATCAGAATGCCACTAATACACAAGAGTATGTATCTCATTATAATCCTGAGAACAGCGTGAATATGGATGATACATTCAATCAATACACAGCTATTGATGATCCTAGACTGCAATACGGTGTGATTGATAACTTAGGATCTCAATACCAATACTATTAGAGTAATTATCACATTATGATGATCTGAGATTATGCTCACATGTGAATGTTAGTTGTGAAGTAAACTAATGTTCAAGCTGCCATGGGATGGAACCTATGTAAGGATAGATCAAGTTCTTACTGTAGGGAAGATTGATGATTCCAGATACATTAGATTCTTACATAACCCTGATGTTGATGAAGAGAATGTGCCTCCAATCCAAGTTACTGCTAGAATAGTAAGGAGATCAAGTACAATGTCCATACTCCTGGATGAATTGAAGCCCATCTTCGGTCTCTACAAGAATGGAACTCATAGGACTTGGTATGAAGGGTATCATTGTATCTTGTACAGGATTAGAACAGATGATCAAGGTAGAGTCATAGATGAGGTTAAGCTGAACAACTTCACATCCGATGATCCCATCTTAGCTGAGCAAGCTAGAGCTATCTTCTCATTCTATGAATTGCTTGGTATTCCTGGAGCTTCCGAGAAGGATATAATGCTGAAGCCTCTCACCTCAGAGACATACTATCTAACATCATGGGATGAATGTAATATCACCCCTAATGCATCCACCACTGTCCTTCCAGATTCTATTATCAATAAGTGGTTCAGCGAAGAATCTATAGAAGCTACAATATGTAAGTTACTTCAGATTAAGTACACTGAAGATGTGCTCCCTAGAGTATGTACACTCAAGTCTATGATTGAGGAAGTGATTGAGAGAGTTGATAGAACTCACATTGGTGTATGTAATGTAATCCAACAGAGGATGAGCGCTAGGATATCAACTAATGTTCTGTTATAGCTGAGTCATTGTAATGCTAGGGAGTGAGTTCTCATGTCTTGAAGAGATATGTGTTCTTGAATTAATCTGTTAGTGCCAGGGATTGGATCCATACATCAGTTATTGAGTTGTATACATCTCATCAACCCTGATCTGGTAATGATATGATCTTCATGATACATCAATCCCTCAATTGATATCTCATCACTTCCCTAGGTTTATTGACTTGATGACTTCAATCCAAGTTGATTAGTTCTATCTAACACTCTGTTGAATCTATGTGATATACTTCATGATACATCAATCCTTGAATTGATATCTCATTGGCTCCGATCAGTTCTTACCTTGAAGCTTAGCTATTGACCTATTAATCTCATCGATCTGTACTCTATGCTGTAGAAGCTTCTTATCATCTATGATATAAGGAATAACGCAGAATGTGTTGATCGTAGATATAGCAATGACCGTCAGAATAGGTCTTAGAATTACCATTGTTTATTGATAGATTAGAGTGATACATCCAGTAGGTGAATGTATAACTTATTCTTGATGCGATGTTACTTAGATTTATACCTCTCATGTTCTAAGGTTCTAATGTCAATCTTAGCTTCATAGATCTCATTGTCATGCTTAGTTAGTTCCCTCCTGAATTCATGGTATGTTGTTAGATTGATCATTGTGTAAGCTAGAAGGGTACACGTTGATGATATCAGAGTAAGACGTGTGTTAGGATTCATTATCTATTGATATGATCAGTCAAGTCCAATGAATGATAGTGTTTGAGAGAATAAGATCGTGCAGAGTTAGGTTGAAGTGATGATACATCTAATCATTCTACTTACTAAGAGATGTTCTATCTCTGAGAGTTCATTGATCCGGAACCATGTCAAGTAATAGATTAATGATCGGGACATGGAATGTAAGCCCATTACCCATTGGGGTGTGGAGTAATCTCAGAGATGTCAAGACTCTGATAGATTCGAGAACTCATGGACTTATAGACTGTATCAAGAGGAATGAGAGAGGCGTCAGTATGGAATCTCACGAGATTGGGAGATGGATACAGCTTCAATTATACAATACATCATTAATTCGATGATGCCTTGTTCAATGGTTCGGGAGATATGTGATCAATCAACTCATTCTATCCTTCAGTGAATCTACCTCAATCCTGAGAGATATGAACTTACCTGTCAATGTTACATTCCAACCTAGCATGACTAGAAGTGATAATGTTCTCAAGATGGCACCGGTGGGATGCATCGTGGATTTCTCAGAGATTGATCATTTCAGGGTATGGTATATGCTCTGATCTCCCGGAGTTGCTGTCGCTTGAAACAATTCATAGAATGTTCTGTCCTCTGGTAACTCATACTATCTTGAAGTTCTGTCCTATACTAGCCATCAATCTATCGAAGGTATCGAAGGCATTGTTCTATTCAGTCTCTCATTCATTCGATTGTAATGATCT
>Ga0182742_1000793_pt1 | contig 45867 bp, 46 predicted proteins | sample eDN5th37CBELigMG_FD_128880 | JGI IMG/M metagenome (GOLD analysis project Ga0182742, IMG submission 128880) | Enriched Miracle-Growth compost microbial communities from Emeryville, California, USA - eDNA 5th pass 37_C BE-Lig MG (version 2)... ... | reverse complement strand
TCTGGCGGCCAGCGTGGGAGAACGGCTACATGACGACTCTCTCGCGGCTTGCCGAGCACGTCCCCGAGTTTGACACGCACAAAAACTACCTGAACTTGGCAGATGGGATGTTTAACACGGAAACGTTCGAGCTTGAACCTCCTCACCCAGACTTTCACTCAAGCATCCAGAATCCCATCGCGTTCGACCCGAATGCTGACTGCCCGAGGTTCCGCTTGTTTCTGGACGAAGTCTTTCAAGGAGACCCGCAGCTCATCACCACCGTCCAAGAAATTATGGGCTACTGTTGCACGGCAGAGACGAGAGCGCAACTGGCGTTCATCTTCACCGGCATCGGCTCTAACGGCAAGTCCGTGCTGCTGGAGATTATTGAGTATCTGTGCGGGAAGCAGAATGTTTCCCATGTTGCGATGAGTGAGCTTGGTCAGCCGTTCGCCCGTGCCGAACTCGTCGGTAAGTTGCTGAACGTTTCGGCAGAAAACGAGTTGAACCAGAAGGGCGCAAGTTTGGCTCAGTTCAAGCTCATCGCAGCGGGTGACCCGATCAAGGTCGAAAACAAGTTCGAAAAAGGCTTCACGTACCGCCCGGTTTGCAAGCTGCTTTACGCCATGAACGAACTGCCCAACACGCTCGACAAGTCGCTCGGCTTCATCCGTAGACTCGTCATCGTGCCGTTCCTCCGCGTCTTTCAAGGCGCAGAGGTCGACAAGATGCTACTGGACAAACTGCTGAGGGAGCTTCCCGGCATCTTCAATTTCGCGATGGAAGGACTCAAACGCCTTCGGGCAAACGACTTTGAGTTCAGCTCTTCGGATGCCATCAAACAAGCCGTTTCCAGCTACAGGAGCGAGCAAAACCCGGCCATCACTTTCGTGGCAGACTTCGTCGTGGCAGGCAACTCAAGCGACCGACTCGGCAAAAACGAGCTGTACGATCGTTTCCAGGCGTGGTGCAAGCAGCAAGGCGAAACGGACTTTTCCTTCAAGACACAGCGAGACCGCCGCATCTTCTGGGCTGCGTTCCGAACGGCGCTGCATGAAGCCGGTCTTCCAATCCCTTCCGAAGAATCAAGCAACGGATGGCGGTACTTCTCCGGACTAGCACTCCTGAGCGAGCCCAAACAGAAGATGACCGACTTGTTCAAAGATCCGGACGAGAAATCTTCGACCGAAACCGCGCCGAGATCGAAAAGCCAGAACGACGACCTGCCGAGTGCGCTTGTGCGCGTCACCGTCGGAGGCAGGTTCGAAAGACAGGCTGAGCCTGACTCGGAGGAGCGACTTCTCGAGGAAGAAAGCGAAGACCTACGGCTGCTCGGGACAGACTTTGAGGAAGCCGAACGCGAGGCTCTAGAGAGAGCGTTCGACTGCGAAAACATCCAGTTCGACCTCAACTACCTTCCGGCTAAAGTTTTCCACGGTCTTGGCGTCAACGAGTGGCTGGACGGCAAGCCGGAGTGGTTCAACTTTGAGCTCTTCCCTTTTGAGCGAACCGTCGTCGGCAAGTACGAGTTTGTCAGCTTGGCTTGACCGGCTCGCTGCGGCCCTGCCGCACTGTTCGCCTTCGGCCCAACACGATAAAGGGACAGACCGAAGGCGACAGGCGGATTTTAGGCGGACTCAAGCGCACTGCCGGAACGCTCGGCGCAGGGCGGGTCAGGGCGGCTGCAGGGCGGCAACCCGACCATGCCACGCAACAGAGGGCGTCAGGGCGGCACTTTCCAGTCCGACCCACTCACCGACAACTTGACAAAGGGGGGAACAAGCGATGCAACTGACCGTCACTGACAACTACCTCACGATGATCGAACTTCTCGCCGGTCTGGTCAAGCGCCATCTCGCCCAACCGGCTAAAAAACCCGCTCTCGCAAAAGCCGACGAGCGCACGCTTCTGCTCGTCAGCGCAGTGCTGGAGCAAGAGGACGAAGATCTCACAGACTGGGAACTGACCGCCGAACTTCTCAGCTCGCGGGAGTTCCGAAAAATCGCATAAAACAGGAAGGATGCAACCATGACAACAACAAGGAAAAAGAAACCGCCCTTCGACGTGCTCAAAAATCTCGTCGTTCCCCCTGTGCTGCACGTCTATTCGTACAGCCGCGTCTCGACCGAGGAACAGGCGGAACTGGGCTTCAGCATCGAAGCCCAACTGGAAGAAATCAAAACCCGCTGCAAAGCCGAACACAAAGTCGTGTTCAAGGAGTACGTCGACGCCGGAATTTCTGGCAAGTCGATCGAGAAGCGCCCGGCACTCATGCAGCTTCTGCAAGACATCGAAAGCGGCAAGGTGTCGGAGCTTTGGATCTGGAAGACTGACAGGCTATCTCGCAAGCTGTCCGATCTCCTGCTCATAATGGAACTGCTCAAGCGTCATAACGTCACCTTGCGCTGCGTGTCTGACGTCGAGTTTGACCAGACCACTTCCTCCGGCAGGGCGATGATGCAGATGATGGGCGTGATGGCGGAGTACCAGCGGAACATCATCGTCGAGAACGTCAAGATGGGCATGAAGCAGCGAGCACGAAACGGGAAGTGGAACGGCGGGCAAGTTCTCGGGTACGACGTAGTCGAGGTTCCGGCAGGCAGCGGCAAAGAGTCGCTCCTGCGTACCAACCCCATCGAGGCCGAACTGGTCCGGAAGATCTTCCGCATGTACGCCAGCGGCAAGGGGCTTCGGAGTATCGCCAACACGCTCAACCAAGAAGGCCACAAGACGAAGCCAGGCAACGCGTTCAGCAGCGTCGCGGTCAAGACGATCATCAACAACCCCGTGTACATCGGCAAAATCCGGTACAATGTGCGCGAAAACTGGGCGGAGAAGCGGCGTAAGGGCGTCAACCCGAACCCAATCATCGTCGACGGTGAGCACGATCCGATCATTTCCGAAGACCTCTGGCAAGCCGTTCAGGCGCTGTTCGCCAAAAAGTCGTTTTCTCCGACGCGCGTCTTCGAGGGCACGTACCCACTCACCGGGCTCATGAGGTGCCCGCAGTGCGGAACGACGCTCGGCGCGCATCGCGTCCGCGACACGCTAAAGGACGGAAGCGTCGTTGTCCGGCGCTACTACGTCTGCAACAACTTCCGCAACCGTGGGAGCAGAGTTTGCAGTTCGAACTCCGTCCGGGCGGACATGGTCGAGGGATTCGTCTTCGAGCGACTTGCCGAGGTTGTCCAGAATCCGAAGGTGTTGGAGGACGTCGTCAAGAAGATCAACAAAGACCGAACGAAGAACGTCACCCCGCTCCAGAAGGAACTCGCGGCGATCGAAAAAGAGATGTCGTCGATCGAGTCGCAGCGCAAAAGGTTTTTCAAGCTGTTTGAGACCGGCAACGTCGATGATGGCTTGTTCGTGGAGAGGTTGAGCGAGCTGAAAGTTCAACACGAACAGCTAGCGCGGCGCAAGACAGAGGCCGAGCGGCAACTGGCAGACAGCACATCCGACCCAGTCCCGCTCCAGCTAGTCCGGCAGGCTCTCGCCCAGTTCCAAAGCCTACTCGAAGAAGCGCCTCCCGAGACGCAGAAGACGCTGCTCCAGACCGTGGTCAAGCAAATCCACATGAAGGACAGGCGCAAAGTCGCTGGCATCGAGCTTGAGTTTGACCCGACTGTCCAGAAGCATTTTTTTGAACTGGCCCCTTCCGCCAAAACGGCGGAGGGGGCTTTTGCTTTCCGCAAGCAAAAGTCCAGGTACCGCATCGTTCTGTGACCCCAGAAACAGCGCAGAAGCCCGTTTACGCCGATTTTTCGCCGAACGCGGCCCCTCCCAAACCCATGCCCAGCAAAGCGCCTTTCCAAGCCTGCTGCAAGTTTTTCCGAAAAAACTTGCCGTTACTTGTGATACGGTTCACCGCGCATAATCTTAAAAGCCCGGTACACCTGCTCCACAAGGACAAGGCGAATCAGTTGATGCGGGTATGTAATCCGACCGAAGGATAACTTCGTATCCCCCCGGCGGAGAACTTCCTCGGATAAGCCGTTGCTGCCGCCGATGATGAAGGTGACGTTGCTTTGACCGTAGGTAGCGAGCTTGTTCAGGTGATCCGACAGCTGTTCCGAGGTCCACATCTGGCCGTCGATGGCCATGGCCACCACATGCGAATCCGGCTTGATCTTGCTCAGAATCCGCTCCCCTTCCTTCGCTTTGACACGTTCCTCCTCAGCGGCGCTCATCGTCTCAGGCGCTTGCTCGTCCGGCACTTCCACAATATCAAGCTTCGCATAAGGGCTGATCCGTTTCGCGTATTCCGCGATGCCTTGTACCAAGTATTTTTCCTTCAACTTCCCAACGGCCACGATCTGTATATGCATAATACTTAACTCCATCTCCATCTGGTGTATATATAATGTAACCGATTTTCTCTCCAGAATAAAAAACGGCCGGAGAATCCACCCAATGCTGGACACTGATATTCTAACGGACGTGCCTGACGCTTAGAAGGCAAATTTCACGGTTTTTCTTTTTTAACGGACATGCCAGCAGCTTAGGGATAAAAAGAAGAATATTGTGAGCAACTTTGAGGCTGTAAGCGTCAACTGTGACCGTTAAAATTTTGAACTGCAAAAAATACCACGCTAAGCGTCCCGTGTGTCCGTTACGCCGCCACGCCCCAAAAGCCCCAAAAGCCCCCGCCCAATAAAAAAGGAATCCATGTCTGCGCAACATAGATTCCTCTGCCATCACTCCGGATCCGGCGAATCCGAGAGCGTCAATGTCACCGATTCCTTATCACCGTTGCGGTAATAGTCGATTCGAATCGATTCGCCGATTTGTTTATGTCCATATAGATACTTCCGCAAGGCAAGCGTGCTGTCGATCGTGTTGCCGTCCAGAGCCACAATGACGTCGTCCCGCTTCAATCCCGCTTCCGCCGAAGGATCGAACGCCTCCAAGATGACGATTCCTTCCTTCACCTCATCCGGAAGCTTCAGCTTCTCCCTGGCGTTCTCGCCGATCAAATACAAATTCAAATCCATCGTCGCCACACCGAGATACGGCCGCGATACCTTCCCCTTCTGCTCCAACTCCGCAATAATCGGCTGCACCTTGTTGCTCGGGATGGCAAACCCAAGACCTTCAACGCCGAATTGGGATACCTTCATCGAGTTAATGCCGATCACCTTGCCGTTCATATCCAGCAAGGCGCCTCCGCTGTTGCCGCGGTTGATCGCCGCATCCGTCTGCAGCAATTCCATCTCCCAATCGATCTGTCCGTTCATCCCAAGAGAAACCGGAATGACCCGTTCCATAGATGAAATAATGCCCCAGGTGGAAGAAGGCGAATATCCCAACCCGAAGGGATGGCCGATCGCGACGACCCAATCTCCCTCGCGCAATGCGTCGGAATCGCCGAATTCCGCGACGGCCTTCACATCGGTGGAGTTAACTTCAAGGACGGCAAGATCGGATAACACATCGCCGCCGATCAATTTCGCCTGGAACCGCTTGCCGTCGGACAAAACCACATCAATCCTCGATGCGCCATCAACGACATGCTGATTCGTCACAATGCGCGACGTATTGCCTTCCCGCCAATAAATAATGCCGGAGCCGGAACCTGTCTCTTGCTCGGATGCGCCCTCCTGCTCCGTCCAAGACGGCTGTATATTAATGACACTGACGATGGCGGGCTTCATCTCTTGAACCACGTCCGCCACAATCGCGGGGATGGTCCTCTTCAGGTCTTGAATCTCGACAGCATCGTTCCCTCCCGCAAACACTGGCTGGACAGCGGGTTCCGCAACCACTTTGTCCCCAGTCCACATCGAAGCCAGAACGCCGATCAAAGAGACGCAAATCACGACAGTTAGTGCGGCCGCAACAACCAAGACCCATGGAATCTTTCTTTTGCTGCGTCGGGGCATAGGCCCAAACGAACGAGCCAGCCTCCTCTTCTTCCAAACCGATACCTTCGACGAATAAAAATCATCATCAAACAAGCTCACCGCAGCATCTCCCTTCCATGGCCCACTCGCAAGAATCAACGGCTTCACTGTCATTTTTTCAAAAAACAGGAATGTTTCCGAATCTACCTGCCTAAAATAGTAACAATCTATCTAGTAATTCTATCTTACGAAATATTTGAAAGGGTGTCTAATGATGAAACTATCCAATACTTCCGCTTGGGACCAAGTCCAGTTGATTGCCAAAATCGCAGATCTGAAAGAAGCAAATTACCAGAACGCTCTCGCGTTAAGTGCCTTAATTGAAATTTTAGTAGAAAAAGGCGTGCTTACACCGGACGACTTTCACCGAAAGGCCGCTATGCTGGAAAAGGAAGATTCGGATGCCGCGAAAGCGTTGTTTTACTCGCCGCCGACGGAATCCCACTCCGTGGAACGGTCGTAGTACGTATCCATCAGCTGGACAGGCTTCTCCTCCGTTGAGACACCTGACTCATATAATATGTTATTCACCGTAAGCTTGGCCAAATCCAACAGATTGTGGTCCCGGCTCAGATGCGCGAGATATACCCGCTTCGTCCGCTCGGTAACCAGCTCGCAGAGCGCTTCGCCCGCGGCTTCGTTCGAAAGATGGCCGACATCGCTAAGGATGCGCCGTTTCACATTCCAGGGGTATTTCCCGACACGGAGCATCTGCACATCGTGGTTCGACTCCAGCACCAAGGCGTCGGCGTCCTTGATCTTCTCTTTCACGATTGGACTCATATAACCGATATCGGTCGCGATGCTAAGCTTCGCGTTGCCGGACATGAAATTATACGCCACCGGCTCCGCCGCGTCGTGAGAGATTGGGAACGATTCAACCGATAAGTCCCCGAACGTTAAAGAATCGCCGGTTTTGAACGCGACCCTGAGATCGTCGGACAAGTCGCCGACGGCCCGGTCGAGCGCATTCCACGTGTTCATATTGGCGTACACTGGAAGCTTATATTTACGGGCCATGGCTCCAAGTCCGCGAACATGATCGGAATGCTCATGCGTAACCAAGATGCAGTTCAGCTGCTCCGGAGTCACTCCCCGCTCCTTGAGCAGCTGTTCAATCCGTTTCGCGCTTAAGCCTGCATCCAACAGGACGCGGTGTCCGCCGCATTCGATTAATGTGCAATTCCCTGTCGAACCGCTGGATAGAATCGTAAACCGTATTTCCATGATGTCCTTTTTCCCCTTGTCCCTTGACTTGCCTTATGCGGGAGGCCCTTCCACAGCACCTGTCACCGCGTGCACATAGTACGTTTCCCCTGTTTTCAACATGACCCGCCAATACGGGGCCAGCACCTGCGTCTCCGATTCGAAGATCGGGCCGTGATAGCCAAGCCGGATATCCGTCACCACCGAATCCTGCGGCAAATAATATTCCGCAAGATTCCCAAGCACCGTATATGCGGAGAGCACTTCCTGACCGATCGGTTCCTCGCCCTCCGCCGGTTCAACCTTTACATACAAGATCCGAAATAATGTGAGCAGGCTCCCCTGTCCGGAGAGCTCTAACTTGATTGGAAACATCGGCAACCCATCGTAAAGTTGATTCATGATCATCATGGTGCCTGATGACCCTGGAACTCTCCGATCGGTCTCATATTCATCCACCATCGGCAGTTGCTGCTGCAATGCACTCAGCAGCTGCGCTTGATCCGACAACACCGTTACAGGAATCGGGCGATCCAACGGCTGCCATTCCATCTCCTGACTGCTGACCTGCAAGCTGACCGTAATATCATTCAGAACCGGCATCGCTTCCGGCACCATTGTCTGCAGCTGTATATTTTTCAAGTCAAGCAGCCTGCTCATTTCTTCCCGTTTGGCTGCATTTTTCGAGAAATTGCTTAAATTTAGTTCATCCATCCACAGCTGATAGCCCAACATGATGTTCAATACCAAGAACGCCAGAATCAATACCGATTTCGCGCGGCTCCAATCCATTACTCGGATCCTCCCCCCGGTAAAGCCCTAACGGTTCCATCAGCCATCGTAAGCGCCCAGATTGGAGTCAACAATACCTCTTCTTCCGATAAAATGGCCCTGTACGCGGGGTAAATTTGTTCGACGAGCTGACGGTCCGGGTATTTTTCCCATATTTCCAGAAGCTCATCTCCTCCCGGCAGCGTAACGCTCGTTCGTTGTGCCGGTGCGTTATCAACCTGAACGGTTGAACGTTCGTATCCCGTTACCGTGCGGTTACGCAATGTGAGCTGTATCGATCCGAAGGGCAGTCCGGAAGTGGTTCCCACAATCGGATATGCTCCAAGATAGGAGCCGATATAATGCTGGAAAGTCACCTGCCGCTCATTGCCCGCCGATTCCTCAGACACTTGCTCCAACATATAATCGCCGTTCCATCCCCCATGCCGGTTCACGAACTGTACGGAAGCAAGCGCCGCGTCAAGTGGTGTAAGAACACCTTCCGCCGGAGCAGCCGGATCGGTGTAACGCATCCACTTCTGACCCATAGACAGCTGAAGCCCCCGCTTCCCGTCCGTATAGATTTCCGAACCGTCCCGTTCGGTCAAATTTCTTGTTTTGAAAGGATCCGGGAACAGGCTCCGCTGCAGCTGATCAGGCGTGAACTGCCGGTAATCAAGCCGATACTCCACCATCGGGAGGGGCTTCTCAGGTATGTAATGTCCGTCCCCGAGCGACATATATTTCACTCTGGTCTCCCCAAAGCCAATGAAGCGTTCGACATCCTTCACCGTTAAATCAGCCCTGATCGCTTCATAGACGACACCGTTGCGGCTTCCTGCGAAATATACGCGCACTTCTTCCCGCTCCGGTTGCGTGTAAATATGAATTCTGTCAATCGGCTCCAAATCGGAGAAGTCGTCCCCAGGCAAATTCATCAGCTGCTGCAGCAGCTGCAAACTTAGCTCTCCGGCGAATCGAATTTCAATCCCTTGCGTTGAATTAGCTATCCACTCCGCCTTGTCCACAGTGTCGCCCGCGGCCCGCAATCCTTCGAATGTCCGCTGCTCCACGACGTCCATAATCAAGCTGTAGAAGATCATCCCTGGATACAACACGGTATATTCGCTATTCCCGTAATGCAATACGATATCCTTCGGAAACAACAGGTTTGCAAGCTCTGTCTGGGTTCCTTCCAGCTCCGATTCGACGTAATCCGCAGGAATGACCGTATCGAATTTCGGTTCGTTATAGGCAAGCAAGTAGCTTTGTATTAAACTTGCCGCAACAAGCACAGTAAGAAGAACTGTCTTCAATCTTTCTCTCATCGATGCTCACGCCCCTCTTCCACGGCCGGAAGCGTGAAGGCTACGGTTGTCCCCGCACCTTGCTCCGATTCGATCTGAATGGTCCCTCCATGCGCCTTCACTATTTCCAGGGCAATACTTAATCCTAAGCCCGTCCCCCCCATATTTCGCGACCTTGCTTTATCTACCCGGTAAAACCGTTCAAATATCCGATTCAAATCCTTCTTCGGAATACCGTAGCCGGTGTCCTTCACTGTTACTTCCACCCAGTCATGCCCTCCATGATATTCCGCTTTTCTCGCAGATAACAGGATGCGTGACCCGTCCGGACTATATTTGAGAGCGTTCGAGACGAGGTTGTCCAATACTTGATCGACCGCATCGCGATCCGCCCAGACGAAGAGATCGTCGTCCTTAGCCTCGATGTCCAGCGCAATCTCCTTCTGTTCGGCTTGTACCGTGAAACGGTCCATGACCTCATCAAGCATATCTGTCATGTTGATAGTCTCCAGCGACAAGGCCGCTTGGCTTGAATCAAACCTCGACAAGTGAAGCAAGTCATTGACCATCCGGATCATTCGTTCCGTCTCGTTACGGGCTACACCGATGAAACGTTCGGATAGCGACCGGTCATCGAGCGCACCTTCATCAAGCGCTTCCAGATAGCTCTTGATGGTCGTCAACGGCGTGCGGAGCTCGTGGGATACATTCGCCACGAACTCTTTCCGAGAAGCTTCGAGCTTCTCTTGCTCCGTGATATCGTGCAGCAGAATGACGGTTCCGGTGACGCCGCGGTCGCGTCGGTGAATCGGGGAAAATTTCGCTCTCACCGTCAACGGTTCTCCGCCATCCTCGGCATTCAACGTAATATGAAACTCATTCCCCTGAAGCAGCGTCTTGTCGGAAGCAGCCGTTCGGCTGATGCCAAGCAGTCCAAGAACATCTCTTCCTTCAGCGGCTTCATTTCCTTTCAAGCCTAACAACTCCCGCGCTCTGCGGTTTAACACGATTGCCCGGCCATGTTCATCCGCCGCGATGACGCCGTCGCTCATATTCGATAAGATCGACGCCAGCTTATCCTTCTCCTCTTCAATGGAAGACAAAGCTTCCTTCAGCCGAAAGGTCATATTGTTAAACGCGGTCCCGAGCTGTCCAATTTCATCGTTCGTTAACACATTCACCCGTTGATTTAAATTGCCGACCGCGATCTGCGTTGCGCGCCTCGTAATCTCTTTAATCGGAGCCGTGATCATATTCGACACAACAATCCCAAGAAGAGCCGTTAAACCAAGGGCAATCAAAGTTCCCGTAAATAGAAACTGCTTAATTCGATCCAGGGTGTCGAAGATTCCTTCCATGGAAGCAGCGACATACACCGCTCCAATGACCTTTCCATCGCTTAACACCGGCATGGCGACAGCCCGTTTCCTCAGCCCGTCCGCATCAATCAACGTCCGCTCGTTGCCGCGGATTCCTTGCAGCGCCCTGCTCACTTCAACATGCGTATTTTTTTGCCCGATTAAAGCCTCTACCTGCGGCCCTGAGGCGCTCACAATAACGCCGTTCGCGTCGATGACCTGAATCTCCATCTCATTGGTGGCAAACAAACCGCGTATGAACGCATTCAAGTCTTCGTACGTTTTCTGTTCTTCACCGGAGGTGCCCGCAAGATTCGCAACCAAATAGCGCTCCACGTTATCCGCCAGCAGATACGTCTGATTATCGATATTTTCTTCAAAGTTGCCCAAGAACGAATCTTCCAACGTTCGTATGAAATATACGCCGATCAGCTGCATTGCAATGAGAATGAGCAGCACATACATAATCATGAGCCGCACTTGGATCGTCTGCAGCGAACGGAACACCCTCATGATCTCTATATGCCCCCTGTTTTCGGACTGCGCATCACATAGCCAAGTCCCCTGCGTGTCAGAATGTATTCCGGCTTGCTGGGATCATCCTCAATCTTCTCGCGAAGCCTCCGCACCGTCACATCCACTGTCCGGACGTCGCCGAAATATTCGAAGCCCCACACCGCTTGAAGCAGATGTTCCCGGGTCATAACCTTACCGTTGTTCTTCGCTAAGTAATGAATCAGCTCAAATTCACGGTGCGTTAAGTCAATCGGCACACCGTCTTTATATAGCACATACATGTCACTGTCGATCACCAGGTTGAATATTTTCAGCTGATTCCCGTTGGCGGCCTCATCCTCCGTTGCGGATGCTTTCGTCTGACGGCGCAGATGTGCCTTCACTCTAGCCAACAGCTCCCGGTTTGAGAACGGCTTCGTCACATAATCGTCAGCGCCCAGCTCCAACCCGAGCACCTTATCGAGCTCCGTATCCTTCGCCGTCAGCATAATAATCGGCATGTTCAGCTGCTTCGCCCGTACTTCACGGCACACATCCATTCCATCCTTCACCGGCAGCATTAAATCAAGCAGCATCAAATCCGGCTCCTCTGTGAACGCCAGATTGACAGCCTCCTGCCCGTCGAATGCACAGATGACCTGGTAGCCTTCCTTCTCCAGGTTGAATTTCAAAATATCCGCGATCGGTTGTTCATCATCTACGACTAGAATTTTACCTTGCATCCCGGTCACCACCTTCTCATCAATTTTATCATAATACGAAAAAAAGAGGCAGGTAACGAAGATGTTCCTCGTCATGCCTCTTGTGTAAGACCTAGTATGGTGATAATGAGTGCTCTTACCTCAAATAGCTCATTGGGTTCTTTACGGTTCCGTTGACGATAACCTCGAAATGCAAGTGCGTACCTGTCGAACGTCCTGTAGAGCCCATCGTTCCGATCTTATCGCCCTTCTCGACGATGTCGCCTTTCTTCACGTCAATCTTGCTCATATGCCCGTACAACGTCTGATATCCGTTCTGATGGTCGATGATCACGGCGTTGCCGTAATCGCCCTTCTCCCCGGCGAAGATGACTTTGCCGGTATCCGCAGCCAGAATGGATTTCTTGCTGGATACGATGTCAATGCCCTTATGTTGACGTCCCCAACGCTTGCCGTAACTGCTTGAGATCTCCGGAGAAGCGACAGGCCAAGCAAACTTGCCGGTTCCTTCTCCAAGAACAACCTTCGTGCCGCGCTTGACAATGGCGGGTACAGATTCCTTCAAAATTTCCTCGCCGATGATCTTCTCCTCCATCAGCAAGCCGTTGACCTTCTTCAGACTATACGTAACCTTCTTTACGCCATCCGCGCCTTCGCGAATGGTCTTAGTCTTGCCTTTGCGCATGGAGTCGTCATTCTCGTAGATCGTCTCGAAGTTTACGGTAATCGTCTCCGTTACCTGCTCTACGGTTTCTACCGTAACTGCCGGCTGGAGCATCGTAACATCCAGCACATCGCCGGGCCGGATAATGTCCCGCTCAATTAAGTCTTTATGATCTTGGTTTTGGGAGTATAACACCTCGATCGGCACATTCAACTTCTCTGCAATTTGTGACGGTGTGTCACCCTTCTGCACAATATATTGTGTCGGCTCAACATCGCCGGTCATCAGCTTCTCGATCACATCGAGCTCATCCATAACATCGCTCGGATCAATCTCACGTTCCGTCATGTTAATCGGTTCAACAATCCGTACGGATTGAATCTCCGGCGTGCCCTCCGCGATCACGTTATCGTCCCGCGGTTCAACCGGCTCCGCCGATAGAACCATAAGACCTTCCGGCGCACTCTTCTTGGAGAAGGTCTCCTTCACCTTCTCTAAGATGCGGTTGGCCGTTTCTTGGTCCCTGACAATCGCCACCGCTTCCCCGTCGACGATAAGCTCGACGCCAACGGCTTTCGCCTCCAGCATCGGTTCAAGCGCCGCAACGGTCTGTTCATCTTCTCCCTCACCCTTGAAGACCAATTCCTTCTCCACGGTGACGGAATCCCGCTCGATCTCCCATTGCACCTCTGGATGCTCGTTGCTGACCTGCTCCAGTTTATCGGCGATCAGCGTCTCCACAACCTCCGGAGAACTAACGCTTCCGATCAGCTGCCCGTCAACATACACTTCATACACTTCGTTCATATTCGCTTGTACATACGCATCGCCGGCATAACCAATACCCGCGATGATGACTAATGCTCCAAGTCCGCCTGCAATTCGTATCTTATATGTAGAAAACCATTGCTTCGATTCTTGCAACCTGTCCCTGGTACGAATTTTTAGTTTGGTATATAATCCCTTAGACTTAACGCTAATCATTGCATCCTTCAGCTTCTCCGAGGCCCGATTGAACGGATGCTTCATCCTTAATGGAGCCATGCTCGCCTCCCCCGCGCCCGACAGCGTCTCCGATAAGTTTCTCTTCAAAAAAATGGTTGTTTATTAACACTTTTTCTCCACTTTACCATAAGTAAACGCTATAAATCAACTTTTATATGAAACCGATTTCAAAATACGCCATGACAAAAAAACGGGACCTGGAGGTCCCATAAGTTTTATTCATCGCTATGCAACAGCAAATTCTGCAGTTTTTCGTACTCGTCATCGGACAGATGCTGCTGCAGAATGCCTGCCGCAGTCTCGAGCTCTTCAGCGTTCAAACCGCCCTCAAGCAGCGTCGAGATCGTCTGCACGTCCGATGCCGGCACCTTCGAGATGAGTATGGAGAAGATCTCCATCCGCTCTTCGGCAGTTAAGCTTTCCTTCGCTTCGTTCAAATCATCCATCGAGAGATACCAATCCTCCCCGATCGCGCCCGCGCTTGAGCCAATCTGGCCCATCACCGGCAGCGCGTTGACCGGCGGGGTTTCCTGCTCGACGGTACTGCGTTCTTCGGATTGTCCCGGGTCTTCCGGATCAGGTCCGCCTGACAGAGGTGTCCCCGTTCGGCCGTTCTCAGCGAATTCATGCAGCAAATCCGACATCATGACCGGCTGGAAGACAGCTCCGACCCCGTATTGATCCGCTAATTGTTTCACATAAACATTTACCATCAACCAAGTCGTTGCTACGGATACACTCGTCATCACCGCTGCAGCAAGTAAGGTGCGGGTCAGCCAATTTACCAGCTTCATGTCAAAAAAATTCCTCCGTCCATTGCGCTACTTATTACAAGTATGGACGAAGGAATTAAATTCTAATACTTCTATTGGTAAATCGCTTTTAAGCGTACACAGGACGGACTAAATTCGTCTGCTCCCGGTTACGTCCTACCGAGAAGATGGCGATCGGAATGCCAGTCAGCTGGGATACCCGTTCAATGTAATGGCGTGCATTCTCCGGCAATTCCTCGAGCGAGCGAACACCGGACAGGTCTTCCTTCCACCCCGGCAGCTCCTCATAGATCGCTTCGCATTCCGCAAGCATCTGCAGATTGGAAGGGTAATAATCGATGATTTCCCCCTTGTACCGATAAGAAGTACAAATCTTCACCGTATCGAGACCCGTAAGGACATCAATGGAGTTCAGGGAAAGTCCTGTTATGCCGCTAACACGCCGGGCATGGCGGACGACGACGCTGTCGAACCAGCCAACACGTCTCGGGCGACCCGTCACAGTGCCGTATTCATGTCCGGTCTCACGAATCGTGTCCCCAATGTCATCGAACAATTCTGTAGGAAACGGACCGTCGCCGACACGCGTAGTGTAGGCCTTAGCGACGCCAATAATTTGGTGAATCTTGGTCGGCCCTACGCCCGAGCCGATACATACGCCGCCAGCCGACGGGTTTGACGACGTGACGAACGGATACGTACCATGGTCGATATCCAGCATAACGCCTTGCGCACCCTCGAAGAGTACACGGCGCCCCTCGTCAATGGCGTCGTTCAATACAACGGATGTGTCCGTAACGTACGGACGAAGCGCTTCCGCATAGGTTAAGTATTCCTCAAGGATCGGCTCCACTTCAAGAGGTTTCGCGCCGTACATCTGCTGCATTAAGCGGTTCTTCTCCTCCATGATGCGGCGGAGCTTTCTTTCAAATTCCTCCGCTACCATCAGATCCGTCATCCGGATTCCGTTGCGCGCCGCTTTATCCATGTACGCCGGACCGATGCCCTTGCGTGTCGTGCCGATCTTATCCGCACCCTTCCGCTCTTCCTCCAGAACGTCTAACTCAATGTGATAAGGCATGATCAGATGCGCCCGATCGCTAATTTTCAAGTTTTTCGTGGAAAATCCATTATCGTGGATATACTGAATCTCTTCAATCAACGCTTTCGGATTGATGACCATGCCGTTACCGATGACGCAAAGCTTTTCTTGATAGAAAATGCCGGAAGGGATCATCGTCAGCTTATATTTCTTATTATTAATCATGATCGTATGTCCCGCGTTATTTCCGCCTTGATAACGGGCTACAACCTCTGCCGTTTCCGCAAGAAAGTCTGTAATTTTGCCTTTTCCTTCATCGCCCCACTGTGTTCCTACCACAACGACCGTTGACATAAACGTTCCCCCTCTGGGTCTTTTTCTACAGTGTAACAATCACACTAAATCAAAGTCAAATAAAAACCCGAACATTCCCACTAGGCATAATAGGAACATTCGGATTTCCATATCCACTACTATTAGATTGCCGCAGGATACGGTTCATTATGCGATTTGTCCAATGAAACGAATTTATTGAAATTTTTCAAGAACACCAGCTCCACGGTTCCAACCGGACCGTTACGCTGTTTCGCGATAATGATTTCAATGATATTCTTCTTTTCCGTTTCTTTGTCATAGTAATCGTCACGGTACAAGAATGCAACAATATCCGCGTCCTGCTCGATGGAGCCGGATTCCCGAAGGTCCGACATCATCGGGCGCTTGTCCTGGCGCTGTTCCACACCCCGGCTCAACTGCGACAGTGCAATGACAGGGACCTCGAGTTCACGGGCAATATGCTTCAGCGTCCGCGAAATCTCGGAAACCTCCTGTTGACGGTTTTCACCCGGCTTGCCCCGGCCTGAAATCAACTGCAAATAATCGATCAGGATCATACCCAGGCCTTTCTCTTTCTTCAGGCGGCGGCATTTGGCGCGAATTTCTGCGACGGTAATGCCCGGTGTGTCATCAATATAGATTTCCGCCTCGGACAGCGTACCGATCGCCATCGTCAGCTTCTCCCAATCATCGCCTTCGAGCGTACCGTTCCGAAGACGGCCCGCGTCGACATTCGCCTCTGCGCAAATAATCCGCTGCACGAGCTGCGCCGCAGACATCTCAAGCGAGAAGATGGCGACCGTCTCCTTCGCCCGCACCGCCACATTCTGAGCTACGTTTAACGCGAAGGCGGTCTTTCCGACAGACGGCCGCGCTGCCACAATAATCAAGTCGCTGCGCTGGAACCCGGAGGTCATCTTGTCCAAATCCGGAAAACCCGAAGGAATGCCTGTCGTCTGTCCCCGCTGTGTGTACAGAAACTCTACGCGCTCGAACACTTCCATCAGCACATCGCGAATGGCAACGAATCCCGTGCTGGAGGTGCGGTTCGATATTTCTAAGATGCGGCGCTCCGCCTCGCCAAGAAGCTCTTGAACATCGTCCGCCCCCGCGTATCCCCCTTGCACGATCTCCGTTGCCGTGCGAATCAGCTTGCGGAGCATCGCCTTCTCTTCGACGATCTTCGCATAGTATTGCACGTTGGCCGCCGTCGGCACGGAGCTGGCCAGCTCCGTCAAATATTGAACTCCGCCGACCTCGCTCAAGTGGTGCTTCTCTTGCAATCTTGTCGTTAACGTAATCAGATCGATCGGATGGTTTTCCCCGTTCAGATCGATCATGGACTCATAAATTCGTTGATGCGACTCGCGGTAGAAATCCTCCGGCCGCAAAATCTCCATCACAGAAATCAGCGCTAAGCTGTCAAGCAAGATCGCTCCGAGCACCGCTTGCTCAGCTTCAATATTTTGCGGGGGGATGCGGTCAAACATCAATTCGCCGTTCATCCGGTATTACTCCCCTTCAATCACTTGCACCTTCAGCGTAGCCGTCACAGCGGGATGAAGCTTCACCTGTACGTTCGTCACGCCAAGGGTGCGGATCGGATGCTCCAGTGCAATCTTGCGTTTATCAACCTTGATCTTCATCTGATCCAACGCTTCGGAGATCTGCTTGTTCGTGATCGAGCCAAACAAGCGACCCCCTTCTCCTGATTTCGACTTTATCGTCACTGTCGTTTGATCCAAAATTTTGGCGAGCTGCTCCGCTTCTTCTTTCTCCTGATCCTTCTTGCGCTGCTCCGCTTGTTTCTGGTTTTCCAGCGTCTTCATGTTCCCTTCCGTCGCAGGCTTTGCCAGTCCCCGGGGAAACAGAAAGTTCTGCGCGTAGCCTTCGGATACCTCGCGAATCTCGCCTTTCTTTCCTTGTGGTTTTACATCTTTCAGGAAAATGACCTTCATTCCAACAGCCCCTCCTTCTCTTCATAAGACTTTAGAAGCGCTAATAAGCGTTCTTCCGCCTCTTTAATGCTACCTTCTAATTGTACCGCAGCATTGGTCAAATGTCCTCCGCCGCCCATTTTTTCCATAATGATTTGTACGTTTACCCGGCCCGCCGACCGCGCGCTAATCCCGATCAGTCCGTCCGTCCGCTCGCTGATGACGAAGGATGCCGCAATCCCTTGCATGTTCAAAAGTGTATCCGCCACTTGAGCAATCATCAACTGCGTATACTGTGCACCCGGATTCGACACTGCTACAGCGTAATGCTTGTAAACGATCTTGGTATTGCGGATAATTTCACTCTTCTTCAAGAAGCCCTGTAAATCATCCTTCATCAACCGCTGAATTAAGGAAGCATCGGCTCCGTTCCTTCTCAGGAAGGAAGCCGCCTCGAAGGTTCGTGCACCAGTGCGGACCGCAAAGCTCTTCGTGTCCGTGATAATTCCCGCAAGCATCGCGGTCGCTTCCAACACACCGATAGAAACTCTATCGTGAATGTATTGGAGCAATTCCGTTACAAGCTCGCAGGTGGAGGACGCGTACGGTTCCATATAAATCAGTGTCGCACCGCTTAAGAATTCCTCTCCTCGGCGATGATGATCGATAACCACTAAGCGATCTGTCAGTTCCAGCAGTCTTGGCTCTGCAACGAACGAAGCTTTATGGGTATCGACGACGACGGCAAGCGTCCGATCCGATATGAGGCGGAACGCATCCTCCGGCGAAATGAATTTGCTCGTTAAGGCGTCGTCTTCATAGATCAGCTCCATCAGCCGTTCAATCGAAGGATTTATTCCTTCCAATACAATATAAGCGTCCTTGCCGAACAGCTGGGCTGCCTTCGCCACCCCAATCGCCGCGCCAACCGCGTCCGTATCAGGCACTTTATGTCCCATAATGACAACACAATCGCTGTCTTTAATTAAATCTCTGAGCGCGTGGGATACGACTCGAGCCCTTACCCTCGTGCGTTTCTCTACTGCATCCGATTTTCCGCCGTAGAAGCTGACACGATCCTTCACTTTTACTGCTACCTGATCCCCGCCCCGGCCGAGGGCAATATCAAGGCTGGACTGCGCCATCTGGCCGTTCTCTGCTAACGTGCCTGCCCCGGCGGCAATCCCGATGCTGATCGTCATCGGCAGCTTTAGATGCGATGTTGCTTCGCGGACCTCATCCAATACCTCGAACCGGTTCTCCTCGAGGCTGGCCAAATCCTTCTGATTCATGATCAATAGATAACGGTCGGATGCGGTTCTGCGCAAGTACAGATTATGCTCCTGCGCCCATTCGCTGATAACCGTCGTCACCGTTGCCAGTGTGACGCTGCGGGTTTGATCATCCATCCCCTGCGTCACTTCATCCACATTATCCAGTGCAAGAATTCCGAATACGATTTTTTCCGCTTCGTAAGTTTTTAAGAGCGTTGCGTACTCCGTAATATCGGTAAAGTACATAAGACGCTCTCCCGGCAAAATTTTGACCTGGAAAATATGATTGTCCAGTGAGATTTCTACGGTAAATTCCTTATCCTTGTCCTTGATTCCCTTCAACTGCGGCCACAAGGAGGCAATCGATTCCCCGGTGAGCGACTCGCGGTTCATCATTCTGGCTATATAGTTGTTGTGCCATTCCACTTGTTTCTCTTCACTATACAGAACAATTCCAATCGGCATCTCCGAAGTGACTTCGATGGAAGCCTTCTTTACCCGATGGGAAATCGTTGAAATATACGTCAACAGCTCTGTTCGAAGCTTGCCTTCAATCTGATACGCATACACCGCAGCCGCAACGGAAATCACAAGCGCCACCGTGCCGGCAATCCATGAAAAGACAAACAGCATTCCCGTTAAACAAAGCAATACCACCGTCAACACGAGCATGTGGGTATGCACCCAACGAGTTAGTAACCATTTCGGCATGCTTCAGCATTCCTCCCCTTCCCTTAGGATTTGCGGAATCGGTCCCGGATCGGAAACGCCGTATCGAACACACCAAGCAGGCTGAAGATGGAAAACAACGGTGTTAGGAAAATGACTCCAACAACCCCCAACCAAGGAATCCATCCCTTCCCCTTCTGATATCCGATGAAGAACAAGAAGGCGATGCCTTGAATCGCGAAGATCGTCATGAGCAATGGCACAATATTTGCAATGATTGCCGATATGAAAGATGACGGATCCGGTTTGATGAACAGTTCGGCAAACAAAGCGAGCAAATAAAACCAAACGAATGACCGGGGCAGCTTCCACTCCCGGACAGGCGGCAGTCCCGGCAGTTTCTCCCCAGTTCGGTTGCAGATGCGCCGCGCAATCGCGTGAGTCACCGAAGTAAGAAATACGGAAGTAGCTATAAAATAAAACGGAATCATCATGATCGTCAATGAGATGAAATCATGCAGCATCTCGTCCGTGATCACGCCCGTTACGGTTTCGGGAAAGAAGCTTAATCCTTCCCTGAACATCGAGCCAAGCAGCTGATTGATATTTCCGCCAAGAAGCTGCGTAATCACAATCGACAATAAAAAAATCGCTAAGAAAGCGATAACTCCCGCGGTCAACACTTTGCGCGCCGGCAGTCCCCTGCGATACCCTTCTCCCATTGCGACTGCGGGAATCAGCATCGTGAGCGCAAGGCTAAGAAAAACAGGGAATAACGGTCCTGATAAGAAAGCGGCTGATCCTAATGATATTGCGGCGATTCCCGCAAATAACCCGCGGTTCGTCTTCACGTAAAGCACTACAGCCGGTATGGAAGCGAACCACACGGTAAGCGTTAGCAGCGGAGTCAGCATCGACAGATGCGTCAACCAAAGGATAAGTGCCCATATAATTACATGCTTCCCTGCTGCGGGTTGCCGAAACGATGACAAAAGCCTTCACCTTCACCTTCCATCCAGATGATGTTCTAACGAGGACAAGTCCCCGTCCCACTCTTCCAACTGGTGTCGATTTTCTTTGTTTGTTCTTACTTTTTGTAAAATGGCGTCATCCAATTCCTGATAGGACACGCCAAGCCTGCGGGCTAACAAATATGATGTAACGATCAAGCTCGACAGTCCGTCAATGATTTTCCCTTGGCGGCCTTCCCACAAGCCCCGAAACAACTGAGCGGTTGAATCCATAATCTCAAGCTTCAGCCATTCAATGACTTTCGCCCTGCGGGCAACGTCCACTTCTCTTCCGTTACTCATACACGTTTAACTCCTTACAGCAGGAATCATAGCGTTCATTCTGCATTATACCATAAATTAAACGGGCGACACCTGTGAAAAAGCTGCTGTCCTCCCCCGAAACAGATCCCCACAAAAAAAGACAACCGGTTCATATCCCCGATTGTCTTTCCTTTATTGGATCCTACGAATCCGTCGTATAAGGCATCAATGCCATCTGGCGCGCACGCTTGATCGCTACCGTCAAAGCGCGTTGATACTTCGCGGACGTACCCGTTACACGGCGAGGTAAGATTTTCCCGCGCTCGCTCACAAATTTGCTCAGAAGAGCTGTATCTTTGTAATCGATGTGTTTGATCTTATTCACAGTGAAATAGCAAACTTTACGGCGTTTGCCGCCGCGTTTGCCGCGTCCGCCGAACTTCCGCTCACCGCGCTCCGGACGTTCTCCACGCTCCGGACGCTCTTGGCGTTCGTTTTGCTCTGTCATTTGAGATTCACTCCTTACCCTTCGAAATTGTACAGATTTGCCTTCATCAGAACGGCAAATCGTCATCAGAAATATCTACAGTTTTTCCGTCGTCAAAGAATGGATCGAAGTTGCCGCTGTTGCGCTGACCGCCGCCGCCAGAACGCCCTCCTTGGAAGCCTCCCCCGCCCTGCGGAGCGCGTTCGCCGCCATCATCCGCATCCCGGTTCGGTCTTTCCAAGAATCGTACGTTGTCCGCGACGACTTCCGTCACATACACGCGTTTTCCTTCGTTATTGTCGTAGCTGCGGACTTGAATCCGTCCTTCTACCGCCGTTAAGCGGCCTTTGCGCAAATAGTTTGCGCAATGCTCCGCCTGCTGTCTCCATACCACAATCGGAATGAAGTCCGCCTCTCTTTCCCCTTGCTGGTTTGAGAAAGGACGGTCGACAGCCATCGTAAATTGTGCGACAGCTACTCCGGAAGGTGTGTACCGCAATTCCGGATCCTTCGTCAGACGGCCGATCAAAATGACGCGGTTTAACAACCCGATCCCCCCATTAATAACGGAACTTACGCTTCGTCTTTCACGATAATAAAGCGGATGACATCATCGGTAATCCGAATCACCCGGTCAAGTTCCTTAACGACTTCCGGTGTTGCAGTGAAATTCACCAACACGTAGATTCCGTCGCGGCTCTTGTTGATCTCATACGCAAGACGGCGCTTCCCAATTACGTTGGATTTCGTAATCTCTCCGCCGCCGTTCGTGATAATGCCCTGGAATTTCTCCACTACCGCTTGAACCGCTTGCTCGTCCAAATCGGAACGGACAATATACATCAACTCATATTTGCGCATCGAATCTTCACCTCCTTATGGACTATGGCCCCGCGCTTGAAGCGGAGCAAGGAGCGAGAAATGTAAACTCGCACTAACCACTAATATATCAAATTTCACTTACAACATCAAATAGTTTTCTTTTACACATTTCAAAGGTATTCATAAAAAGCAACTGTGGCGGGAATTCTAAGGTGGAATGGGGGTGACAGCATCATGGGGGAACGCACACAATTCGATTCCGGGGATCGGGCACCCAACAACGGCGTTTATGTTGAGGTCGGCGAAAATGATTTTCACATGGGGATTAATGACCCTAGACGCGTGAAGCTGAAAAAGGGCGAGAAACTTCCCGAGCTGACGAATAGCGACCGCAAGTGGGTGTTGGAACGCAAGTCGCACACAGTGCACTAATATGATGAGAACAGGCCGCAGCGGCAACTTACCTCTGCGGCCTGTTATTTTATGATCACATGCTTAGATAGTGACACAGCCATCCCGCAATCGCGCCGATGACGTACCCGGCCCAATTCCGCTTCAACCTCCAGCTCTGTCGATCCTCAGGCACCGAGTTTTCCCGTTCCATCTCGATCCCCTCCCGGGTATTGTTACAAGCAGAAGAATCTGCCCGTTGCATTATATTCAACCCGGACGGTATGGTGATTCGGATTAACGGTTTTGTACGCCCAATTCTTGCTGTACGGGATACGGATTATGACGTTCGTTCTTTGCGATGACTTCTTCGGCGAATTCTTCATTATACTTATAATGATTTCCTTTGTTTTCTTTAAATTTCCGTTTCTTCACCATTGTGCATTCACCTCCGTACCATTAGTTTGCGTATTTCCGGTGGTGATATGCGTCTGGCAGTTAATGAATAAACACCAACGTGCTTGGGATATACCTCCGTCGCTCCTCCGGTATATCCCAAGCCCTAATATACAAAAAAACCGGTGCCGCAGCATCGGTTCATGTCTTATGTATGGCGGAGAGGGTGGGATACTCCTCCAGTCGTAATCTCCGACTGTCGGAGACTGCGAAGCGATTCCTTCGAAGCTGATCCTTCGACGAACCTCTGGGTTCTCATCCCACCCTCATATGTAAATGGTTTTACTTATTTTATTAAAGCGGAGAGGGTGGGATTCGAACCCACGCACGGCATACACCGCCTAGTTGATTTCGAGTCAACCCCCTTGGGCCTCTTGGGTACCTCTCCATTAATTGAGACAAGTGATATATTATCACAGCTCGCGGTGCAATGCAATCCCTCCATTGCAATTTTTCATCGTCCAAGTTCTGCTACATATTCCCCGTATTGGGGGCATCCTCTCTTGGCGCCGCAACGAGTACCTTCTTCATTCGTTTCTCAAATTTAACGCGGGGAATCAATACGCTGTGCTGACATCCCCTGCATTTAATCCGAATATCCATGCCCATCCGGATGATCTCCATTTCATTCGTGCCGCATGGGTGCGGTTTCTTCATTTGGACAATATCACCCAGGCCGAACGACTTCGGTTCCGCCACCTCAATCCCTCCAGACTGCCTTCCGCTCTATTCTTCATTAATGTTAACATAACCTTTTTCACTCTTTCTGTAAATGCCCCTGATCTCGACTCTTTCCTCCATCACGATGTGTTTGACCCGGTCCAAATCTTCTAGTCCGAATCCAATAGAAAGCGCGCAGCCCGCTGTAATTTCTTTAGGCGTCGGCTGGGTATCGATTTCGATATCCGCGTATTCAAACAGCATCTCCGCACGGATCGCCTGCTGTGTGGAATCAAATGCAATCAGATAACCTTCCAACCCTCTCCCCCTCTTCTATCGAAAAAAACATACAAGCAAGTCTATCATTCGCGTATAAAAAAACTATTTCATCCGTATACTGTTACCATTACTATTGAGCGACAGGCGGGGAAAATCTATGAACTTTTCCATTGGATCGTTTTCTTTGCAACCCAAAAAACAAACCGCGGCGGCTCCGTTGAAACTGCACTATAATGAGCCGGACGCGGTTGAACAACTTTGTCATTGGCTTCGCATCGTTATCGACAATATCCCTGCCTATCAGAAGCTCGCCATCGTCTGCATTGGAACAGACCGTTCCACCGGAGATGCCTTAGGACCTTTGGTCGGAAGCGCGATTCAAAAATCGAATGTAAACGTGCCGATCTTTGGAACTCTGGACGAGCCTGTACACGCTGTAAATTTATCAGAACAATTGAGAAAAATTACAGAGCTTTACCATAATCCTTATATCATCGCCGTTGACGCTTGCTTAGGACAAATTTCCAGCGTAGGCTCCATCCAAGCTGGATACGGACCAGTAAAACCAGGCGCCGGCGTAAACAAGGATTTACCCCCTGTCGGGCATTCCCATATTACCGGCGTCGTCAATGTTGGCGGTTTTATGGAGTATTTCGTGCTGCAGAATACTCGTTTATCGCTTGTTGTAAATATGGCGAACGTGATTGCGGATTCGTTCCGTCTTGCCCTCACCGATCGTTTTGCCGACTTTACATCATATTCGTCGCTTGAGCAATAACTTCCTGCTCTTCCTGCGTCAACGTAATCGTAGAGGCACCCTCCTTCAATAATTTTGCATAGATCCTGCTTTCGTCCCGGCTGTTCAATGCGCTGAGGACGACTCCGTCTTTGCGATCATTCACGATGGCAAGCGAAAAACTCAACTCGCCTGTCCCCTCACCGAACGCCTTATAACGCTTAAATCCTACATTCGAAATCATACGCTCTGTCTTTTGCATGACATATTCATTGTTTTTTCGCAGCTCTTCCACCCTGACGGCATTTTCCTTCGTTTGTTCGTACAGCTTTCCAATCACTTCTTGCAGGTTGGTGACTCCCGTTTCCCTTAAGAACGCCTTTAACCGTTTATTTAAGCGACTGATTCGGATCATTGCGGCAATCCACAACAGCAACAAAATGCCAATCATCACAAAAGCAACTGCCACAATGCTTTCCAACGGCATCTCAACAGCGGGTATCCCCCCATTCAATGCGGTTCCCCCTTTAGCGCTTCGCGCTTATGTCAGTATGCTGCATGGATTTGTTTCATCGCGTCCAGGAATCGATCCACTTCATCATCCGTTGTAAACATGCCGACACTGGCGCGTACTGCGCCTGTTTTTTCCGTTCCTGCCGTCATATGCGCAAGCGGTGAACAATGAAACCCGGCCCTCACCGCAATTCCAAAATGTTGATCTAAAATAAATGCCAATTCCGAGCTGTCAATCCAATCCGCCGTAAATGATACAATCCCAGTCCGCGGCTGCCCTAATTCCGGACCCAGCACATGGAGCCCGGAAAGACGAAACAGCCCCTCCATCATACGCTGAGTAAAACCCCATTCTCTAGTATGGATGTTTTGCACCGTCTCATGCAGAACGGCATCCACTCCCTCACCCAATCCTGCAATTCCCGGTACGTTCTGCGTACCGGATTCATATCGGTCAGGACGGACATTCGGCTGTTGGATCGATTCAGATTGACTGCCTGTACCGCCCGTAATCACGGGATCCAATTCAATATTGGGATGTAAATACAATCCGCCGGTTCCTTGCGGCCCATACAATCCCTTATGTCCCGGAAACGCCAGCATATCAATCCCCATCTTCTCAACATCGATCGGTACAATCCCCGCTGACTGCGCGGCATCTACCAGCAACTTCGCGCCGTGGGCATGCGTAATTTCCGCAATCTCCTCAACCGGCAGTATGCTTCCCAATACATTCGAACTGTGGTTAATGACTACCAGCTTCGTGTCTGCCCTCATGCTCCTTTTCACATCGGCAACATCTAATGTTCCATCGGCGGATGTTTCGACATATGTAACCGTTACACCCATAACCTGTTTCATTCGTTCTAACGGTCTTCGCACCGCATTGTGTTCCACGGCCGTACATACGACATGGTCCCCCTGTTTTAATAACCCAAGGATGGCCATGTTTAACGCGTAAGTCGTATTTAAGGCAAACGCAATATCATTCGGATTTTTGATTTGAAATAGTTGCGCTAATTTCCTTCTCGTCGAAAATAGAATTTTCCCTGCTTCAATCGCCATCCGGTGGGTCCCTCTCCCCGGATTCGCCCCGAATCGGGCTACCGCATCAGCCATTGCTCTCGGCACTCCCGGCGGTTTCGGCCAAGAAGATGCGGCATTATCCAGATAAATATTCCCCATTCGCAATTCCCTCCTCTTACAAAATCAGCACACCCAAGCCGATTCCGGCGAAGGCATGCTGACGAATTGTTTACATATGATGTTTTAGCCGGAAATTTTCCCTTGCAGTATCTCTAGCAAACGCTGCAAATCATCTTGGGAATAATACATGATTTCAATTTTTCCCTTATCCTTACTCGTCTTGATTTTCACCGTCGTTTTTAAATATTCCCTTAAATCTTCCTCTAACGCATAAATATAAGGATCGCGATTCTGCTTTTTCGGCTTTGGCTGTTTTTTCTGCTGATCTTCCAGCTTCCGGATTTCCTCTTCTAACTGACGAACACTCCACTGCTCCGCAATGGTTCGCTCTGCTAAATTTAGAATATCCTGTTCCTTCTTCACACCTGCAATGGCTCTGGCATGTCCCATCGACAATGTTCCACGTGAAACATAATCCTTCACCTTCGCCGGCAGCTGTAACAATCTCAAAAAGTTTGCGATATGTGAACGGGATTTCCCGACTTTAACCGAGAGCTCCTCCTGCGTCATCGAAAACGTGTCAATGAGATTTTGATATGCGATGGCAACCTCCATTGCATTCAAATCTTCCCGCTGAAGATTTTCAATGAGAGCAATCTCCATAACCTGCTGATCGCTGAAATTTCGGACAACCGCCGGAATGGTGGCCAACCCGCTTCGTTGGGCCGCCCTCCACCGCCGCTCGCCCGCAATGATTTCATAGCCTTTCAGCACGGCCCGCACAATAATCGGTTGAATCACACCATGCTCTTTAATGGATGCAGCTAATTCTGAAATACTGTCATCGTCAAAATGCTTCCGCGGCTGATATGGATTGGCGCGCAATTGAGTAACTGAAATTTCTACAACTTTATCATCTTCATTAATAGAAAGTGCAGGAATAAGTGCATCTAACCCTTTACCCAAACGCTTATTCATATGAGATCACTTCCTTAGCCAATTCCATATATACTTCTGCACCCTTCGACTTTGGATCGTACGTAACAATGGATTGCCCGTGGCTTGGCGCTTCGCTTAACCGGACATTGCGCGGGATGATCGTCTGATACACCTTATGTTGAAAATACTTCTTCACTTCTTCAATCACTTGGATTCCCAAGTTCGTTCTTGCGTCAAACATCGTCAATAACACGCCTTCAATCTGCAGCGATGTATTTAAATGCTTCTGAACCAAGCGAATCGTATTCAACAATTGGCTTAAGCCCTCAAGAGCGTAGTATTCACATTGAATTGGAATAATGACGGAATCGGAAGCAGTCAATGAATTGACGGTTAAAATGCCGAGCGATGGCGGACAATCGATCAAGATATAATCAAACATATGGCGTACGAGCTGCAATGATTTTTTCAGCCGTACCTCTCTTGAGATTGTCGGCACTAGCTCTATTTCCGCCCCGGCAAGCTGAATCGTGGCAGGTATCACTTTTAAATTCGGAATATTCGTATCTACTATGGCATCCTTCGGATGAATATCATTGATTAACACATCATAGATGCAGTTACTCACATCCGCTTTATTGATTCCAATCCCGCTGGTAGAATTCCCTTGGGGGTCTATATCAACCAGGAGAACCCTCTTGCCTAGAGAAGCAAGCGAAGCTCCCAAGTTTACAGATGTAGTAGTTTTACCCACGCCGCCTTTTTGGTTGGTTATTGCAATAATTTTGGCCAAGCCATTTCACCTCAACAATAAATCTCTTGCATCTAAATCCTATACCTAGTCCATTTATTACACCAAAGAGGCCAATGAATGAAACAATATTATACGTGAAAAAAGCGGCTCTCGCCGCAACGACTTTATGCACATTTATGATTTTTTAGGAATGCGGATAATGATTTCATATCGGTCTTCGTAATCTTGCTCATCTTTTATGATATTCATGCCCGTACTTACAACCATATCTACCGATTGACGAATGGTGTTCACAGCGAGCCGAACATCCTTCGAGAATGAAATCCGTTTCGGTTTCTTCTCTTTCTTCCCTTGCAAAGCCTCCAAGATCAATTGGATCCTGTTCTCAGCCTGCTTCACATTTAACTCTTTCGAGACAATCTCTTCAAGAACTTTAAGCTGCAGCTCTTCAGAAGGCAACGAAAGCATTGCTCTAGCATGCCGTTCCGTGATGATGCGTTCCAATAGTGCGTTCTTCACCGGTTCGCTAAGATGTAACAACCTTAATTTGTTGGCGATCGTGGATTGACTTTTCCCCAACCGTTGCGCCAAGCTTTCTTGCGTAAGCTGATGAATTTCTATTAATTTCTGATAAGCCAACGCTTCCTCTATCGAGGTTAATCCTTCCCGCTGGAGATTCTCGATCAAAGAAATAGAGGCCGCCTGAGTATCGTTAAATTCCCGAACAATGGCCGGGATCGTATCCCACCCTAATTTACTTACAGCGCGCCAACGCCGTTCGCCGGCAATCAACTCATACTTTCCGTCACGGAACCTAACAACTATCGGTTGAATAACGCCATGCGTCTTAATGGTTTGACATAATTCGTCAATACGCTCGTCATCGAAGACGGTCCGGGGCTGATAAGGACTTGGGACAATAGAAGCAACTGGAATTTGTTTTACTTCCTCATGCGGTTGCTTCTCCGCCAAGCCAAAGAAACGATTCAACTGTTCTTTCATCGACTGTACACCATACTTTCAAGTTTGATCGAATGGACGTGTGAAACGATCTGCGATCAAGATGGAAGATGCCGTTATAAAGTGAAAACAAGCCTCCGCCGTTTCGACGGAGACAACAACTCGTCAATACCTTTTATATGTAATTCGATATGCAGGTCTATTTTCCTGCCAACCGAAACGAAAGAAATTTGACCCAGTATCAAAGCTTGTTCCACGTGGAACATTACTGCCTTATTTCTTCAATAATGGTTCCTTCACCGGTGTACCTGCCTTGCGGGGGTACTTGGCTGGAGTCGCCTTTACCTTTTCAACAACGATAATATGCCTGTCCGAATGTTCCATTGGAAGCTGAAAGGCATGATCGGACAATATTTTTCCGCCCAGTTCGCGGATGGCATATTCCGCTTCGACAATTTCTGCTTGCGCATCAGAGCCTTTCATGGCTATAAAATGACCCGACAACCGCACAAACGGCAAGCAAAATTCCGAGAGGATGTTTAATCTGGCTACGGCCCTCGCCGTAACCAGATCATACTGCTCCCGATGCTGCTTCAATTTCGCAACATCCTCCGCCCGGCCGTGCACACAAGTAACGTGATCCAATTGCAGCACTTCGACCAAATTTTCTAAGAAACCAATCCGTTTCTTTAACGAATCAATAATCGTCACCCGCAGATGAGGGAAACAAATTTTAAGCGGAATGCTCGGAAATCCTGCGCCGGAACCAATATCCGCCACGGAAGTAACGGAGTCCAACGGGTGGAAGAACGACAGAGATACCGAATCATAAAAATGCTTCACATACACCTGCTCTTCTTCGGTGATCGCCGTCAAATTCATTTTTTGATTCCATTCCGTCAATTCCCGATAATACAACGCAAACTGCTCAAGCTGTTTCTCAGATAATGTTATGGACCGTTCCGCAAGCAATTGTTCAAACATAGCGATATTTACCCTTTCGAGGCGGTGACTTTATTGTAATGCTCTAAATAAACCAACAAAATAGAGATATCCGCTGGGTTAACACCTGAGATCCGGGATGCTTGCCCAATCGAAATCGGCCGAATTTTGGCAAGCTTCTGTTTCGCTTCCGTCGCAAGTCCGTGAACGGCTTCGTAATCGATGTCCGCCGGAATTTTCTTTTTCTCCATCTTCTTTAACCGTTCAACCTGCTGGAGCTGCTTTTCAATGTATCCCGCATATTTCAACTGGATTTCAACCTGTTCCTTCACTTCATCATCAAGCTCGTAAGGTGAAGGGATCATCCGTTCAATATGCGAATATGTGATTTCAGGACGGCGAAGCACCGAAGCCGCGTCTATAGCATTATTCAGCAACACGGATCCCGCCTCTTCAAGGATTGACTGAATATGCTCTTCCGGACGTAATTTCGTTTTGGCCAACCGTTCCAGCTCAAGCTCGATCAATTGTTTCTTGCGAAGGAATCGTTCATATCGTTCCTGAGAAATCAAGCCGATCTCGTATCCGATCTCCGTCAAACGAAGATCTGCATTATCATGGCGCAGCAACAGACGATATTCCGCTCTGGATGTTAATAACCGATAAGGCTCGTTCGTGCCTTTCGTCACCAGGTCATCGATTAATACACCGATGTACGCTTGGGACCGGTCAAGAATGACCGGTTCTTCCCCTTTTACCTTCCGCGCCGCGTTAATCCCCGCCATAATTCCTTGGGCAGCGGCTTCCTCATAGCCGGAGGTGCCGTTCAGTTGGCCGGCGGTAAACAATCCGGGAATCAATTTCGTCTCAAGCGTCGGCCATAATTGGCTTGGAACTACAACGTCGTACTCAATGGCATAGCCTGTGCGCATCATCTCGGCATTCTCCATCCCAGGGACAGAACGCACCATCTTCAGCTGCAAATCCTCCGGCATGCTTGTAGACAAGCCTTGCACATAGTACTCGCTTGTATGCCTTCCTTCCGGCTCCAAGAAAATCTGGTGCTTCGGCTTATCTGCGAAACGCACGATTTTATCCTCGATGGAAGGGCAATAACGTGTGCCCGTCCCTTCAATGGCACCGGAAAACATCGGCGCCCGATGCAGATTAGAACTAATGATTTCATGGGTTTCCGGAGACGTGTACGTCAGCCAGCAAGGAAGCTGTTCCTCTGTAGGCTGTTGCACCGGTTCATGGGAGAAGGTTTTCGGATTCTCATCCCCCGGTTGAATTTCCATCTTGCTGAAATCGATAGTTTCCTTATTGACACGAGGCGGAGTTCCTGTTTTAAAACGGGCAAGCTCAAAGCCGAGCTCCGTAAGATGCTTCGAAAGTGAGATAGACGGCTGTTGATTGTTCGGGCCGCTCTCGTACATCACTTCACCCATGATTACTTTGCCGCGCAGGTACGTACCCGTCGTAAGAACGACAGCATCAGAATAATACCGGGCCCCCGTCTTCGTAACGCAACCCTTGCATACCCCGTCCTCAACGATTAGCCGCTCAACCATTCCCTGTCTAAGCGACAGGTTGGGAGTTTCTTCAATCGTCTTCTTCATCGTTTGCTGATATAACACTTTATCCGCTTGCGCGCGCAGAGCGTGAACCGCGGGACCCTTCCCGGTGTTTAACATCCGCATTTGGATATAGGTCTTATCGATATTTCGTCCCATCTCCCCGCCCAGCGCATCAATTTCCCTGACAACATGGCCTTTGGCCGGCCCGCCAATCGATGGATTGCAAGGCATGAAAGCAACCATATCCAAATTAATTGTCAGCAAGAGTGTCTTGCAGCCCATTCGCGCAGCGGCAAGTGCCGCTTCACAGCCTGCATGGCCGGCACCGATGACAATCACGTCATACCGTCCGGCGTCATAACCCTCTACCATCATTGAACCCTCCTTTAGTCAAACCACTACTTACCCAAACAAAACTGCGAAAAAATTTGATCAATTAACGATTCGCTAACCGCGTCTCCAATCATTTCACCGAGTTGCTCCCACGCGTTTCGAACATCAATCTGGATCATATCGATCGGCATGAACGCCGCAACACCGTTTAACGCTTCTTGGAGGGATGCTTTCGCTTTTTTCAACAAATGAATATGCCGCGCATTGCTTACATACGTCAGATCAGACGCTTCGATGGCACCGCTAAAGAATATCCCGTGAATCGTTTGTTCCAATTGGCCGAGTCCTTCCCCCTCAAGGGCGGACAGGCGAACGACTCGTTCCTCCGGTACACGCTTGTACAATTCACCCATGTCTATGCGCGTTTCTAAATCCATTTTATTCACAACGACAAGGATTTGTCGATCCCGCAAGCTGTCGAGTAATTTCAACTCTTCATCAGACAAAGGTTCATTCCCGTTGACCACAAACAAGATGAGATCGGCGGAAGTGATCGCGCTGCGCGACCGTTCCACGCCGATCCGTTCGACGATATCCGTCGTTTCACGAATTCCCGCCGTATCCAACAGTTTCAGCGGGATTCCGCCAACGTTCACATATTCCTCAATGACGTCGCGTGTCGTACCGGGAATATCCGTGACAATCGCCCTGTTGTCTTGCGCCAACAAATTCAGCAGCGAGGATTTGCCAACATTCGGCTTGCCGACGATGGCTGTTTCAATTCCCTCGCGGAGCAGCTTCCCCTGTTCCGCAGAGTGAAGCAAATCTTCGATGGATTTCAGCACGGATTCACACTTTTCCTTAATAAAAGCGTTCGTTAATTCTTCTACATCATGCTCCGGATAATCGATGTTTACTTCAATGTGAGCCATCGTCTCCACCAGCGTGTGCCGAAGCTCCTTCACCTTTCGTGACAACAGTCCGTCAGCCTGCTTTAACGCAACAGAATACGCCCGATCCGATTTGGAACGAATAAGATCCATGACCGCTTCCGCCTGCGTTAGATCAATTCTTCCGTTTAAGAACGCGCGCTTCGTAAATTCGCCGGGTTCCGCTAATCTCGCCCCGCTGTCAATAATGGCGTCGAGTACCTTGCGAACAGATACGATCCCGCCGTGACAATTCACTTCAACGACATCTTCCGCCGTATATGACCGGGGGGCGCGCATCACCGTAACCAACGCTTCCTCTATTTTCTCCTGGCTCTGCAAATCGTAAATATGTCCGTAATGGATCGTATGGCTTTCCACCTGCGACAGCTTTCGTTTCGATCGAAAAATTCGCTCCACAATATTGATGGACTCATCGCCGCTTACCCGGATGACGGCAATGCCGCCCTCCCCGAGCGGTGTCGCAATTGCGGCAATCGTGTCCTCAGACATAGTTCTTCCTTCCTCCTGATTCAAAATCCGTTCATGATGAAATGTGAAACAAAAGGCAATGACTTCAAAATGCATAAGTCATTGCCCGGAAACATTCCATGGGTACAAAATAAATTTATGATTTCAAGGTGATGACAATTCTGCGGTTGGGCTCTTCCCCCCTGCTCATTGTCTTCACTTTCGGATGATTCTGCAACTGGTAATGAATAATACGCCGCTCGCTCGCAGGCATCGGCTCCAAGACAACTTCCTTCTTTGTTCGAACCACTTGATTGGCAAGGCGTAACGACAAATCCTGCAGCGTCTTTCTTCTCCGTTCCCGGAACCGTTCCGCATCAAGCACAATACGAATATGCTCCTGCGTAATGCGGTTCGCATATACGTTCACAAGAAGCTGTAACGCGTCCAACGTCTGCCCTCGCCTTCCGATGACGAGTCCTAAGTCTTTGCCGACAATCTCGAAGACGATATTTCCATCCTGTTCAACGGCTTGTTCGATCTTAGCCTGGACACCCATGTCCCTTAATACATCTTCCAAGAACCGCATCGTCAATTCCAACGGGTCGACAGAACGAACCTCGAGCTCCACCACCGCATCCGTAGCGCCGAACAAACCGAATAATCCCTTCGACGGCTGCTTCAGTACGGTTACAATTACTTCGTTCTCCGTAACGCCGAGCTCTTCAAGTCCTTTATTTATGGCGTCCTTTACCGTTTTTCCGTTGAACGTTTTTCTTTCCGACACTGTTTGTTTCGACACTGGCAACCGCCTCGCCTTTCAAACGTGGTTTATAAATGAAATACGTCTGAACGATGGAAAATGTGTTGCTATAGAACCAGTAAAGTACCAAAGCTGAAGGGAAGGACATAGACATGACAAAGATCAATATAGGGAAAATGAACAGCAGCATCTGCATCGGCGCCATCTGAGCCGACGACGGTTGCATCGCCATCGTGACCTTCTGCTGCAAGAACGTGGTCAACGCGGCGAGAATACCAATTATATAGAAAGGATCCGGCGTACCCAGCTGCATCCACAGGAATGTGTGATCCCGGACTTCAGGGTTTCCTAGAATCGCTTGGTAAAGCGCAATCAAAACCGGCATCTGCACTAACAACGGAAAGCAGCCGTTTAACGGATTGACATTGTGCTTCTGAAAGAGCTTCATCGTCTCTTCCTGCTGCTTCTGTGTATCCGTTGCATACTTCTTGCGGATTTCCGCTAACTCCGGCTGAAGCTCCTGCATCTTCTTCGAAGATTTATACTGCTTCAACGTAAGAGGCAAAATAATTAACCGTACAATGATCGTAATCGCAAGAATGGCCAAACCGTACTCTTCAAAAAGAATATCAGCAAACCAATCCAACAAATCCGACAGCGGTCCTACGAAATATCCGCCCCAAATTCCTTCACGATTAATCGTATATTGCTGCGCATTGGGACTGCAGCCTGCAAGCAGCAAAAAAGGCGCTAAAATAAGCCATTTCCAATAACGTTGTAGAGACAACAAAAACCCTCCCAAGAAGCGTATCACAATCACTATACCACACAATATGGGACAAAGAAAATTATTTCAACAAATTCGCCCTTTTAAAAACATGCTGAATGCTTTTCTTTAAGGCATTGTGATCCAGCTCTAAAGCAGGCTTGCGAACGATGCAGACGATATCGACATGCGGCTTGACCATCGGTTCCATCCGCCGGACGATCTCCTTCACTCTTCTCCTCATTCGATTCCGCACAACCGCATTGCCTATTTTTTTGCTGGCTGACACACCGAACCGGAACGATTCGGCAGCCGGCGATGATTTGACATAAACGACGAATTGATGGTTTGCCGCAGCTTTTCCGTGTTTAAAAACCTTCGCAAAATCTTCCTTCTTCCGCAGTCGAAGTCTTTTTTGCACTGTTATGTATTCCCACCTAACGTAACCTGCTAAATCTAGCTTCACCGAAAGAAAGCTTCATTAAACAAAAAGGACCACATGATTGTGGTCCGTCATCGGCGATTCTTACGCGCTGATTACTTTTCTACCTTTTTGGCGGCGAGCGGCAAGCACTTTCCGTCCGTTCTTCGTCGCCATACGCTTACGGAATCCGTGCACTTTTTTACGTTTGCTTACATTCGGCTTAAATGTCGGTCCCACTGCAGACACCTCCTCTTACAACTTTCCACATCAGCAAAGACACTTTCACCATTTAACCATTTTCATAAGGATAAGTCAAGATAAATCAAGCATTGCCTGAATGTGGATAACAATTTTCGAATTTCGTCGCTATTTGTCGGTTTGTGAACAACTTATATACAATAACCAACCCTGTGAACAATTTATACAAAGATTATTGGCTAAAATGTGGATAACAGCATTACATCCATTGCGGACAAGGCTTTCATTTGCTATATTATTAATGTTTCGTTGTGAATAACAAAACTTATCCTCAATTTTATCAACAGCCTGTGGATATGTTTGTGTACATTTTCCTCTTTTCATGGATAAGGTTATCCCCGCTATTGTGTATTGTTTGGGCAAATACCTTCGTATTATTGCACACAATATCTATTTTCTACATATTTCGACGGATACAAGTCCCTTACGAATGGAAAGTGCGATTGTTATGAGGAGTGAATCGATTGTGGATAACCAACCCACACAATTATGGCATAACGTTCTTCATTTGCTGCAATCGAAAGTGAGTAAACCGAGCTTCGATACTTGGTTAAAGTCTACTCGCGCAGCGTCCTTAACAGATACAACCTTGACAATCTGCGCACCGAACAATTTCGCCCGGGAATGGCTTGAAAATCGTTACACAAAGCTAATCGCCGCAGCTGTGCTTGAATGTACGAATCAAGAACTGGATGTCCGCATTGTGACCGAGGAAGAGCATGATTCCGACGGTGCAGCTCCTGTTCCGCAGCCGCAGCCGAAGCGTCCGGTCATTCCGAACGAGCCGGTATCGGTCGGCGGATCCATGCTGAATGCTAAATATACATTTGAAACCTTTGTCATCGGGGCAAATAACCGCTTCGCTCATGCCGCGTCGCTGGCAGTAGCGGAAGCGCCCGCAAAGGCATACAACCCGTTGTTTCTATACGGAGGCGTGGGGCTGGGCAAGACGCACCTTATGCACGCCATCGGCCATTACATTGCAGAACATAATCCGAATGCGAGGGTCTTATATATTTCATCAGAGAAATTTACGAACGAATTTATTAACGCGATCCGTGACAACCGCGGGGAAAGCTTCCGCAATAAATACCGAAATATCGACATTTTGCTTATAGATGATATTCAATTTATCGCCGGTAAAGAACAAACCCAGGAAGAATTCTTCCATACATTTAACGCGCTCCATGAAGAACGCAAGCAAATCGTGATTTCCAGCGACCGGCCGCCGAAGGAAATTCCGACATTGGAAGAGCGGCTCCGTTCAAGATTTGAATGGGGTTTGATCACAGACATTCAACCGCCCGATTTGGAGACACGCATCGCGATTCTTCGCAAGAAAGCCAAGGCTGAGAACCTGGACATACCCAATGAAGCAATGATCTATATCGCCAATCAGATCGACACGAACATTCGCGAGCTCGAGGGCGCGCTGATTCGGGTCGTCGCGTATTCATCTTTAATTAATCAGGATATTACGGCACATTTGGCGGCGGAAGCGCTGAAGGATATCATTCCGAGCTCCCGCAACCGCGTCATTACGATCCAAGATATTCAGCAATGTGTCGGGGATTTTTACGGGTTAAAGCAAGAGGATTTTAAAGCGAAGAAAAGGACCCGCAACGTAGCGTTCCCTAGACAGATTGCGATGTACTTGTCGCGGGAAATGACGGATCACTCCTTGCCGAAGATTGGTGAAGCGTTCGGCGGCCGCGACCATACGACGGTCATTCACGCGCATGAGAAAATATCGAAGATGCTTGATGAAGATCAAGAATTGATGAGAAGCATCCAAGCGCTTAAAGATAAATTGAAAAATATCAACAGTTAATAACTTTGCAAATAAGCAGGAGCCTATACACAACTTATTCACATGTGGATAGGCTTCATTTCTCGTTTTTATCGACTTGTCCACATATTATTGGCCCCTACTACTATTACTATGCTTTAAAAAAAGATATTATTACTATTATGAAACTGAATTTGGAGAGTGAGACGATTTGAAATTCACGATACACAAACGCAATCTGAATGAAGCCATTCAACATGTCAGCAAAGCGATCTCCAGCCGCACAACGATTCCAATTCTCTCCGGAATTAAGATTGAAGTGAATGCTTCAGGCGTAACGTTAACGGCTAGCGATACGGATATTTCTATACAAACTTTTATCCCCATAGAAGAAAACGGCGATACGATCGCAACGATCGAACGAAGCGGAAGCATTGTTGTACCCGCGAAATTCTTTGTAGAAATCGTACGGAAGCTTCCGGCCGACACCGTCCACATCGATGTGAATGACCGCTTCCAGATTGATATTCAATCGGGCTCTACACAAATTCAGTTAGCCGGCATGGATCCGGAAGAATTTCCTTTGCTGCCTCGGTTAGCCGAAAACCAAACTATTACGGTACCAAGTGAAGTGCTGCGCAATATGATTCGCCAGGTTGCCTTCTCGGTATCGACTAACGAAGCAACGCCGGTGCTTACCGGTGTCCTTTGGATGCTCAATGACGGAATCTTGAAATTCGTTGCGACGGATAGGCACCGTTTGGCTAGCGCTCAGCGAAAAATTGATTGCGATCCGAGTATACATTTTTATAATATTGTTATTTCTGGTAAGAATTTAAATGAGCTTAGCAAAATATTGCCGGAGCAAAACACCTATGTGGATATCGTCGTATCCGATAATCAAGTGCTGTTCCGAGCTCAAAATCTATTGTTTTTTACTCGAATCTTGGACGGGACTTTCCCGGACACGTCGAAAATTATCCCGCAGTCTTACAAGACGGAAGCCGTGTTTTCGACAAAACAGCTGGCGGACGCCATTGACCGCGCTTATTTGCTGTCTAGAGAGGAAAAAACAAATATTGTTCGTTTAACCGCTCCCGGAAACGAACCGACCGTTGAAATTTCCTCGAGTTCAAGCGAATTGGGCAAAGTAACCGAGCAGATGGATGTCCAAAAGTTAAGCGGCGAGCCGCTGAAAATTTCGTTTAACTCCAAATATATGCTGGACGCGCTTAAGGTGATGGACAACGAATCGATCTGGATCGGCTTTACAGGAGCGATGAGTCCGATGATATTGCGCCCCGCAGATGATGACAGCGTATTGTATTTGATTTTGCCGTACCGAACCGTCCAGTAATTCAAGAATGACCGCAGGCCGAGGCTGCAAAGGAGCCCAGACATGGAAGCTGTAAAGATTGAAACGGAATATATTACGCTGGGGCAAATGCTCAAGCTGGCGAACGTAATTCAATCCGGAGGACATGCGAAAGCATTCCTTGCGGAAGCCGATATCACGGTTAACGGAGAGCCGGAAAACCGCCGCGGGCGCAAGCTGTACCGGGGAGACCGCATCGTGGTTGCCGAGTATGGAGAATATGAAATCGCATGAAGGTATCCTCCCTCTCGCTTCGAAATTTTCGAAACTATGAATCTGTTGATTTAGAGACAAATCATCGGGTGAATGTCTTCATTGGCCGCAATGCCCAAGGGAAGACGAATTTGCTGGAAGCGGTCTACATGCTTGCGCTCACCAAGAGCCACCGCACGGCGAAGGATAAGGAATTAATCCGATGGAATGAGCCTTATGCCGCGTTATCCGCTGACGTGGAACGGAAATACGGGGACTGCCGGCTGCAATTACAGCTTACCGGCCAAGGCAAGAAGGCCAGAATTAACGGATTGGAGCAGCGAAAGCTAAGCGAATATATCGGCTCTTTGAATGTTGTGCTTTTTGCCCCGGAGGATCTTGAAATTGTGAAAGGTTCTCCCGGTGTGAGAAGAAGATTTTTAGATATGGAGATTGGTCAAGTGAGACCGTCCTATCTTCACTCCCTCAGCCAGTATCATAAGGTGTTGACCCAACGGAATAATTTTTTGAAAAGCGGCAATGCGCACAAAGCGACCAGCGAGCCGCTGTTAGCTGTGTGGAATGAACAATTGGCATCCTACGGTTCTAAAATCATGCTGGTAAGGAAACACTTTGTAACAAAATTACAGAAATGGGCAGAGGCGATTCATCAAGGGATTACGGGAGGAACGGAGCAGCTCGATATACGGTATATGCCCTCTGTAGAGATCGCAGACGAAGAAGTTGAAACTGTCTTATTTGAACGTTTTATGGTAAAGTTATCACAGGCTAAAGAGCAAGAATTGCGAAGGGGAGCGACATTGGTCGGTCCTCATCGGGACGATTTGGCATTTCGGATCAACGGCAAGGACGCTTACAGCTTCGGGTCGCAGGGACAGCAGCGGACGACAGCTCTCTCCTTGAAGCTGGCAGAGATTGAGTTGATTCAAGAAGAGACGGGTGAATATCCGGTGCTGCTCTTGGATGACGTATTGTCGGAATTGGATCGTCACCGGCAAACCCAATTGATTGAAACCTTCCGGTCGAAGGTGCAAACGTTTATAACAACGACCGGCGTTGAAGGCATACGGATGGAAGAACTGGACGACGTCCGGTTATTCCATGTTCGCGATGGTGAAGTGACTGTCGATTAACTGGCAAAGGGTGCATTCGGATGTTCATTCATCTTGGCGGCGAGAAAATTATCCGCGCTTCGGAATTAGTAGCCATTTTTGATATAACAATCGAATCCTCGTCCAAGAATACTAAGGGATTTGTTCATTATGCGCTGCAAGAGAAGATTACTGAAAAAATAGGCGAGGAAGAGCCCAAATCACTTGTTGTGACCACCGATAAGGTGTACTATTCCCCTATTTCATCAGCAACCTTGAAAAAACGGTCCATGCAGCCGTTCGCATTATAGATTAGCTAACCGCCCCTAGCCGCAAAAAGTAGATGGAGTGATAACATGTCAGTGAATCATAATACGTACGATGAAAGTCAGATCCAGGTATTGGAAGGACTTGAGGCGGTTCGCAAGCGTCCAGGGATGTATATCGGCTCTACCGGCAGCCGCGGACTGCATCATCTTGTATGGGAAGTAGTCGATAATAGCATAGACGAGGCGCTAGCCGGTTATTGCGATAAGATCATTGTCACTGTTCACAAGGATAACTCGATCACCGTTATTGACAACGGCCGCGGAATTCCTGTCGGCGAACACCCGAAGATGAAGAAGTCTACACTTGAGGTCGTAATGACCGTACTTCACGCTGGAGGTAAATTTGGCGGAGAAGGCTACAAAGTTTCGGGCGGTTTGCATGGGGTAGGGATCTCTGTCGTTAACGCGTTGTCCGAGAAGGTAACGGTTACAGTCAAGCGCGACGGAGAAATTTATCGGCAATCCTATCATCGGGGGATTCCTGATAAAGACATCGAAGTGATTGGCCAAACGGAAGAAACCGGCACGACGACGACATTCCATCCGGACCCGGAAATCTTTACCGAGACGCTTGAATATGATTTTGATATTTTAAATTCCCGTTTGCGCGAGCTCGCTTTCCTTAATGCCGGCATTGAGATTGTGTTAAAGGACGAGCGGACGGAACAGGAGATTACTCATAAATACGAAGGCGGTATCGTTACCTTCGTGCAATGGATGAACAAAAACCGTGAAGTGCTGCACGAACCCATCTTCGTGGGGGGAACGAAGGATAAGACCCAAGTAGAAGTCGCGATGCAGTATAACGACGGATATACCGAAAATATATATTCTTTCGCGAACAATATCCATACTCATGAAGGCGGCACCCATGAATCAGGCTTCAAGAGCGCGCTTACTCGGGTAATTAATGAGTATGCCCGAAGAACCGGCTTGATGAAGGACAACGAATCGAACCTGACGGGTGAGGACACGCGTGAAGGGTTGACGACGATTATCTCCGTCAAGGTTTCTGAGCCTCAATTCGAAGGTCAGACGAAGACGAAGCTCGGCAACAGCGAGGTTCGGGGCATCGTTGAGTCGTTATTAGCTGAGAAGTTAACGGAATTTTTGAACGAAAATCCGAGTGTTGCCAAGCGCATTATTGAGAAATCGCTGCAAGCTGCCAGGGCTCGCGAAGCGGCGCGCAAAGCGCGCGAGCTGACGCGCCGTAAGAGCGCGTTAGAGGTTAGTTCGCTTCCAGGGAAACTCGCGGATTGCTCTTCGAAAGATGCGACGGTTTCCGAATTGTTTATTGTCGAAGGTGACTCCGCGGGCGGTTCCGCGAAACAGGGAAGAAGCCGGGAATTTCAAGCGATCTTGCCGCTGCGGGGAAAAATCTTGAACGTAGAGAAGGCTCGTCTTGACAGAATTCTAGGCAACGCGGAAATCCGCGCGATCGTGACGGCGCTCGGAACAGGCATTGGCGAAGATTTCGACATTGCGAAAGCCCGTTATCACAAAATCGTCATCATGACGGATGCTGACGTCGACGGCGCGCATATTCGAACGCTGCTGCTCACCTTCTTCTACCGGTATATGCGCCCGATCATCGAACATGGATATGTCTATATCGCGCAGCCGCCGCTCTTTAAGATAGAGAAAAATAAAGTGATTCGTTACGCATACAACGAGAAGCAAAGAGATGAAATCTTGGCTGAATTCGGCGAAGGCGCCAAGCCGAACGTGCAACGGTACAAAGGTTTGGGCGAGATGAACCCGGAACAGCTTTGGGAAACAACGATGGACCCTGACAGCCGTACTCTTCTTCAAGTATCAATTCATGACGCGAAGCTTGCGGATGAAATATTTGATACGTTGATGGGGGATAACGTAGAGCCGCGCAGAGATTTCATCCAGCAACATGCGAAGTACGTTAAAAACCTTGACGTATAGAATGTTATAATAATGTGATTGGGGTATTTGAATTAAGTACCTGTCGGGAGGATCTGCATGTCGGACGATAAAGTACAACAAATCCAGGAACGCGATATTGGCACAGAAATGCGTACTTCATTCATGGATTATGCCATGAGTGTTATTGTCAGCCGTGCTCTTCCTGATGTGAGAGACGGGCTTAAGCCTGTGCATAGAAGAGTATTGTATGCGATGAACGATCTCGGGATGACGCCGGACAAGCCATTTAAGAAATCCGCCCGGATCGTCGGCGAAGTGATCGGTAAGTATCACCCGCACGGGGACTCGGCCGTCTATGAAACGATGGTTCGGATGGCCCAAGATTTTTCGCTGCGGTATACCTTGGTCGAAGGACACGGCAACTTTGGTTCGATCGACGGAGACTCGGCTGCCGCAATGCGTTATACCGAAGCAAGACTGTCTAAGATGGGGATGGAATTGCTTCGGGACCTGAATAAGGAAACTGTTGATTTTGTACCGAACTACGACGGGGAAGAACACGAGCCTGCTGTATTGCCGGCACGTTTTCCAAACTTGTTGGTTAACGGTGTGTCCGGTATTGCGGTCGGTATGGCGACGAATATTCCGCCGCATAATTTGGGCGAAGTCATCGACGGCGCTCTCATGCTTATCAGAAATCCGGACGCGACGCCGATGGACCTGATGCAAGTCATTAAGGGACCGGATTTCCCGACGGGAGGCTATATACTCGGGAGGGAAGGCATTCGTCAAGCGTACACCACAGGACGCGGTTCTGTAACGATGCGCGCCAAAGCGGAAATTGAAGAAGTGGGCGGAAAATCCAGAATCATTGTTAACGAGCTGCCTTATCAGGTCATTAAGGCGAAGCTGATTGAGAAAATTGCAGAACTTGTTCGCGAGAAACGCTTGGAAGGCATTACCGACCTGCGCGACGAGTCGGACCGTTCCGGTATGCGGATTGTGATTGAGCTTAGGAAGGACGTAAATCCGAATGTTCTTCTGAACAATCTGTATAAGCATACTTCGATGCAATTGAACTTCGGAATAAATATGCTTGCGCTTGTTCATGGCGAACCGAAAATACTGAATCTTCGCGACATGCTCTATTATTACCTGGAGCATCAGATTGAAGTCATCCGCCGCAGAACGGAATACGACCTGAAGAAAGCCCGGGCCCGCGCCCACATTCTCGAAGGTTTGCGCATCGCGCTGGACCATCTTGATGAAGTGATCGCGTTAATTCGTGGTTCCCGTACGACAGATGAAGCGCGCGAAGGGCTTATTACGAAATTTGCCCTTACCGAAGAACAGGCGCAAGCGATTCTCGATATGCGCTTGCAGCGCTTAACCGGCTTGGAACGCGAGAAGATCGAGAACGAATATGCGGAGTTGGTGAAGAAAATTGCTGAATACGAGGCAATTTTGGCGGATAATCAACTCGTTCTGAACATTATCGCGGAGGAGCTGACTGAAATTCGTGAACGGTTCGCGGATGAGCGGCGCACGGAAATTACGGTCGGTGAAGAGGCGATTCTTGACGAAGACTTGATCCCGCAGGAGGAAGTGTTGATCACGATCTCCCATACGGGTTACATCAAGCGCAGTCCGGTTGCCGCGTATAAGAGCCAGAAGCGCGGAGGCAAAGGCATTATCGGGATGGAGACGAAAGAAGACGATTTTGCCGAGCACCTGTTTGTGACAAACACGCATAACTATTTGCTGTTTATCACGAACCGAGGAAAGGCGTACCGTCTGAAGGCCTATGAAGTGCCTGAACTCGGACGCACCGCCCGCGGAACTCCAGTCATCAATCTGATTCAGATTGAGCAAGGAGAGAGGATCAGCGCAGTCATTCCGATTAAGAACGGAATCGAAGCGGATAAATATTTGTTCTTCGCTACGAAACAAGGGATCGTTAAGAAGACGCCGCTCAGCGATTTTGCCAACATCCGTAAAGTTGGTTTAATTGCGCTGAATTTGCGGGAGGATGACGAGCTGGTCGGCGTTCGTCTAACGGATGGAGACCGGCAAATCGTAATGGGCACCAAGAATGGATTGTCCATACGATTCCCGGAGTCGGAGGTGCGCCCAATGGGACGTACGGCAACCGGCGTGAAGGGGATCACATTATCCTCCGGCGATCTGGTTATCGATATGGACGTAGTGGAAGAGGAAGACGATGTACTCATTGTTACCTCCAAGGGCTACGGCAAACGAACGCCAATGTCGGAATACCGGATCCAATCAAGAGGCGGCAAGGGAATCAAGACGATTAATATTACCGCAAAGAATGGCCATGTGGTTGGATTGAAGGTTGTTCGAGAAAACCAAGACTTGATGATTATTACCGCCTCTGGCACTATTATTCGGACAAGCATGGAAGGCATTTCGACAATGGGACGGAATACGCAAGGTGTGAAACTGATCCACACCCGTGATGATGATGAGGTAGCGACAGTTACCCAAGTCGAACGTGAAGAGGAACCGGCGGAAACAGAACGAACGGAAGATGCTGAGGAATAGTGTTTATGCAGAGGGTTGGTTATGTTTAAGACCAACCCTCCTTTACTCTTATTAGAATGTTTTTTGACAAGAGAGGGAATGTGAGTGGTAAAAGCGGCAGTATCTGTTCTGAGGTCAGGGGAAAAATTAATAGAAGAAGTACGGACGAAGTATGGCAGCCTTTTGATGGAGAAAGGGAGAATTCTGTCCGCCAAAGATTTGGATGTGCTTCGGGCGTTCCTTATCGATTTCGTTGAGGTGGAAGGCGTTGCCGAGGATAAGCAACGTGAAGATACGCTGCCGAGTGATATTGTATCGAACGGATTGGATCTTTTTTATGAAAAATACGATGAATTATTTAAAATCATGAAAGAAACCTTCCGAGTTGTCGCAGCGGGCAATGACCGTTTGCCTTTGGTTGAAATCAGATCGAAGATTGAAGATGCGATTGAATTTATTGACTTTTACAACCCTCTAACTTTTTATACGAAACGGATGAACCTTAGAGAGGATTATCTGATCCATAACAGTTTGATGGTCGGGTTTACCTCCTACAAGCTTGCGCGGTGGGAAAGTATGCCTGCGAAGAACCGGATTCCGATCGTACTCGCCGGATTGTTGCATGATATCGGGAATACCCGGATTGACCCGGCAATCTTGCATAAGCCCTCCAAGCTGTTGAAGAATGAGTATGAAGAAGTGAAGAAGCATACGATTATCGGATACAATATTTTGAAAAATATTGCCGGCATCAACGAGGGTGTTGTCCTGACGGCGCTGCAGCATCATGAGCGGGACGATGGTTCGGGTTATCCATTGGGATTAAAAAAGGATAAAATACACCCTTACGCAAAGATCGTCGCCGTAGCCGATGTGTTCCATGCTATGACTACGACCCGGCAATACAAAGAGGCCATTTCACCATATTTGGGATTAGAGCAATTGATGATCGAATCATTCGGTAAATTGGATCCTGCCATCGTTCGTTTATTTATTCATAAAATTACACAGCTTCACAATGGCACAGTAGTCAGACTGGATGACGGCTCGATCGGGGAAATCGTATTTACCGACAGAAATAATCCTACTCGTCCGATGGTTAATGTGAACGGGAAGATTGTGAATTTAGCTTTAGAGATGAACAGATATATTCAAGAAGTCATTTCAACCTAGCAGGAAAAAAATACCTTGAATTTAATACTTGCGTTATGGGCATCAGCATGATATTATATGAAAGTCGCTGTTCGAAAGAAAGCGACGCAAGAGAAAAGCTTGTTCCTTGAAAACTGAACAACGAGATGCATACATTT
>Ga0182742_1000792_pt1 | contig 45872 bp, 44 predicted proteins | sample eDN5th37CBELigMG_FD_128880 | JGI IMG/M metagenome (GOLD analysis project Ga0182742, IMG submission 128880) | Enriched Miracle-Growth compost microbial communities from Emeryville, California, USA - eDNA 5th pass 37_C BE-Lig MG (version 2)... ... | reverse complement strand
TATGAATATGAACGCTTACTTGTTTACGCCTGAGGATGTAGATGACGGGAAGCAGAAGGTTTACGCCCACGTATTCGATCGTTCCAAGGGGAAGTGGACCCGCCAATGGAGGCCGCTTCCGAATGTCATCTTCGACCGCTGCCGATACCAGAATACGCCGCGATTCCGAAAGCTTCGGGAGTTTCGGGCGAAGTACGGCGATCTCTTGTATTTAAACCGTCCGTTGGCGAACAAATGGGCCATTCATCAGCTGCTGTCGAAGGACGATAAAATCAAGCGCAATCTCCCCGATACTGCGCCTTATCGCGGCACTCAAGAATTAAGCGCCTTCCTGAAGAAGCACAGCATCGTCTTCATTAAGCCGATTAACGGAACCGGCGGGCGCGGGGTCGTAAGAATCGAGCACGGCGACAATGGGCTGTACATGGTGCGCGGCCGCGACAAAAGGCGGAATATTCTCTCGCCGCGCCGTCTCAACTTAGCCGGGGTCGGTAAGCTGCTTGAACAGCTCGGCCTCCATAAAAACTGTATCATGCAGCAGGGGATTGAGCTGACATTACCGAATAACCGCGTGCATGATTACAGGATGCTAATGCAGAAGACGGGGAACGGCGAATGGGAGATGACCGGCTGCGCGGGACGCGTCGGCGCTTCGCGGAGCGTGACGTCCAACCTGCATGGCGGCGGCCAAGCGGTTCCGATGGACCGTCTGTTAAAGCTCACCTTCACCAAAGAAAGCCAAGCGGAGCAAGTGAAATCGGAGATGAAAGCATGCAGCATGCGCATCGTCAAGAAGCTCGAAAGCCATTACCATGACATGTGCGAGCTCGCCCTTGACTTGGCTGTCGACCGCAGCGGGCGAGTATGGTTGATTGAAATTAATCCGAAGCCCGCGCGGGAAGTGTTCCGCCGGATCGGCGAGAAGGAAATTTACCGCCGGGCGATCGTAAGACCCCTCGAATACGCGAGATGGCTGTACAATAATAAATAAAACTTGAGAGCCGCATCCGGGGAACGGATGCGGCTCGCAGTGTTCATTATTCCAATTTGATTTTGATCTTCAACAATCCGACCCGTACCATGGCCTGATAAATAATGACAACAATCGGGCCTAAGAATAACCCGATCGCTCCGATGAGCTCAAACCCGACGTACAGGCTGATCAGCATGGCGAGCGGGCCGACCCCCATCTGATCGCCTAATATTTTAGGTTCCACAATACGGCGGAAGACGGTGATGACAATAAACAGCACGAACAGCCCGATGGCAAGTCCTACATCGCCGGTCACCGCCGAATAAATCGCCCACGGAACCAACACGGAGCCGGTGCCGAGAATCGGCAATATATCGACGACGATGATTACGAACGTAATCGCGAGCGCATATTTCACATCTAACAAGATGAGGCCCGTAAAAGCGATGACGAAGGTAAGTGCGCTGAGAATTGCCTGCCCGCGGAGAAACCCGAAGATCGCGTTCCGCAGATTCGTCAACACTTCCTCCACCTTGCCCCGGGATTTTTCCTCAAAGAAGGACAGGAAGGACGATTTGATCGTATTCATGCTGAAGCTGAACAGATAGAGCGCTACGAAGAACACAATCGAAAATACAAGCAGCCCCGGAAGAGACTTCAGAACGTCGAAGGTGTACCCGGATAAGCCGCTTGCCAGCCCTTGCAGCCATTGAACTTGAGTCATCATGTACACTCTGACGTTAGCGGCCACCTCCGGCGGCAAGTTCCCCGTCAGCACCTCGAAGCGCCCTACCAAATCCATCACGAACGCGCTGATTTCGTTATAGTTCAAGTTGCGGATCAGCGATACAAGCTCGCTGACAATTTTGGCGATCAGCACGTACACCAATGCCAAGAGCGCGACGACAAAAGCCGTACATGTTGCTGTTGCGGCCACAATCCGGTTCACCTTCAAATACTTACTCAGCAAATTATTTAAAGGCTCTAGAAATATTGCAATCAACAACGCAAGCAAAAACGGAGACCCAACGGTAAATAAACCGTACAAAAACGCCAATCCTGCGGCAATTATGAGCGCGTTCCTTAGCACTTCAACACCTCGAATGGGAATTTGGGTAATAAAGGTTATTTCGCCTTGCGTGTTAGAAAATCTGTGCCGCGGTAATACATATCGGCGACAAGCAGGTTCGGGCCGCAGCAATTCGCGGTCGGACAGTAGCAGCTTACCTTGCGCTGCAGGTCGCCCGCGAGCCAACGATCGAAAGCGTCCTCCAGCCTGTCATGCTGAATGTTGCCGATCGGCGGCACGTCCGAGAAATCCGTTACGGTCACATCGCCCGTAAACGTGTTGACATTCATCCGGTTTCGCCCGTCCGGGTCATTGCGGACCGTAACATTCGGCTCGTTCGCGAGACGCTTCACAAGCTCCCTGTGCCGGGGATTGTCGCTGCACGCGAAGATCGGCAGCGTCCCGAACAGCATCCAGACGGAGCGGTCCCGCCGGTCCAGCAGCGTCTCGAAGGCGGCAAGCATGTCCTCCAGCGGCAAGACGGGCAGATTGGACGCGAAGGCGCTCGGATACATCGGATGAACCTCGTGGCGGCGGCAGCCCATCTCCACAATATGACGGTGAATTTCCGCGATGGACTGATGCGTCCGGTAATTAATCATCGACTCCGCCGATACGAAAGCTCCGTCGTCTGCCAGCCTCCGAGCGTTTCCTATCATTCTTTCATACATGATGCGGGCGGTATCCGCACCTACCCGCCTCTCCGCGTTGGCAAAACCGATGCGATGGAAATCTTCCGGCCCTAAATAATTATATGAGATATGAAACACATCAATGAATGGCAGTAAGCTTTCATACCGTTCGTAATCCAAGGTTAGGTTCGTATTAATTTGTGTGGAGAGTCCGCGGTCTTTCGCGTACTTTAAGAGCGGAACGATATACTCCCTAAGCGCGCCGGCGTGAAATGACGGCTCCCCTCCCGTAATGCTGATTGTCCGGAGCTGCTCCACCTCGTCCAGGCGCCGCAGTACCATATCCAGCGGAATGCGCGGGCCTTCCTTTTGTACAAGGACATCTCCGACGGCGCAATGCTCGCAACGCATATTACACAGATTGGTTACGGTAAATTCTACGCTAGTCAGCCGATGCCTGCCAAATTCCCGCAATGAATCAATCGGATCCCATGGATCCTTCACTGTTGTGATCACCTTAGCTGTTACACCCCTTTCATGTTGAATGATGTGTCGTGTTGTCAGGCGCTCTGATCTTCGAAGGCGACATTCGCCTCCGTGATGGTAACCGAAGAAGCCTTGGACAAATCTACCTCGTAGGGGGAGATCGGCTGACGATTCTCGTCGTATAACACCCGAACGATCGGGCGGTAAGGCGTAGACGAATTAATGTCGACGACGGCTCCAATCTCTCCGGTACTCAGCTTCACGATCATCCCAAGAGGGTAGATCGAGACTTTGTCGCGGAACAGCTCTACCTTGTTCTTATCGAACGCGGTGCCGGCTCCGATAAACAACATTTCCATTGCTTCATGCGGAAGCATCGCCTTCCGATACACCCGGTGAGACGTCATGGCGTCGTACACATCCGCAATGCCGACCCATTGCGCGTACTCGTGAATCTTATCCCCGGCAATCGCCCGAGGATATCCTGAACCGTCTAACCGTTCATGATGCTGAAACGCCACATGAGCGGATAAGAGCGGCACGTTCGGAAGATCCTTCAACAACTGATATCCAAGCGTCGTATGCATCTTTACAATATTAAACTCATCCGGCGTCAGCCGGCCTGGCTTAAGCAGCACATCCTGGGGAAGCTGCGTCTTTCCGATATCATGCAGGAGCGCACCAAGCGACAAATTATACAATTCGTCACGGGAATACCCGTATGCCTGCCCTAGAACGGTAGAATAAATACATACATCGACAGAATGTTGGAACAAATAATGATCCGACGCGGTAATGTTCACGAGCATCATCATCGTGTCCGAGTTGGACGTAATATCGTCTAGGATCGAATTCACTACGGATTTGAACGAAACGTCTAAACGCATCGCGTTGATGGACTTTCTTGTGGTCTCCTCCGACATGATCTTGCGGAATTGCGTCCTCACTTCGCTCACTGCGCGTGAGCGGGTTTCCTGAGAAACGATATCGTTCATCACGATATCGTCTGTTCTGGAATCTTCAACATAGAGAAACTGAATTCCAAATTGTGCTAACCTCTTGATGAGCGGATCCGTCAGCTCCATTCGCTCGTTGAGCAGAACGAGCCCGTCGTCACTGAAAATCGGTCTCCCTAAACGCATTCCCGGTTTGCAAAGCTTAAGCGGCAACAGTAACAACGCTGTTCCCTCGTTTCATTCCCAAAATTAGGCGGATTCTTTGGAGTTGCTTGAAATCTATGTTTTTCATCCTAATCAAGTCTGTTCCCCGCGTCAAGAAATCTATGTTCGAAAGCCTCTTCAATCCACCTCTCCGATTCCGGCGAAGCCAACGTTTCCGTCAACAAATCACGCAAAAATTCAGGCAAGTAAAAATGAAGCTGCTCCCCTTCCGAAAGGGATTCATAGCCTACCTTAAACGTGAACATATCAATGGTGCCGACACGGTACAGCCGATCCCGCTGAAGCGGTTCGCCGCGGACGGTAACACTCGCGAGTCTACGGGGTTCCCCTTCCATCGCGTTCGCTTCCCCCTCAAGCTCCACCGTCACGCCGTCAAGGCATAGCGTACCGAGATATTCACCGCGGAAGCCATAGCCGAATATTTTACGGTTAATATACGATAAGTTCAGCGACTGTTCGATCGCCGTCAACAGCCGATCGCCGCGAAGCAGCATCGAGCACGGATTGATCGGCGACGGGCAGATCGCATGCAAGCGCCGCATCGTAACAGATCCGGCTTCTAAGCCGCCTAGCAATTGGCCCGCATTGACAATGCCGATGTCGGCACCGCAATGGCGCCGAAGGGAGGCGGCCAGAAGATTGCCGAGAGGCGATTCTCGGGCGTAATCGGAAGACAACGGCCGGTTCAGCCTAGCAATCTCTCGATTCATGCTCTCTTCCGCTTTCGCCGCGCGCGCCTCGATCATCGCCGCGAGCTCCCGCTCCGGTTCCACCCCGGCGATGCTGCAAGCCCCGCCAGTACAGGAGACAACCCGCCTTGAGGTTTCGTCGAAAACAAGCGTGACGACCCCGACATGGGTTCCGGATTTGCCGGCCGCTCCGATATATGTACTTCGAACCTGCTTCAGCTCATCGATCAGATGATGGGTATGGCCTCCAAGGATCAGGTCGATGCCCTGGACTTCCTCTGCCATGCGGAGGTCGTGATTGATGCCGAGATGGCTTAGCACAATCACAATGTCCGCCTGCCGCTCTTCCCGAAGAAGCTTTACCTCAGCTGCTGCTGCGGCGAACGGATCGGTCGCCTCCCACCCCAGCTCCTGATAGAATGCGTTAAACGCCGCAGTCAGCCCAACCAGTCCGAAGCGTACCCCGCCGCGCTCCAGCACGAGGTGGCTGCGGTTCCATTCGCGTGTTTGTCCGGAGCCTTCCGTACCTGACCGCAGCAGATTGGTTGCGATCACCGGAAAGTCCGCGCGCCGGCCGTACAAGTCGTCCAATACTTCCCTCGGGAACGTTAATCCTTCATTGTTGCCCGGCACGGCAGCGTCATACCCTGTCGCGTTCATCACATCAATGTTCGCGGCTCCAAGGGTCCCCTCCGTTTCCACACGCATCCGGTCCATATGGTCGCCGATATCGAATCGGAGCAGCCGTTCGGGCGGATGCTTCCGCTCATAAGCTTGGAAGAACGAGCGGATGCGGGGCATTGAAGCAAAATCGCTGTGCAGATCATTCGTATGTAATATCGTAAATTCCATCATAAGCATGATCGCTTCCTTCAGTTAACCGCCGATTTGAGACATTCGTCTCGTTGTAGGCGTGTGACTCAGCTCCTCCTCCGCGAGCTTCGCCGCCATTTCATGATTTTGGGGTTTTATATTCAACGCCCGCGCAAACAGCTGTGCGAGCGCCTGCTCATCGTTCACCCACGGACGTACATCCAGTTCATCCACCCAATACAAACAAGGCTTCAGATGTCCGTCCGCCGTCAAGCGCAGCCGATTGCAATTGGCGCAAAATTGATCGCTCACCGGGTGGATCAATCCGAACGACCCTCTCCCGCCGGCAAAATGCCAATTCTCCGAAGGGCCGTTGCCCGTAACGCCCGCGATTCTCTCCGGCTTCCAAGGCATCCGGCTCGCCGCATCCATCACCCGCTCAAGCGGCAAATACATGCGTCTCCAGCCTTCATCCGCATGGCCAATCGGCATGTATTCAATAAAACGGATATGCAACGGATGTTCATAAGACATCCTTAAGAACGCCTCAATTTCGCTGTCGTTCATGCCTTTCAGCAACACCGTGTTCAGCTTTATCGGCGACAATCCTGCTTTGCCCGCCGCCTCGATTCCGTCGAGCACCTTCTGAAGCTCCCCCATGCGGGCGATGAGCCGAAACTTGGACGCGTCAAGGGTGTCGAGAGAAATATTAATTCTGCGCAATCCGGCCTTGGCGAGCTCCTCTGCTTTCTTCGAAAGCAGCAAACCATTCGTCGTCATCGAGACGTCTTCAATGCCCGGCACGGAAGCGACGCCGCGTACGATGTCTGCAATGTCTTTGCGGACGAGGGGCTCTCCACCGGTGATGCGGATCTTCCGGATGCCGAGTTTTGCGCCTGCGCGGACAACGTTGACGATGGCTTCCGCGCTCAACAGAGCATCATTCGGCAGAAACTCTAGTCCTTCCTCAGGCATGCAATACACGCACCGCAGGTTGCATTGATCCGTCACCGAAATTCGCAAGTAGTCGTGGGCTCTTCCGAACCGGTCTATCAGCTGCGACATCGCGCTCTCCTCCTTCCATCCGCGCGGGAATCGACACTTTTCTTCAGTCTAGCACAATTCCGAACGCATTAACATGGGGGACAAGCTAAGGTATACTAAGTAAAATGCTGTAACAGGGAGACATGACATCCATGAGCAAAATATTATACGAAATTACGGAGCGGCCCATCGACATCGCTGAGGTGAGCGCGAAGGTCATCGTCCCTGAGCACGGCGCAACGCTGACCTTTATCGGCACGACCCGGGAATGGACGCATGGCAAACGTACGGTACTGCTGGAGTATGAGGCATACGCTCCAATGGCGATGAAAGCCATGAAGGATATCGGGGATGAAATTGCCGAACGGTGGAACGGGGCGCTGTGCGCCATTACGCACCGGATCGGGCGGGTCGATCTTGCGGAAGCGAGCGTCGTCATCGCCGTCTCCGCCCCGCATCGGGAAGCGTGCTATGAGGCGAGCCGTCATGCGATTGAGCGGCTTAAGGTGAAAGTGCCGATCTGGAAGAAGGAAGTTTGGGAAGACGGGTCCGAATGGAAAGGCGTCCAAACCGGGCCCTGGAACCCGCTCGTGTAAAGAGAGAGAGGGGCTGTCTCCTGTAAGACAGCCCCTCTCAACCGTTAGTACGCAATCCGCTTTGCTTTGATGAAGGTTTTCTTCCAGAACGCCCGGTCGATGCTGCGGATTTGCACGCCGTCCTTCGGTTCCGTATTGGCATGAATCATCTTCCGGTTGCCAATATAGATGCCGACATGGCCGACAACCTTATTGGATTTAAACCGTCCTGGCACATAGAAGAACAGCAAGTCTCCCTTGCGTAAATTTTTGCGGGAAACCGTTTGTCCCATTCTGCCCTGTGCCCTGGCTGTGCGCGGCAGATTGATTCCAAATTTTCCGTACACATATTGCGTATAGGACGAGCAGTCGAACGCATTGGATCTCGGATACGGCTTCGCGCCGAAATCGTATCTCACGCCCAAATATTGCTTCGCGGTCGATATCAGCCTGTTCATATTTATGTTTTTCAGCACCGCTTGCGCTTCGGGATCGTTCGCCACAGCCTCCAACGCTTCAAGTGCAGCTTCTGCTTCATCCGGGCTGTTAAAGAAGACCCCTTCATCCTCATCGCCCTTGAACGGGTCGTTCGGATCATCCGCGAAGTCGAGGGATTCATCGACAGCGAAATCCGAATCGTCGTTGTCCCGCCCTATAATCGTAGTGTTAGATGGGTAGACGATCAACTCATTCTCGCCAACGTCAAATACCATATCCTCCGCAAACAGATCGGCTGCTGTCGACGGGGTGATCATCATCTTCCCGTCAATCACCTTAGGCGCTTCCGCGAGCCGAACCGGATCCCCGCCGTTTAACGCATCCAGCGAGTCCGGCGTTAAGCGAAACAATACATCTTTATCGCCGATTTCGCGCGAACCGTCTTCTTCGGTTTCGTATTTTTCATACTCCAATAGTTCTACAATGGTATCGAGAGGGACATACTTCTTGTTTCCATGAGCGACGTAAGGGATGCGAACCGGCTGCTGGGCGTTGTTCGCCAGCATGCCATACCCCCCGCCAAGGCTTAGCGGCTGGACGCCGTCAGGAAGGTTGTTTTGGCTCGCTCCGGCATTCCCGTTATTCTGAACGTTTGCGCCCCCGGTACCGCAAGCCGTAACGGCTAATGAAACTGCCAACACCGCTGTTATTGTTTTCCAACATGATTGCATACCGCGCCAGGTCTCCTTTTTTTTGCGTAAAATGTTTCGTCCGTAGAGTTAGGTTGAAGCGATACAGGACAAAATATGCAGGAGCAACCAAGCGTGGCAAAGGTACAATATGGTATGATGAAGGCGGAGGTGTTCGTAAGATGACTGAAACATCGCTGGCTCCGTCCAACACCGCTTGGGGGCTGGGGCTTGCCGCTTGCTTATGTAATTTGCTGATTGTGCTGCTGCCATTCGGCATACTGCTCGGCATTGCGGGCTTTATCATCGGGCTCGTCCAGTTCGCACGTGCCAAACGGATGGCCGGCATCGTCGTTTCGGGCGTCTCGTTCCTCATCGCCGTCATTATCGTAGGAACCGTGCTGTCCGTCTTCTGGGTTGACCCGACGCTGTTTTAATCGCGACCAAATATATAGCGGCATTTCCTGTCCGTTATTTAAGCCAAACCGTGTGAAAACTGAAAAATAAGACTATTGCTTGTCCGCTATTTTTATCTCATTGAGCATATTTGGCACTTCTCGATGGAATTTGCGGACAAGTCCTTCCGTTATTTACGCCAAAAACAACTTTTCGGGCAAAATAACGGATCATCTGTTCCGCTAACACAAACAAACGGGAACCTTCCGCATTCGGAATGTTCCCGTTTCGTATTTGTTAACCAATCGAGCCTTCCATCTCGAATTTGATCAATCGGTTCATCTCTACCGCGTATTCCATCGGAAGCTCCTTCGTGAACGGCTCGATGAAGCCCATCACGATCATCTGTGTCGCCTCGGCCTCAGACAGCCCGCGGCTCATCAGATAGAACAGTTGATCCTCGGATACCTTGGATACTGTCGCTTCGTGCTCCAAGGTAATGTTGTCGTTCATGATTTCGTTGTACGGAATCGTGTCCGACGTAGACTCGTTATCCATGATCAGCGTATCGCACTTGATGTTCGCCTTGGATCCTTCGGAATTGCGCCCGAAGGTAGCGAGACCGCGATATGTGACATTGCCGCCGTGTTTGGAGATGGACTTCGATACAATCGTCGAAGTTGTCTCCGGCGCCAGGTGGTGCACCTTCGCGCCCGCGTCTTGACGCTGGCCTTTGCCGGCTACGGCAATGGACAATACGCTGCCCTTCGCGCCGCGGCCCTTCAGCAATACAGCCGGGTATTTCATCGTCAGCTTGGAGCCGATGTTGCCGTCAACCCATTCCATCGTCGCATTCTCATACGCAACGGCGCGCTTTGTTACGAGGTTGTAGATATTCGGCGCCCAGTTCTGAATCGTCGTATAGCGGGCGCGGGAATCCTTCAAGCAGACGATCTCCACGACAGCGCTGTGCAGCGAGTTCGTGCTGTAGATTGGAGCCGTACATCCTTCTACATAATGTACGAAAGCTCCTTCGTCCACGATGATGAGCGTGCGCTCGAATTGTCCCATGTTCTCGGAGTTAATCCGGAAATACGCTTGCAGCGGCACCTCGCACTTCACGCCGGGCGGTACGTAGATAAAGCTGCCGCCGGACCATACCGCGCTGTTCAGCGCCGCAAATTTATTGTCCGTGTACGGCACGACAGTGCCGAAGTATTGCTTGAACAGGTCCGGATATTCGCGAAGCGCCGTGTCGGTATCCATAAAGATAACGCCTTGGTCTTCCAATTCCTTCTTCATGCTGTGATATACGACCTCGGATTCGTATTGCGCCGAGACGCCGGCCAAGAATTTCTGCTCAGCCTCCGGGATACCAAGCTTGTCGAAGGTTTCCTTAATCTCGGACGGCACCTCTTCCCACGTTTTACCCTGCTTTTCCGTCGGTTTCACGTAGTATTGGATGTCGTCGAAATCCAGATCGTCCAAATCGCCGCCCCAGCGAGGCAGCGGTCTCTTATTGAAATGCTCCAGCGCCTTCAACCGGTATTCCAGCATCCATTCCGGTTCGTTCTTCATCTGGGAGATGGCGCGGACTACGTCCTCGTTCAACCCCTTGCCGGATTGGAACACCGCTTGGTAATCGTCGCGAAAGCCGTATTTATATTCGCCAATCTCGGGCATTTCCTTAGCCATAAAGTAAACCCTCCTCTTAGTATAAATCAGTCCTTGTGCTCAGCTACGCCTTTGCGGAGGGCATTCCACGCGAGCGTTGCGCACTTAATCCGCGCAGGGAATTTGCTGACTCCAGTCAACGCCTCGATATCTTCGTATTCGTCGAAGGTTACAGAAGCGCCTTTCATCATTTCTGAAAATTTGTCGGCCATGGCAAGAGCTTCATCCAGCTTCTTCCCTTTAACCGCCTCCGTCATCATCGATGCGGAGGCCATGGAGATCGAGCAGCCTTCGCCCCGAAATTTCGCTTGTTTCACGACCCCGTCTTCGATCTCCATCTGCAAAGAAATTCGATCCCCGCATGTCGGGTTGTTCAGATCTATCGTCACTGCATTGGAATCGATCTCGCCTTGGTTACGGGGTGTCTTATAATGGTCCATTATGACTCGGCGGTACAGATCATCCAATTGCATGCCCGAAAAACTCCTTTGTCCGTTGTAGGGATTCGATCAAACGGTCGATATCATCTTCGTCGTTATATAAATAAAAGCTCGCACGCGCCGTTGCCGATACCTTCAGCCAGCGCATCAGCGGCTGGCAGCAATGGTGTCCCGCCCGGATGGCGATGCCGTCCGAATCGAGCACTGTCGCCACATCATGCGGATGAACATCCAGCAGATTGAAGGTGACAAGCGAGCTTCGGCCGTTCTTCGGACCATAAACCTCGATGCCTTCGAATGCCGACAGCTTATCATATGCATATTCAGCAAGCTTGCGGTCATGCGCTTCGATGTTGTTCATTCCGATCTCGCTTAAGAAATCGATCGCCGCACCCAAGCCGACTGCGCCGGAGATGTTCGGAGTGCCCGCTTCGAAGCGCCACGGCGTCTCCTTCCAAGAAGCATCATACAGATCGACGAAATCGATCATCTCGCCGCCGAACTCGGCCGGTTCCATCGAATCCAGCAGCTCCTTCTTGCCGTACAACGCCCCGATTCCCGTCGGACCGCACATCTTATGTCCGGAGAACGCATAGAAATCGCAATCCAGCTTTTGGACGTCGATCTTCATATGCGGCGCGCTCTGCGCACCGTCTAAAAGCACCTTGGCGCCTTTGCTGTGGGCGAGCGTAATGATCTCTTCCACAGGATTGACGACACCAAGCACGTTAGACAAATGCGAGATGGCAACAAGCTTCGTCTTCTCTGTAATCACCGATGCGGCACCCGATACATCCACGGAGCCGTCGTCATTCAACGGCAGATGCTTCAGCGTGGCACCCGTCGCCTTCGCGGCTTGCTGCCACGGAATCAAGTTCGCGTGATGCTCCATCGGCGTGACAACGATCTCGTCGCCTTCGCGGCAGAAAGCCCGGGCATAGCTCATTGCGACGGTGTTAATGCCCGTTGTCGTACCTCTAGTGAAGATAATCTCGGAAGCGGAGCGGGCGTTAATGAACCGCGCCACCTTCTCCCGAGCGCCTTCGTATGCGTCCGTAGCGCGGGTGCCCAACGTATGGACCCCGCGGTGGACGTTCGCGTTGTCATGCTCGTAATATTGCTTCACCGCTTCAATCACTTGACGCGGCTTCTGCGACGTCGCCGCGCTGTCGAGATAGACGAGCGGATGACCGTTCACGTTCTGCTGCAGGATCGGGAACAGCGCCTTTACCTCGGACGGCTGGAAGCTCATCGCCCGATCTTCCTTTCGACAAGGCTGCTCAGCTGCTCGCGCAGCGTCTCAAGCGGGATTTCCTCGATTACCGGGTACAAGAACCCGTAAATGATGAGTTTTTCCGCTTCGGCCTTCGAGATGCCGCGGGACATCAAGTAGTACACTTGTTCAGCGTTAACCTGCCCAACGCTCGCCGCGTGTCCTGCCTTCACATCGTCTTCCTCGATGAGGAGAATCGGGTTCGCGTCGCCGCGGGCTTTCGGGCTCAACATGAGCACTCGTTCCGTCTGTTGACCGTCGGCTTTCGTTGCGCCGTGCTCGATCTTCGTAATGCCGTTAATGATCGCCGTTGCTTCGTCACGCATGACGGCGCGGGTGATCATATCGCTGTTCGACGCTTTGCCGAAGTGAACGGCGCGCGTCGTGTAATCCATACGTTGGTCGCCAATGCCGACAGCGATGACCTTCATGTCGGATGACGAACCGTTGCCATTCAAAATGGAATAAGTTTCCGCCACACAGTTACCGAAGCTCAGATCGCCTACAATCCATTCGATGCGGGCATCATTTTCAAGCACGGCGCGTCTGTTGTTGATATCCGTCACATGCTTGCCCAGATCATGCACCGTCGCAACGCGGACTTGTGCGCCCGGCTTCGCAAACACTTCAATTGCGCCGTTATGAAGAACCGGCTCCTCCGCCGATGCCGACAAGTAATTGTCTACATAAGTCACCGAGCTGTTCGTGTCGGCGATGATCAACACATGCGGAGCGAAGGTCGAAGCAGGCGACTCGGAATAATAGATCGCTTGAATCGGCTCCTCAACAACAACATTCTTCGGCACGTACAGGAACAATCCCCCGTTCCACAATGCCGCGTGAAGCGCCGTTAAACGGTTCTCGTTCACCTTCACCGCCTGCATCAGATGCTTCTGCACAAGCTCCGGATGGTCGGCCGCCGCTTGCTCCAAGCTCTTCAGAATCACGCCTTGCTTCTCAAGCTCCGGCGAAATTCGCACGTACACAACGCTTGAATCATGCTGCACAAGCAGGTTGGGACTCGGGTTCTCGCCGATGAGCGTAGCCAAGTCTCCCGGAAGTTCGGCAGCGGTAGCTGCTTGCTTCCCTTGGCGATACTCGCCAAGACCGCCAAGATTCCAACGATCGATGCGGGTTTTCTCCAGCTTTGGCAATGCCAGCTGCGAGACCAGCGCGAAAGCTTCCGCCCGGAATTGGGAGAGCCATGCCGGCTCTTGCTTCGCCTTCGCGATCGATGCGTAACTCGTTGTTTCCATTACTAGCGTATCCGTCGTCAATGCTGCCACCTCCTACGAAAATTTCGGAGCGGCAGTGTTCATCGGCATGACGAAATCGTCCTTATCCTCGTTGCCAACCGTCTCGTCTTCGATTCCGAGCTCTTCCTTCACCCAATCGTAGCCTTCCGCCTCAAGGCGTTCAGCGAGCTCAGGGCCGCCTGATTTTACAATTCGTCCTTGCATCATGACATGAACGAAATCCGGCTTAATATAATTTAATAAGCGTTGGTAGTGCGTAATGATCAAGAAGGCGCGGTCTTCGGCGCGCATCGAGTTGACGCCGGCCGCAACGATCTTCAGCGCGTCGATATCAAGCCCGGAGTCAATCTCGTCAAGGATGACGACGCTCGGCTCCAAAATCATCATCTGAAGAATTTCATTGCGCTTCTTCTCACCGCCGGAGAAGCCCTCGTTCAAATAGCGGTGCATGAACTGCGGATCCATCTCCAGCTCCTTCATCTTCTCTTCCATCTTGCGGATAAATTTGATCAACGAAATTTCGTTGCCTTCGCCGCGGCGCGCGTTAATGGCGCTGCGCAGGAAGTCCGCGTTCGTTACACCCGAAATCTCGCTCGGATATTGCATTGCGAGGAACAGCCCCGCAAGCGCGCGCTCATCGACACCCATCTCCAATACATCTTCGCCGTTCAGCGTTACGCTGCCGCCTTGAACTTCGTATTTCGGGTGGCCCATCAATGTCGAAGCGAGTGTACTCTTCCCCGTACCGTTAGGTCCCATGATCGCGTGCACTTCGCCGCCTTTAATTTCTAAAGAGAGGCCCTTCAAAATTTCCTTTCCTTCAATAGAAGAACGAAGATCCTCTATCTTTAATACCGGTCCTTGTGCCATTGCAATGTTTCCCTCCATTTGGTTATGTTCATTTGTAGAATCAGCTCTAAATAAATTTCTTCTTTAGAATTATTCTAAACTGATTCTCAATGATTCTCAACTGGTATTTTCTCTATTATAGAATAATTCTAATAATCATCATAGCCGCACTGACCGGGCATTTCAACTCCATACCGCATTTCTTAGTGACAAATGTCACACAATGTCGTTCGGAAGAGGTACAAGCTCATTTTTTCCTATGTAAAGAAAAACAACACCCGCATCCGGAAACGGAAGAAGGTGTTGATCCCCGCAATCTTGTTATTCGTTGAACGCGGCCAGCATCCAGATATGCTTCTCAAGTGACGAACGGATCCCGAGCAGCATGTCTGACGTCGATTGGTCGCCTGCGGCTTCGGCCGTCTCCATGCCTTTCGCCAGCTCATCAAGCATTAAGCGAAAGTCCTGTTCCGTTGTGCGGACCATATCGGCCGCCCGCTCCGACCCCGATGCTTCCTTGATGGAAGCCTCCGCCAAATATTCCCTCATCGTCGCCAGCGGCCTTCCCCCTATGGACATCACTCTCTCCGCCAGATTGTCGATGTACGCAGCCGCTTCGTTATACAGCTCTTCAAATTTCGCATGCAGCGTAAAGAAATTGCTCCCTTTCACAAACCAATGATAATTATGAAGCTTTACGAATAAAACACACCAGTTCGCAAGCTGTTTGTTAAGGACAGCAGCCACGTCTTGTTTCGTTCCCACCGGAGTCATCGTTGCGTTTACCACGATTGCATTACCCCTTACTTTTCGAATTTAGGGGTTATTGTGCGCAGTTGTTCCGTTATTATGACGAAGGCGTTTGTCCGATAATTCCTTTCACCGTCAACAATAAGCTTTCACTTGCGGCATGCCGCCTTTCCAGGCGATCATTGTCAGTTGTTATCTACTAAATTAACAATAATTTCCCTATTTTTAATAGAGTTGAGCTTCATGTATTCAAATAAAGATTTTCTTTCAACGGGCAGTTGTCTTATACTTAAAAGAAATGTCTATTGAAAAGGTGTGATTTATACCTTATGGAACAATATCATCCGTTAACCGAGGCTGAAGCGATCGAGAAAGCGCGTTCCATTCCGGGCGTATTAACGCCGGGAGCGGAGCTTGTCTGCAACGAGATCGGAGACGGAAACCTCAATCTTGTTTTCCATGTTAAAGAGCCCGCCACCGGGAAAGGGATCATTCTAAAACAGGCACTCCCCTACGCGAAGGTCGTCGGCGAATCATGGCCGCTGTCGTTAGACCGCGCGCGCATTGAGAGCGAAGCGCTGATCATTCAAGGAAATGTTGCGCCGGGGTTAGTGCCGAAAGTATATGAATACGTCCCCGAGCTCGCGCTGACGGTCATGGAGGACTTAAGCGACCACATCATCATGCGCAAGGGATTGATCGAAGGGAACAAATATCCGCTGTTCGCCGCGCACATCGGGGAATTTATGGCGCGCACGCTCTTCTTCACATCCGATTTCGGCATGAACCAACAGGAGAAGAAACGCCAATCGGGACGGTTTATTAATCCTGACTTGTGCAAAATAACCGAAGATTTGATTTTCGACGATCCTTATTGGGATTCACCGAACAATAACACTTCGCCGGCCATCCTTGACGACGCCGTCGCGCTTCGAAACGACAAGGAGCTGCATGAAGCGGTTTCTCGACTGCGCTACGGATTCCTGACGAAGGGACAAGCACTGCTGCACGGCGATTTGCATACAGGATCCATCTTTGTCACGCCGGAATCGACGAAGGCGATCGACCCGGAATTTGCGTTCTACGGCCCGATGGGCTTTGATGTCGGCGCGGTCATTGCAAACCTGCTGCTGAACTATGCCGCACAGGGCGGCCGGATGAATGATGCTGAGAAGCTCCGCGATTTCCGCGCTTACCTGGCGGATACAATCGTCCAAGTGTGGAACGAGTTCGAGACAAGGTTCCGCGCGCTGTGGAACGAGCACGCTGCAGACCGGATGCTTCGGGCTTCCAACTATATCGACGAGTTCGTGCCGGAGCTGCTGCAGGATACGTTCGGCTATGCAGGCTGCAAGGTCGTGCGCCGGATCGTCGGACTTGCTCATGTTGCGGACATTGACGGCATTGAGGACGACGCGCTTCGGGCACGGGCTCAGCGGGTAGCCCTGGCAATCGGCACGGCATTGATTAAACATCACCGCAACGCGAAATCTATTCAAGAAATTATAGAAATCGCGGAACGGGAAACTTCGGCAAAGGAAGGCATCTAAGATGAACGACAACTGGCTTCAATCGGTGGTCTGGAATGTGGACCACCTTACATTGTTAGATCAGCGGCTTCTTCCGGAGGAAGTCGTCTATTTGGAGCTCACGACATCGAAGGATGTCTGGGAAGCGATTAAGGAATTGAAGGTGCGCGGCGCGCCGGCGATCGGCATCGCTGCCGCATACGGATTGTATCTGGGGGTCAAGGACCACGATGGCCCGACGCTGGAGCTGCTCGCCGCCGTGAAGCGCGAGCGCGACTACTTGGCCTCCTCGCGGCCGACTGCCGTCAACCTGTTCTGGGCGCTGGACCGGCTCGTGAAGAGAGCAATGGCCCTCGCGGATCGGGGCGCATCTGCGGAGACGCTGAAGGAAGGGCTCCTTCAAGAAGCGAAGCAGATCCAGGCGGAAGACATCGAGACGAACCGGCGTATCGGCGAGCATGCGCTGTCGCTGCTGAAGGACGGAGACGGCGTGCTGACGCACTGCAACGCCGGCGGCCTTGCCACCGCCCGTTACGGCACCGCCACGGCGCCGATGTATTTGGCGAAGGAGCGCGGCATCAACCTGCGGGTTTTCGCCGACGAGACAAGACCTGTGCTGCAGGGCGCCCGCCTTACGGCGTTCGAGCTGATGCGCGCAGGTATTGACGTCACATTGATCACCGACAATATGGCCGCGATGGTCATGAGTAAAGGATGGATTCAAGCCGTCATCGTCGGCACCGACCGTGTGGCTGCTAACGGCGACGTAGCCAACAAGATCGGCACGTACGGTGTTGCCGTATTGGCGAAGGCTCATAACATCCCGTTCTATGTCGCTTGTCCGATGTCGACTATCGACCTGTCGACTCCGACCGGAGCGGACATTCCGATTGAGGAACGCCATGAGAACGAAGTGACGATGGGCTTCGGCAAACGGACGGCGCCGCAAGGCGTGAAGGTGTACAACCCTGCCTTCGACGTAACGCCGGCCGAATATGTGACCGCCATTATTACGGAGCAAGGGATTATCCGCGCGCCGTATGAACAAAACCTGCGCAAGCTGTTTGCGGAATAAGAAATTCGGGCATGGGATATACCTCCGTCTCTCCAGTTGCATCCTCCGGTATATCCCATGCCCAACTGAAGGCTATAAAATAAGGAGCTGCCTCTATATCAACCGGGGCAGCTCCTGCTATTTCTTATATCATTTTTAAAAGTGCGTCGGATCCCTTCATCCCTACGGTAACGCCAAGCCTCTCGGCCTCATGGGTCACGGATTCCATCGGAGCTTCCAACAGCTGCTCGATCGTCTTCACACCGACGGCGCGAGCGGCCACGATGCCGCGCTCCTTCAAACGATCGTTCAACAGAGCCACATCCAGCGCACCGCACATGATGTAACCTTTATCCGTAGTAACCGCGACGAGAGTCGTCTTGGGCAACTTCACTTCTATGCCTACCAACAGATGATCGCCGATTTTCACAGGCATCATTCGCATCATTCGCATTCCGCCTCCCTTCACATGCCATACACCAGCCATCTGCTATACACAAATATCATATGGCTTTCATCGATTGCATGTGAGGACATATTGCGGAAGACTTACGCCCGAATGCGCGGCGGAATCAAGCTGGAGGCCATACACTCCCGAATTTCAGCGGCGGAAAGCGGAGGGCTGTATATATACCCCTGCAGCTCGTCACAGCCGTTCTCCCGTAAATATTGCAGCTGCTCCTTCGTCTCGACCCCTTCAGCGATGACCGTATGATTCAGATGATGTCCCATCGTAATGATCGTCCGCACGATGGCCGCGTCATTCGAACTATTGAGAATATCCCGAACGAAGGTTCTGTCGATCTTCAGCTTATCCACCGGTAAGCTCTTCAAATAATTCAGCGAGCTGTAGCCCGTACCGAAATCGTCCACCGAAATGCGTACGCCCAGCTCTTTAAATTTTGCCAGCGCGGATGTGGCATATTCCACATCCATCATCATCGTTTCGGTGATTTCCAGCTCCAAATAGCTCGGATCCAGCTCCGTCTCCCTCAAAATTTCCGCTACCTGTTCGGCGACATTCCGCTGCATGAAGTAACGAACCGAAAGATTGACCGCAACGGGAACGGCGGGAAGACCTTCCTTCTGCCATGCCCGGTTCTGCAAGCAAGCTTCCCGGATCACCCATTCGCTGATCGGAACGATCAGTCCCGTTTCCTCGGCGAGCGGGATGAATTCGTTCGGCGGAATCATGCCGCGTTCGGGATGGCGCCACCTGAGAAGTACTTCCGTACCGACGATTTTGCCTGTAGCGATATGGTATTGCGGCTGGTACACGAGATGGAACTGTCCTTGTTGGATGGCGATACGCAAATCATTTTCCAACTGGAACTTCCAAAAATAAATATCGTCCAAGTCATGGGTATATTGCGCAACGCTGTTCTCCCCCTGCTCCTTCGCCTTGGAGAGGGCAATGCCCGCCATCCGCAGCATCGTGGGGCTGTCCTTGCCGGCCGCGCCGACAGCAATGCCCATGCTCACGGAAATATGTATGTTATATTCTTGAATGGAGAACGGCTCCACCAGCGCATTCCGAATGCGTTCCACCAACGTCTCCGTACAAACAGCCCCCGACGAAGCACGGAACAATATGCCGAATTCGTCGCCTTCCAGCCTCGCAGCGATCCCTTCCTCGATGACGCTTCGGTGAATCCGGTCCGCCACTTGGAGCAACACCATATCGCCGATGTCTTGCCCCAGAGATCCGTTCACCTGCTTGAAACGATTAATATTCAGCACAACGACGCAGACTTGAGACGGATCTTCCGCGGCAGCCAAGTATTCCTCAATCAGGTCCCGGAACTGCCGGCGGTTCGGCAATCCTGTTAAATCGTCGTAGTACGCCATATGTTTAATCCGCTCTTCCGTCAGCCGATTCTGAGAGATGTCTTCGAAGAGAGCAATCACCCCGTCCGATTTGCGGCCTTGGCCTGCGGACGGCATCATGGTCATCATCACCTCAAGCGGATACCCGCTCTGCAATAACAATGCCGAAGAGAAGGTTTGCATTTCGCCTTCCGACGCAAGCCGATACCGGCGAAGCGCTTCTTCCGAATGATTCTCATGGAACAATTCCGCTAGAGATTTGCCTGTGACCTGGTCCTCTGTATAGCCGATAATTTTGCCTGCTGCCGGATTCACCCGTTTCAGTCTTCCATCCTCGTCCGTGATCAATAATCCCATCGGGAAAATCGCGAACAGGGACGTCATTATGTCGTCTATCTTCCGAAGCTCCTGTTTTAACTGCTGTATCTCAACCGAATGATCCATGCATCGTCATTCCTCTGCCGCTTTAGTCGAACAATGTAATAATTTGTCGTTATTACTGTAGTAATTTGTCGTTTGTTGGCGAATTCCTGCCTGATTTTGATAATATTTTATTTTATTTTCATTTTCGGAACGCACACCACGCCATTACCGCCCAACCGGCGAGGAAGCAAACACCGCCCAGGGGAGTAATCGCTCCCAACCATGTGATCCCGGTAATGCTTAATACATAAAGACTTCCTGCAAAAAGAACCGTACCCGCGACAAACAGCCATCCCGCCCAAGAAAGCGCCGACTCTTTGCCCAGCTTGTCCCCGATCAATCCCACCGCAAGCAGCGCCACCGCGTGCAGCATGTGGTACTGAACGCCTGTATCATATGTGGAAGCGCGCTCTCCCAAATCCAAAGCATGCGCTCCGAAAGCTCCGATCGCGACGCTCAACAGCGCGCTGATCGCCCCTGCTCCAATCCATGTCCGATGTATCAATTGATAACTTCCTTTCTTTTCATTTCTCTTGTATGTAAAATGATAATGCAATAAGCGCTCAAAAATCAAAATGATCTTCATCACAAGGAGGAAATTATGGGTAACAAGCACTCCCGCCTCGGCATCGCTTCATTTATCATGGCCGTCATCTCCATTGCCGGCATTATCTTGGCCATCTTCCTGCTCGTCAGCGCCATCGGATCGCAATTGGACCCGGCCGCCATTCAAGCGGGTGAACTTCCGACGCTGCCTGAAGGGCTCATGAAAAGCGTGATTACCGCCACAGGACTGTTCTTCCTGTTCATTATTCTGTCTTTGATCGGTGCCGTGCTCGGCGTTGCCGGACTGTTCCAGAAGGATCGCCTGAAGCTGTTTGCGATCTTAGGGCTCGTATTTAACGGCCTGCTCGTCTTCCTCATCGTGGCCATCGTCTTTATCAGCGCATTGGCGGGTCCGACGCTACCGGGTACGTTCTAATCCTTAACAGCACATAAAATGTTCCTTCCGTCCAGGTCTCACCCCTTCTCACGAGCATATAGTAAATACGAGACCCAATTGACGGGGGGTGCCTTGATGACGGAACCGTTATTTATCGTATCCCGGGAGGATTGGTCGCTGCACCGCAAAGGCTACGAGGACCAATCCCGGCATCAGCAACGCGTGAAAGAAGCGCTCAGGAAGAACCTGTCGGATATCGTCTCCGACGAGAGCATCATTCTTTCCGACGGCAGAAAGCAAGTGCGGGTTCCGATCCGCAGCTTGGACGAATTCCGTTTCCGTTTTAACTTCAACAAGAACAAGCATGTCGGACAGGGTGACGGGGACTCTCAGGTCGGGGACGTCATCGGTCGCGACCCTCAGCCGAACCAAGGGGGCAGAGGAGACAGCGGGGCGGGAGATAGTCCCGGCGAGGATGTATATGAAACCGATGTTGACATGCAAGAGTTGGAAAATGTGTTGTTCGAAGACTGGGAGCTGCCGGATCTAAAGCGCAAAGAGAATAAGTTGGTGAAAACCGATTATACCCGCTTCACCGATGTGCGGAAGAAGGGCATGATGGCCAACATCGACCGCAAGCGGACGCTGCTCGAAAATTTGCGCCGCAACGCGATGCGCGGTGTCCATGGCTTCGGCGGCATTACGCCGGATGATTTGCGGTTTAAGACGTGGGAGACGGTGGAGCGGCCCGAGTCGAATGCGCTCATTATCGCCATGATGGACACGAGCGGCAGCATGGGCTCCTTCGAGAAGTATTGCGCGCGCAGCTTCTTCTTCTGGATGACGCGCTTCTTGCGGCGGAAATACGAGCATGTGGAGATCGTGTTTATCGCTCACCATACCGAAGCCCGCGAGGTGACGGAAGAGGAATTTTTCACGAAGGGAGAGAGCGGCGGCACCATCTGCTCCTCCGCGTATTTGAAAGCCATTGAACTGATCGACACCCGTTATCCTCCCTCACAGTATAATATCTACCCATTCCATTTTTCCGACGGCGACAACCTCACGAGCGATAACGACCGCTGTATCAAGCTGATCCGTGAATTGCTGCAGCGTGCGAACATGTTCGGCTACGGCGAGGTCAACCAGTACAACCGCAGCAGCACCTTAATGTCCGCCTACCGAAGCTTGAACGAGCCGGGTTTTATGTACAGCATCATTAAGGAGAAGGGGGAAGTGCTGAAGGCGCTTCGAACCTTTTTTGCCAAGAAGGATTCCGTCGGGGGGTGATGGGGCGTGCGGGCTGAGGAACAGAAACAGCTGGAGAAGGCGATTGAGGAAATTACCGAGATTGCGCGCGGGTTTGGGTTAGACTTCTACCCGATGCGCTACGAAATCTGCCCGGCGGATATTATTTACACGTTCGGGGCGTACGGCATGCCGACGCGCTTCAACCATTGGAGCTTTGGAAAGCAGTTCCACAAGATGAAGCTCCACTACGATCTGGGACTGTCTAAGATTTATGAATTGGTGATCAACTCCAATCCCTGCTACGCGTTCTTGCTGGACGGCAATTCGCTCATTCAGAACAAGCTGATTGTCGCGCATGTGCTGGCCCATTGCGATTTCTTTAAAAACAACGCGCGCTTTTCCCGGACGAACCGGAATATGGTCGAGAGCATGTCCGCTACCGCTGAACGCATCCGCGGCTATGAGATCGAGTACGGCACCGATGCGGTGGAACAATTCTTGGACGCGGTGCTTGCAATACAGGAGCACGTCGATCCTGCGCTCACACGGCCGACCCGGCCAGCGGCGCAGAAGCGCGAGGAACCGCGCAAGGAGAAGTCCGCTCCGGCTGCGGCTTCGAAGTACGATGATCTATGGAGCCTGGATCAGGACGACGCTGCCGAGGATGCCGCCGACGCCGAGAAGACCCGCTTCCCGGAGAAGCCGGAGAAAGACCTGCTCTGGTTTATCGAGCAGCACGCCCGCGATCTGGAGGACTGGCAGCGTGACATCCTCACCGTGATGCGCGAGGAGATGCTCTACTTCTGGCCCCAGCTCGAGACGAAGATCATGAACGAAGGCTGGGCTTCGTATTGGCACATCCGTATCATGCGGGAATTGGACTTAACGCCGGAGGAGACGATTGAGTATTCGAAGCTGAATTCCTCGGTTGTCGTGCCGTCGCGCGGGTCCATTAATCCTTATTACTTGGGTTATAAAATTTTCGAAGATATCGAGAAGCGCTACGGGCGCGATTATATGTTTGAAGTGCGCGAGCTTGATTCGGATCAATCGTTCTTGCGCAATTACTTAACGAAAGAGCTTGTAGAGGACCTTGATCTGTTTGTGTTCGAGAAACGGGGCAATGAATGGCTCATTACGGAGAAGGCGTGGGAGCGGGTGCGCGACCAGCTTGTCGCCTCCCGCGTCAACGGCGGCTTCCCGGTCATCCAGGTGTGGGACGGGGATTACATCAAGAACGGCGAGCTCTACTTAAAGCATGAGTACGACGGCACTGAGCTCGATGTGAAATATTTGGAACGGACGCTGCCTTATGTGCAGCAGCTGTGGGGCCGAACCGTCCATCTGGAGACCATTATCGAGGATAAGAAGATCGTCTTCACCTATGACGGCAAGAAACACCACCGGCGGTTTCTATAACCGCCGGCTCCCCAAAAATAGTTAGAAGACTTATCTTATAAGCCTAGCAAATAAGTTAAGTCTTCTAAACATCATTTGTATCATCATAAATCTGATACTGATTTTTCCCTTTCTCTTTCGAGGCGTATAAAGCGATGTCGGCCTTCTTGTACAAATCATCCGGATTCGTACCGTGTTCCGGTGCGAAGGATATGCCCATACTGACCGTTAAGTCGACTTTCTTCCATTCTTCCTTCAACTCAACGGAGTCGCTGATGGTTTGAATGATGTTCGCCGCCCGTTGATGTACCTCACGCAAGCTTGTGGAAGGCATGACAATGACAAATTCATCGCCGCCCCAACGAAATACCTCGTCTTCTTTACGAATCGCGGAACGAATGTCGCGGGCTGCTTGCTTTAATAGGCGATCTCCTTCGTCATGCCCTAACTTGTCATTGATCAATTTAAAATTATCCAAATCCAACGTAAGTAAGGCGGTCATCCCTTTGCTCTTCAAAAGTACACTTTTAAAATATTCATTGTATGCCGCCCGGTTCAACAAGCCTGTTAAGCTGTCATGGAAAGCAAGATACATGGGGAGCGATACCCATCCGGAAACAACAAAGGACACGATGAACGCGAAAGCAATGCTAACCGCCAATTCATAGATATATGTATTTTTATTGGCATCTAACAACGCTTGTAAATCATTCTCATTATATATAATTTCGATGACCCTATCCTTCGTTGTGCCATCATCAAAGTTGGAGACATAATGGACATACCGATGGACCGTGGATTCACTTTCGTTTATGATTTCCATCGTTTCCTTGGATTTCAGTGTTTGCTCGAATGCCGCTCTTCGCTCGGCCGACAATTTCCCGACCTCCACCGACTCCCCGAAGGCAATACCGCCAATATTGAATATGTTAATTTCATTGATGGAAGGATATTTTTGTTCCAAATTACGAAGAGTCCTCGATAGATTGAATTGTTGGTAGATTTCCCCATCCTCCAGGGAATACCCTAATTCAATTAAATACTTTTTGTCTTCGGTTGCCATATAGCTGTACTTCTTTATTTTTCCGGTCTGCTGTTCGGTATCTATTCCATCATGATAAAAGCCCCCTAAAGCTCTCCTTTCATTCAAGACGGGAACCAGCTTTCCGCAGCAATCGGCAAAATCAAGGCCTACATCTTCAGGAAAACTGCTGTATTGGATCACATTATGTTCGTCGATGATGTAGATATCCATCCCAAGCAAATTCTTCAGCTCGGCAAAATCCCATTGAGCAAAATCGGGGGACTTCTCGTACAGATCAATTAAAAAATTGGAGTTCGCCTTCATCTTGGCCGCGGTATCTCGATCAAAGTAGAAGTATAAGGATTCAAGCGTATGTAATGACGTTAACACCGCCTCTTCAATTTGTTGTACTTGAAGCTGATTGTTCTGAAGCACTTGCTCTCTCAATCTCATATTATCGTACATAGAAATCAAGAACGTAATCGTTACTGAGAACAAGATCATAATAAGAAACAGTTTGATTCGAAACCGGGATCTTAAGTGGGATTTCATATTTCATACCTATCTCCTAGGAAGAGAAGTATTTCTCAATTTCATTTGCTGGTACAGGCTGCCCGAGTAAATACCCTTGGCTGTAATCACAATCCATCCTTCTCAAAATGTTTAACTGCTCTAAGGCTTCTACTCCTTCCGCTACCACCTTCAGATCCAGATGATGCGCCAGATCTACGATCGTTTGCACAATCTTCAGGTCCTTATCATTCGTCGCGATATTCTTAATAAAACTTTTATCGATTTTAAGCAAATCAATAGGAAATTGTTTCAGGTAATTTAGCGAAGAGAACCCCGTCCCGAAATCATCCAGGGCTACCGTAACGCCTTGTTCCTTCAGCCGGGTTATTTCTTGGATCGTTTCCTTCGGGTGCTGCATCATCCAACTCTCGGTCACCTCGACGACAAGCAGATGACTCTCTACTCCAGTCTCCCGAAATATTCTAGCGATGAACTCCGATACTTTCAAATTCAGGAACGTCCGCATCGAAAGATTAACCGCAACCCGGGGCGGGGAAAATCCGGCTTCCTGCCATCGTTTGATTTGTTTACAAACCGCAGACAGCATCCACGCATCCAGCTCGCTGACCAGATCCATCCGCTCGGCCTGTGAAATAAATTCTCCGGCTGTAAGCAATCCTCTGGCGGGATGCTGCCAACGAATCAACGCCTCCATACCGGAAGGTTTCCCCGTGACCGTGTCCATCAGGGGCTGATAGTAAACCTGAAACTGATCTTCTTGGAGAGCCTTTCGGATCTCCATAATATCTTTCAACTTATTATAACACTGGTATCCATTCTTACCAGATTCCTTTACCTGGCACATGGCCTCGTAGGCATATCGGATAAGTGTTTCTACGTCATCGGCATCCTCAGGGAAACAACTGACCCCGATACTTAGACTTACCGTCAACTCCTCGGAATGAAGGCGAATCGGGCGGGATAACGATTGCAGCAATACCGCGGCGACGGATTGTGCTTCCAAAACATCCGTAACCCGGGAGAGGAGAGCGATGAATTCGTCTCCTCCCAGACGGGTTAATATCCCTCTGTCACCAATCACCCGATTCAACCGCCGGGCGGTTTTTCTCAATATCTGATCTCCAACAAGATGCCCATACTCGGCATTGATTTGATCAAATCCGTCCAAATCCAGGTATAAGACAGCTAGTCGACTTTGATTTTTGGCGGCTTCCAGCAATTGATCTTGGACGTACTGATAAAAAAAATCATGGTTGGGAAGCTCCGTTTGCGAATCGAAACGGGACAGCTGCCGAATTTTCTGCAATAGTTGCTTTTGCCGTGTATGATACAACCATTCTTGGATCGTTACTTCCCGTTTGCGCACCGTAACATCTCTGTCTACCCCGCGGTAACCGGTAATTTCCCCTCTAGAGTTCATGATGGCGACCCCGCTGGTTTCCAGGATGACTTCATGCCCCTCCCGGTGCAGATTGACACTCTCAAACTTGATGATGCGCTGGCGGGTTTGTCGTTGGAGTGCGATCACTTGTTTGATTCGCTCCGCCTCCTCAGGCGGCATGAAATCAAATATGGTTTTGCCCGCCAGTTCGCTTGGATCGTACCCCAGCAAATCTCTGACTTGCGGGCTGGAATAAGTATACACACATTGGGCATCGGTCTCCCAGACCCAATCGTTAATCGTTTCTATCACTTCTTTGAGGTACGCGAGCATCCATTTCACCGTCCCCTGATATGACAAACTCTGAATCAACGATATTCACGAAGAGACTGCCGCTCTGCTGACGGCTTCAAGCACCCGCTCCGCTTGGAATGGTTTCACCACAAAATCTTTCGCTCCCGCTTTAATCGCCTCAACAACCATAGCTTGCTGTCCCATGGCGGAACACATCACTACCGTTGCCTTAGGATCCTGAGCTTTAATGCGTCTCAAGGCTTCAATGCCTTCCATCTCCGGCATCGTAATATCCATGGTCACTAAATCCGGGCGCAAAGCTTGATATTGGTTAATCGCCTCAATCCCGTTCGCAGCCTCTCCGACGACTTGATGCCCGCCTTTTACGAGAATATCCTTCAATACCATTCTCATAAAAGCCGCATCATCAACGATCAATATATTTGCCATAGCAGATTTACTCCCCTCTTCTCACCAGGACTTGATCCAATTTTAGAATGCCTATTATCTTTTCCCCAACGATGCCAATGCCGGCAAAATTGACTCCGTTGACGCCTCCGAAACGTTCCGGAGGGGCTTGGATATCCGAGAACGTCGTCACTTTATCCACACGATCTACAATAATTCCGACCGTTTCTTCCTTGTGATTTACAACAACCACTCTTGTATGCTTCGTGTACTCGTCCTCTAAATTGTCATGATTCGACAAATTTATTTAATATTCGTCAAATTCATTGTTAATTCTACATTTTTTTCGACATAATGGAAGCTATCTTTCCGAAAAACTTCACGAAGAGTGCCCGAATCAGCAGCTCACCATGCCGCCAACACGGGCACCAGAACCTTCAGGTTACACGTTTCACCAACTCGTAGTATTGCCATGTGCGCTCCCGGACTGTGTTAGGCCCGGCGTCTTCCGGGGAGCCGGCGAGGGCCGCGGCTTTGGACGCATACGCTGCCGCATGATATGCGTGCGTACCGTCCCGGGCGGTTGCGGCAACATGGCCGGCAGCCCGGGCGACAGCACGGGCGGCAAAATCATGAATCTCATCCACCGCGGCATGAGCCGCTAATGAGGCTTCGTGAGCTTCGGGCACCGTCAGCTCCCCGCATACCCAAGCCCGTCCCGCCTCGATGGCATCCCGGACACGGCAATCCTCCGGATATTTCTCCAGGTAGTAAGGAACCACTCGCTCAACACAGTCCGCTGCCCACAGCGCCAACGTTTGCTGATCCCCGCGTTCCAGGAGCTCCTCAATCAGCATTCTGATTTTCGTATTTACGAAAGATACCTTTTCCATATCCGTCTCCTTCAACATACTTGTTGGTTATCTATATGTTTATCGAAGACGTTTTATCGCAGAACCACAAAAAGCGCCAACAACAGAGAAAACCCTTGTCATTGGCGTTCATATCAATCATCTATCCTGTCTCCATCATGCTGCAGAACACTTCCACTAGCTCGGGGTTGAAGGATTTCCCGCTTTCATTGCGCAAATACGTTAATATTTCGTCTTGCTTCCATGCGTCCTTGTAAGGCCTTCTGCTGGCTAACGCATCGTAGACATCAATAATAGAGACAACTTGCGCCTCGAACGGAATATCATCGCCCTTTAATCGATGCGGATATCCGGTCCCGTCCCATTTCTCATGATGGGATTCCACAATGGCTTTCGCGATCGCGCTTTCTTGGCGAAACAGCTCATCCTCCAGCTCCCCGGAGATTTTGTTTAAAATATCAACGCCAATGAGCGGATGCGTCTCAATGATCGCTCTCTCGTACACGGTCAATTGTCCCGGCTTGTACAGGATCCCCTCCGGAATGCCTGACTTGCCGATATCATGCATTATCGAAGCGTTCACGACCTGATTTATGTATTCTTCCGATAAGTCCGCATTGGTGTAGTCTTTATATTTTTTAAGAAAATTTGCCGTTAGAAATTGAACACGAGTTAAATGGCCTTCAATGTCCGGGTCCCGGATTTCACACGATAAGGCCAACACCTTTAACATTTCGTTACGGATCTTCATTTTTCTCGATTCCGACACATACAGCCCTTCCGAGAGTTGTGACAAATCGCGAAACACGCCTACATAATAGGTTTGGCCCTTCACCTGAAACGGAGTAATCGTAATATGCGAGTGCCACAGTTCTTTGTTGCGTTTCCGGTTAATAAAGATCCCCAACCAAGGCTTTCCTTCGGATAATCGAAGCTTCATCTCATCGTATGTCTTCTTGGGGGTGAGTCCTGATTTGGTAACGCCCGCCTTTAACCCGATGATGGATTCCCTGCGATGTCCCGTCACTTCTTCGTATGCGGCGTTCACTTCAATAATTCTATGCTCCGCATCCGTGACAATGACGGCATCGGCTAGCAAGAGGAACGCGGCTAAAGTCGATTCCATAGCAGTATTTCCGCTCCTTCCTCACATAAAATCATCATATATAATAGCATAATGATCATAGACAAAAGAAGAGACAGCCCTCGCGGACTGTCTTTCTTGTGTCATCATTGTTACATTACATCATCTGATGCGGATTCATAAATCCCGTGTACTCCATCGCATTGCCCGTGTTCATCGGCTGATACGTCTGAGACATCATACGGACATCGTTCGCCGGCATGATCGGAACTTCGTAGAATCCCCTCGCGTTCATATATTGCCACACTTCATATGCCATCCGTTCACAGTTGTTCGCGCACATGACATGGAAGGAACGAACTTCCGGATCGGCGCATTCATTCGCCCACAGCATGCCAAACATCGAACCGGCTTTATGGGAGTTCAAGATCAGCGTACCGATCGTCACATCGCTTAACCGGGTCACATTCGCGGTTTGCGGCGCTGGAATCGGCTGCGGGATCTGGAATCCGACATGCGGCTGCTGACGCGAATACGAATAACGGGCTTGTGCCGCCGCTGTATTCGCTCCCTTATCTTGCAGCAGTTGAATGGCCTGATGGTACGTTTGATCCATCGCTTGCACATGCCGCTGAAGCATGCCGCGCAGCTCCTGATCCTGCGCCATCTCCGCGCAGAAGGCGTGAAACTCAATATCCGCGGTTAATTTCCGCAGCAGCTCGTTCGTCTCAAGAAATTCGTGCGTTGCCCAGTTTCTCATCGGACTGATCCACCTTTTTCTTAGGTAAGTTGGGTGATTCCCTGCATTATTATTTTTGAATGACGGAGTTTTTATTCCCAATAAGTGCCATACTAAACCGAAAAGGGAAAGGGCGTTGCGCACATGAATTTGACCGAGTTGCTCGTGAGAGTCGCTGTCTTCTATATCACTTTACTTCTGTTAGCAAGAATCGCGGGCAGACAAGAAATCAGCCAGATGACGTTCTTCAACTTCATCTCGTCGATTGCCATCGGCTCCATTGCCGCCAATATGATTATTAACCCGGATGTAAGCATCCGCAACGGCGTCATTGCGCTGGCCGGCTGGACTGCTTTCACCATATTAATGGAGTTCATAGACATCAAATCCAGAACGATGCGAATGATTCTCGATGGGAATCCGATTGTTGTCGTGCAGAACGGTAAAATTTTAGACCGTTCTCTCCGGAAGGTGCGGCTGGACATCGATACGCTGCAATCGATGCTTCGCCAGCAAAATGTGTTTTCCATGAAAGACGTCCAATATGCGATCTATGAAACAAACGGACAGCTGTCCGTACTCCGAAAGTCCGATACCCAAACCGGGAATGCAACGATCCCCCTTGCGACACAAGTCATATCCGACGGGAACATTCTCTTCGATAATTTAGAAAAGCTAAACCTTACGGAAGCATGGTTAAAAAACGAATTAAAACGCGCGGGCATTCATTCAGTGGATGAGGTATTCTTCGCCGAGGTGCAGCAAGACGGAACCTTATACGCAGATAAGAAAGAGCGCATGGTCCATTGACGGCAGAAATTTTTGCATAAAGCTTCCATAAACAACACAAGATAAGGCTACACCACGTATGGAGGGATGTAGCTATGACAAGCTTGTTAATGAAGATCATTATGTGTCCGTTAGCTGTGATCATCGCCTCATGGATTCTGCCCAATGTAGAATACGAGAACATTCTTCAGCCGATCATCGTCGGTTTGATCCTCGCCGTTGTGGGCGTGTTGATGGAGTACATGATTTTGAAGAGAGGAACGCTGTGGATCAGTACCTTCGCCGATGCAGTCGTTTCATTGATCATCGTGTACTACGTATCGAACTGGTTTCCCGGCGCGGTGGTGACCTTCTTCGGTGCGTTTCTCACCAGCATCCTGCTCGGGGTCATAGAATACTTCACACACCGCTGGCTCAACAATGTCGGGTTAACGAAGAAATCCCCAACTTGATCTGTATGCGCCAAAGCCGTCCACTCTACTCAGTGGACGGCTTCTTTGCTTTGCACCTCAATCATAGAGGAACATTATCCCCCCGAGCCATAGGTCTAATAACGGCTCTTGAGATGCTCCTTTTACCGTAATTTCTCCTTCGTAACGCTTCTCCCCGTTTGTTGCATCCAGGACGTGAACGGAGTTCTCCTCGCCCGTGCTAGATAAGGACAAGACATACAGCATCCCGTTCCGAAGTTCCACCGAGTGGAAATAATCCCCTCCTACATCTTCGGCGTTCACCCGGATCGATCCCGTCGATCCCGTCTTCAAATCGTAATGGACCACAACAATCTCCGAATCACGCGAAATCATTCGGTACAAGATGGTACCGTCCAACTGGAAGCGCCAATCTTCCCCCTCAGTGTGAGCCCACTCCTCCGGAAGAGGAACCATCGACCCCGATGGATAGGAATATACGAACAGCCGGTTGACATAAGATGTCGGGGTCTCTTTGTTTCCGCTCGCCCCAACTTGTTCTTGACGGGTATGGAATACGACATAATCCGAAGGAACCGTAACCTGGTTATCGCTGAGCAAATCCGTATAAACTCGGAATTGCGCGTCCGCCTCGGCATCCACGTACAGCTTCTCGCTGCGAAGAATCGTTCCGGCGGATGGATCTACCGCATAAAGCCAAAATTCATTCGTTTTGTCTCGGTAACCATATATGGCCATAATATAGACTTCATCGCCAACAAGCTGCACATCCGCGACATGAACGTAAAGCTGCGACGGTTCCGCCGGTATACTTAGCTGGAATTTCTCCGCATCGCGGGTAGCCTTATTCAAGGTTTCCAGGTGCAGCCGAATGTTGCGGCTTAACGACATCTTTGCGTAAATGATCACATGCTCATCCTGATAGAAACCGTCGGTCTCGACTTTGCCCCTCATAAATCCCCGTTCGTCGCGATAGAGCTGCTGAATATCCTCCATGGATCGCAGCCAGGACCTCGACCTCGAAATTTCTTGCCAAATCCACGGACGTTCCGATTGATACTCGGTTCCATTCAGCGATAAGGTGAAGTATTCGCTTTTCCGTCTCGCTTGATAGTGACCATCGATATACAAATGTTCCACTAACGATTCGTCCCCGCTCACTGTCATCAACGTATACTCCGGCATCTTGTCCATCGCGCCATATACATAATAGGAGCCTATTACAGCAACGGAGAGGACGGCCGCGATGATCGTCACCATGTATTTTTTCATATTTCCGCTCCTCCTCACACCGTGATCTTTCGATGTAACAGTCTAAATCCGAGCCATAAGCTGACGACAGCTACAACCGCCGCCATGAACAGTCCGATCGCCGCAACCTCTGACGGATAGAAGAACGAACTTAGACCTAAAAATACGAACGGCCACATGAGCGCAACGAATGCAAGAACGACATACCCGATGCCATAGAAAATGCCGACTCCCCGATAGCTTCTTTCCAGCAAAATGGCCGTAAACACTACAATTACCCCCAGTGTGCCTAACCCGTAGGAAAACAGAAAATCCCACAAATTCCGGGGCAGCAGCAGCTCCCACGCTTGATTCGTCAACAACGCATCCGCGAAGTAAGAATGCTCCCGGAATTCCGCCGGTACGATCACGTGGAACAACCACCTTAGTACCACGATCAATACCAATTGAAACGCCAGCAAGCTAAACACCGACAACAGAATGGCTGACAATTTGGAAAGATATATATTCCGCCTTGCCGCAGGCAGCATCAGCAACCGATATATAAACGTGTCCCGGCTGAACCAATCGCGATACCAGATCAAGAACACATAGATGACCATCACGGCGATGCACAGAAACACCGGAGGAATGAACCAGCCCTGCAGCGAATTCATCAATTCCGCGAAGGTCATGTCCGGCAGGAATGTCTCCGCTCCGTTTGAACGCGCCAACTGCTCTTGCCGGATGGCAACGTCTCCCGTCGTCTTCCAGAGGAAGGTACCCAGCTGAATGAACGCGGTCAATCCCATTAACCCCGCTAACACATATCGCAATCGGCGCATCTCGTAGTTCAGCAGCTTTCCGAAGTTTCTCACTTGAGATACACCTCCCGCATCACGTCGATAATCGATTTTCCTTCCTCGCTCCGCAGCTGCTCGCAATCAATTTCGTCTACGACCGAACCATTCTGCATAAGAACCGCCTTATCAATTAAGTGCTCCATCTCAGCCACCTCATGTGTCGTCAGCAGCACGCCCCGGTCCTCCATCAATTCGCTCGTAAACACTTGCGCGATTTGCTCTCTGCTAAAGAGATCTATTCCCGAAAAAGGTTCATCCATCAGCACATAGTCAGCATCCAATGAAAATCCGAGCACTAAGTTGAATTTTGCCGCCATGCCCTTTGAGAGGTTTCCGGCCTTCTCGTTCACGTCCAACCGGAAGAAGGCTGCGAGTTCTTTCGCGCGTTCCGGGTTCCAGCCCTTATAGAAATCCTTCATAAATTCCATAGCATCGGTGAGCCTCATGCTGCCGGGAACGATCAGATGATCCGGGATGAAGGCAACTTTCTCGTAAATATTTCCCGTGTGCTGCTGCCCGTCGATGAGAATCATGCCGCCGTGAATCGGTGTCAGCTTCATGATCGCTTTGAGGATGGTTGACTTGCCGGCGCCATTCTCCCCGATTAAACAAGTAATTTGCCCTTTCTCCGCGGTGAAGCTGATCCCCTTCAGCACCTGGCGGAAACGGTATTTTTTGTGGACTTCAATCAGTTCAATCATTCATAACCCCCCCTGGTCCCTTCCGTGTACTTCCGCTCGATCAGCTGCACCAGCTCGGATAGCGGTACGTCAATCCTGCGGATGGATGCCACGAACGCTTCAACTTCCGCTTCTATCAATTCAGAGCGAACCGACCGCAGGATGCTTTGATCCGTCGTAATGCGGCTCGCCGAGTTTCCTTCCGTTACGATCAACTTCTGTTCCTCCATCTCCTTGTAAGCTCGCTGTGCCGTGTTCGGGTTTATCTTCATCAACGCACCCAATTCCCTTCGGGACGGAATGGTTTCTCCCGCTTCAAGCCGCCCCGTCGCAATGAGTTCCTTGAAATGCCGGACAACCTGAAGATAGACCGGATCCCGATGATTAAACTGCACTTCCCCTAGACCATCCCTTGCCAAAACCCGCCACCTCATTCCTATTGGACAAATAACGGTGTATGTACTAAGTAGTTCATACACCTGATATAGTGTATTATGAGATTGGTACACTTTCTTGTCAAGGCAAAAACTTATTTCAGGTAAGTGCAGTGATCGTAGAATAGGTGGACGTCTATTACTGTGGGAAGGAGGGGAGCGACATTCAAGAGAAAGATTGGATCCAATCGGTGCTGGAAGGCGGACCCGAGAACTTTCGGCCGTTCGTGCAAGCTTATGGCGAAACCATCTACCGAACCGTCTATGCAGTGCTTCAGTCGCCGCATGACGCGGAGGATGTAACGCAGGAAGTGCTGCTGCAAATTTATCGTTCCCTTCCCGACTGCCGGATGGAAGGGCTGAAAACGTGGATTACGCGCATTGCTGTCAATCGGGCCATCGACTTTAAGCGCAGGAACAAGCGAAGGCCGGAGGAATTGTCAGACAGCGAAATCTTATCGGCGCAAGCCTCCGCACAGGCCGCAGAAGTCGACGTGATCGAGCGAGAGAAACGCCGGCAGATACAGCAGAGGGTTGAGCAGCTCCCAAGCAATTACCGTGAGGTCGTTACAGCATTCTATATGGAAGACAAGTCTTATGAACAGATCGCACTGGAAACCGGTCTTGAGCGAAAGAGTGTAGAGTCCAGGTTATACCGCGCCCGCAACTGGATGAAGCGCCGCTGGAAGAGGGAGGATTTCGAATGAGAGGGCATATTTCCGATGTGGAGTTTCAGCATTATATACTAGGTAAAATGACGGCGGAATCGCGTGAGCATATAGATCTGCATTTGATAGAATGCGAAGCTTGCCTGCAACAATTCATAGAGATTGAGACAACAACGATGAATCGGGAGTTGCCGCTTCCCGACATGAACCTGTTGGAGGATCGCGTCATCTCCCGGCTGTCAAACGAGCATCCCGCATCTTCACGGCGCATCGGCTTGTTGGAAATGCCTGCAGTACACTACGCGATTGCCGCTTCGATCACGCTGTTTCTGTTCAGTAACGGAACCTTTGCGGACATTGCCGGGAAGCTCGCGGAGCTGGAACAACATGAAGCGGTAGAATCCTGGTCGGATCAGATGGTTAGCAAGGCCGGTTTGTGGCTCGACAAACTTAAGGAAACAAGATTTAGAGAGGCAGGAGCAGAAGATGAATAAAAATCCGATTACAGCGTTTATCCTTTCCTTTATTCCCGGGGTGGGCCACGCGTACTTGGGGCGGCCCGGGCGAATGGTGCTGTATGGGGGCGGCTTTTTTGGACCGATGGGGTTGCTGTTACTTATGATGGTGACTAGTTCCGGTAATGGCGGCGTTGCAGTGCTCCTATTGTGCATCGCGTTCCTGAGTTGGGTGATCAACATGATCGACATGATTGTTTCGCTCATTGGCAGGACATCCGGGGAAAGTCCGGAATCGGCGCAAGACCCAACAGCATACGGAAAGCAACAGGAGCGAACGCGAACCATCATTCTATCGTTCATCCCGGGATTAGGGCATATGAGCCTAGGCCTGCTGCAACGGGGCATCACCTTTCTCATTTCTTTCATCGGATGGTTTGCGATCATTATCTTTCTAAGTGTCATTATTAAATCTGTTGCAATTCTAATCTTCCTGCTGATCCTGCCGGTCATCTGGATCTATAACTTGTTCGATGCGATTCAGATCCTGAATGCGAAGCAGCGCGGGGAGCAGCCCGATGACCGTACCCTCTTTGAAGACTTGGAGGCGCATATCGGGAACGGCCGGAAGAATAAAGTGCTGGCAATAGCGTTATCCATTTTTCCTGGGGCGGGTCATCTTTACCTGGGGTTGCAGATGCGCGGCCTTCAGCTTATGGGGGGATTCCTGCTTGCGATATATATTATGGACAATTTCCGGTTGTCGTTGTTTTTCTTCTTACTGCCGTTACTATGGTGCTTCGCTTTCTTTGATGCACTGCAGCAGTCATCCCGCTATGAACGGGGGGAGCTGCGCGATGAGCCTGTGTTGACAAAGCTTGTTCGTTACCAGCGGTGGATTGGCATTGCGCTTCTCGCTTTCGGATTGTTCTTTCTGCTTGACCGCATTGCTTCCGACTTCGTGTCGGAGTATTCCGCTCAGCTTTATAAGAAGTATCTGGAATTTAAATATATGATTCCGACGGCTGTCATTGCTTTCGGCATGATTGCCGCGGGACTTCGCTTAACACTTGGCAGCAAGGTCAAACAAGCGGCGCCGCCTGTGCGAGTGAACGAGGAGGGAAAACAATGAGCGCGTATGAAGCCGCTACATCTTACGAGGGCAAGAGGGTTTGGCGGGTAGGGTCGATTTCGACGGGTGTAACCTTCATCCTGATTGGAGCCGCTTTGGCCGCTTCCCTCTGGATCGATTTTCAAGCCTACGAAGCCTTTAGTTGGATTGCTCCGATCCTATTCATGATGCTCGGCGCAGAAGTACTTTTTTATGTGAAGTATGCGGGAAGCGCCGGAGTAGGCATACGATACGATTGGTTCAGTATTTTCGTTGTCGGCGTCATCGGCTTAGCAAGTCTTGGGCTCACTCTGCTCATGTCTACTGGGTTATTCGATGAACTGCAGCGGGGATTGCAGATGACGCAGCGTTCTGTTTTTGTAGAGGCCCAATCGGTAGAAGTCCCAGAACATATCAGCAACATCGTTGTTCATTCTTTAAGTCATGTGGAGATTGAAGAGACGCATCAGCGCGAGCTTCAGTTGTTTGGCCAAGTGCAGTATTGGTCTAGCAAGAAACTTGAGCTTTCCGGCGCAAGCTTACTGCAAATCAATGTGGTCGATTCTACGATGTACGTCATGATCGGCGCTGTAGACCGCAGGGATGGAGGACTGGTCTCCGATACAGTAGATGCCCAATTGACTTTGGTTGTGCCGGAGGGCATAGAGGTCACATCGCGGGGACAGTAACTTCGAAAGGGATGGCATACTTGCCATCCCTTTCGAAAAGGTACGAAGTACAAAACGTGTACCTAGTTCATTGAATTTGCAAGCTAGGAGCCACACCTAAGTGCATTTGATATACCTAGTTTGGCTAGATTCAAAAGAACCGGCCCGCATTCGCTCATCTAAGGTCATGAAATGTACTTGCTGACCGGTGTGCGCCCAAATCAGCGACAATGAAGTACATGAAATGTACTTATTGTCGTCCGGTGTCTGTGCATTTCAAGAGGCGGGCTTCTTTTCTTTCTTCGGTTCTTTCAAGATCGAGCCTCCGAACACAAAGCGGTGGTCTAATCCCCGCCACTTCACACTGTCAATGCGGACGCCGCCCGCTTTCTTCGACGGGGAGTGTATAATTTTCCCGTTCCCTAAGTATATCGCTACGTGGCTAACCGGAAGTTCCGCTTTGTTTACGCCCTTGTAATCCGATGCGTTATCGCCTAGATAACGAATAAAGAACAATATGTCCCCTCGGCTCGCTTTACTGAGCTTCGTAAATTTGCGCTTGGCGAACGCTCTGACATAAGCCTCCTGCGCGCGGGAATCCCAAGGCAAATTCATCCCTAACGAAGACAAGAACGCCCAGCGGATGAAATCGGAACAATCGAATGTCGAAGGCTCCGTCCGGTCCGATCCGTATTCATAAGGTGTTCCTAGGAACGATTTCGCTTCGGCAATGACGTTCTCCGCGTAATTTCCCTTGATCGGTTTAATCGATTCATTCGGAAACTGCTCCACGAGCGGAAATCCGTTCGGGTCTAACAGCGCCTTGCCGTTAGACATCTCTTGCAAGCTCCGCACGGACGAGGAATAAATATACCGTTCCACACCAAGATCTCCGACGGACAACTCGTCATCCTCTTGTTCCCGTGTCGACAGCCGATCCGTCCCGCATCCCGATAACAACATGGCCCCGCAAACCGAGATCAAAGCTATTTTCCGCATCCGCATCTTGATCATCTCCGCACTGATTTATTAGCTTAGAATGCAAGTTTTGGATTCGGACTATACAATTGTTTTCAATCAAGACACTTTCTCGAACTGGCTGTCCTTATAGGAAGCTCACTAACGTCTTCACGAATTGCTCTAAATATTGTTGATCCGCCTCATCGAACCGGTTCTTCACGGGACTGTCGATATCCAGCACACCGATGAGACGGTTATCTTTGATCATCGGAATCACAATTTCAGAATGGGAGGCGGCGTCGCAAGCAATATGGCCGGGAAACTGATGAACGTCCGCCACGCGTATCGTTTCCAACCGTTCAGCGGCGGTTCCGCAAACTCCTTTACCTAACGGAATCCTGACGCAAGCAGGCAAGCCTTGAAAGGGTCCCAGGACAAGCCCGCCTGACTTTAACAGATAAAATCCAACCCAATTGATATCTTCCAAAAATTGTCCAAGCAACGCCGAAGCGTTCGCCAAATTTGCAATCTCGTCCGTTTCTCCTTCAAGCAAGGAGCTTAGCTGCTTGATCACGAGCCGGTAGTTTTCTTCCTTCGTTCCCGCGTAGCTTGCTTTATGAAACAAGATCATCATTCCACCTTTTTTTTAAGATTTCTATCACGTATTCTCAATCCATGCATTGCGCTTATTCCGAAGCAGTGTAAGCTGCCCCTCCGCGGCACGCAGTTCCGACTCCAATTCGGATACGATGCCTTGAATTTGTCTGCGTTTGTCGGCAACCTGGCTGAGGGAGTCGCTAATCCGGCCTTGGACCACCCAATCGGTAATGAAGCCGTCAAAGAAATAATCGGCGAAGGTGAGAAATTCGCCAATATCGATATGGAGGCTCGCGGTGCGCTGAACGTCTTGCAGCTCCGTCTGAAACCGGCGCAAGTGGCTCTGCGCGGCATGAATCGACGAACGCGCTTCATCGATCCGTTGGTGCTTGATCGCAGTCGAGATCGTTCCGCCTCCGAACATGTCGTATGTTCCCCAGTTTTTCGCGGATTCCAGCTTCTCCTCCGCATGACCCAGAGCGCTGATCACCGTACGGCCCGCGTTAGCGGCTTCCTGCAATTCCTTCACCTTCATTTGCGTTTCCGCTTCGCTGTTGGTAATCTCCTGCAGCTCGGCGGCAAGCTCAGGATAATGGTCATAAATCAGACGCTTCTTCTCTTCCATAACAGCATGAATTTCACTATCGATAAACCTTACCTGATTCAGCTGCTGCTTCAATTCGGCGAGCTCTTGTTCCAATTCGGCGACCGTGTCGCTTGCTTCCTCGTATTTTAGCTTCGCTTGAAGCACCTCTGACTCTTCCTCGGACAGCTTCTCCTCTTTCTTCCCGATTAAGGTGAAAAATAAAGCGCCAAGACTCATTCCGGTCAACTTGTCGACGTCATTCTGTTCCTTCCGGAGCTGATCAGCCCACCGATCGCGCTCCTGTCGCTTACGCTGTAATTCTTCAGTAAGGTTTTTCTCCCGATACTCCCAATTCTGCTTTTGTTGTTGCTTCATTTTCAGGTCGGCTAACCGTTCGTTGAGTTCTTGGAACATCCTCTATCACGCACCAATCATAATGAAATTTACTCTTCTATTACGGAAACGGTTCGACAATGTTGCGGAAAACAATAGACCCAAAAAATATTTTTCAGGGCAATAAAAAACTTTATACATTCCAAAAGAATATTTATTCAGGATCATAAAAATGTTGATGCAACGTTTATAACCTTTTTTTGCTATGATGAATTACGTAATCAAAAACCGTGCCCGTCTTCGTCCTCAACGCTTTCCACCGGGAAATTCTAAAACTCCTTGATATTTGCGGGTTTTCATGGTTTTCCCCGCATTTATCTTTCAACGACCCAGTTGTGGATTACAGATATTACCAGTCTTGAACATTTCGCGCAAGGCTGTTTTTAATCACAATACTGAATATTTATGCGCCAAATGTATATTTTTTAGGAGGTGGAGGTCAGATTCGCTGACCGCTGATATGAACCAGGCCATGAGAAATGAAGGCAAATTTGAACAACTATTGCTGGAGGAACATGATAGCTGCGGCGTCATCTGTATCATCGAGAAAGACGGGCATCCGACCCGCGAGAACATTATGAAAACGATTGACGCCCTGATTAAAATGGAGCACCGTTCCGGTTTTATCGATGGGGAAGGCGACGGCTGCGGCATCTTAACGGATCTCCCGCGCGCGCTATGGACGAAGAAGCTCGAGCAAGCGGGCCTTGACGGACAATTGGCGGCAGATCACCGTTTCTCCGTCGCTCACATCTTCGTACCGCGGAACGCAGCGGTGTCGGTAGAAGAGATGCAGGCGGGCATGCGCGGCTTGTTCGCGAAACACGGTTTTCGGATTTTGATTGAACAAGAAAATGAAACGAACAGCGACGTCCTCGGCCCGAACGGACGGCAGGATGAGCCGACGTTCTGGCAAGTGGCAGGGATCTGCGAGAAGGAAGGCGTGAACGTCGCCGATGAGCTGTTCGAGCTGCATATTGAGATCGAAAGTGAGTACAACGTGCATGTCGCTTCCTTGAGCAACACTACGGCCGCGTACAAGGTGATGGGTTCCGCGAGCATTTTGCCGAAATATTTCAAAGATACCCAAGATCCTAGCTTTGCGGCACAGGTTACGATCGGACATAACCGGTATTCGACGAACACGCTGTCCAGCTTCTTCCGGGTGCAGCCGTTCAGTCTGTTGGGGCATAACGGAGAAATCAACACGATTAAGAAAATGCGCTCCGAATCCGACATGATCGGCGTGCCGCTCGTTGACGGCGGGTCCGACTCGCAGGATATGAACCGTACGCTCGAAACGCTGATTCATCGGCACGGCTTCTCGCTCTTCGAAGCGATGGAGCTCGTGTTCCCTCCGATTCACAATGAAATCAAGATGTTCCGTCCGGAGCTGCAAGATCTGTACATGTACTATCGCCAAATCTGGGGACATTACGCGCAGGGTCCTGCGGCCATCGTTTCCCGTTACGCGAACGAGTGCGTATTCAGCGTGGACGCTCTCGGCCTTCGCCCGCTGTGGATCGTAGAGAGCGAAACATCGCTCTACTTCTCCTCCGAGCAAGGCATCATCACCGTCGGCGAGATGGTCGCTGAGCCGAAATCGATCGCTCCCGGCGAGAAGATCGGCGTTACCCTAACGCCGGGTGAGTATGTGCAGGTTGTTTCCTACGAAAGCTTGCAGACGACTGTATTGGAGCGCGCGAGGAAGCGGGTGGTGCTCGCAGGCGCCCGCGAGGCATTGTTCTATGAGCGGGCATACCCTGAAGCGGCGCCGAATGCCGACGTGGAAGTGACGGATGCGCTGTACGCTGCAGCGGGCTGGGACCGCGAAGGCATTAAGATGATTGAGACGATGTCCGAGTCCGGCGCCGAGCCGATCCGTTCCCTCGGCCACGACGGACCGCTCGCCGCATTGAATCCGGAACGGGTTAATATTGCAGATTTCATTAAAGAGAGTGTCGCTGTCGTCACCAATCCGGCCATTGACCGTGATCGGGAGCAGGAGCACTTCTCCACCCGTGTCGTGTTCGGTCCCCGCGCCGCCATCTACGGCGAAGTGGATGACCGCCTTCGCGTTGAGCTTCCGGCCCCGCTCTTACTGGAAGGCTCCAATGGCGCGAACAGCTTACAGGCGATCGGCCAGCCATCTCTGGAGCAGCTTACGGCTGCGTTCGAGGCTGCAAAGCCCGGCTCTGTTAAGGTGCTGGGAACCGTCTTTGCCCGCGGAACATCGCTGAAGCGCGCATTGGAACAGTTGGCGCAGGACGCGGTCGCTGCGGTGCAATCCGGCGCTACGGTAATCGTTCTTGACGACGCGGAAGCGAACCGCAACGATCTGCTGTGGATCGATCCGCATGTGGCGCTCTCCAGCGTCGACATCGCGCTGCGTTCCGTGAAGCTCGCGCCTGGCGACAATCTGCGCAGACAAGCGGGGATCGTGCTGCGCTCCGCCGCCATCCGCAGCCTTCACGATATTGCCGTCGCCTGCGGCTTGGGCGCTGACCTGGTCTCGCCTTACGCCTTGTTTGCAACAGCATCCGTGAAAAGCGGCCCGGAAGGAGCTTATCAAGTGTTCTCCGCACTGCAGAAGGGACTGGAGAAGGTCATCTCCACGATCGGGACACATGAGCTGCGCGGATATACAAGATTTTTCTCCTCCATCGGGCTGCAGCCTGAAGTGGCTGAGGTGCTCGATATTGTGAACTACCTTGGCAGCGAACAAGCGGGGACGGGCTTCACCCAGCTGGAACAGGATGCCCTGAAACGGTATGAGGACTTCAACGACAACGCCGCAAAGGTGAAACCGGCGAAAAACTTCCACTTCGCGCAGCGCTTCTGGAAACCGCTCGGCGATGCGGCATCGGGCGCCGCTCCTTATAAAGAGTACACCGATAAGCTTCGCGAGGAAGAGCTGAAGAACCCGATCAGCATTCGCCATATTACCGATTTCGATATCGAGAAGTCGCTGTCGGGCGGACGCAAACCGCTGAATCCGCAGGACGTCGACCTCCGTGTTGGCGACCATGACCTGCCGATGCTCATCTCGTCAATGTCCTTCGGTTCCCAGAACGAGATCGCGTTCCGCGCTTATGCGGAAGCCGGGGAACGCCTGAACATGGTCACAATGAACGGCGAGGGCGGGGAGATCAAGGATATGCTGGGCCGCTACAAGCGCACCCGCGGCGCGCAGATCGCATCCGGCCGCTTCGGTGTGAACGTGGAGCTGGCGAATGCGGTTGCCTTCCTGGAAATCAAGATCGGGCAAGGCGCAAAGCCGGGCGAAGGCGGACATCTCCCGGGTTCCAAGGTAACGGCGAAAATCGCCGAAGCCCGGAACGCGACGGTCGGTTCCGACCTGATTTCCCCGTCGAACAACCATGACATTTATTCAATTGAGGATCTTGCGCAGCTGATCAGCGAATTGAAGGAAGCCAGCAATCATAAAGCGAAAATCATTGTCAAAATTCCGATTGTGCCGGGAATCGGCACAATTGCGGTCGGCGTCGCGAAGGCGGGCGCCAACGTCATCACATTGTCCGGCTTCGACGGCGGAACGGGGGCGGCGCGGATGCATTCGCTGCAGCATGTGGGCTTGCCGACCGAGATCGGCACGAAGCTTGCGCATGTTGCGCTCATTGAAGCGGGCCTCCGCCATAAGGTGGAGCTGTGGTCCGACGGCGGCTTGAAGTCCGGCGCGGATGTCGTGAAGCTGATGATGCTGGGCGCGAACCGCTGCGGCTTCGCGACGCTCGCCATGCAGGCGATCGGATGTACCGTCTGCCGCGGCTGCCATCTGGATACATGCCATGTCGGCATCGCGACGCAGATCGACTCGATGGACGAAGCCGAAGAGAAAGGACTTCGCCGGTTCGTTCCCCGTGTCTTCGATCTGGCTGTCGACTCGCTCGTCCGCCTCTTCAGCAGCATGGGCGATGAAATCCGTGAAATTACAGCGGCACTCGGCTTCAAGAGGGCACAAGATCTTGTCGGACGTTCCGACCTGCTGAAGCAGATCGCCGCATTGGAGCAAATGGATTTGAAGGCATTGCTCCGTCCGGCTCCGCTTCAATTCTTGGCCGCTAACACGGCTGCCCAGGCGCAAGAGGACAATGTATTGGCCGAAACGGCAGCAGCTGCCGGCGCGGAGGGCGCATATCCCGCGAAGCTCAGCTTCAGCGCGCCGATCGAACGCCGTTGGAGCAAGGTCAGCGCGGAGGCGCGGATCGTCGGTTCCCGGTTCTCCTCGAACCGCGTTCGCGACCGCTTCGACGGAAGCTACGACCAATTGCCGGACGTAACGCTGAAGCTGACGGACGGCTCCGTTGCCGGCAACGGACTCGGCGCATTCAACGCCCGCGGAGTAGAAATTACGGTACAAGGCGGTGCGGAAGACGGAGTAGGCAAGATGGCGTTCGGCGGAAAAATTGCCATCTTGAAGTCACCAGGCAAGAACAAGCAGTACGTTAACGGCTCTGTCGGCAAATCCTTCGCCTATGGAGCGCAGAAGGGAACATTCATTGTTCAAGGCAATGCCGACACCCGCGCTTGTATCCGCCTCTCCGGCGCGGATATCATCTTCGGCGGCGAGCTGCAAGGCCCGCTCCGCGACGAGCTTGGCAACATCGCCGGCCGCGCCAACCTGAAGGGCTTCGCCTTCGAATATATGACGAACGGCCGCGCCGTCGTCATGGGCGATCCGGGTCCATGGATTTGCGCGGGTATGACCGGCGGCGTCATCTATCAACGACTTCAGCCGGAATACGGCTTAGACCAAAAAGCGATCCAACGCCGGATTGCGAAGGGCGCGAAGGTGAACATCGGCGCCCTCGATGAGAAGGGTCGCCAAGACGTAACCGAGCTGCTTAGCATCTACCATTCTGAGCTGGTGCAATCCGGCCAGGAGGACGCAGCGGTGAACGTGGCAAAGCTGCTCGAAACCCCCGAAGCACACTTTGTCGCCATTCGGCCGGTAACGATGCAAGCGGACCAATCCGTCGCAACCGAATAAAACGGCAAGAAGGAGCTGACCTCGATCAGGTCGGCTCCTTTGCTTTTTTCACACATTCTTCGTAATCATCACTTAAACTTCTCCGGATGATGCTTGATTATCCCGCTCGAGATCGTATCTGCCAGGACAATGATGTGATTCTCCCCTTCGTCAAACACCTTAATACTTGTTGCCCAATCCTTATTCAACCTGGCGACCGCAGCGGTAAACACCTGCTCGAGGTGAACGCGGTACAGCTCCGTCATTTCCTTCTTCGACAGTGTCGGGATCAAGCTGACAAAGAGATTGACGATCTCATCCGCATTGCGGTACCAAGCTTCTTTCAGCTTCTCGACTTCCGCGTTATTCCCGGCCTTCGCCGCCGCCAAAATTTGCCCAGCCATCACAATATGCTCGCGCAGCAGCTTGCTCATCTGTTCCCCCGCCGCTTCGCCATATAACGGCTTTAACGCATTGCCGAGATCATCCTGGTTTTGCAGAAGTCTCGCCAGCACATGCTCTTGGTCGGCCATATCGGCAGCGGCGCTCACAATAAAGTTTCGGGTCCAAATCACATGCTCGAGCCACAGCTTCCGGATACTGTTCTGAAACTCCACCGCGGAAGGGGTTAGGCACTGCTGCTTCTTCAACACAATCTCACTGTCCATCGCCGCCGCGCTTACAGGCAAAGAACTCAACATCATCGAAATGCACAAAAAAGGTACCGCCAATTGCGATCGTTTCATCGGACACCCGCCCCATCGAAGTTTTCTTGCATTTGTATTATTTTGGGTGAAATCGTCCGATTCATTCATCCCGCTATGAAATACTTTATCTTCCCCCTGCTGCAGCGATCTCGCGGATTAACTGCGGCAGCCATTGATCCAATACTTGAAACTGAAATCCCCGTCGCCGCCTCAATAGACGAGATCAGCCGTTTCAACGAAATATTTCCCCGGGAGCAGGCATTGACCGGCCCTTCCAGATCCGATTCGCCCAGCCATGCTAAGAAATCCGCCGCTTCATCAG
>Ga0182742_1000791_pt1 | contig 45966 bp, 38 predicted proteins | sample eDN5th37CBELigMG_FD_128880 | JGI IMG/M metagenome (GOLD analysis project Ga0182742, IMG submission 128880) | Enriched Miracle-Growth compost microbial communities from Emeryville, California, USA - eDNA 5th pass 37_C BE-Lig MG (version 2)... ... | reverse complement strand
CGGGCGCGCATCGAGCAGTACGTCCAGGCGTTGCAGTCGAAGAAGCCCGACTCGCTGCCCCTGTACGGAATCCCGTTCGCCATCAAGGACAACATCGACCTCGAGGGCGTGCCGACGACCGCGGCCTGCCCTGATTACGCATACATGCCCGAGAAGTCCGCGCACGTCGTGCAGCGGCTGATCGATGCGGGCGCGATTCCCGTCGGAAAAACCAATCTCGATCAGTTCGCGACGGGCCTGGTCGGCACGCGCTCGCCTTATGGCGCGTGCCGGAATGCCGTGAATCAGGACTTCGTCTCGGGCGGATCCAGCTCGGGGTCGGCGGTCGCTGTCGCGACCGGACTTGTGAGTTTCTCGCTGGGCACGGACACGGCGGGGTCGGGCCGCGTGCCGGCGGCGTTCAACAACATCATCGGGCTGAAGCCGACGTGCGGCCGGCTCAGCACTTCCGGCGTCGTGCCCGCATGCCGCTCGATCGATTGCGTTTCGGTGTTCGCATTGACGGCGGACGACGCCGCGCGTGTGTGCGCAGTGGCTGAAGGGTACGACCGCACGGACTCGTACTCGCGCGAGCCGGATTCTTCTGCGCGACTCCCGGACCTTCGCTCGGGTCGTTTCCGATTCGGAATTCCGCGGGCCGATCAGCTGGAGTTTTTCGACGACGCGGACTACTCGCGCCTCTTCTTCGACAGCGTGAAACGCCTCGAGCTGCTCGGTGGCGAGTGCGTCGAGATCGACTTCGCGCCGTTCCGCGCGGCTGCGAAGCTGCTCTACGACGGCGCGTGGATCGCGGAGCGCTACGCGGCTGTGGGTGAGTTCATCGAGCGCAAGCCGGAGTCGGTGCACCCCGTCACGCGACAGCTCATTCTCGCGAGCAGCTCGCTGACGGCGGCGGACGCATTTCGCAGCATCCATCGGCTCGCGGACGCGAAGCGTGCCGCGCGCGAAGCGTGGGGCGATATCGACGTGCTCGTTACGCCGACCGCCGGCACGATCTACCGGATCTCGGAGATCGAATGGGATCCGATCCGGCTGAACGCCAATCTCGGGTTCTACACGAACTTCGTGAACTTCCTCGACTTCGCGGCGGTGGCGGTGCCTGGCGGCTTCCGCGAGGACGGGCTTGCGTTCGGCATCACTCTGATCGGCCGCGCCTGGACGGACGAGACGCTGCTGCGATTGGCGGATCGTTTCCATCGCGCGAGTGTCGAGCACGCGGGCGCGCTCGGCGCAGTCTTGCCTGCTCCCGATAGCCAGCCAGTGTCGCTTGCGCGCGCTCGCGGCACCGTCGGCACACAAGGCGCCGCGCCTCGCCCGGGCGTTGGAGGATCCATCGACGTCGCCGTCTGCGGAGCGCACATGGAAGGGCTGCCGCTCAACCATCAGCTCAGCAGTCGAGGCGCGACGTTCGTCCGCAGGTCCCGCACGATTCCTTCGTACCGCTTCTATGCGCTGCCCGGCGGTCCGCCGTTTCGGCCGGGACTGGTGCGCGTCCCCACGGGAGGTGCGTCTGTGGACGTGGAAGTGTGGTCCGTCCCCGAGGAGCACTTCGGCAGCTTCGTCGCCGGCATTCCCGCGCCGCTCGGCATCGGGAAGATCGAGCTCGACGACGGGCAGCAGGTGAGCGGCTTCCTGTGCGAAGCGCATGCTGTGCAGGGGGCGCGGGACATCACGTCGTTCGGCGGATGGAGGCAATACCTCAGCGCGAGATGAGCACAGCGAAGCTCGACGCACTTTGGTAGCTTTCACTGCAGACGACGGCCGTGCGGCCGGCGACTCAGCAATGACGGAACCTCTCGACAATCCCGTTTGGTCTTCGCTGACCACGCAGCACGCGTCCTTCGCCATCAGGAACGAAGGCGCCGTGCGTTATCCGCCCCAGGTTGCCCCTTTCGTCGCGGTGGCGAAGGGCGATGCGGACTCGATCCCACAGCTCCAGAAGATCGTGAACGGCGGCGAGTCCGTGTATTTCGTCGGCGTCGCGCCGGAGTTCGGGAAGGGCTGGGTGGTGGAACACACCGGCATCATCCCGCAGCTCGTGTGTCCGCAGCGCGCGGCTGTGAGGCCCGGGCCGGAAGCTGTCGAGCTTTCCGAGAGGAATCGCTCGGACATGCTCGCGCTCACCGCGCTGGTGTTTCCCGGTTTTTTCCGCGCGAGAACGATCGAGATGGGCCGCTACATCGGCATCTATCACGGGCGCGTGCTCGCGGCGATGGCGGGCGAGCGGATGCGGCTCGACGGATATCAGGAGATCAGCGGCGTCTGCACGCATCCCGAATTCCTGGGGCGGGGCTACGCGCAGCGGCTCGTTGCGATGATGACGAACTCGGTGCTCGACCGCGGCGTGACGCCGTTCCTGCACGTTCATCGCGAGAACACGCGAGCGCTCTCGCTGTACGAGCACCTTGGGTATCGCGTGCGCGCCGAGCTGGGGCTGTGGTCCGTTACTCGCGAGCGAACGCGATAAGCGCTCCAGCGCCGGCCCGCATCATCACTTCAGAAGCTTCAGAACGTTTTCGGGCGGGCGGCCGAGGGCGGCGCGCGAGCCTTTCACCACGATGGGTCGTTCGATGAGGATCGGGTGCCTGGTGAGGGCATCGATCCACTGCGCGTCGGTGAGGGTCTTGCCGCTGTATTCCGACTTGTAGATCTCTTCGCCCTTGCGCACGAGCTGCTCCGGCTTCATGCCGAGCGCGGCGAGAATCGTCTTGAGCTCCGCAGCGGACGGCGGCGCCTTCAGGTACTCCACGATGCGCGGCTGGACGCCATGCTGCTCGAGGAGCGCAAGCGTTTCACGGCTCTTGGTGCAGCGAGGGTTGTGATAGATGGTGATGTCGCTCATGGCCCGCAAGTCTAGCCTTGCGATAACCGGGATGTAACTTCGAACGTCCGAAGTACAGCCACGCTCGCGCGCGGCGAGCGTTCGCGGTGGGCCAGGCGCTACCATGCTCGTCCGCTTTTGGAGGGACCACCCATGGCCACCGGCTCTTCAGAAAAAATCATCGTCACGGGCGCGTCCGGGCAGCTCGCCGGGCTCGTCATCAAGGGGCTGCTCGAAAAAGGCATCCCGGCGCAGAACCTCATCCTCGTCACCCGCACGCCCGACACGCTGGCGCAGTACGCCAGGCAGGGTGCCGCCGTGCGCTTTGGCGACTTCGAGAAGCCGGATTCTCTGGCCAAAGCCTTCGAAGGGGGGACGCGCATGCTGCTGATCAGCGTCAGCTTCGGCGGCTCGATTCCGCGGCCGGAGGCGCATGGCAACGGCGTTCAGGCGGGCAAGGCCGCGGGTGTGAAGCAGATTGCGTATACGTCCTGGGTCGCGCTCTCGAAGGGCGACACGACGGGGCTCGGCGTCGATCACTCGGCGACCGAGGAGATCCTGAAGAAGAGCGGCGTGCCGTACACGTTCCTTCGCAATTCGATCTACCAGGACTTTCTGGTCGGGGCCGCCGCGAAGATGGTGGCCGACGGCAAGGCGACGGAGATTCCGGGCGAGAACAAGCTCGGCTATGTGACGCGAGCGGATTGCGCCGCGGCGGCTGTCGCCGTCCTCACGACGCCGGGGCACGAGAACAAGGCGTACGAGATCACGGGGCCGGAGCTGCTGGGCCAGGCGGAGATTGCGGCTGCCGCGTCCGCGGTCACCGGCAAGCCCATCAAGCTCGTGCCTCCGGAGCCGGACGCGCCGCCGGCGCGCGCCTTCGGCAGTTCCGCTGCCTCCATCGTGAGCGGCGATGTGCAGAAGCTTACGGGCCGCGCGCCCACGAGCCTGCGCGCCTTCCTGGAAGCGAATAAAGCACTGCTTGCGGGCGGCTGATCCCCGCTGCCCCGCCTCGGGGGGCAGGCCGCGCCATAAACCGCGCGGCCTGCCGGTCAGGTTGGCGACTCCAACCGAGGACGTGACGCACATGGCCACTTATCTGGATCGCTCGTTGGTTTACCGCGTGATTGCGGTCGTGCTGGGTGCCTGCACAGCGGGGCCCGCCGCACTGGCGCAGGCTCCGGCAACCGCTGCGCCGACCGGCTCGCAAAGCGTCGACGCGCTGATCAAGGAGCTCGGCATCATCGAGTCGAAGGGCTCCGCGCGGGACCGGAAGGACTGGCGGGTTCCGAAGAAGATCGTGCTGCTCGGAGGCGACTCCGCAACGCGCGCCCAGCGCGACCAGTTCCAGGCCCTCGTGCCGAATGCCGAAGTTGTCACCGTTCCGAACATGCAGGCCGCGATCACGGCGGCCGCGAATGCGGACATCCTCGTCGGGCTCACGAGCTATCCGGGAATCTGCGAGCCCGAGATCGTCGACAACGCGAAGGAGCTGCGCTGGCTTCTCTCGATGTCGGCGGGCGTGGAGCGATGCATGGCCATTCCCGCAGTGACGTCGCGCAACCTGCTGGTCACGAACGCGCGGGGCGTCGAGTCCTCTACGATCGGCGAGCACGCGATCGCGATGGCACTTGCGCTCGCGCGAGGGCTTCATCGATTCAGCACTGACACGAAGCAGGGTCAGTGGCGGCGCGAGAACGGCGCGGGCATGCAGACGCTCACGGGCAAGACGATGCTGGTCGTGGGGCTTGGCGGCATCGGCACGGAAGTGGCGGAGCGCGCGCACGGGCTCGGCATGAAAGTGGTCGCCACGAGGAACAGCGGTCGCACCGGGCCGGACTACGTGAGCTACGTCGGCTTGCCGGATGAGCTCTTCAAGCTGGCGAAGGACGCGGATGTCATCGTCAACACCGCGCCGCTCACCAGCGAGACCAAGGGGATCTTCGACGCGAAGTTCTTCGCGACGCTGAAGCCGTCGGCGTACTTCATCAACGTGGCGCGCGGGGGCAGTGTCGTCACCGCGGATCTGCAGAAGGCGCTGGAAGAGGGGCGCATCGCGGGCGCGGGGCTCGACGTGGTGGATCCGGAGCCGCTGCCGGCCGATCACCCGTTGTGGAAGGCGCCGAACCTCCTCATCACGCCGCATATCTCGGCGCGGTCGGATTTGCAGAGCGAGAAGCGGTGGATCCTCGCCCGCGAGAACCTCAGGAGGTACGTCGCGGGCGGGAAGATGCTGTCCGAGGTCGACCTTGCACGGGAGTACTGAAGGAGCCCTCAATCGCCGGGCGGCTCGAACCAAAGAGCTCGGGGCAGAGAGCTCGAAGCAGCGGAGGCCGGCTCGCACGGATGAGTCGAGCCAGAAGCGGGCGGTTCGAACCGGCGGGCTAGCAGCCGGTGCGGCGGGTTCGAGCCGGACGGTCCGGCTCGAACCGCGTGGGGGTTAACCGCCGCGTTTGGCGCGCGCGAAGGCTTCCGCCATCGCGCCGTTGCCGGCAGGGGCTGAGGCTCGCGGGGCGTTGAAGCGGCCAGCGTCGCGGCCGCCACCACGAGGCCCATTGTTGGGCCGAGGGCCACCGTTCGCGCCACGATCCTCGCGCGGACCGCGCGCGGCGGGCACGCTGTCATCGAGCCGGCGTGTGAGCGCAATGCGCTTGCGCTGCAGATCCACCTCCAGCACGCGCACTTTCACGATATCCCCGGCCTTCACGACCTCGCGCGGATCCTTCACGAACGTGTCCGACAGCGCCGAGATGTGAATCAGCCCGTCCTGGTGCACGCCGATATCCACGAACGCGCCGAACGCCGCGACATTGCTGACCACGCCTTCGAGAATCATCCCGGGCTTCAGGTCCTCCAGCGTCTCCACGCCGTCCGCGAAGCGCGCCGCCTTGAACTCCGGCCGCGGATCGCGCCCCGGCTTCTCGAGCTCCTTCAGGATGTCCTTCACCGTGGGCAGCCCGAACCGCTCGTCCGTGAACGTCTCCGGCTTCAGGGTGCGCAGGAAATTCCCGTCCCCGATGAGCTGCTTTACCTCGCGCCCGCACGCTTTCACGATGCGCTCGACCACGGGATACGCCTCCGGATGCACCGACGATGCATCGAGCGGCTCGTCCCCGTCCGGAATACGCAGGAAGCCCGCGCATTGCTCGAACACCTTGGGCCCGAGGCGCGGCACTTCGAGCAGCGACTTGCGCGTGCGGAACGGCCCGTGCTCGTCGCGATACCTGATGATGTTCTCCGCGACGGTGGAAGAAAGCCCGGACACGCGTGACAACAGCGCAGCGGACGCCGAGTTCACCAGCACACCGACGGCATTCACGCAGTCCTCGACCTTCGCGTCGAGCGCCTTCGCCATGCGATGCGGATTTACATCGTGCTGATACTGCCCAACGCCGATCGCCTTCGGTTCGATCTTCACTAGCTCCGCTAGCGGATCCTGCAGCCGGCGCGCGATGGACACAGCGCCACGAAGGCTCACGTCCAGTGTCGGAAATTCCTTCGCTGCCAGCTCCGACGCGGAATACACGGACGCGCCAGCTTCGCTCACCACCACTTTCTGCAGCTTGAGCTCCGGATGCTTCTTGATGAGATCGCCCGCAAGTTTGTCCGTCTCGCGTGACGCCGTGCCGTTGCCGATGGCGATGAGCTCAACGCTATGCTTCGCGCAGAGTGCGTGGAGCGTGTGAAGCGAGGCATCCCACTGGTTGCGCGGCTGATGCGGATAGATGGTGTCCGTCGCAACGAGCTTGCCCGTGCGATCCACCACCGCCACCTTTACGCCGGTGCGCAGACCGGGGTCCAGACCCAGTACGGCGCGCGGACCAGCCGGAGCTGCCAGTAGCAGATCCTTCAGGTTGTCCCCGAACACCGTGATCGCCTGCGCCTCCGCGCGCTCGCGCGCCTGAGCGAAGAGATCCAGCATCAAGTGCAGGTGAAGCTTCGCGCGCCAGGTGAGCCTGCACGCATCCGTGAGCCACTTGTCGGCAGGACGCCCGCGATCCGCGACGCCACCATGCCGCGCCACGCACGCTTCGGCATACGCGTGACCCGCTTCCGGATCGGCCCCAGGATCGAGCTCCAGCAGAAGAATCTCTTCACGCTGCCCGCGAAACAGCGCGAGCAGACGATGCGAAGGAATCTTCGCCAGCAGCTCCGAGTGATCGAAGTAATCCCGATACTTCGCGCCTTCGTTCTCCTTCCCCTCGGCGACGCGCGAGTGGATGAGGCCGACGTCGTTCAGCCAGTTGCGCAGCTCGCCGATGAGCGCTGCGTTCTCGCCCCAACGCTCCATCAGGATGGCGCGCGCGCCTTCCAGCGCGGCCTTCACGTCCGCCACGCCCTTCTCCGCATTCACGAAGCCGGCGGCGAAAGATTCCGGCGACTTGGAGGGATCCGCGAGAAGCCCGTCTGCGAGCGGCTCCAGCCCGGCCTCGCGCGCGATCTGCGCACGCGTGCGGCGCTTCGGCTTGTACGGGAGATAAAGGTCTTCGAGCCGCGCCTTGCTATCCGCGCTTTCGATCTGCTTGCGCAGCTCGTCTGTCAGCTTCCCCTGCTCCGCGATGCTCGCAATGACCGCAGCCCGGCGCTCTTCCAGCTCGCGCAGATACGTCAGACGCACTTCGAGCGTGCGCAGCTGCGAATCGTCCAGACCTCCGGTGACTTCTTTGCGATACCGCGCGATGAACGGAACGGTGGCGCCTTCATCCAGCAGCGCGACGGCTGCGGCGACCTGTGTGGGCTGGGCGCCAATCTCCGTGGCGATGGTGCGGGCGATGTTCTGAGCGAGCTTGACGTCGATGTCTGTCATTGCCTTGAGTCTTGCGATTAAGGACCCCACACGCGGCGGGGCGCGCATTGTGGCAATGCTTGCGACGTCAGGGAACCCGTTGACAGCGTCGCCCGACTTCTGCGTCCAGGAGCGGAGCTTGCGCCGTGGTCAGTCCGCGACGAAGTCGAGCTCCATCGCGATGCCGAGGTCGCTCAGGATGCGGGCGAACTGCGGCGAAATGGTGAATCCGTTCAGCGACTGCCGCGAGATCTCGACGAGCAGCGTCACTTGTGCCTGCTCGTCCTGCAGCCGCCGGATGAAATGCCCATGCTGGCGCAGAAACGCGACGACCGAGGCGTCGAGTGTCACGGAGAGCGACTGCAGCGTGGAGGTTTGCAAACGCTCGCGTGCGCTGCGAACGCGTGGGTTGTTGAAGCCGGCGAGTGGGGCTACCGCTTCGAGTGTCTGGAGCGTACCCAGCCAGTACGACTCCGCATGAACCGTGGCAGCCGCGATGCCGCTGCTCGACTCGCGAGGTTCGCCTGCCCTGAAGCAATACTCCGGCTCCACCTTGAGCTCGCGCGAGATGAGCATGGGGTCGATCGTCGGATGGCGAACGCGCAAGGAAATCCGGAACGGTTCGGAAGAGGACTGGGAGATGTCTCTCGCTTCCATGGAACCTCCGCCAGCAGGTACTGGCTGCAGTGGGCGTCGATCAGAGCACGAAGACGAATTCGCGGCAAGCCGGGAGAAGGACGCCGCGCTGCGGGCTACGCTGAAGCCGAATGCGTGGAATGCGTCAGTAGCAGCGCCGTCAGATGCGCGTCAGAAAAGCTCGATAGGGTCTACGTCCAGCGCCCATCGTACGCGGCGTGCGCTCTTGAGTTGCTCGACCTCGGGCAACCAGACGTTCAGGAATCGGTGCAGGCTCGCGCGGTCGGAGCTCTCGAGCAATAACTGTGCGTGATAGCGGCCAGCGCGTTTTGCCATCGCTGCCGGCACGGGCCCTCGCATCTGCACATTGCGCGGTGGAACGCGTAATGCACGCGCCTCGCGCAAAAACTCCAGTGCCGCCTCTGCAGTGGGCGCGGAGTCCCGAATCGCTGCGAGACGACTGAACGGAGGCCATGAAGCTTGCTCACGCTCGCTCAACGCTGCAGCGGCAAAACCGTCGTATCCCTCGTTGAGCAGATTGTTCAAAAGCGGGTGCTCGGGGAATTCGGTTTGAATCAGCACCTCGCCGGGCTTCTCGCTGCGGCCGGCACGGCCTGCCACCTGGATCAGGGTCTGCGCAAGCCGCTCGGGTGCGCGGAAGTCCGTGCTGAAAAGGCCCTGATCCGCGTTCAACACCACGACCAGCGTGACATTCGGGAAGTGATGACCCTTCGTCACCATCTGCGTCCCGACGAGGATGCGTGCCTCGCCTGAGTGCATGCGAGCCATCGCCTCCTCCATGTCGCCCCGGCGACGTACGACGTCGCGATCCAGACGAACGAGCGGCAGCGTGGGGAACAGTCTCGCCAACGTTTCCTCGATGCGCTCGGTGCCTTGTCCGACTGGCTTCACTGCGAACCCACACTGCGTGCAGCGAGTGGGGAGAGGAGCGTCCGCGCCACAGTGGTGGCATCGAAGACGATCCAGTGCGCGATGAACTGTCAGGCGGGCGTCGCAATCCTTGCAAGGAGCCACCCATCCGCAGGCTGTACACAACAGTGTTGGCGCGTACCCGCGTCGGTTCAGGAATACGAGCACCTGCCCGTCTTGCTCCAGATGACGCTGGATCGCATTGATGGCAGGCGTGGAGATGCCGCCGTCGACTGCATTCACGCGAAGGTCGATGAGCGCCGTGCGCGGCGGCACCGCCTGGGCAGCTCGACGAGGCAAGGTGAGCTTCTCGTATCGCCCGGTGTTCACGTTGTGAAGCGTTTCGAGAGCGGGCGTTGCAGAGCCCAGCACGACGGGCACCCCAGCCTGTTGAGCGCGTACCACCGCGAGGTCACGGGCGGAGTAGCGAAAGCCGCCTTCGTGTTGTTTGTACGACGCGTCGTGCTCTTCATCGACGACGATGACGCCGAGATCTCGCACAGGCGCGAACACCGCTGAGCGTGTACCGAGCACGATCTTCGCGTGTCCGCTGAAGGCCGCGCGCCAGGCGTCGAGGCGTTCGGTGTCGGTCAGCGCCGAGTGCAGCACGGACAACGGCACCTGAAACCGATCCGCGAATCGTTCGACAAGCTGCGGCGTGAGGCCGATTTCCGGTACTAGCACCAGCGCACGCTGCCCGCGTGCAAGCACTTGCTCGACGACCTGCAGGTACACCTCGGTCTTGCCGCTGCCGGTGATGCCGTGGAGGACGAAGGCACTGAAGCGCCCGATCGAGCTGACTATGCGGTCAACGGCTGTGCGTTGCTCCGGCACGAGCTCGTGCCGTTGTGAAGGAGCGGATGGTGCTGGCCTCGCCACTTCATTGATCTGCGCCGCCCTTTCAAAACTGACCGCCCAGCCGCGCTTGCTCAGTGCGCGGACTGGCTCCTGCCATCCCTCCAGCAGCGAGGCGAACGCAGAGCTGGTCAGCTCCTTGTGAAGGCCGAGCAGCTCGAGCGCCTGCTTCTGCTTCGGCGCTCGACGCGGCTCACCGGCTGCGAGGGCCTCCTCGCCGGCAGGGGTGAGCGTCCACACCTGCTCGGTGGCTACGGTGGCTGCGCCCTCGCGCAGGGCCTTGGGGATCGCGGCAGCGACCACTTCGCCGATGGGGTGGTGGTAGTAGTCGGCAGCCCACTGGATGAGCTCGAGCGCCGAACGATCAAGCATGGGCTCCGAGTCCAGCACGCTCAGCACGGGCTTCAGCCGATCCGGCGGCAGCTCCGAACCGGCAGCTTCGCCCACGACGAGACCGACCAGTCGCTGCCGCCCGAACGGAACGCGCACCCGCTGGCCTGGGGCAACGGCGAGCGGAGCCGTTCCGGCTAGCAGGTCAGCCATTTGAGGCGAGGCATCCGACGCTCCCTGCGGCGGGAGATAGTCGAACAGCCGCCGCATCGGCACGTCGAGGGCGACGCGCAGGACGGCGGGAGTCTTTTCTGTGACCCGGTCGCGCAATGTCTGGCTTTAAGTTGAGTCTTCGAGGGGGCGGGCCCGGTCAACCGGGTGCCGGGGACAGGCGTTGTGTCGCGCCATGTCTGCCTTTGCTACGCTCGCGCCGGTTTATAGCATGCCAGCCGCACCTCACGGCGACGTGGACCTCCCCGACGCAAGCTCCAGGGCCCGGCTCCGGGCGCTCAACGAATTCCTGGCCAGCGTGGAGCTCAAGGCGTTCCGGATCGCCCAGATCACCCTGCGCCACGAGGACGACGCCTGCGACGTCGTGCAGGACGCCATGTTGCAGCTCGCCCGGGCGTACGCCGAGCGTCCCGCGGAGGAGTGGAAGCCGCTGTTCTATCGCATCCTCGAGAACCGCATCCGCGACGTGCAGCGGCGCCGGATGGTCCGCAACCGCGTGATCGCCTGGCTTCCCTTCCGGCGGGACGCCGAGGAGGACGACGACTTGCCCGATCCCATCGAGCGCGCGCCCAGCCCGGTGGCAGGTCCCGTGAAGCAGATACAGGTCGACGAGACGATGCAGGCGCTCGAAGCCGCCCTACAGGAGTTGCCCGCGCGCCAGCGCCAGGCGTTCCTCCTGCGCACGATGGAAGGAATGGACGTCGCGGAAACTGCCGCCGCGATGGGTTGCTCCGAAGGCAGCGTCAAGACACATTACTTCCGGGCCGTGAATGCCTTGCGGGCCCGCCTTGGAGATTTCTGGTCATGACCGCGCAGCAGGACGAATTCGAAGCGCGTGCGCGCGAAGCGCTCGACGCGAGCGTCACACGCGTGAACGGCCGCGTCCGCTCGCGCCTGAATCAGGCGCGCCAGGCAGCACTTGCGGAGATCGGCGCGCGTCCCCGTTCGATCTGGCAGCTTCCTGCGCTGCTGCCAGCTGCTGGCGCCACGGCGGCGGCGGTGCTGGTGGCTCTCGCGTTCGTCGCGAATCGCGGCCCCGACCGCGGTTTCGCGCAGGAAGGCGCAGCGTTCGAGGACATCGAGATGCTGTCGGACGGGGATGGTCTGGAGCTGGTCGAGAACTGGGACGGCTCCTTCTACGAATGGGCCGTGGCGGCGGGCGAAGAAGGTGGAAGCGGAGCTTGAAGTCACCGCGCCTCGTCTGCCGGTTCTGGATCCTTTCAGGCTGGCTGCTGGCGTGCGTTCCGGCAGGCGTGCAGTCGCAGGAGACGAAGAGCAGGGCCGCGACGCCTGCGCCATCCGCGACGAGCGCTTCGAAGCCCGCTCCCGCGAAAGCCGCGGCGCCCGAGGATCGCCCGGACGATGAGTTCCTGGAATTTCTCGGCAGTGTGGATTCGGATGCGACCGACGAAGACTGGCTGGATTTCCTCGCCCGGACGGACGTCCTGAAGGTGGGGAAGGCGAAGAAGAAGGCACCGGCAGCGGCGCAAACCCGCTCCGCGCCGGACAAGGCAGGCAAATGACGATGAAGCTGTTGCGCTCGACCTGGCTGGCACTGCTGCTGATGGCGGCAGCGCCGGTGTTTGCGCAAGGGGCTGGGGGAGCGACGTCAGGCGCGGAGTGGTCGAGCCTGTCCTCGGAACAGCAGCAACTGCTCGAACGCTTTCGCGAGAACTGGGACTCCTTGCCGCCGGAGCGGCAGTCCGCGCTGGCTCGCGGCAGCGAGCGCTGGCTCAAGATGTCCGCGGATGAGCGGAAGGCCGCCAGGAACCGATTCGAGCGCTGGCTGGAGATGCCGCCGGAGAGGCGACGCGCGTTGCGCGAGCGCTGGAGGGATTTTCAGTCGCTCCCGCCTGAAGAGCGCGCGACCATCCGCGAGAACTTCCGCAGGTTCCAGCAGCTCCCGCCGGAAGTGCGCCAGCGCCTGCGTGATCGCTGGCTCAACGCAACGCCCGCCGAGCGCGAGCGGATGCTCGAACGCGCGCGTCAGCGCCAGGAAACCCTCCGCGAGCGTCGGCAACAAAATCCGGGCGGCTGACGTCGTCTATCGGCCGGAGCCGGCGATGGGCGCGCGCACCGGCACGGGAACGTTGCAGAGCTCGACGCGCCCCACCTTGTACAGGAACCATTCGTCCGTGCGAGTGCGCCGCGCTTCGATCAGTGCGGCGAACGTCGGTGTGTCCGTGCGCATCACTTCGAGCGGCGTGCGTTCAGCTTCCGGCACGTCCGCCGCAACCCGCACCGTACGAATCGGAACGCGCTGCTCGGGCTTTTCGTAAAACCCCAGATTTCCCGTGCCGCGCGGAAGCACGGAGAAAAGCTCGATTCCCTTCACCACGCGACCGACGAGCGTGATGTTGCGATCCAGATGACGCGGCGAGTGACCAATCACTGCATAGAGCTCCGTGCCGCCGCCGCTATCCGCAGCGACGTCACGCCCGACTCCCACCGCGCCATAGCAGTGAGCGAGCCAGGCAGTGCCCGTCGCCGAGTCCCTTGCAGCGTGAAAACCATTCGAGAGCCCGACCTGCGGCGCGTAAGAGTCCGGGTCAGGCAGCGGCGTAAAGGCAACTCCCGTCGCCGGGCGATCGAACTCGGCAGCAAGGGTCTTCTTCGCCGCGCGGATCTGGCGCTTGCCGTCCGCGTCGCCCCACTGCACGACGTAGTTGTCCTGCACGCGCATGATCGCGAGATTGTCGAAATACTGCTCGCGCACCAGCGCGAGGATGTTGGCGACGTGATTAGGCGCGAACTCCGGCGCGAGCTCGATGATCACCCGGCCCGATGCGAGCTCCAGATACAGCGTTCGCTGCGGATCGAGCGGGCGCCAGTCCGAAGGCTTCGAGTCGGCGAGCACTTCGGCCATCGTGCGCACGCGGGTTTGCGGCGTGTCCGCGGCATCGGCCGTGTAAATTTTTCCCATGCCAAGCGTGGCTGTCGCCATTGTGGCGACAATGACGCCCGCTCGCGCGAAACGGAATGGATCGGTGACCACGTCGATCTCCCTCGGGTCTAACGCCCTTCGGGGGCCAGTGTAAACTGCGGCGCGACCTGCGGTCTCGACAACGACGTCGAGGGCGGGCGGTCGAGAAAGGCGCTGCGTGCAATTCGGCAAGTTGCGACTCAGGGCGATTCTCGCCTTGCTGGTCCTGACAATCAGTCTTCCGCTCGGCGTGTTTGCCGGCGTGTTCATCGTGCGCTACGCGAACGAGCAGCGCGCGCTCGTCGAACAGCGGAACGTCGAGACGGCGCGCGCCGTGTCGGTGGCTGTGGATCAGCACATCGAAAGCGCTCGTTCCGCGCTGCAGGTCCTTGCGGCATCCGAGCTGCTCGATATGCCGGACCGCGTCGCGTTCAACCAGACGGCGCTGCGCCTCGTGCCGACGCAGCCGGGCTGGTACGCCGTGCTGCTGGTTCATCCTTCCGGCGCAGTGATGGCCGACACCGCGCTCCATTCCGGTGAAGTGCCCTCGTTCACGACGGCGGACTGGGTCACGAAGGTCACATCGACGAAGCGTCCGGCGGTCTCGAATCTTTTTCAGGACCCCACGACGGGCGGCCATTTCTACGTCGTCGCGGTGCCGGTGATTCGCGGCGGTGAGGTGAGCGCTGTGCTCGCGGCGCAGATCCGCTCGACCACGCTCAGCGACATCCTGCGGCGGCAGAGCGTGCCCCGAAACGGCGTGATGACGATCCTGGACAGCGTTCCCGTCGTGATGGCGCGCACGCGGGGCGAAGCACAGTTCGTGGGGAAGCCCCCGTCTCCGGATTTTCTCGTGGCGGCCGCGAGCAGGCAGGAAGGCAGCTGGCGGTCCAATCTGCTCGAGGGGACTCCGGCGTATGCGTCGATAAGCCACTCGGCCCTGACGGGCTGGATCGTCGGCATCGGCATTCCGACCGCGGACTTCGACGGTCCCATTCGCAACTCGGTGCTCGCGCTGGCCATTACCGGTGCGCTGATTCTTGGCATCGGGCTTCTGTGCGCTTTCCTGTTGAGCCGCTACATCGTCCAGGCGCTGTCGGGCGCTTCGGCGGCGGCTCGCGCGCTCGCGCGCGGCGAGCCGGTCACGCCTCTGTCTTCCAGAATCGTCGAGGCGGAGGAGCTTTCCACTGGCTTGCTGGAAGCCGGCGCGATTCTCGATGCGCGCATTCGCGAGCGCGATCAGGCCTTGCTCGCGGAGCGGGCTGCGCGAGCGGCGAGCGAAAAGGATGAGGCCAGACTTTCCGTCACGCTTCGAAGCATCGGCGATGCGGTCATCACCACCGATCCGGCCGGTCACGTCACGATGCTGAATCCGGTGGCGCAGGCGCTCACCGGATGGAACGAAGCGGCGGCGACCGGCAAGCCCATCGAAACCGTGTTTCACATCGTGCAGGAGGAGACGCGAAGGCGTCTGGAGAGTCCCGTCAGCAAGGTGTTTCGCGAGGGGCGGGTCGTCGGGCTCGCGAATCACACGCTGCTCATTGCGCGGGATGGGCGTGAAACGCCGATCGAGGATAGTGCGGCACCCATTCGGGCCGCAGACGGCACGCTCATCGGTATCGTGCTTGTGTTCCGTGACGCTTCCGAACGGCGCGAAGCTGAGCGACGTATTCAGACGCTGCTGGATCGCGAGCAGGAGGCGCGTAGGGCCGCCGAGACTGTCAGCCGCAGCAAGGATGAATTCGTGGCGACGGTGTCGCACGAGCTGCGCACGCCGCTCAATGCGATTTTCGGCTGGGTGAGGCTGCTTCGCAGCGGCAGCCTGAATCCTGCGCAGCATGCGCATGCACTCGAGGTGGTGGAACGGAACACGCGCGCGCAGGCGCAGCTCATCGAGGACCTGTTGGATATGTCCCGCGTGGTGACGGGGCATCTGCGCCTCGACATGCGCAAGACGGATCTGCCCGCCGTGGTTCAGTCGGCTGTCGACGCCGTGCGGCCGGCGGCGGAGGCGCGCGAGCTCACGATCTCGCTCGATCTCGATCCCCTGGTGAGGCCGATCTCCGCGGATCCCGACCGGCTGCAGCAGATCATCTGGAACCTGCTTACCAACTCCGTGAAGTTCACCGAGAAGGGCGGGCGAATCGACGTCTCCCTGAAAACAGACGGATCCGATGCGGTGCTGCGTGTGAAGGATACGGGCATCGGCATTTCGCCCGATCTGCTTCCGCACGTGTTCGAGCGATTCCGGCAGGGCGTTTCGTCGCCGTCACGCGTGCATGGAGGGCTCGGTATCGGGCTTGCGCTGGTCCGGCACATCGCGGAGATGCATGGCGGCAGCGTCATCGCCGAAAGCGAAGGGGAGGGCAAGGGGGCGACCTTCACCTTGCGAATCCCGATGATTGCGGCACGAGGCACGCGCGAAACCCCCGCGCTGAGCGGCGCGACGCAAACCCTTGATGCGTCTCCGCTGGCCCTGCGGGAAGTGAGCATCCTCGTGATCGACGACGATCAGGATGCGCGGGATCTCATCACGACGACGCTCCGGCACGCCGGTGCCATCGTTTCCTCCGCGGCGAGCGTTCATGAAGCGCTCGAGCGGATGCGCGCGACTGCTCCGCAGGCGGTGGTCAGCGACATCGCGATGCCGAGCGGCACGGGCTACGACCTCATCCGGCAGATTCGCGGCATGCCGCATCTCGCGAACATTCCGGCTATCGCGCTGACGGCGTATGGGCGCGCGGAGGATCGGGAGCAGGCGCTTGCGGCGGGATTCAACTTCCACGTCACGAAGCCAGTGGACCCGCATCACCTCGTGCAGATCGTTAGCCAAGCCCTCCAACGCTGACTCAGCGATCAGGGCGGCGGCGCGAGGATGTCGCGGATCTCCGCATGGGGCGTTCCGCGCCTGATCTCGAGCGTCCCGATCGTCACCGGCAGCTTGAATCTTCGCGGGCCCGCGCTGCCCGGGTTGACGTAGAGCACGTCATCCTTCGTCGTGATGACGGGCTTGTGCGAATGCCCGCTCACGACGACGGAGAAGCCGGCTGCCGCGGGATCGAGGTCGAGCTCTCCGAGATCGTGGAGCACGTAGATGATCGTGCCCGCTATCTTCAGCACCTCGGTTTCCGGAATGCGCCGCGCCCACGCCCCCTTGTCGTTGTTCCCTCGTACCGCCGTCACCGGCGCAATCTCGCGGAGACGGGCCAGCACATCCTCCGACCCGATGTCACCCGCATGCACGAGGTGCGAGACGCCGGCGAGCGCGGCGAGTGCTTCGGGCCTAAGGAGTCCATGCGTATCGGAGATGAGCCCGATGCGCGTCACGACAGTTCAGCTCGCCAGGTTCGCGCGCATCGCGCCGATCTTCGCGCCGAGAAGCGCTGCCGGCACGATGAGCAGAAGTACGCCGAGGTGAAACCAGACAGGCACCGAGCTCCAAGAGAGAATTGCCGTGGGGATGCGGCCGACGAGCACGACCGCGCCCATGATGAGCGCATGCGCGAGCGGCTTGCGTATCGCGAGCCGCGCAGTCACATACCCCGCGACCGCAGCGAACAGCACTTCGTATCCCATGATCACGAACAGCGTTCCGTCACCCGAGGCCTGCCCCTCCGCGTCGAAAGAATCCGGGGACATGCGACGAAACGCGAGATCCGCGCCGAGCGACATCACTGTGGAAGCGAAGAAGCCCGCGGCCACCGCAACGACGCTGCGGACAAGAGGAACCTCACCCGCCATCGGCTCAGCCCGCGGCCTTCACTGCCTGGATGAGCTCCGACGCGGCCTTCTGCGCATCGCCGTACAGCATGCGCGTATTGTCGAGGTAGAACAGCCCGTTCTCGATGCCCGAGAATCCAGCACCCTTGCCGCGCTTGATCACGATGACGTTCTTCGCCTTGTCCGCGTTCAGGATGGGCATTCCGTAGATGGGGCTCGATTTGTCCGTGCGCGCCACAGGGTTCACCACGTCGTTCGCGCCGATGATGAGCGCGACGTCCGCCGTGTCGAACTCGGCGTTGATTTCGTCGAGGTCGGCGATGAGATCGTACGGCACTCCGGCTTCGGCCAGCAGCACGTTCATGTGGCCCGGCATGCGGCCCGCGACCGGGTGAATCGCGAAGCGCACGGTCACGCCGCGGTCGATGAGCAGCTGGCACAGCTCCCAGATCTTGTGCTGAGCCTGCGCCACCGCCATGCCATAGCCCGGCACGACGATCACCTTCTGCGCGAAGGCCATCATCACGCCGACATCCGCCGCGTCGATGGACTTCATCGTCCCGGTGACCGCCGTCGTCGTCCCGCCGCCCGTATCTCCGAAGCCGGAGAACAGCACGTTGCCGAGCGAGCGGTTCATCGCCTTGGCCATCAACTGCGTGAGCAGCGTACCGGCCGAACCGACGACGGTGCCGGCGATGATCATCGCGGCGTTGTTCAGCACGAAACCCTCGAATCCCACCGCAAGGCCGGTGAGCGCGTTGTACAGCGAGATGACCACCGGCATGTCCGCGCCGCCGATCGGCAGCGTCATCGTGATGCCGAGGATCAGCGCGAGCACGAAGAACGCGGTCACGATTCCGGGCGACGCGTTGAACTGGAGGGCGACGAATCCGCCGAGCACCAGCGCGCCAACCAGGATCAGGATGTTCAGCACCTGCTGTCCGGGAAACCTGATGGACTTCGTGATGAGCCCCTGCAGCTTCCCGAATGCGATGAGGCTGCCGCTGAACGACACCGCGCCGATGATTCCACCGACGACCGCAAGCGTCGTGGTCGCGATACCGTGATGAACGACCGCGGTGGGCGCCGTCGTAGTTGCCTCAGCGACGGCCGGGACAGCAGGCAGCGCGATCTTGTAGATCTCCACCGCCGCGATGGCCGCCGCCGCTCCGCCGCCCATGCCGTTGTAGAGCGCGATCATCTGCGGCATGTCCGTCATCGCGACGCGCTTGCCGCTCCACCACGCCAGCACGCCGCCCACTGCGATGGCCGCGAGGATCAGCCAGTAATTGGTGGGATCGATGCCCGGATAGAGAAACGTGACGAGCGTGGCGACGAGCATGCCCGCGCCGGCCCAGAGAATGCCGCTCCTCGCCGTGACCGGCGAGCTCATGCGCTTCAGTCCGAGGATGAAAAGAGCGGCAGTGACGAGATAACAGGCCTGGATCAGCAGATCCGCATTCAGCGCGCCCATCAGTGCCCACCCGCCCTGTTGGCTCGCGAGCCGCTGGCCTTGAACATCTCCAGCATTCTTTCCGTCACGACGTAACCGCCGACCGCGTTGCCCGCGGCGAGCACGACGCCGATGAACCCGATGACGCGTTCGAGGGTGTTCGTCGCCGCGCCGAGCGCGACCATCGCGCCGACGAGCACGATGCCGTGGACGAAATTCGATCCGGACATCAGCGGCGTGTGCAGGATGACCGGCACTCGCGAGATGACCTCGTAGCCGGTGAAGGCCGCCAGCATGAAAATATAAAGTGCAACGATTCCCGTCATGGAGACTCCCCTCGAGGAGGGCGGTCAGCCCTCAAGCGCCTTCAACGTGGGTTCGTGCTTCACGGCGCCTTCGTGCGTGAGGCACGACTGCGCGAACACTTCGTCGTTCCAGTCGATCTTCAGCTCGCCCTTGTCGAGGGCGGGCTTCAGGAAGTTGAGCAGGTTGCGGGCGTACATCTCGCTCGCGTTGTACGCGAGCTGTGCGGGCAGATTCACCGGGCCAACGATGCTCACGCCGTTGTGAACCACCACTTCGCCCGCGCGAGTGAGCTCGCAGTTGCCGCCTTGTTCCGCCGCGATGTCCACGAGCACCGAGCCGGGGCGCATGCGCTCGACGGCCGAGCGCGAAATGATCTTCGGCGCCGGGCGGCCGGGCACGGAGGCCGTTGTCACCACCGCGTCGGCGGCGGCGATGCGCGCATCCAGCACTTCCTGCTGTTGCGCTTTCTCTTCCGCTGTGAGCTCGCGCGCGTAGCCGCCGCTGCCTTCGGCGCTCACGCCCGTGTCCACGAACTTCGCGCCGAGGGACTTCACCTGCTCCTTCGTCGCGCTACGCACGTCGTACGCTTCGACGACCGCTCCCAGCCGGCGCGCAGTGGCGATGGCCTGCAATCCCGCGACTCCGGCACCGATGACCAGCACCTGCGAGGGCCGGATGGTGCCGGCCGCGGTCGTGAGCATCGGGAAGAACTTGGGCAGATGGCTCGCCGCGATGAGCACCGCCTTGTATCCGGCGATGGCTGCCTGCGAAGACAGAGCATCCATCGACTGGGCCCGCGAGATGCGCGGGATCAGCTCGACCGAAAAACTCGTGATCTTGCGGTCCCTGAGGGCCTTCACTTCGGCCTTGCGCGCGTGCGGCTGGAGGAAGCCCACGACGACCGCCCCGGGCCGAAGCTGTTGAATCTGTTCGACAGAAAGCGGCTGGACGGTCAGGAGGACGTCCGCCGCCGCCAGCACTTCGCCTTCCGAGGCGGCCCAGTCGACTTTCTTGTACAGGGCGTCTGGGAAATTGGCCCTGGAGCCCGCACCTTGCTGCACGAGGAGGCGCGCGCCTGCCTGGGCTAGCTTATCGGCGACCTCCGGGACCAGACTTACGCGGGTTTCGTTTGCGGCGGATTCGCGGAGCGCACCGATGGTGACGGGCATGCTTAGTCCCACTCAATGGCCGGTCATGGACCCGTTCCGTAGTCACACGACCACGGCGCCTCTAAAACCGTAATCAAATGAATGTCTTGCGACGTTGAATTCTTGCACAAATCTGTCTTATCTTACAGCGCCCATGATAGGCATCGACCTCGACAAGGCAGACAGCGGTCAGCACGATGACTTGCGCATCGTGACGCGGGGTCCTGCGCGCGGTCTTTCCCATCATGTCCTGCGCACCGACATCGCAGGAATGCCGCTCGAATGGATCGACTACAAGGAAGCGGCCCGGCTCTATCACCAGAATCAGGTCGCCTACACGTGCGGCTCGCTTCTCTACCAGCTCTATGGCGGCACGAACGCCATCACGGGCCGGCGCACGGTGCTGGACGTCAATTCCATCGTGGCGACCATCGGTCACACCGGTAACCCGGGCAACACCCGTCACGATTACGTTCCCCCGCTGAACAACCAGACGCTGTTCCGGCGGGACGCTTATCTGTGCATGTACTGCGGCGTGCGTTTCCCGTCGCGTGAGCTTTCCAGGGACCATATTCGCCCCTTCAGTCAGGGCGGTCAGGACATATGGACCAACGTTGTTACAGCGTGCCGCCGCTGCAATAACCAGAAGGCGTCACGCACCCCCGAACAGGCCAAGATGTACCTGCTTGCCGTCCCCTTCACTCCCACCTACGCCGAATACATTTTCCTGAAAGGTCGCCGGGTCCTGGCCGACCAGATGGAATACCTGCTGGCCCACTTCCCCCGCAGCAGTCCCCTGCACGACCGCATCCAGCGCTGGCTGAGTTAATCTTTCGGGGTCCGGCATCCGGAGACCCCGCCCTGATCTATCTCGTCGACGCTTCGGTCTACATTTTCCGCGCCTACCATTCGCCGCCCGTCGGGATCATGCTCGACCGCGACGGTCATCCCGTCCACGCGCTGTATGGCTTCGCCCGGATGCTGGGGGATCTCATCGAGCGGGCGCGGCCGAAGTACATCGCGGTGGCGTTCGACCAGGGCGTCACGAAGTGCTTCCGGAACACGATTTATCCCCCGTACAAGGCGCACCGGGAACCGCCTCCTGCCGACCTGCAGGTCCAGATGGCTCGTTGCAAGGAGCTGTGCAGCTTCCTTGGCGTGCCGGCGTTTTCGAGCCCCGAGTACGAGGCGGACGACATCATCGGCACGCTGCTCCACGCGATGAGGCGCGAGGGCGTGCGCTCCACCATCGTCACGCGGGACAAGGACCTGGCGCAGCTCATCCGTCAGGGTGACGTGTATTGGGATTTCGGAAGCCGCGACCCGTGTGGGTACCACCACATCGAGGCGCGCTTCGGAGTCATCCCGGAGCGGTTCGCGGACTACCTGGCGCTGGTCGGGGATGCGGTGGACAACATCAAGGGCGTGCCGGGCATCGGGCCGAAAACCGCGGCCATGCTGATGAAGCACTTCGCGTCACTCGACGAGCTCTACGCCGATCTCGAGCGGGTGGGGACAATGAAGATGCGAGGCGCCGTAACGATCATCGAGCGGCTGCGGGAGCATCGTGAGACGGCTTATCTCGCGCGGCAGCTCACCGCCATCGTGTGTGACATGCCCCTGGGCGTCGGGGCGCAGGATTTGCGGCGGAGGATGCCGGATATGCGGGCCCTGACGGAGTTCTACGATTCGCAGAGGTTCGGGCCGATGCTTCGGCGCCAGTCCGAGCGACTGGCGCAGTTACCCTGCTAGGACGAAGAAGCCTTCGATCGCCGGGCGGCTCGGAATGTTAGCCAGCAGGCGGCGGCGCAACCGCCGTCGTCACGCAGCCGAGCGACTCATCCGCACCCGCATCCTTGCGCGCCACGATGTACGCCGGCGCCTTCTTCAGCGAATCCGAATCGAACAGCATCACCCAGCTGCCATCGCGCTGAAGGCGGGCGCTGTAGAGGCTGGAAGCGAGCTCGCTCCCATCCATATCCGTGGCGACCGGCCGGCGCTCTGAATCCACTCGCGTGACACGCACGAGGACCGTGCGCGTGTTGGCCGCCACCGGCAGCTGATAGCAATCGCTGGATCGCGTGATCGGCTGCATGTCGAAAATGGCGGTTTCGCTCGAATACACGTTCGGCCGCTGCATGGCGTTGGCGAACCACCCGCCGGCGCCCGCGATGGCGATCGTGCCGACGAACGACGCAGCCATGCCCCAGCCACCCCACCAGTGCTTCTTGTACTGACGCGCCGTCTCCACGACCGCCGCATCCGGCATGTGCATCTTGATGACGCGCCAGGCCTCGACGTCGTTGAGGCACTCGGAGCAGCCCATCATGTGAATCTCGAATTTTTCCTGCGACAGCTCGTCGAGCTCGCCTGCGACGTATGCGGCAGCGGTCTGGTTGGCCTTGAAGCTCATGTGGTCCATATATGTGTTTACCCGTCCATCCGGTGGGCCTCATGCCCGCCGCTTCCATCGAATCCCTGCTTGCGCAGAATTTCAGCGAAGCGCTGACGCGCCCTCCACAGCACCTGGTTGAACTGAAGCTCGGTCAGCTTCATCGACTCGCGGATCGCCACGCGCGGTTCTTCCCGCAGGTAGAAACGCTCAAGGACCTCACGGTCTCTCGCCACAGGCAGCTTCGCCATGAGATCGCGCACACATTTGGCAAGCAGGTCGTGGTCCAGCGATTCCTCGAGTGAAAGCGCGTCATCCTGGAGGCTTGAGAGCAGCTCGCCGTCGTTTTCGTGTCGCCTGGAGAGCTCTCCTCGCCAGTACGCGGTCGCCAGCTTGCATGCGGTTCGATACAGATAGCCTCCGAGGTTGCCTGGGTCCTCAAGCCCTTCCGTTCGGATCTTCTTGATCGCCTGCAGGAATGTGCGCTGCAGGAGATCCTGGGCCGCATCCTTGTCGATGCGTCTCTGGAGGAATACCTGCATCAAGGGGCGCCGATATCTCACATAGATCGCATCTTGGGTGGCGCGGCCGGCGGCGATGGCGGCGACAAGTGCGGTATCCCCGCCCTCGGATGGGGCAGGTGCGGGTCCCTTCAGGGACGTGATGTAGGTCATTGGGACGGCCCCCGGTGCTGTCCTGGCTCGTCGAGGCACACGTTTGCGCTTCTTCGCTTGGTTGCGAGCATACACGCATCGGCGAGAGGCACTCCCGACGGGAATTCACCTCTCAGGTCCGGCTGCGATCGGCGCTTTGTGCGGGACATTTTTTCCCGTACGACCTTCGCCAGAAACTCGTCGGTGGACAGCCTAGCATAGGGTGGGCTCGACCAGAGACCTGCGAGAAGTCCCGATAGAACCGCGGTCGAGTTCGAACTGCCGTGCTCGATGCGATAGCCGTTCGCTCCCGCCGTGGCACCCAGCACGCAGGCGCTGGGCGCGCCAAGGTTGAGCCCGGGCGGCGCGGCGCTCGTGCCAGGGGAGATTATGTTGTCGTTCCCGATCGGGATGGCGCGCACGATCCTTGGAAAACGATAGGCCGCCGGAAAGCCCGCGTTCGCTTCGCCCTTGTTCGGCACGCTCGCCACGACGATCGCGGCATCAGGCCCTGGCCGCTCCGCGACGCTTGCGAATGCTTCATCCAGGAGCGGCGATGTGTCCGCCCAGTGTGCGCTGAAGCTGAGGATCTTCGCCCCCATGCGACTGGCGTAGGCGATCGCGCGAGCAATCCGCTCGGGATTCACCTTGTCGTTGGAGCCGCCTCCGCAGCCGACGATCCGCAGCGGCATCACCCGCGCGCCGTCCGACCCGGCGGAGACGATGCCCACTCCGTTGTTCCGCTCCGCGGCGATCAGGCTCGCCATGAAGGTGCCGTGGCTTGCGCGGCCGACGCATTCGCCCTGAGGGGAGACCTCGGCGTCGTCGTCCACGAAGTCCCAGCCGTGAATGTCGTCGACGTACCCATTGCCATCGTCGTCGATGCCGGCTTTCCCGTTGGCCTCCGCTTCGTTCGTCCAGAGCTGGTGGCGGAGATCCACGTGGTCCGTTTTCACGCCATCGTCGAACAGCGCCACCGTTACACGGGCGTGCGAAGGCTGCGAATTCCACGCGAGCGAGCCCGCGACGGAGTCCACCCACCACTGATTGCCGTTGCGATAGCCGCAGTCGTTTACGGAGCGGTCATCCACCGAGCTCGCGGGAATGAGCGTGGAGCAGGCGAGCGGACCGCACGCGAAGTCTCCGTACCGCGCGCCTTCGGCGGCCGGCGGGGCCTGTGCGAACAGCGAGCCCGATGCGAGCGCGAGGCTTGCGAAGGCGAGCGGGCGGGCACGATCGAGGACCATGCGCCATTGTAGGAGCGTTCGCCCGACGGTACCGCCCGCGGTGTCACACGCTGGGAAAATGGGGCCACTCAACTATGTTAATCACGGTTGATACAGGCTCGTGCGCGCACGCAGGAAGAGAGCGGGCCCTGTGCGAGCCCGCTCTTCCCGCGCGCGAGTCCGGTCGCGATCCGGGAGAAAGCTCCGGATCAGTCCTCGACGATGATCGTGCCGTTGTGATCGAGCTGCAGGCTGGACGCGTTCCCCGCGTCGATCAGCACCACGACCGCGCTGCTCGGGCCCTTCGTGTTGCGCGGAAAGATCAGCAGGTGGTGATCTTCACCGTGGATGGAGACCTTTCCGTACCAGTGCTCGTAGCCGTAGTACGGCTCGGCGCTCGAGGTGAACCCCGACTGGCCGAGGAACGAAGACGAGGCTTCCTGGCCCGGAACGCATTCCATATCCGCGGGAACGCTCTTCATTGGCGTGCCGGCGCGATATTCGAGCTTCACGTTGCTCCAGCCCGAGCTCCATCGGCCGATGCGAGCGTTGTTCACGGGCTGCAGCGCATACGTACTTCCATCAACGGTGTTGCGCGAAACACGGAACTGAAGCTGCGGGATCGTATGGCCGCCCGAGATGCCCGCGTGCGCCTCCGTGCAGTCCCGGCTGATGGTCCAGGCCTTGAAGAAGTAGTCGGGAATCTTCGTCTGCGCATAAGCCGGTTTGGGCTGAATGGCGGCCATGACGCAAAGGGCGGTGGAAAACAGAACTACGGGAACGGCGCGGGACATGGGAGCTCCTTCGGACAGTGGATCGATCAGGGTGGATCGCCCCAATCACTGCGCGAAGCGTCCCGCTTATCTCATCGCCGCGGCATTCGGCGATGGTCTCAATCAAAGCGACGTGTCCGGCCAGCCGTAGAGAGTGAAAGCTGCCCAGTCGTGCGACGAGCGGTCCCTCGCAAAGTCGAGCTGCGTACGCCTGAGCGCAGCGGCAGCGGTGAGACGATCGGCAAGCAGATATCTGTAAAAAGTTTCCATGAACGGCGCGGTGCGCTCGTCCGGAATGCGCCAGTAGCTTGCGACGACGGACGCCGCACCCGACTGAAGAAATGCCTGCGCGGGACCGAGCACTCCTTCGCCCGGCAGCAGGCGGCCGCGCGACGTATCGCATGCGCTGAGCACTACGAGCCGTGCATCGACGCGCATGTTGAGAATGTCCAGCAAACCGACGTTGCCCGCTCCATCGCGCGCAGCGGAGTCCGGCGTCAATGCCAGCGCGGAAAGTCTCGGGCGAAACGCATCGACGTAACCGTGCGTCGCGATGTGCAGGAGATCGGGGCCCGAAGCGGCCGCCGAACGCAGAGCCGCCGGCGTAGCGCCGCATCCGAGATGAACGCTGATCCTTCCCGAAGGCGCCGACTGCCGCGCGAGCGACGCGATCGCGAGCACTTCGCGACGGCTTCCCGGCAAGCGCGGAAGGGAGCGCGACATGCCGCGAGTTGTCTCTTTTTCCGACTCGCTTGTCGTTGCGGCCGTGATCGTCCGGCCCTCTTCGCATTCGCGACGCCACTCGGCGGCCTGGAAGACCGGATCGCCGATCAGCTCGAAGTGCGCGCGGCCGCGGTCGGCGCCAGGGCGCTTCGCCGGCATCGTCCTGGCATGCGTGATGAACAACGTCGATGGCGTGATGGCGAGCTCCGCCTGTTCGACGAACAGCTTTGCGTCATCGCCCGCGGCCCAGGGCAGGATCGCAAACGGTACGGTGTGCAAGGAGTCTTCGGGGATCAGCAGAACCCGCTCGTGCCTTATGTCCTTCGTGATGGGCCACAGGACGAGTTGTGCCAGACGTGAGGCAGCGCGTCTCACGTCCGCCGTTGCGGACTCGGGATTCTTCAGTCGCTCGTAAAGAGCTTCGACGGCCGTGCCGATCTGCGCCTGCGAGCCGAGCCGCGTGATGCTGAGATGTTCGCTGTCCACGACGAAGGCATACATGTCGCCTCGCGCGGTAGCGAACTCGACTGCCGTCGCGCGCAGACTTCCAAGTGCGCCCTGAAGCGCGGGGCGCGAAGTGCCCACGTCGGATGCGGCCGCGGAGCGAACGAGCTCCGCCAGCGGCTCCACGGAAAATTCCGCGTCGGGTTCGCCTTGCTTCGTGCGTTTCGCGAGGTCCGCGATCTGCTGCATGAGATCGCGGTAACGGCTGGAAGAGCCCTCGGGCTCAGCGTCCTGCCCCTCCCTCGCCTGGCTGACCGCGAAACGCAGGCTGCGCGCCCGGCCGCGTTCGGCGGCTTCGAAGGCGCGCCACTTGTCCTCTTCGTTCGTCGTGGCGCGGCTCGCGAAGAGCGCTGTCAGCTCGTCGAAGATCGCATGCTGGGTGCCGAGCCATGTGGCCCGCTCGTCCGGCGCGAGATCGGCGATCGGCACCTGGTCGGCGAGCGCAGTGGCGGTGCTGAGAACGGAGATCGCTTCGGCGTCCTCCCCGTCATCACTGAAACTGCGCGCGATGAGCTGAAGGGATGTGACCACCTGGCTCATATGCGCTCGCGCGCTTCCTAGCGTGAGGGACTGCATGGCATGCGCCCGCGCGACCTCAGGCTCGCCGGCCTGCAATGCCGCGCGCGCAAGCCCGAGCAAAGTGGCTGAACGATTCGCGTTGGTGAGCGGCACGCCGCCCGCATCGGCCTGAGCGTTCGCGTTGTTGAATGCTTCCACCGCGCGGGCGGGCTGGCGCTCGTCCAGCCACGCATCGCCCATGGCATTTGCGAGGCGAAGGGCAGTGCGGGGCGTGGTTGCGAACTCGCGTGCCGCTATCAGGCAGCGATTTGCTTCGGCGTACCGGCTGTCGAGACGAAGGGCTTCGCGCAATCCGAGCAGCGCGTTGAAGACGGCGAGCTTGCCGGCCGGGCCGAGCGCTTCGGCTTCAGGCAGATTCCTGCACGAGGGCGCAGTCGGCCCCGTATCGGTATCGATGCCGCCCGCCGCAGCCGAGATCAGCGAATCGCACTCAAGGGACGAGGCGCGGGTGAGCACGCTGACCCCGTCCGCAACACTGCCGACCTGGACCAGCAACGAGCCGAGGCGCGCGGCTCCCATGCGAACGCCATCGCAATCCCGGATTCCAGCGTGCAGCTGGATCGCCATTCGATGCGATTGCTGGCTCTGGTCGACGAGCCCCGCGACGCCCTGAAGCCGGCCCTGATTGCTCCAGATGTCTGCCGTGAGCTCGGGGTCGAGCTCCGGCGGCAGCACGCGCAAAGCATCCGCGTATGCCTTCAGGGCAACGGCGAAATCCCGCTGCTCCTCCGCGCGCGCCGCGATGTTCTGAAGGGCGCGCGCGTAGCACTCCCAATCATGCAGCGCCTCGCATTGTTCGGCCGCCCTGGTGAAGAAGGGCATGGCGTTCGCGGGGTTGTCGCCGCGGTACTCCATGAAGCCACGAAGATTCTCAAGGCGCGGCAGCTCGCGCGCTCCGAACGCATCTTTCTCGGCCAACTCCTGCGCGCTGTCGAGCAGCTCGAACACGCGTTCGCGTGCACCTTCGGCAGGCGACTCAAGCAACGTACGGGCTTGCAGGGAAATGAGCGTGCTGCGCAAACCGGGGCTCGCGTCCCGGCCGAGGTCGGCCAGCGCGAGACGCGCGAGCTGGAAAGCATCCGCCTCGCGACTGAGTTTCTCGTAAGCCAGCTCGCCCATCGCGTGCCGGGCTCGTGCCGCGCGCGTACGGTCGAATGAGTCGAAGTCGCGGGCCGCTGCGAGGTAGCTATCGAAAGCTGCCTTCGATTCGCCCGCGATCACGCTTTCGCCAGCCGCCGCGAACGCCCGCTCGCCGCGGATCTGCTGCCGGTTCGACGCCGGCAGCTGCGCGACGCTGACGCAGGACTCGCCGGAGACCTGCGGCGAATCGTGCGAAAGCACCTCAACCTGAAGTTTCTCGCCCGCACGGGCTTCCCGCACGAGCGAGGTCTCGGCGAACCGGTCGACCGGCGATGCTGCGCGCTCCTCGCCCACCAGGAGAACCGCGGAAACACCGCGCGTCGTGAGACCGATTCGATACAGCCCGTCCGCCGGCACGTCCACGGTGACTCTGCGAGGATGCTCGCCGCTGACCGGCGCGCACTGCTCAGCCAGCACGATGTGAGCCGGCTGCGGCCGTTCGCAGGCACTGAGGGAAATTGTGAGCAGCGCACCGACGATGACGGCTCGGGGACTCGCCGCGTGCCACGCGCCGGAGTCGATCCCTCGCGCGGGTGCTTTGTCTTGACTGGTCTCTCGCACGATCGAATTCGCCCCTCGCGTCAGCTTTCTACGCCAGGTCGACGAGCGCGCCAAGCTGTATTGCTCGCACGGACCAGCCAGTTTGCCGCTCTTGCCGTCCCCGCCGCCGCGCCTGGCCGGGGTTACGCAGGTCACGCCGATGTCCGGATGAGAACCTCCCATGACGCTCTCGCGCCCCGCGCCTATGACCCGAAGGGGCTCCTAGGTATGCTCGCGCCCGGCTGCGCAAAACGAGCGAGGACACGGGGGACGCATGGCTGACTCGAAGATCAAGTCCGTATTGCTGGAGGAGCGCACCTTCGCCCCGCCGGCAGGCTTTGCCGCGCGTCTCTCGGAGGAGGAGCTTCGCGCCCTCCACGACCAGGCCGACAAGGACCCGAACGCCTTCTGGGGGGACCTCGCCCGGCGCGAGTTGCACTGGCAGACGCCCTTCAGTGTCGTCCTGGACGAGTCGAATGCGCCCAACTACCGCTGGTTCACGGATGGCACGCTCAACGTTTCGTGGAACTGCCTCGATGTGCAGCTCGCCGAGCGCGGCCACAAGACCGCGCTGATTTTCGAAGGCGAACCCGGCGACACGCGACGCCTGAGCTACCGGGAGCTGCATGCGGAAGTGTGCCGGTTCGCGAACGCGCTGCAGTCGCAGGGTGTGAAGAAGGGCGACCGTGTCGTCATCTACATGCCGCTCGTGCCGGAGATCGTCATTGCCATGCACGCCTGCGCGCGCATCGGTGCGATCCATTCGGTCGTGTTCGGCGGGTTCTCCGCGCCCTCGCTCAAGGATCGCATCGAGGATGCGGGCGCGAAGGTTCTCGTCACGGCGGACGGAGGCTGGCGCGGCGGAAACATCATCGAGCTCAAGCTGGCGGCGGACAAAGCGCTGGCGGCGGGTTGCCGCACCATCGAGCGCGTCATCGTCTGCAAGCGCACGGGACAGGACGTGCCGATGCAAGCCGGGCGCGATATCTGGTGGGAAGAAGTCATCGAGGGACAGTCGCCCGTTTGCGATCCGGTGTGGGTGGAGGCGGAGCATCCGCTCTTCCTGCTCTACACCTCCGGATCCACCGGCAAGCCGAAGGGCATCCAGCATTCGAGCGCGGGCTACCTGCTCGGCGCGAAGACGACGACGAAGTGGGTCTTCGACATCGGTGACGACGACATCTACTGGTGTACCGCGGATGTAGGCTGGGTCACCGGGCACAGCTACGTGGCGTACGGTCCGCTCGCCGCTGGCGCCACGGTCGTGATCTACGAAGGCGGGCCGATGTTTCCCGATGGCGGACGGTTCTGGAAGATCTGCCAGGACCATGGCGTGACGATCTTCTACACGGCGCCGACCGCGATTCGCGCGCTAATGAAGCTCGGCGACGCCCTGCCGAAGAAGTACGACCTTTCGAAGCTGCGGCTCCTCGGGAGCGTTGGCGAGCCCATCAATCCCGAAGCCTGGATGTGGTACCACCGGACGATCGGCGGCGAGCGCTGCCCGATCGTGGATACGTGGTGGCAGACGGAAACCGGCGCCATCATGATTTCGCCGATCCCCGGCGTCACGCCGACGAAGCCGGGCTCGTGCACGAAGCCCCTTCCGGGCATCGCCGCGGACATCGTCGACGACAACGGCGAGACGGTGAAAAGCGCGGACGCGGGTGGGTACCTCGTGATCCGTCGCCCGTGGCCTTCGATGCTGCGGACCATCTGGGGCGACAACGAGCGATACATCTCCACGTATTGGGAGAAGTTCCAGAACCGCTTCTATGTCGCGGGCGACAGCGCCCATCGCGACAAGGACGGCTACTTCTGGATCATGGGGCGCATCGACGATGTGCTGAACGTGGCGGGGCACCGGCTCGGGACGATGGAGATCGAGTCGGCACTCGTGTCGCATCCGCGCGTGGCGGAGGCCGCGGTGGTTGGGCGTCCGCATGATGTGAAGGGTGAGTCGGTGTTTGCGTTCGTCGTTTGTCGCGGCGAGCGGCCGGCGGGGGATGTGTCGGGACTCACGAAGGAGCTGCGGGAGTGGGTGGCGCAGGAGCTCGGCGCCATCGCGCGGCCGGACGACATCCGGTTCGCGGACAATCTGCCGAAGACGCGGTCGGGAAAGATCATGCGCCGGTTGCTGCGAACGATCGCGCGGGGCGACGAGATCACGCAGGACGTTTCGACGCTGGAAAATCCCGCGATCCTCGACCAGCTGCGCGGCGTCGATACGGCGAGCACGGAGCGCCTGCCGGCGCTGGACGCCGCGCCGTCTTCCAAGGCAGCGGCGAAGTCGCCTTCGAAGGAGAAGCCCGCGGGTCAGGCGCAGAAGGGCAAGGCCGCCGACGCCGCCACAAGTTCGAAGGCGGCCGCGAAGCCAAACGCCGGCGCCAAATCCGCCGCGAAGTCGGACACGAAGCCGAACGCCGGCGCCAGGTCCGCCGCGAAGTCGGACACGAAGCCAAATGCCGGCGCCAGGTCCGCCGCGAAGTCGGACACGAAGCCAAATGCCGGCGCCAGGTCCGCCGCGAAGTCGGGCGCAAAGCCGAAGGTGAGCGCGAAGTCGAAGTCGGCCGCGAAAGTGCGCGCGAAGTCCACGGCCGGTACGAAGTCGAAGGCGAAGAAGAAATCCGCACCACGATCGGCCAAGCCCGTACGTGCAGCCGCGAAATCGAAGCGCCCGGCGTCAGCGCGCCGCAAACCCACGAAGCCGCGCTCCGCGACGGCCGCAGGCAAGAAGCGCTCTACTGCCCGGCGCGCACCAGCAAGGAAAACTTCACGGTCATCTCGTCCTCGACGCGCAGCGCGCCGCCGAGGAGGCTGAAGGGAGTGAGGCCGATGTCCGTCTGTTTGAGGCGCAACTCCCCGCGCACGAGCAGCTCGTCGGCCTTCATCTCATAGGTCAGCGGCACGGCCACCGTACGTACCTGGTCGCGCACGGACACGCTCACCTGCGCGAGCAGCCCGGCGCTGCCGGAGTCCATCCGCTCCGAGCGGAGGATCACTTCCGGGTAGCGCGCGCCATCCAGCATGGCTTCGCCCAGCATGTTCTTCTTCGTGCCTTCGCGCGCGGAGTCCGGCACCTCCGCCGAGAAATCCGGACCTTCTTCGGCACGCAGGCCCGGCTCGTCGATGGTGAGCTCCTGCACGGGCACGTGGATTTCGAAGGACGCGTGGGTGGGGTCGTTCGGCACCCATGCGGTGCCGCGCATCGTTCGGGACGCGATGACGTGGTTGTGCCCGGCCCGGGCCAATGGGCCGCCCCGAAACACCATCACCTTGAGCAGCGACCCCTCCGGCACGAGCTGATACGCGCGGCCCTCCCGTTCGACCGGAGGCACGGAGGTCGGCACCACCGGGGGCGGTTCCACTGACGGCCGCGCTGCGCACCCAGCGAGCACCGCTGCAAGGAACAGGACCGCCAGCGTCCGATTTCGGTAAGCTCCGCCCACCCGGCGAAGCTTAAACACATGCCTATTCGAAACACTACCTCACAGTGGGGATTCGTCTCGCAACTGCTCCACTGGATCATCGTGGTGCTCATCGTCGTCCAGTTCGTCTACGGCTACAAAGCCTACTTCGCCACAGGGTTCGCGAAGCTTGCGCCAGTGGTTACGCACAAGTCGTGGGGCATGACCATCTTCGGGCTGGCGATCATCCGGCTCGCGTGGCGGCTCTTCAGCCCCACGCCGTCGCTGCCGGACAACTTGAAGCCCTGGGAGCGCATGGCTGCGCACGTTACGCACTACGGTTTGTACGTCCTGCTGTTCGCGATGCCACTCGTGGGCTGGATTGCCTCTTCCGCACGCAGCTTCCCGGTGAGCTGGTTCGGTCTCGTCCAGCTTCCGGATCTCGTCGGCCCGAACCGCCCGCTGTACGACGTGCTCATGACCGCGCACTTCTGGATGTCGTGGGTGCTGGTCGCCTTCGCCGGGCTGCATATCGCGGCGGCCCTGAAACACCATTTCATCCTGAAGGACGACGTCCTTCGCCGGATGCTCCCTTTCACAACGCTACGAACGAGGGGTCAATCATGATCGGCTGGATAGCGGCAGGACGTTCACGCGCTGCGCTTCGCGCGGCCTTTGTGCTGAGCATGGCGCTCGCCGCGGGCGGGGCCACGGCCGCCAGCGCCCCGGTGAAATACACGCTCGACCTTCCGGCGAGCCTGCTGCGGTTCTCCTTCGAGCAGGCGGGAGCCACGAACACCGGCCGGTTCAAGTCGTTCACGGCGGACGTCACGTTCGCGGAGGACGCGCTGGCGGCCAGCAAGATCGACGTGAGCGTCGACGTGGGCTCGCTCGATACCGGCGACCAGGAGCGCGACGATACCCTGAAGACGCCGGATCTCTTCGATGTGAAGAAATTCCCGAAGGCGCGTTTCGTCTCGTCGAAGATCACGATGAGCGGCGCCGGGCGCTTCGAAGCGCAGGGCAAGCTCACCATCCGCAACGTCACCAAAGACGTGAAGCTGCCCATCACGTTCCAGACCCGCGATGAGAAGGGGAAGAAGGTGGGCTTCCTCACCGGGCGCACCACGATCAAGCGCCTCGAATACGGCGTGGGTCAAGGCGATTGGAAGTCGACGGAGTGGGTGAAGGACGACGTGCTCGTCACCTTCTCGCTGAAGCTGAATCCCGCCACCTGACGCTCCACGCGCGTCCAGGCGGGCGCGCGGAAATCCATGCGGAACGCGGCCACGCGGAACAGCGGCATGCCCGGCGCCTCACGCCCCGGGCATGCCCGTCACGAAGGACGTACTTTCAGTTTCGACGTGCAGAGATCGTAGATGGAGCTCATCAGCACCTGGACGGAATGTGTCATCGCGACTTCGATGCCCTTCAGAGCGGCCTGACGGATGGACTCCGTGAGCATCGCCAGCTGCTCCTCGCTGAGGTTGTCGGGCATGCGCGTCGTGATCTGCACAGACGGCACGTCTTCGACGATCTCCCGAAGAATGTGATACACGCAGTCCGCCTTGGCACGCATGAGGGCTTCGTCGTCCCCGAACAGGGAGCCGATGGCCAGAAGACCATCCACGGTTTTCTCGTGGGTCTGCTCCCACTCGCGTTCCGTGCCGAAGTTTGCGTGTATGACCTCGCCCATGATCGCCTCGCTTGACCTGAGTCAAGCTCCGTCTCGCAAGTTCTGTGCCGTGCCCGTCCATTCCGCCCGGAAAAACAAGCCCGGTCTTGGGCCCCGGTACCCCGATTTGCCCTTCCCGCAAGCTGTCCGGGGCCTGTACGACCTCGTGACAACCCCGGGGCCGATGACGGCCCGGACCCCATGACAGCGGTGGTCGATGACGTCGGCGAGTGCGTCGATGCCGTGCTTCGCCGCATAGGACCTCGCGTCGTGCTGGCGCTGCCGCTCGGCATCGGCAAGCCGAACCCCATCGCCAACGAGTTCTACCGGCGCGCGGCTCGCGATCCCGGCATCGATCTCACGATCATCACGGCCCTGTCGCTGCGGAAGCCCCGGGCTCGCACGGATCTCGAGAGGCGGCTCCTGGAGCCGCTGGCGGAGCGCATATTCGGCAACTACGTTGAGCTCGAGTACGCGCAGGCCATGCGGCGGAGGGACGTGCCGGAGAACATCCGGATCATCGAGTTTTTCCTGGAACCGGGGACGTGGCTCGGGTCCGAGCACGCCCAGCAGAACTACCTGAGCGCGAATTACACGCACGTGATCCGGGATGTGATGGCTCGCGGCGTGAACGTCATCGCACACCTCGTTGCCCGGCGCACGAGCGGCGGGGCCACGCAGATCAGCCTCGGGGCCAATCCGGATGTCACGGTGGACCTGCTGCCGCTAGTGGACGAAGCGAAGCGGCAGGGCAGGGACTGCGTGCTCATCGGGCAGATCCACCGGCAGATGCCGTTCATGACGGGGCACGCGATGGTGGATCCCGCGCGCTTCGACTTTCTGGTCGATCACGAGCGCTACGACTACGACCTCTTCTGCCCGCCGAACCCGCCGATCGGCGCGGTGGATCATGCGATCGGGATGCACGTGAGCGCGCTCATTCGTGACGGGGGAACGTTGCAGGTGGGAATCGGCGAGCTCGGTGACGCGCTCGTCTATGCGCTTCTCCTGCGTCACCAGCAGAGCGCCGTACATGCGAATGCGCTTCGAGCCATCGGTGGAGAGCACGCCGCGTCGCTGATCGATGCCGAGGGTGGGCGCGGTCCGTTCGCGAAGGGGTTATTCGCGTCCACCGAGATGTTCATCGATCAGTTGCTCGATCTGTATCGGGCGGGAGTGCTTCGCCGGCGCGTGTACGACTCCGTCGCGCTCGAGCGCCTGCTCTCCGCATCGCTCATTGGCGAACGCATCGACGCACGGGTGCTGGGCGTGCTCGCAAGTGCCGGCGCCGGTCCGAAGCTCACGCGCGAAGAATTCGAGGAGCTCCAGCGATTCGGCGTGTTCCGTCGCGACGTGGAATTCTCCGACGGACGCATGCGCGCTGGCGACGGAGAGTGGATTGCCGCGAACCTGGCGGATCCCGTGGCACGCGCGCAGATGGCCTCGGAATGCCTCGGGCGCGAGTTACGCAACGGGCAGGTGCTGCACGCCGGATTCTTCCTCGGTCCCCGCGGCTTCTATTCCGCGCTTCGCGATCTGCCCGAAAGCGAGCGCGCGCAGTTCGGCATGCGCGGCGTGGCGTACGTGAATCAGCTTTACGGGCCGGACTCGGAGCTGCGCACGCTACAGCGGCGCGATGCCCGGTTCGTCAACACGACGATGATGGTCACGCTGCTCGGCGCGGCTGTGTCGGATGGTCTGGCGGATGGCCGCGTCGTGAGTGGCGTCGGCGGGCAGTACAACTTCGTGTCGATGGCGCACGCGCTGCCGGGTGGGCGCTCGATTCTTTGCCTGCGGGCAACGCGCACGAGCGGCGGCAAGGTCACTTCGAACATCGTGTGGAACTACGCGCACACGACGATCCCCAGGCATCTGAGGGACATCGTAGTCACGGAATACGGTGTCGCGGATCTCCGCGGCCGCACGGATCGCGAAGTGATCTGCGCGCTCCTCAACGTCACGGACTCGCGCTTTCAGGAGGGCTTGCTCGCGCAGGCGAAGGCGGCGGGCAAGATCCCGAAGACCTACCGGATTCCGGACGCGTTCCGGAACAACACTCCCGAGCGGATCGAGCGGGCGTTCGACGAGCCTCGTCGTGGCGGATTTTTCAGCGAGTATCCGTTCGGCACGGATCTCACTCCGGACGAGATCGTTCTCGCGCGGGCGCTGAGATGGCTGCAGGAAATCACTGCCACGCCTTCCGGGAAGATGCGTGCGGTCTTGCGAGCGCTCGTCAGCCCCGCGCCTCCGGACGGGCAAATGCGCCTTCTGCAGCGGATGCAGCTGGAGCGGCCGGCTTCACTCGGCGAGCGCATTCTCCAGCGCCTCGTGTCCCGCGCAATCGCGGAGACGGATGGCGGGAAAGGCTGAGCTTTATAAAGCCCCCGCGGGCGGGGCGTGGAACGGCTGGCGCGCAGGGGCTGGTGCAGGCGCGTTTACGAGGAGCGGGCTGGCGTCGCGAACGATCGCCAGCCGCTCTGCCATCCGCTCAGGTCGCCGGTTGCTGCAGTTCCTGCAGCAGTCCCTTCGCCTCGTAGACCTTCTCAAGCGCCTCGCGAATGATCGCGGTGTGTACCGCGACCGTGCGATTGCGGGCCTCGTCGAACCAGAACGCGCCCGAGATCGAGTGAATGTTCCCGTCGAACACCAGCCCCACGATGTCCCCTCGCGCATTGACGAGCGGGCTGCCCGAGTTGCCGCCGATGATGTCGTTGTTCGTCGAGAGATTGAACCTCGTGCTGAGGTCCAGTTTGTCCTTGGCCTTGAGCCAGCTCTCCGGCACGGCGAACGGCGGCTCGCCCGTAGCGCGCTCGAACAGCCGCGACAGCTGCGTGAACGGCGGCACCGGCGTGCCGTTCTCGTTCCACCCCTGCACCGAACCGTAGCTCAGGCGCAGGGTGAAAGTGGCGTCGGGATACACGCTCGTGCCGTAGGTCGCGAAGCGAGCCTTCGCCACTTTCTCCGAAGCGACGCGGATGACGGCTTCCATCTCGTCCTCGTACTTCTTGCGAACGGCACGTGAGCGTTCGTCCACCGCCTTGGCGAGGAGGATCATCGGATCGTCCGACGCATCGACGGCCTTCGCACCGCCTTTCCACAGTGCCATGCGCGCGTCGGCATCCGCCAGCTTCGTTCCGGTGATCAGCCGCTTCGCGAGCTGGTCCGGCGATTCCTTGCCGAGAAGCTGACGGACCGTCGGATCGTCCGGCCCGAGCCACTCACGCATGCGCTCCAGCGAGAAGGACAGCGTCAGCTGCTCCAGCTCGGGATAGATCGGCACCTTCGCAGCGAGCTGCTGCTCCAGGCGCGGAAGCGCGGTATCGCGATACTCGCGCAGGCGGTCGTCGCTGTTCTTCGGCCGCTCGGCGGCGCCGCGCACGACTGTGCGCGCGAACCGGAAGAGGCGGCTGTTGAGGCCGACGCCGGACTCCAGGAACGTGTACGGCAGGTTGATGGCGCGCGTCGCTTCTTCCGCGCGAGCAATGTCCGCCCACGGATCGCCGATGGTGCGGGAGAGCTCCGGATCCGCCTTCACCTTCGCCTGGATGGTTTCCTGCTCCGCCATCTTGCGGGCGAAGAGCTCGTCGACCAGTAGCGCGTCGAGCTCCTTGCGATACACCTTCAGCGAGTTCTCGATCGAATTGAGACTCGCCTGCGCGATGCGCTCGTTCTGCTCGCTCTGCTTGCCGAACTGGATGAGGCGGCCGCGCAGCTCCGAGTTACGCAGCAGCGTCATCGGCAGGTCATCGTTGCGCATCGTCTTGAGCTGCGCCACGGTGAGCAGGCGGTCCGTCGAGCCCGGGTGGCCCGTCACGAACACCGGCTCGTTCTCCGCGGGCCCGCGGAAGTCGATCTTCATGAAGCTCGGCGTCGTGGCGGGCTTGCCGTTCTCGTCGTACGCGCGCATGAACGCCATGTCCAGGCACCAGCGCGGGAACTGGAAGTTGTCCGGATCTCCGCCGAACTGCGCGATCGCGTTCTCCGGCGCGAACACGAGGCGCACGTCGCTGTAGCGCTTGTACTTGTAGAGCCAGTACCGGCCGCCGTTGTAGAGACTCACGGACTCGCACTTCAGCGGTCCGGTCTTGCGATCCTTCTTGCTGGCCGCTTCGCAACTCTGCTCGAGTTGCGTGAGCACTTTCTTGCGAGCGTCGTTCGCGGCGGTGTCCGCCAGCCCTTGCGTGGCCGCGTTCACCTTCGCGGTGACGTTCTCGTAAGCCGTGAGAACGTCCGCCACCTGCGTCTGGCAGCGAACTTCCTTCTCCCGGCTCTCGGCGAGATAGCCGTCCTGCAGGAGGCTCTTCTCGGGAGTGGAGTTCTCGTCGAGGCAGCCCCACGAGCAATGGAAGTTCGTGAGGATGAGGCCGTTCGGCGAGACGAACGAGGCCGTGCAGTTCGACAGCCGCACCGTGCCGAGTCGCACGCGATCCAGCCATTCCGGCGTGATCTTCACCCCGTATTTCTGCGCGATGGCGCCGGAGGGCGGATTGTCGAAGGTCCACATGCCCTCGTCCGCCTGCACGGCAGCGGTAGTGAGGCATGCGGACGCGGACAGGAACAGGAGCTTGAGCTGTCGCATTTCGTCCCCTGAAAGGAAGGAGCGCCTCGCGGGCGCTGAAGGGGCGGATTATGAGGCAAGCGCCGTGCGCGTCCGAGCGGGAAAACCGGCGCCATGCGACGAAACGACCATGCGGCCCGCCGGCCAGAGGCCCCGGGCCCGCGGCCCGGGAAAGAGGCCTCAGCCCTCGCCCTCGAGAAGCAGCAGGGGCGTGCCCTCAGGCGCGACGATGAGCGCATTGGCGGCGGCCGGAAGCCCGCGGGGCATCTCGCCAGCCTCCCGCACACCCAGCGCCCGGATGCGGGCGAGACGCTCCCTCATGTTGGCGTCACGGAAGACGAGCATCGGGCGGTCCAGCGTTCGCGGGCGATGGAAGGCGATGTCGAGGTGGTCGCTCGTCAGCGGCAGGTGGGCGTAGGGCGCATCCGGCTCGGCGGTGGCGACGAAGCCGAGCGGCTCCCAGAACTCGCGGGCGAGCTCGAAGTCCGCCGCCGGCATGCTGTACTCGGTGAAATACCCGCACAGGGACGTTTCCGAATCCCCGCGGGACACGGGCGAATAGGTGCGAGCCTCGAGCACGACGATGTTCTGCCCGTCCGGGTCCCGGAATCCGATCTCGTTGAAGGACTCCTCGCCCGTCCTGCGCACGTCCAGCCCGACGCCGCGGGCTTCGAGGGCATCCGCCACTTCGGCGACCCCGGCGCGCACGAACGTTACGGCCGGCGCCGCGAACCGGCGCTGGTGCAGGCCGAGGAAAATGCGACCGTCCGTGAGCACTCCGTAGGGATGGGTCCACGTGTCGTTCGTGGATGCCTGCGTGAAGCCGAGGCGCTCGTAGAACTCGACGGACTCACGAATATCGTCCGTGCGCAGGCTGATTTCATGGAAACGGCCGATCACTGCGAAGTGCCCGTGAAGAAGCTGCGAAACGAACGGGCTACGCGGACGTGCCGCGCGCGGCGCCTGCCTGGGCGAGCACCCGGGCGCCGTCGGTCCACCCCTCGCAGTGCTGGGCGATCAGGTCCGCGAGGAATCGGCTGGCTTCCGGGCGCGCGTTGAGCGCCGGCACATAGACGAACTTCTTGCCGCCCGAGGCGAGGAACTGCGCCCGGTTCTCCATCTCGATCTCTTCCACGGTTTCCAGGCAGTCCACCGCGAATCCGGGGCACACGACGGTGACCTCGTCGATGCCGCGCGCGGGCAGGCCGGACATGAGATCGATGGTGTAGGGACGCAGCCAGGCGCCGGGGCCGAACTTCGAGTGGAAGCTCACCGTCCACTCTTCGTCGCGCAACATCAGCTCGTCCGCGAGAAGGCGGGCGGTCTGCCGGCACTTGTAGAAATACGGGTCGCCCTTGTGGAAGAGCGCTTCCGGAACGCCGTGGAACGAGATGACCAGATGCTTCGTGCGGCCCTGCGCCTCCCACTGCTGGACGACGCTCGCGCGAAGCGCATCGATGTATCCGGGGTGATCGTGATACTCCGCGATGTACCGCAGCTCCGGCAGCCAGCGCCATCGACGAAGCTCGGCACTCACCTGGTCGTACACCGCGCCGGTGGTCGCTCCGCAGTACTGAGGAAAGTGCGGCACCACAAGGATCCGCTGTGCACCGGAAGCGCGCAGCTTCTGCAGGGCCTCGCTCACCGTGGGCTTGGCGTAGAGCATCGCGAACTCGACGGTGAGCGGTGCGAGGAGGCGCTGCGCCAGCGTCGTCGCCAGATCCGCCCGCAGACGGTTCGAGTGGACGACGAGCGGCGAGCCTTGAGCCGTCCAGATCTTCCGGTATTTCGCGGCCACGCGGCGCGGGCGGAACGGAAGGATGAATCCGTGGAGGATGGGCAGCCAGAGCGCGCGCGGCAGCTCCACCACGCGCGGGTCGGAAAGCAGGCCGCGCAGGAACGCGCGCACGTCGTGCGGCTCGGGCGTGGCCGGCGTACCCGAATTGACGAGCAGCACGCCGATGCGCTCGGCGCCGTCGTGGCGGTATTCGGGTGAGTTGATGTATCTCATTCGGGCTGGCTCACTCGTCCTCGCGCGCGGGTCTCAGATGCCCGCGCAAACGTACTTGAGCTCCGTGTAGTCAAGAATGCCGTATCGGGAGCCCTCACGTCCAAACCCGGACTCCTTGACGCCGCCGAACGGCGCCACTTCGGTCGAGATCAGGCCCGTGTTGAGGCCGACGATGCCGTATTCCAGGGCCTCCGACACCCTCCAGGAGCGGGAGAGGTCCTTCGTGTAGAAGTAGCAGGCGAGGCCAAACTCGGTGTCGTTCGCCATGCGGATCGCCTCGGCCTCGGTCTCGAAGCGGAACAGCGGCGCCACGGGGCCGAACGTTTCCTCGCGCGCCACGGCCATGGACGGCGTGACGCCGGTGAGCACCGTCGGCTCGAAAAAGGTGCCGCCGAGGGCATGTCGCTTGCCGCCGAAGGCGACCTTCGCGCCCTTGGATACGGCATCCGAGATGTGCTCTTCGACCTTCGCGAGCGCCTTGTCGTCGATGAGCGGCCCCTGGTCCGTGGCGCCCTTGAGCCCGTCCCCCACGCGCAGTTTCGACACTGCATCGACCAGCTTGCGGGTGAACGCTTCATACACGCCGCTCTGGACGAGCAGTCGGTTCGCGCAGACACAGGTCTGCCCGGTGTTGCGGTATTTGCTCGCGATTGCGCCTGCAACTGCCGCGTCCAGGTCCGCGTCATCGAACACGATGAAGGGCGCGTTTCCGCCGAGCTCCATCGAGAGTCGCTTGAGCGTGCCTGCGCACTGAGCCATCAGCTTCTTGCCCACTTCCGTGGAGCCCGTGAACGTCAGCTTGCGAACGGTGGGGTTCGACGTGAGCTCCGCGCCGATCTCGGACGACCCACCCGTGAGGATGTTCAGCACTCCCGGCGGCACGCCCGCGCGGGCGGCAAGCTCGGCCATGGCAAACGCAGAATAGGGCGTTTGCGTCGCGGGCTTGCAAACGAACGTGCAACCCGCTGCGAGTGCGGGGGCAACCTTGCGCGCGATCATCGCGGACGGGAAATTCCAGGGCGTGATGGCAGCGACGACGCCCACCGGCTGCCGCATCACCATGATGCGTTTGTCGGGCTGATGGCCGGGGATGAGGTCGCCGTAGATGCGCTTGCCCTCCTCGCCGAACCACTCGATGAAGCTTGCGGAGTACAGGATCTCGCCCTTCGACTCGGCGAGCGGCTTGCCTTGCTCCGCGGTCATGAGCACAGCGAGATCTTCCTGATGCGCAAGCATCAGGTCGTACCACTTGCGCAGGATCGCGGCTCGTTCCTTGGCAGTCTTCTTTGCCCACGCCGGAAGCGCTGCTGCTGCGGCGGCGATCGCGCGGCGGGTTTCGGCCGTGCCCATCTTCGGCACGGTGCCGATCTTTGCGCCGGTGGCGGGATTCGTTACGTCGATCGTCTCGCGTGAGTCCGCATCGACCCACTTGCCGTCGATGTACGCCTGCTGGCGGAGGAGCGTGGGGTCCTTGAGGTCGAGTGTGCTGGACTGGGTCATGGGATCTCGCCTGTGGTTTTGTCGCCCGCGAGGTAACGGCTGAAGAAGGCCAGCGTGCGCTTGCGTGCGAGGGCTGCGCTCGCGGCGTCGTAACTTCCGCGCTGGTCGCAGTTGAAGCCGTGATCCGCCGGGTAGATGTAGAACATGCCTTCCGGGTGCGCGGCTTTGATCTTCGCCACGTCATCCGGAGGGATGTGTTTGTCCCGCTCGCCGAAGTGATACATCACTGGCACCTTCGGCTTTTTCTCCAGCATTTGCGTGATGCCGCCGCCGTAGTAGGCCACGCTGCACGCGATGGGCAATTCGCTGGCGGCCAGGTAAGCCTGGCGTCCGCCCCAGCAATAACCCACCGTGCCGACGCGACCCGCATGCTTCACGATAGCTATCGACGCGGCGATGTCCTTCAGCGTCTGGTCCTGCTTGAGCTGCATGACGTAGCCGCGGCCTTCCTGGATCTCCTTCTCCGAATAGCCGATCTCGATGCCCCGGCGGACCCGGTCGAACAGGCTGGGCGCGACGGCCACATAGCCTTCCGCCGCGAAGCTGTCGGTGACGGCGCGGATGTGGGAGTTCACGCCGAAGATTTCCTGCAGCACGACCACGGCTCCCCTGGGCGGCCCCGGGGGTGCCGCGAGCCAGGCGCGGAATTCGTGTCCGTCGCGCGCCATGAGAGTCGTGAAATCGCCCATTGCTCAGCTCCTTGCGAGTGTCGTGCGGGGTTGCGAAAAGGGCGGGCAGGATAGCGCCCGGGAGGTGGCGGCGTCTTCCCTCGAAAAGTGCGGGCGCGTCTTTCGCCCTAACCCGGCGGTTCGTACCGCGCAACGGTCTGGTTGATCGCGCCGAAAATCGACAGCCCCTGCTTGTCGAACATCTCGATCCGCACCTTGTCCCCGAACTTCAGGAAGGGCGTGCGAGGCGCGCCGTGCTCGATCTGTTCGAGCGTGCGCCGTTCGGCGATGCACGAGGAGCCGCTCGAGCGGTCCAGATTGGAGATGGTGCCCGAGCCGAGGAGCGTGCCGGCGCCGAGCCGGCGCGTGCGGGCCGCGTGGGCCAGCAGCTGGTAGAAATCGAACGTCATATCGACACCGGCGTTCGGCCGCCCGAACGGCGTGCCGTTGATGTGACTGACCAGCGGAAGATGCACTTTCCCCTCGCGCCACGCGTCGCCCAGCTCATCCGGCGTGACCGCGACGGGCGAGAACCCCGTGGCGGGTTTCGACTGATAGAACCCGAACCCTTTCGCGAGCTCCCCCGGGACGAGATTGCGCAGCGTCCAGTCGTTGATGAGCACGAGCAGCTTTACGTGCACGGGCATCTTTGACGCGGGAGTCGCCATGGGAACGTCGTCCGTGATGACTCCGACTTCCGCCTCCAGATCGATGCCGTGTTCCTCGCTGACGAAGCACGCGTCGTCACAGGCTCCAAGGAGATCGTCCGATCCGCCCTGATACATCAGCGGATCCTCCCAGAACGACTTCGGCATCTCCGCGCCGCGGGCTTTTCGAACGAGCTCGACGTGATTCACATACGCGCTCGCATCCGCCCAGTGATACGCGCGGGGGAGCGGCGCCGCGCAGTCGCTCGCCCTGAACTCGCGTGCGTCCGCGATCGTGCCGTTCTCCAGCGCTTGCGCGGCCTCTCGCAGTGCGGGCTCGACCGCTTTCCACTGATCCAGCGCGGATTGCAATGTCGGCGCGATATCGGGAACAGGCGCGCATTTCGTCAGCGCACGGTTCACTACGACGAGCTGCCCGTCCCGGCCCGTCTTGAGGCTTGCGAGCTTCATCTCGCGCCCTCGGGTGCGGAGGCCGGCGCATCGGTGCGCCAGCTGTCGACATATCCGCCCCATTCGACGGACCGCGCGGCATCCGTGATTTCCAGCGCATCCCGCGCGTCGATCATCACGGCGATCTCGTCAGTGGCGGGCTTCGACTGCGTGAGCATGTTCTTCAGTGCCTTCGGGTGCGGCCCGTGCGTGAAGCCGGCGGGATGCAGCGTGACCATCCCCGGGTGAATGTTGTCCCGGGAGAAGAAGTTTCCGGCGTGATAGAAGATGACTTCGTCGTAATCGTCGTTGTTGTGGAAGAACGGCACTTTCAGCGCGCCGGGATCGGACTCGAACGGGCGCGGCACGAACGTACAGACGACGAAGCGATTGCCGACGAACGTAGTGTGAGCGGACGGCGGCAGATGGTACCGGTGGCTCATCAGCGGCCGGATGTCCTTCACGTTGATGCGCACGACGGAGAGATCGCCGTGCCAGCCGATCGCATCCAGCGGATTGAAGGGATACGTGATCGTTGAGATGGCGCCGCGGCGCTTCACCTTCACCTGCCAGCGTTCGTTGTCGCTCTGCTGCGCGCGGAACGCGTCGTCGATTTGCGGGATGTCCAGCATTGCCGGGTCGAACAGCGCGTGCGGCCCGACCAGCCCTTTTTCCGGCAGCGTGTAACTGGCGTTCGTCGCCTCGATGGCGAGCGCGGCGACGGGCTCGCTGCACTCGACGCGCCACATCGTTCCGCGCGGAATCATGATGTAGTCGCCAGTCGCGAAGCTGAGGTGGCCGAAGTCGCAGTAGAGGCTCCCGTTACCTTTGTGGATGAAGAGCAGCTCGTCTCCGTCCGCGTTACGCACGAGATGGGACATGCGACCGGCGGTGGCCTGCCAGAACCGCACGCGCACAGACGCATTCACCAGAAGCTCCGGCGCGCTCCAGGGTCCGTCGGAGCCCTGCACTTCCAGCTTCGGGAAATCGAAGGCGTGTGGCTTCAGCGGCCCTTCGAAGCCGACCCACCCGGTGGGTGGGTGGCGGTGATGCAGATGGGCGGCGGGCCCGAAGAACCCTTCCTTGCTGATCTCCCGCTCGTACGTGCCGGCCGGCAGATCGGCGTGAGCCTGGCGGGAGGCGATGCCCTGGACGTGGGCGTGGGGAATGTAGCGCTTCATGACTGCCCCTTTGCGGAGCCGATGGAGAAGCGCAATCTAGTTTCAGTTGAAACTAATCGCAACCTCAGCCGACGATGCAGCAGTTACGCCCGGCTTCCTTCGCGCGATACAGCGCCTTGTCCGCCCTGTCGAAGGCCGCATCCGGGGTGTCGTCGCCGGTGAACGCGGTGATTCCGCAGGAGGCCGTGATCGAGACCGGCTGCTCGTGGAAATGGAAGCCGAGCTGGGAGATCTCCTGCCGGATCTTCTCGGCGACGGTGCGGGCCTCGTTGGCATCCGTTCCCACCAGCAGCATCACGAACTCCTCACCACCGTAGCGGGCGACGAAGTCCGTGTCCCTCACGTGCCGCGCCAGGTGCTGACCGATGACGCGCAGTACCTTGTCGCCTGCCTTGTGGCCATACGCGTCGTTGATCGCCTTGAACCGGTCGATGTCCCACGCAAGGATGCTCACCGGCCGGGCGAAGCGCTTCCAGCGCTTGTGTTCCTGCTCGATGCGATCGTCGTACGCGGCGCGATTCGGAATGCCGGTGAGCGCGTCGATCATCGCCAGCCGCTGTTCTTCGCGCAGGCTTTCCTGGAGTGATCGGCTTTCACGCTCGAGCACGGCGATGCGCGTGCGCATGCGCTGGACGCGGTCCCGATAGGTGCGCACGCGCGTCTCTTCCCGGGAACGGAATTCCGTGAGGTGTTGCGTGATGGCGTCGAGCCTGCTGGAGAGTTGCGTACGCAGGGTTGCGATGTCGCTGGCCGACTCCGCGCTGATGCGCAGCTGCTTCACTTCGTCCGTGACTTGCAGATTCAGGCGCTCGGCATCCTCCTGGCCGGCGCTGCGTTCGGCTAGCTCGCCGGTCAGGTGCTGGCTGATTTCCTCCAGCCGCGCCGCGAGCTGCTGCACGATGTTCTGCAGCTCCAGCTTCTCCTTCTGGACCTTCACGCGCTGCTCGGTGGCGAAGCGAGTGACGCGCTCGAGCAGCTCTGCGAGCTCGGCCAGGTTCAGCTTGTCGTGCTTGCGACTGCGGAGCTCGCCGACGACCGGCTTCAGCTCCGGCAGCAGCGCGAGGCGATCCAGCACGGCGGTGGCGCCGAACTGGTCCTGCGAGCAGGCATCGTCCGCGGCGGGCTCGGCCGAGGCGGGCGTTGTCGCCGAAGGTGATAGTGCTGCCGGCGATGACGCGGCCGGCGATTGTGCGGCAGAGG
>Ga0182742_1000790_pt1 | contig 45995 bp, 42 predicted proteins | sample eDN5th37CBELigMG_FD_128880 | JGI IMG/M metagenome (GOLD analysis project Ga0182742, IMG submission 128880) | Enriched Miracle-Growth compost microbial communities from Emeryville, California, USA - eDNA 5th pass 37_C BE-Lig MG (version 2)... ... | reverse complement strand
GCTGGCCGCGCTGCGCATCATGGCCGCGCTGCTGTTCATCGAGCACGGCACCCAGAAATTGCTGGGCTTCCCGCCGCCGGCGAACGGCACCCTGCCGGACGCCTTCACCCTCGCCTGGGTGGCGGGCGTTCTGGAGGCGGTCGGTGGCCTGCTCCTGCTGCTCGGCCTCTTTACCCGGCCGGTGGCCTTCGTGCTCTCGGGACAAATGGCCGTCGCCTACTTCATGGCGCATGCACCGTGGAACTTCTATCCGGCGCTGAACGGCGGCGATGCCGCCATCCTGTTCTGCTTCATCTTCCTCTATCTGGTCTTCGCCGGCCCGGGCGCGCTGAGCCTGGACGGGCGCCGGCGCTGAAGCGCCGCCGGGCGGGGCTCCTCACCTCGCCCGACCCGCCTTCCTCAGCGGTCTTCCAGATCGAGGGAGTAGCCTGCACTGCGGACGGTGCGAATGATGTCCACCTCGCCCTCCCCGTTCACCGCCTTGCGCAGCCGCCGGATATGCACGTCCACGGTGCGCGGCTCGACATGGATGTCCCGTCCCCAGACGGCATCCAGCAACTGCTCGCGCGAGAAGACGCGGCCGGGATGCTGCAGGAAGAACTCCAGCAGCCGGTACTCGGTGGGGCCGAGATGCAGCGCCCGGCCGCCGCGCGAGACGCGATGGGCATCCTGGTCCATGGTCACGTCGTGCCAGCTCAGCGTGCCCTTGGCGCTGATGCTGCCGGAGCGGCGCAACAGGGCGCGGATGCGCGCCAGCAGCGCATCCATGACGAAGGGCTTGGCGATGTAGTCGTCGGCCCCGGTGTCCAGCGCGCGCACCGCATCCTGGTCCTCCGTGCGGGCGGTCACCATGATGATCGGCAGGCCGCGCGTGTCCGGCCGGCGGCGAAGCTGGCGGCAAACCTCCAGGCCGGAGAGCGCCGGCAGCATCCAGTCCAGGAGCACCAGATCGGGCGGCGCCTCGGCCACGCGCATCAGCGCTTCCTGGCCGTCGGCCGCCTCGTCCACCTGGAAGCCCTGCTTCTCCAGGTTATAGCGCAGCAGCGTCAGCAGCGGCGCCTCATCCTCCACCACCAGGATGGTCGGGCGGGAGAGGCCCGTATTCGGTTCAGCCATCAGAGCGGCCCTTCATCACGCCGTCAGGCCGGCGGCCGGACAACGGTATAAGCGGAGGTGTCCGACTTCGGGCGATCCTCCGGCAGGTTCCGTCCGAGCAGCGCGTAATGCACTGTCTCCGCGATGTTGGTCGCGTGGTCGCCGATGCGCTCCAGGTTCTTGGCGATGAAGAGCAGATGGGTCGCCGCGGTGATGTTGCGCGGGTCCTCCATCATATGCGTCAGCATCTCGCGGAAGATGCCGTTGTAGATGTCGTCGACCGGCGCGTCGGCGCCCCAGACGCGCTCGGCGACGCTCGGGTCCTCCTTGACCAGCGCGTCCATCGCGTCCTTCAGGTTCTCCTGCACCAGCTTGGCCATCCACTGGAAGCCGTTGAGGCTGCCGAGCTGCGGCTGCTGCGAGACGACGATGGCGCGCTTCGCCGCGTTCCGGGCGTAGTCGCCGATGCGCTCGATATCGGTCGAGATCTTCATCGCCGCGACGATCAGCCGCAGGTCGGCGGCCATCGGCTGGCGCAGCGCCAGCAGGCGGACGCAGAAGTTCTCGATCTCGGTTTCCAGCGCGTCGATCTCGCCATCGCGGCCGATCACCTCGCTGGCCAGTTCGACGTCGCGGCGGATGAGCGCGGTAACCGCATCGGCCACCTGGCGCTCGGCGAGGCCACCCATGCGAGCCACCAACTCGCGCAGGCGCTTCAGCTGTTCTTCATAGGATCGCACGATATGCTCGCTCTGCGGATTTTCCATGGCGCTTCCCCGGTCAGCCGAACCGGCCGGTGATGTATTCCTGCGTGCGCTTCTGCGCCGGCGCGGTGAACATCTGCTCCGCCGGCGCCACTTCGACTAGTTCGCCGAGGTAGAAGAAGGCCACCTGGTCGGCGCAGCGCGCCGCCTGCTGCATGTTGTGTGTGACGATGACGATGGTGAAGTCGCGCTTCAGCTCGTCGATCAGCTCCTCGATCTTGAGCGTCGAGATCGGATCGAGCGCGGAGGTCGGCTCGTCGAGCAGGATCACCTCCGGCCGCACCGCGATGGTGCGGGCGATGCAGAGGCGCTGCTGCTGGCCGCCGGAGAGGCTCATGGCGCTGGAATTCAACCGGTCCTTCACCTCGCCCCAGATGGCCGCGCGCGTCAGCGCCCATTCCACACGCTCGTCCATCTGCGCGCGGGAGAGCTTCTCGTGCAGGCGGATGCCGAAGGCGATGTTCTCGTAGATCGTCATCGGGAAGGGCGTCGGCTTCTGGAACACCATGCCGATGCGGGAGCGCAACGCGTTCAGGTCGACATCGGCATCGAGGATGTTCTTGCCATCCAGCAGCACCTGCCCGGTGGCACGCTGGCCGGGATAGAGGCTGTACATGCGGTTCAGCACGCGGAGCAGCGTGGACTTGCCGCAGCCGGAGGGGCCGATCATGCCCGTCACCTGGCGGTCCGGCAGGTCGAGGTTGATGTTCTTCAGCGCCTTATGGGCGCCGTAGTAGAAATCCAGATCGCGCACCGAGAGGCGGGCGGCGTTCAGCCCTTCGCCGCTGCGGGCGCGCAGCCCGCCGAGGCCCGCGGCATCGGTGGGGGTGGTCTGGGTCATGGATTCGCCCATGGTGTCCTCACTTCCTGCCGCGCAGCGCGAGGCGCGCGATGATGTTGAGCCCGAGCACGCCGAGCGTGATGATCAGGGCACCGGCCCAGGCCAGCGCGATCCAGTCCTCGTAAGGCGAGCCGGCATAGGAGAAAATCGTGATCGGCAGGCTGGACATCGGCGCGCCCAGGCTGAGCGACCAGTTCAGGTTACCAAGCGAGGTGAAGAGCAGCGGCGCCGTCTCGCCGGCCACGCGGGCGATCGCCAGCAGCACGCCGGTCATGATGCCGCTCGCCGCCGCCCGCCAGCAGACCAGGGTGATCATCTTCCACTTCGGCGCCCCGAGGCCGATCACCGCCTCGCGCAGCGTGTCCGGCAGCAGGCGGAGCATGTCCTCCGTGGTGCGGACAACGATGGGAATGACGATCACCGCCAGCGCCACCGAGCCGGCCCAGCCGGAGAAGCCGCCGAAGGGCACCACCAGGACCTGGTAGACGAAGAGGCCGATCAGGATGGAGGGCGCCGAGAGCAGGATGTCCGAGACGAAGCGCACCGCGTTCGCCAGTGGCGAGGTCTTGGCATACTCAGCCAGGTAGGTTCCCACCAGCAGGCCGATCGGCGTGCCGATGACGGTGCCGATGGCGGTCTGGATCAGGCTGCCGATGATCGGGTTCAGCAGGCCGCCCCCCGAGCCCGGCGGCTTGGTGACGGTCGTGAACACGTTCAGCGAGAGCGCCGAGAAGCCGTTCCAGAACAGCGTCAGCAGGATGGAGAGCAGCAGCAGCAGGCCGATCGCCGTGGCGGCGTAGCAGGCGGCCTTCACCACTGTCGCCACGAGGCGCCGGCGACGGCTCAGCGCGGCGGCCACCTTCGCGTCCTTGGTCGGACCGCCGGCGGCGGAGGAAAGGGTCGTGGCGCTCATCGGCTCAGCTCCGCAGCCGCGTGCGCAGCAGAAAGCGCGAGGCGGCGAGAACGATGAAGGAGATGACAAAGAGGATGAAGCCCAGCCCCAGCAGTGCCGAGAGCTTCAGGCTGCCGAGCTGCGCCTCGCCGAACTCCAGCGCGACCACCGAGGCGATGGTGTTGCCCGGCCCGAACAGGCTGGTGGAGATGCGGTTCGCATTTCCGATGACGAAGGTGACCGCCATGGTCTCGCCCAGCGCACGCCCAAGGCCAAGCATGATGCCGCCGACCACCGAGACCCGCGTGTAGGGCAGCACCACGCTGCGCACCACCTCCCACTGCGTGCAGCCCAGGCCGTAGGCGCTCTCCTTGTACACCGCGGGCACGGTCTCGAAGACGTCGCGCATCGTCGCGGCGATGAAGGGCAGCACCATGATGGCCAGGATCAGCGCCGCGGTGAGGATGCCGGTGCCGAAGGGCGGCCCGGCGAAAAGCTCGCCGATGAGCGGCAGCTCGCCGAGATTGTCGATGAAGAAGGGCTGGATGTGCATCGACATCAGCGGCACGATCAGGAAGAAGCCCCACATGCCGTAGATGATCGAGGGAATGGCGGCGAGCAGTTCGATCGCCATCCCGACGGGGCGGCGCAGCCAGGCGGGCGCCAGCTCGGTCAGGTAGAAGGCGACGCCGAAGGCCACCGGCACCGCGAGGATCAGCGCCAGCACGGCCGTGACGACGGTGCCGTAGATCGAAACGCCGGCGCCAAACACCTCCTGCACCGGGTCCCACTCCGTCGAGGTGACGAAGGAGAGGCCGAAGGCGCGGAAGGCCTGAAGCCCGCCCAGGAAGAGCTCGACAATGATGGCGCCGAGCAGCAGCAGCACGAACACGCCCGCGCAGCGGCAGGCCAAGGCGAAGATGGCGTCGCCCGCCGCGCCCGAGCTCTTGCCGCGGAGGGTGGCGGAGCCGGCGGGGGCCTTGGCGGATACGGGTACAGCCTGCTGCAATGTCCGAGCTCCGGTGTGCCGGGAATGTCGAGCGCCGCGTTTGCGGCCATGAGCGGCGAAGCAGGCCGCACCCGCAGGTGCCGCCCGTCCGCCGTTCCGGTCTTTACCCGATCTTACTTAGCCGGCCACAGGGCCTTGCCGTCCACGCTGATCTGCGCCCACTTGGCGCGGACCTGGTCCTCCACCGCCTGCGGCAGCGGGATGTAGTCGAGCTGGGTCGCCAGGCTGTCGCCCTCCCGGTACGCCCAGTCGAAGAACTTCATCACGTTCTGCTCGCGAGTGGCATCCTGCGGGTTCATCGGCAGCAGGATGTAGGTCGGCGAGACGATCGGCCAGGACTTCTCACCCTGGGTGTCCACCAGGTTGGCGGCGAAGTTCGGCACTGACCAGTCGGCGTTCGAGGCGGCCGCCTGGAAGGCCTCGGTCGTGGGGCTGACGAACTGGCCCGCCTTGTTGCGCAGCTGCGTGGTGATCAGCTTGTTCTGGTGCGCATAGGCATATTCGACATAGCCGATGGCGCCGCGCACGTTGCGCACCATGCCGGCCACGCCCTCATTGCCGCGCGCGCCGGTGCCGGTGGCCCACTTCACCGAGGTGCCGACGCCCACCTTCTCCTTGAACTCCGGCGCCACCGCCGAGAGGTAGGAGACCCAGACATAGGTCGTGCCGGAGCCATCCGCCCGGTACACCGGGGCGATGGCCATGTTCGGCAGCTTCAGGTCCTTGTTCAGCTCGGCCAGCTTGGGGTCATTCCACTTGGTGATCTTGCCCAGGTAGATGTCGGCCAGGACCTCGCCGGTCAGGCGCATCTTGCCATCCTCGACCCCTGGCACGTTCACCACCGCCACCAGGCTGCCCATGGTGGCCGGGAACTGGAGGAGCTTGTTCTCCGTAAGCTGCTCATTGGTCATCGGGGCGTCGGAGGCGCCGAAATCCACCGTCCGGTTGCGGATCTGCGCCTGTCCGGCCCCCGAGCCGACCGACTGATAGTTCAGCTGGATACCCGTCGGCTCGCGGGCCGCCTCGCCCCACTTCTGATAAAGGGGGGCCGGGAAGCTGGCGCCCGCGCCGGTGATGCTCGCCTGCTGCGCGTGCCCGGCGGCCGAGAGGCCGATCGTCGCCGCAACGCCCGCAGCCAGAGCCATAAGCCGATTGCTCACCGTATCTCTCCGTTCCTGCGCCCGGTTTCCGCGTGCTCACGGGTTCGCGGGCGAACTCGGTTGCGGCCTTCTAGGCGAGGGAGGCGACTCTTCTATTTCACTTCCATGAAGCTTCGATGACAGGGGCATGGAGCTTTCCTGCCATGAGCCTGGGGCCCACCCTGGGGTGCAACCGCCAAGGCCGGGCGGGGTTCTCGGAAGCACTAGCCCCCTCCTCCGCGGAAAGGCCCCTTTCCAGGCCCGACGCGGGTCGCAGCCTCTCCGCGCCGCAATGCCTCCGCCAGCGACGGGGCCGGCGCTTTGCCGTTGCCCTCCGGAAGGATACCCCGATGACCGAGCCGCAGGACCCGCCTCCCGCCGTGCAGCCCCGCCAGCCCGGTCGCGAGTGGGCCATGGACCCTGCTCCCCGCTCGGCCATGCGCGACTATCGTGCGGCCGGCAAGCTGGAGGGCAAGGTGGCTCTGGTCACCGGCGGCGACAGCGGCATCGGCCGGGCCGTGGCGGCCGGCTTCGCCCGGGAGGGGGCGGACGTCGCCATCGCCTATCTTGAGGAGCATGACGACGCGCGCGAGACAGGTCGGCTGGTCGAGGCCGCGGGCCGCCAGGTGCTGCTCTGCCATGGCGACCTGGGCGATCCCGCGGTGGCTGAGCGGCTGGTGCGAGAGACCGTGGCCCGCTTCGGCCGCATTGACATCCTGGTGAACAATGCGGGCGAGCAGCACGTCCATCTCGACTTCGCCACCATTCCCGTGGAGCAGGTGGAGCGTACCTTCCGCACCAATATCCTGGCCCAGTTCTGGGTGACGCGCGCGGCGCTGCCGCACATCCCCGCCGGTGGGGCGATCGTCAACTCGACCTCGGTCACCGCCTATCACGGCCACCCCACGCTGATCGACTATGCCTCGACCAAGGCGGCGATCGTCGGCCTCACCCGTTCGCTGGCGCTTTCGCTGGCGCCGCGCGGCATCCGGGTCAACGCCGTGGCGCCGGGGCCGATCCGCACGCCCCTGATCCCGGCGAGCTACGATGAGGAGAAAGTGGCCGCGCATGGTGAGAGCACGCCGCTTGGCCGCGTCGGCGAGCCGGACGAGGTGGCACCCTGCTACGTCTTTCTGGCCGGGCCGGACGCCTCCTACATGACCGGCCAGGTGCTGCATCCGAATGGCGGCACAGTTGTGAATGGCTGAAGGGCGTACAACTGTGACGGTCCCGCAAGCGTGATGCCCTCCCTACCTGGGATGGCAGCGCGATTTGCGCCATAGGCTTACCCCGCCTGCCGGCTCTGCTGCCCTGGTGGCCTGCCGTTCTTCGGCACCCGCCGCCGCCCGGCACCCTGCGGGAGCACTGTGACCATGACGTGCCCGTGATCCGAATCTTTTCCCGGCTCCCCAGAATGTCGACCGTCGGCGGCGGCTTGGCCGTGGCGCTGGCCTGCGCCGGTGCCAGCCTGCTGGCCCGCGCCGCCCTGCTCGACGTCTGCCAGCCGTCTCCAGGCCTCGTTCTGTTCTATCCGGCCATCCTGCTGGCAGGGATCGTCGCGGGCCGCCCGGCCGGGCTCGCGGTGGTCGGGGTGGAGGCGCTGACCCAGGCCTGGCTTCTGCAGGCCACCGGCGCCGCTCCAGCCGAGGCCTGCGGCCTGCTACTCTCCTTGCTGACCGGCGCGGCTGTCGCCTTGGCAGCGGGAGAGTTGCGGCAAGCCCTGGATGAGGTCCACGCGCTGCAAAGGCGCCTGCAGCGCGTGCAGGAACTGGCACGTGTCGGGGAATGGGAATGGCTGCCCGATGGCAGCGCCCTGAACCTGTCGGACCGTGCCTGGAGCATGGTTGGCCAACCGGCACAGGCGCAGCCGGTAAGCGCCGGCCAGTTCTATGCCCTGCTGGACCCTGACGACGCAGGCACGCTGCGCAGCGCCGCTCAGGCCGCCTTCGGTGGGCGTAGTGCCGAACTGACGATGGAGTTCCGCGTGCCTGCCAGCGACGGCGAGGCTGGCTGGCGATTGATGCGCGGGCTTCCCGATGACGAAGCCGGCGGACTTGCCGGGGTGCTGATCGATACCAGCCCCCAGCGGCGGATGGAGCAGGCTTGCCGGCAGGCCCTCGCGCGGCAGGAGCTTGTCTATCGGGAGCTGGCGCACCGGGTGAAGAACAACTTCCAGCTCATGGCGAGCCTGCTGCGCCTGCAGTCGCGCCGCGTTGATCCGGCGCTACGCCCGGTGCTGGAGGGCGCCATCTACCGTATGGACGACATGGCGGCGCTGCATGAGAGCCTCTCCCAAGGCGGCACAGAGGGGCAAGTCGCCTTCGGCCCTTACCTGCGCGCAATCTGCGACCATCTGGCACAGGCCTACACGGCCGATCGTCCCCTGGCCCTGACGGTTGAAGCCGACTCTCTCCTTTTGCCCGCCGACCGCGCGCTGCTGCTAGGGCTTGCAACGGTCGAACTGGTTGGAAACGCGGCCCGCCATGCCTTCCCCGACGATGCGCCGGGACGCATCCTGGTGGGCTTCCGGCATGTGCCGGAAGGCTTCCTCCTCTGGGTTGAGGATGATGGGCGCGGCCTGAAAGAGTTGGAGCCAATGCGCACTGCGGGCTTTGGCATGCTGCTGGTGCAGTCTTGTGCGCAGCAGCTGGAGGGAGAGCTGGTCATCGAACGACTGCCGGTGACGCGCTTCGAGATCCGCCTTCCGCCGCACGTGGCGCAGGCGGAAGGCTAGAAGACCGGCCCCGCAAGGCCGGCCGCATCCTCAACGCTTGCCGCGTTCCTCTGGCTTGTCCCAGCCAACCGAACTGCTGGGGTCCGACGTGGCGGGCGGGTCGCTGGCGGGAAAGGTATCCTCCAGCGCCTTCTCGTGTTCCTGCTCGGTCTTCCGCTTGTCCCGCGTCTTGTCAGCGTCCGTCTCGCGAGGGGCGCGGTCCGCGCTGCGGGGCTCCATGGCTGACATGGTCATTCTCCTGTCACAGGCCAGCCGAAGGCAGGCGGGCCATGCAGGAGCAACCCCCGGGGGCCGGGCGGGTTGCAGCGGCCACGATTCAGTTCAGGCCGCCGTCCCGCTCGCCGGCGGCTGCCAGGGCGTCACAAACGGCAAGGCTGAGGCGCAGGCTGCAGAACGGCTTCGGCACCACATAGACGGGGCGGCCTTCATCCGTAGCATCGAGGGCATCCTCCGGGCAGGCGGTCACATAGACCACGGGCACGCTCGTTCCGTCGCCCAGCGCCGCCACGATGCTTCGCCCCTCATCCCGATGAAGGCCGAGCCGCAGATCGGAGAGGATCAGGTCCGGCACGCCCTGCTGCAGCAGGGCCTCAGCCTCCGCGCGGTCAGCGGCGATGCCGCGCACCCGATGGCCGAGGTCGCGCATCAGCATCGAGAGGTCGAGCGCGATCAGCGTCTCGTCCTCGATGATCAGGACTTCGGCTTGACGCGGCGGGGCAAGTCGCCTCCAGCTCGCGCGCAGCATGTCCTCCACAGTGCCAGTCTCGCGCCGCACGATGCAGGCGATCTCGGCTACGCCGAAGCCGATCAGGTGGTAAAGCAGGAGGATCTCACGGCGCAGGGGCGAGAGGCCTCCCAGGCGGTGCGACAGCCAGGCATCGGCGAAGCGTTCCGCGGGGTCCGGGCGCCGCCGCGGGGCGGGCAACCCGCCGGCCATTTCCGTCAGCAGGCCCCCCATGCTCTCCGCTCTCCGCGCGGGCAGAGGGAGGTCGGCGAGTTGGTCCTGCACGGCCTGGAAGAGATGGAGCCGGGCTGGCGGGTCGCTGGCACGCGGCGGCGCTTCCAACAGATAGAGCAGCGCGGCCTCGACCACCTGGTTCGCCAGCACGGCAGAGCCGGTCACGGCCCGGGCATAGCGGCACAACTCGCCAAGCAGCCCTTCCGCCTCCTTCAGGCTTAGTGCCATGGCCTCCATCCTCTCCGCGTCATGCGGCCCACCTCCCGGTCCTGAAGCTGGCCTGCAACAGTGCTCCTTAAACGGCAAGGACTAACCCCGGACGCTACTTTTCACATCGTCATGAGCCTGCGTGATCCAGTAAGCTACCCGCCTAGCTAGAAGAATGTGCCGATGGTCAAGCCTGCCTTCCCGCCTTCGCCGCCTGAGGACAGCCCGCAGCGCCCGGGCGCGGCCGAATCCGCCGCCCGCGTTCCCGCCGCCTCACAGGAGGAAGCGGCAGGCCAGCAATGGCTGGACGAACGAATTCGGGAACAGTACCAGGATACCGCCAGCGAACCCCTGCCGGAGCGGTTGGTTGCCCTCATCCGCCGTCTGCGCCACTTCGGGCACTGAGGACCTCTGCTCCACTGCCGGAGCGGCCTGAGATCTTCGCCGTTGTGGACGCATTGCAGGGGCGGCACCATGGCATGGATTTCGGCCCCCGCGTACAGGGGCCGCTCCCCGGTAGAGCACCGCGGCGCCAGTAATATGGATGCATGGCTCCACTTTCGCGGGAACGTCACTGGCCCATCTCCCGTCTGCCGCCGATCGCCGGCTAACCTGGATGCCCCTGTATCTGTGAGCCTTGACCTGCACGACGCGACGGCTCTCCCCGTCGCCGCGCCAATGCCGCTCTCCCCTCCTCTATGCTCTGCCGGCGCGTCGCTGAGTTAGTGACGCGAGCATCGGATGAGTACGTGCTGGAACGGGGCGCCGGTACCGCGGCACTTTCCCGGCCCCGCTGCGGCCCGGTGTGCCGCCGGAGCGAATGAACTTGGCCGAGATCGGCCCGAGCGCGGCGGCCTGATTGCGCGAAACGCTGCTCGCCAGGCGCGTGGCCTGCGGCGTCGCTGCCGAACCGGCCCGCAGCCTGCCACCCGAGGCACGTCAGCGCATCGGCACGGGTCTCTGCGCCATTCCGCTGCTGCCACTGCCGGTGGAGCGGCAGAGTGCCTCTCTGCAAAAGGTGCGGCCGGCGGCTGAGGAGCGTGGCTTCCCACTCCAGAGCTACTGCGTCACCTCGCCGTTCCCTGGCGCAAGCTGAACCTCCAGGCTCGGCGAGGGGCTTGCGCTCCCTGGAACATCGCGGCGGACTGAGTGGCCCGTGCCGCGCTCAGCTGCGCAGCGACACAAGCTGGGCGCGGAACTGCGCGGCACAGGCTGCCCAGGAGAAGCGCTCCGCCTGGGCGCGGCAGGCGGTGCGGGAAATCCCCAGCGCACGAATGCAGGCGGCACGCAGATCCTCATCCAGTGCGCCCACCGGCTCGGTGGTGCCCGCCGTCACCGCCAGCGGACCAGGCTGCGGATGCGCGGCAACCGGCGTGCCGCAGGCCAGCGCCTCCAGCAGCACCAGCCCGAAGGTATCGGTGCGCGAGGGAAAGACGAAGACGTCGGCGGAGGCATAGGCCGCCGCCAGTGCTCCGCCGCGCAGGAAGCCCGTGAAATGTGCCCGCGGAAAGCGGCGCTGCAGGGCGGCGCGTTCGGGGCCGTCGCCCACCACCACCTTGGAGCCGGGCAGGTCCAGCGCCAGAAAGCGTTCCACCCCCTTCTCGGCGGCAAGCCGCCCAGCCTGCAGGAAGATCGGGCGCGGCAGGCCCGGGAAGGCGTCTGGCAGGCCGGGGCGGAACAGCGCCGTGTCCACCCCGCGCGACCAGCGGCGCAGATGGCCGAAGCCCTGCGCCGCCAGCTCCTTCCGGAGCGCCTCGGTGGCCACGAAGGTACCGGCGGCGGGTGCGTGGAAACGGCGCAGCACCCGCCAGGACAGCGCCGCCGGCACTCCGAAACGCAGCCGCAGGTAGTCGGGGAAGCGGGTGTGGAAGGCGGTGGTGAAGCGCCAGCCACGCGCCCGGCAGAGCCCGCGCATGGCCCAGCCCAGTGGCCCCTCGGTCGCGATATGCACCGCCTGCGGCGCGAACTCCGCCACCATCCCGGAGAGCCGCCGGCGCGGGCAGAGCGCCAGCCGAATGGCGGGTTCGCCCGGCGCCGGCAAGGCCGGGAAGCGGTCCGGCCCGAGCACCAGCACCTCATCGCCTCCGGCACGCAGCGCCTCCGTGGTCATGGTGAGGGTGCGCACCACGCCGTTCACCTGCGGCGCCCAGGCGTCCGAGACCAGCAGCAGCCGCATCAGGGCGCCACGGCCAGGGCGGGCGCCGGGAGGGCCGGCGACGCGGCATGGCGCCGCCGCTGCTCGGCCGCCCAGTCGATCAGCTCGAATCGGCCATCGGCATGCTCGACGAGGGCGCTGCAGCTCTCCACCCAGTCGCCGTCGTTCATATAGGCGATGCCGTTCACCACCCGCATCTCGGCATGGTGGATATGGCCGCAGATCACGCCGTCGAAGCCGCGGCGGCGGGCCTCCTCGGCCAGCGCCACCTCGAAGCGGTCGATCGCCTTCACCGCCCCCTTCACCTGCCGCTTCAGCCACTGCGAGAGCGACCAGTACGGGTAGCCCAGCCGCCGGCGGACGGCGTTGAACCAGCGGTTGGCGATGAGGGCCGCGTCATAGGCCCAGTCGCCGAGATGGGCGAGCAGCGTGGCATAGCGAACGACGCTGTCGAACTCGTCGCCATGGATCAGCAGGAAGCGCCGTCCATCGGCGGCGACATGCTCGGCCTCCCGCACGAGGCGGACACCCGCCACCGCGAATTCCGGCCCCGCCCAGTCGCGGAACACCTCGTCATGGTTGCCGGGGATGTAGGTGACGCGGGTGCCGGCGCGGGCCATCGCCAGCACGCGGCGAATCACCTGGTCGTGCGACGGGTCCCAGTACCAGGAGCGGCGGAGCCGCCAGCCATCCACGATGTCGCCGATCAGGTAAAGCCGGTCGCAGTCCACCTGGCTCAGGAAGTCCAGCAACAGATCGGCCCGGCAACCGCGCATGCCGAGATGGGTGTCGGACAGGAACAGGGCACGGTAGCGGCGCTGGGCGTGGCTGGGGGGCATTTCGGCGTCCCTCGGCTGATCCCCGGCCGGTGGCGATTCTGCCTTCGCCCGGAGGGTTGCATCCGCATCGCCCAATAGGGAACGGATGCGACACTGCCGTGACCGCCATATGACAGGCGGTTGACGAATGCCGCCGGCACCGCCTGCCGATGCGCCGCACGGCGGCATGGTTGCGCTCCTGTGCCGCAGGCGTAGTCTGTCGGCCTGTACGTCACCGCAGGATCGCCGCCATGACTCCTCCGCCTCCCGCCTCTCCCGCCCACGGCGCCAACTCGCCGGCCGCGCGGGATATCGCCCATGTGCTGCACCCGTACACCGACCAGAAGGCACACCGCGAGAAGGGCCCGCTGATCATCACGGGTGGCAAGGGCGTGCGCGTCACCGACGAGGCGGGTCGCGAGTATATCGAGACGGTGGCCGGCCTGTGGTGCGCCTCGCTCGGCTTCGAGAACGAGCGCCTGGTGCAGGCTGCCACCGAGCAGATGCGCAAGCTGCCCTTCTACCACGCCTTCACCGGCCGCTCGCATATGCCGATGATCGAGCTGGCGGAGATGCTGATCGAGCGCGCGCCTGTGCCGATGAGCAAGGTGTTCTTCGCGAACTCCGGCTCCGAGGCGAATGACAGCGCGCTGAAGATGATCTGGTACGTCAACAACGCGCTGGGCCGGCCGCAGAAGAAGAAGGTGATCGCCCGCAAGAAGGGCTATCACGGCGTCACCATCGCCTCGGCCAGCCTGACCGGCCTGCCGGCCAACCACAAGCTGTTCGACCTGCCGATCGCCGGCATCCTGCACACCGAGACGCCGCACTACTACCACGAGGGGCGCCCCGGCGAGTCCGAGGAGGATTTCGCCACCCGCCTCGCCGAGGAGCTGGACGCGATGATCGTCGCGGAAGGCCCGGAGACGGTTGCCGCTTTCTTCGCCGAGCCGGTGATGGGGGCCGGCGGCGTGATCGTGCCGCCCGCGACCTATTTCGAGAAGATCCAGGCCGTGCTGCGGAAGCACGACGTGCTGCTGGTGGCCGACGAGGTCATCTGCGGCTTCGGCCGCACCGGCAACTACTGGGGCAGCCAGACCATGGGGATGCAGCCGGACATCCTCACCTGCGCCAAGGCCCTCTCCTCCTCCTTCCTGCCGATTTCGGCGGTAATGGTGAACGACCGGGTCTTCGAGGCGCTGGCCGAGGGCAGCCACCAGATCGGCACCTGGGGCCACGGCTTCACCTATTCCGGCCATCCCGTCTCCGCCGCTGTCGCGGTCGAGACGCTGAAGATCTATGACGAGCAGAACCTGGTGGCCCATGCCGCCGAGGTGGGCGCGCTGATGCAGCGCCGCCTGCGCGAGCGCCTGACCGACCATCCGCTGGTCGGCGAGGTGCGCGGTGTCGGCCTGGTGGCCGCCGTCGAGCTGGTCGAGGACAAGGCGGCGCGCCGCAATTTCGACGCCAGCCGGAAGATGGCGGCGCGGCTGGTCGCGCTGGGCGAGGAGCATGGGCTGATCCTGCGCGCCCTGCCGGGCGACAGCATCGCCTTCTCCCCGCCGCTGGTGATCTCCCCGGCGGAAGTCGAGGAGATGGTGGAGAAGTTCGGCCGCGCCGTGGACGACCTCTCCGCCCAGATCCGCCGCGAGGGGCTGACCGTCGTTTGAACCACCGCGTCCCGCGCCCCCGTCTCGACTGGGGCGCGCCGACCGCTCCGCTTGCCATGGCCGCGCTGGTGGCACCGCTGGCGGCGGTCCTTCAATCCAAGGCGATGGCGCCGGTGGCGCTGGTCGCCCTGGCGGCCTGCGTGCTGCTGGCGCGGCGCGCGCAGGGAGCCTGGCCCTGGCCGCGTGGCGGTGCCCTCTGGGCCGGGCTGGCCGTCGGTGCCTGGGGAACCGCCTCGGCGCTCTGGGCACTGGAGCCTAACCGCACGCTGACCTCCGGCCTTGCCCTCTTTGGGCTGGTGCTGCTGACTGGCGCCGCCGCCCACGCCGCTGCCGCCGACACGCCTGAGAACCGCCGTCAACTTGGCCGCGCCTTGGTGGCTGGCCTTATCATCGGCCTTGGCGCGGCGGTGCTCGACCATGCCACGGACTCTGGCCTGCGCGCGGCGGTGCGCGGCCTGCGAACGATCCCTCCGGAACTGGCCTTCGGCCTAAAGCCCGCGGTTTCGGTGATGGCGCTGCTGCTGCCGCTACTGGCCGGCACCAATTTGCCGCCACGCGTCCGGGTGGCGATGCTGGCCCTGGGCGGCGGCATCGTGCTCTGGCTGCCGGGGGACACCGCACGCATCGCCATGCTGGCCGGGCTGCTGGTGGTGGCTCTCGCATCGCTGGAGAGCTGGCGCAGGCCGGCACTCCGCGCCGTGCCGGCCATCCTCGGCGCGGCGATGGCGCTGACGGTCATGGCCACGCCCCTCGCCCTTCCGGCCGCGCTGGCATGGGCAACGCCGATGGTGGAGCGTCTCCCGCCCTCCGCCATCCACCGGCTGGTGATCTGGGATTTCGGCCTGGAGGCCGCTGCCCGGAAGCCGCTTCAGGGCTGGGGCATGGAGGCAGCGCGCGCCCTGCCGGGTGGCAGGGACCATCCCGAACCGGAGCGGCTGGCGCGGCTCGGTGTGCACAGCCCGGAGTTGCAGGTCTGGTTCGCTGCCCCGCATCTGGAACTGTTGCCTCTGCACCCACACAACGGCCCCCTGCAGATCCGGCTGGAACTGGGCTGGGTGGGCAGCTTGCTGGCGGCTGCCGCACTCCTGCTGCTGGGGCTGGCAGCAGGCCGGCTCGCCGCCGCCGTGGCGGCCTGTGGCGTCCTGGCCTCCGCCTTCGTCACCTTCCTGGCCAGTTTCGGGGTGTGGCAGAGCTGGTGGCTCTGCTCCATGGCACTGGCGGCGGCTTTCGCAGCCGCTCTCCTGCCTCCCCACCGTTCAGAGCCATGCATCGGCACAACGCAGGCGCTATGAGCTAAAGCTTTGTCTCAACCGTAAAATGTTTGTTACTCAACTTGTGCGCGCATTAGGAGCAAAGGTAAATCATCCCCATCGCGACGGCGACTTCTAGGCCGCCCCGACTGGGAGTTTCTTCATGTCGGCTACAACGAGGCGGCGCGGACTGGTTGTGCTGAGCGCAGCCTTGCTCGCCGGACTCCCGCGCCCGGCCCGCAATGTGGAGTTCTCCCCCCTGCCTCGCCTCAAGGGCATGGAGGAATGGGAGGACTTCAAGCGCCTCTATCTGCAGCCGGACGGCCGCGTGGTCGATACGGGGAACCAGAACAACTCGCATTCCGAAGGTCAGGGCTGGGGGCTGCTGCTCGCCGAAGCTTTCGACGACGAGGGCGCGTTCAACCGCATCCTGGCCTGGACGCGGCGTGAACTGGCGCGACCCTATGATTCGCTGCATGCCTGGGCTTGGCGGCCTGACCGCGCCACACCGGTGGAGGACAAGAACAACGCCACGGACGGCGACATCTTCATCGCCTGGGCCGCCTCCCGTGGGGCCCGCCGCTGGGACCGCCCTGAGCTTCGGGAACTGAGCCTCCGGATACTCCAGGATCTGAAGCAGGCCTGCGTGCGGACCATTGGCGGCCAGCAAGTGCTGCTGCCCGCCGCCTTCGGCTTCGAGCATCCGGGCTATGTGGTGGTGAACCCCTCCTACTACGTATTCCCCGCCTTTGCGGAGTTCGCGAACCTGATGCCGGGTGACGGCTGGCTGGCGCTGCGGCGGGACGGGCTTGCCATGCTGCGCCAGGCGCGCTTCGGGCGCTGGGGCCTGCCTGCTGACTGGGTACAGCTTTCATCCGGCGGCCTGGGCGAGGCTCCTCGGCCGGCGCAGGGCTGGCCGCCGCGCTTCTCCTATGATGCCGTGCGGGTGCCGCTCTACCTCGCCTGGGCAGGCCTGCCACACGAGCCGGCCGCGCAGGCAGCCGCGCAGTTCTGGGCTGCCACAGAGCCGCAGGACATGCCCGCCTGGACGGAACTGGTCTCGAACAGCGTCGCACCTTATGCGGCGGACTCCGGCATCCGGGCAGTCGCCCGTCTGGTGCAGGACCCCGACGCCCGGCCCGCCGCATTGACGCACGTCAGGGAGGCGCAGAGCTACTACGCCGCCGCTCTCACCCTTCTGGCGCGCCTTGCCGCCTTTGAGCGTTCACTGCAGGCATGAGGGCTCAGTGGCCGCCCAACAGGCCGGAAAGCAGGGCGGGCGGCAGGTTCACCACCGAGACGCCGGCCGGAAGCTGAAACCGTGCCGGATCCTGCCGGCCATAGGTTACGCGGGTTGCCTGGAGTTGGCCGCGCCGGCCGCCGCGTGCACCTTCCGCCCGCAGGATGACGCCATCCTTCGTCAGGCAGACGGTGCCCGCCGCATCCTGCCGGCTGACCTGCCACAGATCGCAGCGCTGTCCAGCCACCGTGCCACTGCCCGCAGGAGCCATCCGGGTGCCAGGCGGGATGCCACCCAGCAGCGGCAACATGTCGCCCGCGGGCAGCCGCACCGCCATGCCCTGTGCCTCGATCACCAGCAGCGCCTCGTTGCGCGGCAGGTCCACGAGTACCCAGCCAGGCAATCCCGGCGGCTCGGCGCGGATGCGCTTCGTTGCCGCGAGCCAGGCCACCGGCACTATCCGCGGCGCCTGGTTGCCCCCCTCCACGCGATAGGTTACCGCCACGTCCCGCACCGGGCGGAGATGGGCAGGAGCCTGCTCCGCGCGCGCCGCTCCGCCACCCCAGAGGAGGCCGAGCGCCAGGAACCGGGGCAGCAGGCGTGAGAGGCGTTCCATGCAATCTCCTTCCGGCGTGACACGACGCGGCAACGCCTTGCGCTTCCGCCCGGGCGGAAGCAGGCTGCGGCAGACCGGATACTTGAGGAGGAGAGGTCCATGAACAAGATCGCCGTGGTGACCGGCGCGGGCAGCGGCGTCGGCCGCGCCGCCGCGCTCGCCCTGCTGGGCGCCGGCTGGAAGGTGGCGCTGGCGGGCCGGCGTGCCGATGCGCTGGAGGCCACCATCGCCGCCGCCGGCGAGAATGGGGCGAACTGCCTCGCCGTGGCGACCGATGTGGGCGATCCCGCTTCCGTTGCCGCTCTTTTCGCCGCGGTGAAGGAGAAATGGGGCCGGTGCGACCTGCTGTTCAACAATGCCGGGCGCGGCAGTCCCGCCGTCGACTTCGACGAAATCACCCATGACGACTGGTTCGGTGTCGTCTCGGCCAACCTGAACGGTGCCTTCCTCTGCGCCCAGGAAGCCTACCGCATGATGAAGCAGCAGGACCCGCAGGGCGGCCGCATCATCAACAACGGCTCGATCAGCGCCTATGCGCCGCGGCCAGGCTCCGCGCCCTACACCGCCACCAAGCACGCCATCAGCGGGCTCACCAAGTCCATCAGCCTCGACGGCCGCAAGTGGAACATCGCCTGCGGGCAGCTCGACATCGGCAACGCCGCCACCGAGATGACGCAGCGCATGACCCAGGGCGTGCCGCAGGCCAATGGCAGCATGATGGTCGAGCCGCGCATGGATGTCCGCCATGTCGGCGAGGCCGTGCTGCACATGGCCTCCCTGCCGCTGGAGGCAAACATCCAGTCCATGACCATCATGGCGACCAAGATGCCCTTCATCGGCCGCGGCTGAGGCACGACGACCGGGCGGATTGCCCGCCTGCGCCGTGTGGGTGGGGGAGCTGGATCAAGCAATGGCAACGCCATTGCTGGCCGTTCCAGCCGGGGCCAGGGGCGCTGCCCCCTGGAACCCCGCCGGGGTGACAATATCACCCCGGACAGCGCCGTCAGCCGTCAGTCCACCTGTGCGCCGGACCGGCGGATCACCTCCGCCCAGCGCGCGATGTCCCGCTCCTGCAGGGCACGGAACTCGGCCGGCGCACTGATCGTGCTCGGCGTGATGCCCTGCGTCTCGATCAGCCATTTCTGGAAGTCAGGTGCGGTGATGATGCGCTGGATCTCGGCGTTCATGCGCGCCTGGATCGGCTCCGGCAGGCCCGGCGGCGCGAAGATGCCGTACCAGGTGCTGCTGTCGAAGCCCGGCAGCCCGCAGGCCTCGGCCACGGTGGGCACATCGGGCAGCGCCGGCAGGCGCCTGGCGGTGGTGACCGCCAGCCCCTTCACCTGCCCCTGACCGATATAGCCAATCGCGGGTCCGGACTGGTTGAAGAACACGTCCACATCGCCGGAAAGCAGCGCCGTCTGCGCGCCGGGTTGGCCACGGTAGGGCACATGCACCATGTCGAGCCCCGCCGCCTGGATGAACTGCGCGCCGGCCAGATGGGTGGAGGCGCCGTTGCCGGTGGAGGCATAGTTCAGCGTGCCGGGCTTCGCGCGGGCGGCCGCCACCACGTCGGCGCAGGTCTTGTACTGCGGCCGCTTCTCGGCGCTGACGGTCAGCACGTTCGGCACGTCGCCCAGATGCGTGACGGGGGTGAAATCCTTCACCGGATCGAAGGGCAGGCTGCGGTAGAGCGTGGCGTTGATGGCATGCGTACCCGCCGTGCCGAACAGGAAGAGATAGCCATCTGCCGGCGCCTTGGCCGCGATCTCGCTCGCGATGTTGCCGCCAGCGCCGCTGCGATTATCCACCACCACAGGCACGCCCAGTGCCCGGGTCAGCGGCTCGGCAAGCTTGCGCTGGTAGATGTCCACCCCCGAGCCGTTGGGGAAGCCGCCCATCAGCGTGATCGGACGGTTGGGCCACGAGTCAGTCTGCGCCAGGGCAGTTGAGGCAAGGAGGCTGGCGGTGGCGAGGGTCAGCAGAAGGCGGCGCATGGGCATCGGCGGATCTGTCCTCTGACGCGGTCGCGGCAAGGCTAGCTTTCCCCGTCCGCGCCGAGAACCCGGAACCGTAACGACGGCGCTTCAGTCTTCATCCAGTTCCAACAGACAGCGCGGCATCACCGCGAGCAGGCCAATGGCATGGCCCGCCAGTTGCTGCCGCACCTGCAGCGCCTGCAGCCGCAACGCTTCCTTCTGCAGGTCCGTCCCCTCCAGCAGAGCCGGCTCGGACTCGGCGGCTTCATCCATCGGAAGCGGCAACCGCGCCTCAAGCCGGCCGTGGCCGGCGGAGAACCGGGCCTGCGCCGTGGTCAAGCCGGCCACCATTTCGCTGAGGGCCACCATACCCTCCTGCGCAGCGCTCCTGTCCGGCGGAACGGACGGCATTTGTGCGGCGATCCGCTCCAGCAGGGCGAGCGAGTTCGCGAGGCCGAACTCATCCTCCAGCCCGGCCTCCAGCAGGCTCTGGCCAATGTCGTGGGTGGCGATGAGGGAAGCCCGGATATCGGCGGCAAGCTGCCGGTACCGGAGCAGGATATTCGCCCAGTCCGCGGCCGGGGTGCCGGGCTGAGCGAGCACCTCCAGATAAGCCTGCGCTCCGCACAGCCGGCCGGCGGTGGTGTCGAGGAGGCGTTGCACCAGCGCGAAGAGCGCGCTCGCACCCCCGAGCAGGCGGTCGGAGACAAGCAGGCCAGCGGGTGGCATCGGCCTGACCGTGAATGGCACGGCGGGCGAGGGTCCAGCCGCGACAGCGGAATCGAGTGCCATGGAATTTTTCCCTTCAGCCGGACCGGGCCGGCACCGGGAAAGAAGTCTGAACGCCAAGTGCTGAAGATATCGCTAAGACGAATAAAAAACCCCCGGCGCGGGAGGCGCCGGGGGCATTCTCAAAAACCTGCTTCCTGCGGAGGGAAGCGCGGGGCTCAGCCGCCCTTCAGCACCACGGCCTGCCGGCCGCGCTGCCCGTCGCGCACTTCCAGGTTGACCTTCTCGCCCTGCTGGACGTCATGCTTGCCGGCACGCTGCAGGACGGAGGAGTGCAGGAACACGTCCTGGCCACCATCATCTGGCGTGACGAAGCCGAAGCCGCGGACCTGGTCGAACCACTTCACCGTACCGTTCACGGCGTAGGTCGGCCCACCCTCGTCGCGGCCACCACCAAAATCACGGCGGGGCGGGCGGTCGCCGAAGCTGCGCGGGGCGCCAAAGCCGCCGCGGTCGCCGAAGTCGCGGCGCGGCGGACGGTCGCCAAAGCCACCAGGGGCGCCGAAGTCGCGGCGCGGCGGACGATCGCCGAAGCCACCAGGGGCACCGAAGTCGCGGCGGGGCGGACGGTCACCGAAGTCACGGCGCGGCGGGCGGTCACCGAAGCCGCCGGCGCCGAAGTCGCGGCGCGGGCGATCGCTGCCAGCCGGAGCGCCAGGGCCAGCCTGCCGCTCATGGATCCGCGTCACCAGGCGGCGGCCCTGACGGTCGGTGCCGATCTCGCAAACCAGCTTGTCACCGGTCTCGGGCGGCTCAATCCTCGCATCCGCCAGGGCCGACGCGTGGAAGAACACGTCCTGGCCATCGGGTCCCAGCACGAAGCCGAACCCCTTGCGGGCGTTGTACCACTTAACCTCGGCCTCGATGGGCCCGGTGCCGCCCTGCGAATCGTTATCCGGAAACACTGCGTCTCGTATCCGTAAAAAACACACGGCCCGACGGGATGCAGGGCCGGCAGACTCCATCCTTGCATTCCCGTGTCCCGAAAGCTAGCCGAATCGGCAGGGATCGTAAGGCGCCATTGGAATCTCCGGCTCCCGCCCGGCCAGGATCGCGCCCACCAGCCGTGCGGTACGGGGTGCCGCCACCATCCCCACATGCGCATGGCCGAAGGCCAGCACAACGTCGGCACAGCCACGGGCCGGGCCGATGCAGGGCAGGCCGTCCGGCAGGCTCGGCCGGTTGCCCATCCAGAACTTCACCCGCTCCGCCGGAAGGTCCCGCGGCAGGCCGGGGAACGTGCGCAGCAGATAGTCGCGCAGGATCTCCGCGCGCTTCCAGTTCGGCGCCGCGCCGAGTGCGGCGATCTCCACCTGCCCCGCCACGCGCAGACCGGTGTTCGTCATGGTCACGGCCATCTTGCCGTCCGACGGCATCAGCGGAATGCGGGGGCCTGCCTCAGGATTTTCGATCACGGCGTGGTAGCCGCGCTCTGTCTGCAACGGCACCTTGTGCCCGACCATGGCAGCCAACTGCTTGGAGTAGGCACCGGCGGCGATCACTGCCCGGTCGGCCGCGATCTCGCCCTGGGTGGTGGTGACGGCCCGCAGCCGGCCACCCTCGATGCGGAACCCCGTGGCGCCGGCACGGACCCGCTGCGCCCCTTCCCGCTCGGCCAGGGCCACCAGCGCTGCGACATAGGCGCCGGGATCGCGGACATGGCCCGCGTCCTCGAACAGCGTGGCGAAGGTGTAGCGCCGGTCCAGTTCCGGCTCGCGCTGGCGCAGTTCCTCCGCCCCGACCTCCCGCCAGTTCAGGCCGACTGCCTTGCGGACGCGGTAGCCCATCGCCTCCGCCTCATAGGTGGCGCGGTCGGGGTAGATGTACATCAGCCCCGTGCGGGCGATCAGGTCAGGCACGCCGGCCTGCCCGGCGAGTTCCTGGTGCAGCAGCGGGGCGTCCCGCAGCAGCGGCCGCAGCGCGCGGGCGATGCGCAGCACCTTATCCTCCGTCCAGGCGGACCAGAGGAAGCGCAGCAGCCAAGGGGCGACGCGCGGCAGGTAGCCCCAGCGCACCGCCAGCGGCCCAAGCGGGTCGCGCAGGAAGCCCGGCACCTTCTTCCAGGTGCCCGGACCGGCCGTCGGCAGCACGGATTGCGGCGAGAGCCAGGCGCCGTTGCCATAGCTGGCGGCCTGCTCGCCGCCCGGCTCGCCCGGATCAAGGATGGTGACGCGGAAGCCTTCCCGCAGCGCCTCAAGCGCGCTGGTGGCGCCGATGATCCCGGCGCCGATCACCACGACATGGCTGCGCGCCGCAGCGCCTGTTCTCGTGGCTTCGTCCATCGGCACGCCCTGCCCTTCCCGTCTGTCGGTGGCCGGCAAGGTGCCCCAAGCGGCGGGCCGGCGGAAGGGCCGGCCCGCCGGAAATCGCTCAGCCGGCGTCAACCACCGCACGCTTGGCCATCACCGTCACCAGGTTGGCGCGGTACTCGGCGCTGCCGTGGATGTCGCTGTTCAGTTCGTCCGGCGACTGCTTGATGTTGGCCACGGCGTCGGGCGACCAGTTGGCGGTGAGCGCCGCCTCCATCTCGGTCTGCCGGAAGGCGCAGGGGGCGGCGCCGTTGACGCCGACGCGCACGCCGTTCGGCCCCTTCGCCACGAAGACGCCGGTCATGGAATAGCGGCTCGCCGGGTTGCGCATCTTGGCATAGCCGGCCTTCTCCGGGACCGGGAAGGAGACGGCGGTGACCAGCTCGTCCGGCTCCAGGGCGGTGGTGAACATGCCCAGGAAGAACTCGTCGGCCGGGATGGAGCGGCGGTCGGTGACGATGGTGGCGCCAAGCGCCAGGGCGGCGGCGGGATAGTCGGCCGCCGGGTCGTTGTTCGCCAGGCTGCCGCCGATGGTGCCGCGATTGCGCACCTGCGTGTCGCCGATGGTGGAGGCCATGCGCGCCAGGGCCGGGATCGCCGCCAGGATCTGCGGATGGGTGGCGATCTCGTAGTGCTTGGTCAGCGCGCCGATGACGATGTTGCCGCCTTCCTTCCGCACGCCACGCAGCTCGGCGATGCCGGAGAGATCCACCACATAGCTCGGCTTGTTCAGCCGGTGCTTCAGCGCCGGCAGCAGCGTCATGCCGCCGGAGATCGCCTTCGCCTCCGGATCGGCCGCCAGCAGCTTCACCGCATCCGCGACGCTGGACGGCTTGTGGTACTCGAAATCATACATCGCGCTGGGCTCCCTACTCGGCCGCCGCCGGCAGGTCTGCCCCGCCGCGGCCCTGATGAATGATGGACCAGATCTTTGCCGGTGTCGCCGGCATCTCGACATGGGTCACGCCATGGTCACGCAGCGCGTCCACCACGGCGTTGATGACGGCGGGCGGCGAGCCGATCGCGCCCACCTCGCCGCAGCCCTTCACACCGAGCGGGTTGTGGGTGCAGAGCGTGGTGCTGGTCGAGACATGGAAGGACGGCAGGTCCTTCGCCCGCGGCATGGCGTAGTCGTTGAAGCTGGCGGAGAGAAGCTGGCCGTCCCGGTCATAGACGGTATGCTCGATCAGCGCCTGGCCGATGCCCTGCGCCAGCCCGCCCTGGATCTGCCCCTCAACGATCATCGGATTGATGACACGGCCGACATCGTCGCAAGCCGTGAAGTTCACCACCGCCACCTCGCCGGTGTCGGGGTCGATCTCCACCTCGCAGATGTGGCAGCCGCCGGGGAAGGTGAAGTTCTTCGGGTCGTAGAAGGCAGTCTCCTCCAGCCCCGGCTCGATCTCGTCGATCGGGTAGTCGTGCGGCACATAGGCCGCCATGCTGATCTCGGCGAAGGCCTTGCTACGGTCGGTGCCGGCAACCCGGAACTGGCTGTCGCTGAACTCGATGTCCTCGACCGCCGCCTCCATCAGATGGGCGGCGATCTTCTTGCCCTTGGCGATGATCTTGTCCATCGCCTTGACCATCGCGGCGCCGCCCACGGCCAGCGAGCGCGAGCCATAGGTGCCCATGCCGAAGGGGATCTTGCCGGTGTCGCCATGCACGATCTCCACCTGATCAAAAGGCACGCCAAGCTTCTCGGTGACGAGTTGCGCGAAGGTCGTCTCGTGCCCCTGCCCGTGGCTGTGCGTGCCGGTGAAGACGGTGATGCTGCCCGTCGGATGGACGCGGATGTTGGCCACCTCATAGAGCCCGGCGCGGGCGCCGAGTTGGCCGACCAGCTTGGAGGGCGCGATGCCGCAAGCCTCCAGATAGGTGGAGATGCCGATGCCGCGCAGCTTGCCACGCGCCTTGGCCTCCGCGCGGCGGGCCTCGAAGCCCGCGAAGTCGGCGGCTTCCAGCGCGACGCGCAACGTGGCCTCGTAGTCGCCACTGTCGTACTGCAGGGCGACGGGCGTCTGGTAGGGGAACTGGTCCGGGCGGATGAAGTTCTTCCGGCGGATCTCGGTCCGGTCCATGCCCATCTCGTGCGCGGCGACGTCCACCAGCCGCTCCAGCAAGTAGGTCGTCTCCGGCCGCCCGGCGCCACGATAGGCGTCCACCGGCACCGTGGAGGTGAACACCGCCTTCACCTGCCCATGGATGACCGGCGTGGTGTAGCAGCCGGCCAGCAGCGTGGCGCTGAGATAGGTCGGCACCGCCGGTGCGAAGGTGGAGAGGTAGGCGCCCATGTTGGCCAGGGTGGACACCCGCAGCCCGAGGAACCGCCCCTGCTCGTCCAGGGCCAGCTCGGCATGGGTGACGTGGTCGCGGCCATGGGCATCCGAAAGGAAGCTCTCGGTGCGCTCGGCGGTCCACTTCACCGGGCGCTTGAGCTGCGCCGACGACCAGGTGACCAGCGCCTCCTCGGCATAGTGGTAGATCTTGCTGCCGAAGCCGCCGCCGACATCCGGCGCCACCACCCGCAGCTTGTGCTCCGGCACCTTCAGCACGAAGGCGCCCATCAGCAGGCGGATGACATGCGGGTTCTGGCTGGTGGTCCAGAGCGTGTGCTCGCCGCTGTTGGGGTCGTACTCCCCGAGCGCGGCGCGCGGCTCCATGGCGTTCGGCACCAGGCGATTGTTGGTGGTGTCGAACCGCACCACCTTGTGCGCCCGGGCGAAGGCCGCATCGGTCGCGGCGGCGTCGCCGATTTCCCAGTCGAAGCAGATGTTGTCCGGTGCCTCGTCATGCAGCGCGGCCGCGCCGGGCGCGATGGCGGCCTCGATGGTCGAAGCCGCCGCGAGCGGCACGTAGTCCACCATGATCGCCTCGGCCGCGTCGCGCGCCTGGGCGCGGGTCTCGGCCACCACCAGCGCCACGGGATCGCCGACATGGCGCACCTTGCCGATGGCGAGCACCGGATGCGGCGGCTCGGCCATCACCTTGCCGCCCTTGCCGGTGACCTGCCAGCCACAGGGCAGCCCGCCCAGCCCCGCCGCTGCGAGGTCCTTCCCGGTATAGACCGCCTGCACGCCCGGCATGGCCGCCGCGGCGGCCGTGTCGATGCGCTCGATCCGCGCATGCGCATGGGGGCTGCGCAGGATCCAGGCATGGAGCTGGCCGGGCCGGTTCAGGTCATCCGTGTACTGGCCGCGGCCGGTGAGGAAGCGGAGATCCTCCTTCCGCCTCACGCTGGCCCCGATGCCCTCGAAGGGTACCGTGACGTTCATGGAAATCGCCTCCCAACGGCGTTCATGGGCTTGTCACGCCGGCCTTATGGCGGCCGGTCGTCGCATCCGGAGGGCGCCGGGATCACTCCGCGGCGCGGGCCAGCTCGCTGCGCTTGCCGTTCATCACCTCGGCAGCCGCGGCGATCGCCTTGACGATGTTGTGATAGCCGGTGCAGCGGCAGATATTGCCCTCCAACCCATCGCGGATCTCCTGCTCGGAGAGGCCGGAGGGATGCTTCCGCACCAGGTCGATGGCGCTCATCACCATGCCCGGGGTGCAGAATCCGCACTGCAGCGCGTGATACTCGCGGAAGGCTTCCTGCATCGGGTGCAGCGTGCCATCCGCCGCGGCGAGGCCCTCGATGGTGGTGATCTCCGCGCCCTCGCACTGCGCCGCCAGGATGGTGCAGGACTTCACGCTATCCTCGCCCATATGGACGACGCAGGCGCCGCACTGGCTGGTGTCGCAGCCGACATGGGTGCCGGTCAGGCGCAGCTTCTCGCGCAGCACCTCCACCAGCAGGGTGCGCCCCTCGACATCCACCGTATGGGTCTTGCCGTTCACCGTCAGTGTGACTTGCGGCATGTCGCTTCTCCCCCCATGCGCGAATGCCGCCGCGATGCGCGACGGCCTTGGAGACAAACGTCATCCCAGCAGGTACGGCGCGTCAAGCGGGGGGATGCTGCATGGAAGCAAAAGCCGGCTTCTTGTAGCGCGAATGCGATGCGTTCGCAATAACTGAAACCATTGATGTTGCCTGCCTGCATGAGCGGCCGGATGGCGCCAGGGCGCACCTCCGCGGCGCACACGAAAGAAAAGGCCCGGGGAAGCTGCCTTCCCCGGGCCGTCATCTCGCCTCAGGCCGCAGCCGTAAGGCTACGGGCCAGCGGGTTCTTCTCCGCCGGCAGGTCATGCAAGTGGCAGGCCGCCCACTGCCCGGGCTGCGTCTGCTGCAATTTCGGCACATCGGTCTTGCAGCGGTCGAAGGCATAGGGGCAGCGCGTGTGGAAGCGGCAACCGCTGGGCGGGTTGATCGGGCTCGGCACGTCGCCCTTCAGCACGATGCGCTCCCGCCCCGCCCCCGGCTCGGGCACCGGCACCGCCGAGAGCAGCGCCTCGGTATAGGGGTGCTTCGGCGCGCCGAAGAGCGAGCGGCGCGGCGCGATCTCGACGATCTGGCCGAGATACATTACCGCCACGCGGTGCGTCATGTGCTCGACGATGGCGAGGTCGTGGCTGATGAACAGCAGGGCCAGCCCGAGCTCCTGCTGCAGTTCCTGCAGCAGGTTGACGATCTGCGCCTTCACCGAGACGTCGAGCGCCGAGACGGCCTCGTCGCAGATGATCAGGTCCGGCTCGCCCGCCAGCGCGCGCGCGATGCAGATGCGCTGCCGCTGCCCGCCCGAGAACTCATGCGGCCAGCGGTTCGCGGAGTCGCGTGGCAGGCGCACGAGATCGATGAGCTTGGCGATGCGCGCGTCAAGATCGGCGCTGTTCTTGGCCAGGCCGAAGTTGCGGATCGGCTCCGCCAGCAGGTCCTTCACCCGCATGCGTGGGTTCAGGCTGCTGAACGGGTCCTGGAAGATCACGCCCATGCGCCTCCGCAGCGGGCGCAGCTGACCCTGCGACATGTCGTCGATGCGCTGGCCATCCAGCACCACCTGCCCATCGGTCGGCGGGAAGAGCCGCAGCAGCGCCTTGCCGACGGTGGACTTGCCGCAGCCGGACTCGCCAACCAGCGAGAGCGTCTCGCCCTTCTCGATGTGGAAGGAGACACCGTCCACCGCATAGACGTAGCCGGTCGTGCCTCCGAAGAAGCCGGCCCGGATGGGGAAGTGCTTCTTGAGGTCGTTCACTTCCAGCAACGGGCGGTTGGTACGGTGCGGAGGGTGGGTTCCCATGGTCATGCTCATGCCGCCACGGCCTCCTTCACCGCATAGTGGCAGGCCGCGACATGGTGCGGCGCCTTCTCCTCAAGGGCGGGCGCGACCTCACGGCAAAGGTCGGTCACATAGGGGCAGCGGCCGGCGAAGACGCAGCCCTGGATCTTCTGCTTGAGGCTGGGAACCAGCCCAGGGATCTCGGCCAGCCGCTCGGTCTCGCCGGTCAGCGAGGAGCCGAGCTTCGGCACCGCGCCCAGCAGGCCCTGGGTGTAGGGATGCTTCGGCGCACGGAACAGCTCCGCGACCTTCGCCTCCTCCACCTTGCGGCCGGCATACATGACGATGACACGCTCGGCGACCTCGGCCACCACGCCAAGGTCATGGGTGATGAGCACGATGGCGGCGCCGACCCGGTGCTTCAGGTCGCGCATCAGGTCGAGGATCTGCGCCTGGATCGTCACGTCGAGGGCCGTGGTCGGCTCGTCGGCGATCAGCAGCTTCGGGTTGCAGGCCAGCGCGATGGCGATCATCACGCGCTGCCGCATGCCGCCGGAGAGCTGGTGCGGATACTCCTTCACCCGCTTGTCCGGCGCCGGGATGCCGACCAGCGTCAGCATCTCCACCGCCTTGGCCTCGGCCTGCGACTTGGAGAGGCCCTGGTGCAGCCGCAGCGCCTCGCCGATCTGCTTGCCGATGGTCAGCACCGGGTTCAGCGAGGTCATCGGCTCCTGGAAGATCATGCTGATCTCGTTGCCGCGGATGGCGCGCATCTCGCGGTCGGAGAGCTTCAGCAGGTCCCGCCCGTTGAACCGGATGGAGCCGGCGATCTTGCCAGGCGGCTCGGGGATGAGGCGCAGGATCGACATGGAAGTAACGGACTTGCCGCAACCGGATTCGCCGACGATGGCCACCGTCTCGCCGGCCTCGACGCTGAAGGTCAGCCCGTCCACGGCGCGGTTCACGCCGCCATCGGGAGTGCGGAAATGCGTCTGCAGGTTCTCGACTTCGAGCAGAGCCATGGAATTACACCCGCTTCGCCGCGCGCGGGTCGAGCGAATCCCGCAGGCCGTCGCCCAGCAGGTTCACCGCCAGCACGGTGATGGAGAGGAAGATGGCGGGGAAGAACACGATATAGGGCTTCACCTGCCACAGCGCGCGGCCCTCGGCCATGATGTTCCCCCAGGAGGGAATGATCGGCGGGGTGCCGGCGCCGATGAAGGAGAGGATCGCCTCGGCGATCATCGCGGCGGCGCAGATATAGGTCGCCTGCACCGTCATCGGCGCGAGGGTATTGGGCAGGATGTGGCGCCAGATGATCACCGGCGTACGGGTGCCCGCCGCCACCGCCGCATCGACATAGGGCTGCTCACGCAGGCTGAGCACCACGCCGCGCACCAGGCGCGAGACGCGCGGGATCTCGGCCACGGTGATGGCCAGGATGACGTTGCCGACGGAGCCGCGCGTCAGCGCCATCAGCGCGATGGCGAGCAGGATGGACGGAATCGACATCAGCCCGTCCATGACGCGCATGATGATGCTGTCGGCCCAGCGCACGAAGCCGGCCACCAGCCCGATCGCCAACCCCACCACCGAGGAGGCGATCGCCACACCGAAACCGACGATCAGCGAGACGCGCGCGCCGTAGAGCACGCGGGAATAGACGTCCCGCCCCAGCATGTCGGTGCCGAACCAGGCGGCGGCCGAGGGGTTGCGGGTGCGCATGACCGGCGCCAGCGCCGTCGGGTCCTTGGTCCAGAGGAAGGGCGCGAAGACGGCGATGAACATCATCAACAGCAGCAGGAAGCCGCCGATGGCGATGGTCGGGTGGCGCCGCATGTAGCCAACGAAGCCGCGCGGTGGCGTCCTCGTCGCCATGATGTCCGGCATCGGCGCCGCCTTGGCGACGCTCTTCGGGGAAACGGCGCCCGGGGGCAGGATGGTGGTGCTCAATACCGGATCCTCGGGTCGAACAGGGTGTAGCTGAGGTCGATCAGCAGGTTCACCAGCACGTAGGCGAAGCTGAACAGCAGGATCACGCCCTGGATGACGGGATAATCGCGCCGCAGGATGGCGTCGACCGTCAGGCGCCCGAGGCCAGGGATGGCGAAGACGCTCTCCGTCACCACCGCGCCGCCGATCAGCAGCGCCACGCCGATGCCGATGACGGTGACGATCGGCACGGCGGCGTTCTTCAGCGCGTGCAGGAACAGGATGGTGGTCTGCCCCGCGCCCTTGGCGCGGGCGGTGCGGATGTAGTCCTGCTGCAGCACCTCGAGCATGGTGGCGCGGGTGATGCGGGCGATCAGCGCCGTGTAGCCGCCGCCCAGCGCCACCGCCGGCAGCACGAGGTTCGACAGCCAGGGCCTGAAGCCCTCGGCGATCGGCGTGTAGCCCTGCACCGGGAACCAGTCGAGCTGCAGCGCGAAGTAGTAGGCCAGCAGGTAGCCCACCACGAAGACGGGCACGGAGAAGTTCAGCACCGAGAAGACCATCACCAGACGGTCGACCCAGGAGCCGCTCTTCCAGGCGGCAATCACGCCGAGCGGCACGGCAATGACGACGGCCAGCAACAGCGTGACGACCATCAGCGAGAGGGTCGGCTCGATGCGCTGCTCGATCATGCGCGTGACCGGCAGGTTGGTGAAGATCGAGGTGCCGAGGTCACCATGCAGGATGCGCCAGACCCACTCGCCGAACCGCACCACGAAGGGGCGGTCGAGGCCGAGGCTGGCGCGGATGCGCTCCACATCGGCCGGCGTGGCCTGGTCACCCGCGATGACCGCCGCCGGATCGCCGGGGGCGATGTAGAGCAGGCTGAAGACGAACAAGGCGACGATCGCCATCACGGGGATGGTCGCCAGGACACGGCGGACGATATAGGCGAACATAACTTCCGATCAGCTCTTTGAGACGTTCCAGAAGAAGGGAATGGGCGCCTTCACGACGCCACTGACGTTCTTCCGCCATGCCTGATAGGACAGGAAGAAGCCCGTGGGCACCCACATGGCGTAATCCATTGCGGCTTTGTTCATCTCCGCGACGGCCGCTTTCTCGGCCTCCAGGTCCGGCGCGGCGAACCATTCGTCGCGCGCGGCCTCGACGGCTTCGCTCTTGGGCCAGCCGAACCAGGCCTGGTCGCCATTGGCGCGCATGGCCGTGTAGCTGGCGGGGTTGATGCAATCGGCGCCGGCATGCCAGGTATGGAAGATGTGCCAGCCGCCCTGCCCCGGCGGCGACTTCGAGGCGCGGCGGGAGCCAACGGTGCCCCAGTCGGTCGCCACAAAATCCAGGTTCATGCCGATCCGCTTCAGCAGATCGGCGGTGACATCGCCAAAGGCCTTGGTGATGGGCTGGTCCTGCGCGACGAGGACGGTGATGGGCTGGCCGTCATAGCCAGCTTCCTTCAGCAGCTTCTTGGCCCCCTCGTAGTCGCGGGGCCCCTTCAGCAGATCGCCACCCTCCTCCGTGTAGAGCGGGGCGTCGGGCGTGAAGAAGGACGGCATCTTCTTCCACAGGCTGGCATCCTCCCCGACCAGCGCGCGCATGTAATCCTCCTGGCTGAGCGCCATCATGACGGCACGCCGCGCCCGCACGTCATTGAAAGGCGGGAAGAGGTGGTTCATGCGGAAAGAGCCGACATTGCCAAGCGGGTCGGCGATATCCACCTGCACGTTGCGGTTGCCCTTGAGCAGCGGCACGAGGTCGGCAATGGGGTTCTCCCACCAATCCACCTCGCCGTTCTGCAGGGCGCTGACGGCAGTGGCCGGATCGGGCATGACCACCCACTCCACCCGGTCCACCATCACCTTCTTGCCGCCCGCCATCCAGTCCGGCGGCTCCTCGCGCGGCACATAGCCGTCGAACCGGGCGAAGACCGCCTTCGCGCCCGGCACCCATTCCTCGCGCACGAAGCGGAAGGGGCCTGAGCCCACGAATTCCGTGATCTGCTGGAAGGGATCGGTCTTCGCGATCCGCTCCGGCATGACGAAGCTGCAAGGCGAGTTGGTCTTGGCCAGCGCGAAGAGCATCTTCGGATAGGGCTGCTTCAGCGACCAGCGGAAGCTGCGGTCGTCCAGCGCCACCAGCTCGTTCTGGATGCCGCGGATCATCTGGCCCATGGGGTCGCGCACCGACCAGCGGCTCAGGCTGGCGACCACGTCCTTGGCCAGGACCGGCTCGCCGTCATGGAACTTCAGGCCGGGGCGGAGCTTGAAGGTCCAGACCAGCCCGTCGTCCGAGACTTCCTCGGATTCGACCATCTGCCGCTGCGGCTCAAGCTTCGAGTCCACGCCGTAAAGCGTATCCCAGACCAACATCGCCGCGTTACGGACGACATACTGGGTGCCCCAGATCGGATCGAAATTGGCCAGGTTGGCCTGCGGCACGAAGCGCAGCGTCCGGGCGGCGGCACCCTGCGCCAGCGCGGGCGTAGCGAGACCATTACCAGCAACGAGGCCACCCGCCCCCGCCGCAGCGAACTTCAAGAAGGATCGGCGTTGTATCATCGTCATCCCTCGTCTCCCGGCGGGCCATTGGCCTCACCAACCTATGGTTCGATCCGCGGCCCTGTTTCCGCGGAGCCTGCTGGCGCTCCAGCACATAGCGTGCCACTGCCAAAGCAAATGCAGCCGGCCCGGTATGCTCCGGGCTCGGGGAAGGCTTGTGCCTGTTGCGGGGCCAGCATCGGGCGGATTGGCGCGGCGTTCAAGGCGGCGTGCGGTCGAACATCAATCATTTGCGGCACGCGGGCGGCGAAACCTCGCCAGCCCAGGCCCCTATTTACCGGAAAGGCAGCCGGGCACGGACGCTTTCCTGCCATAAAGCCTTGGCACACCAGCGCTCTAGGGCATTTCGCCCCGCCTGGCGCCGCGACCCCATGGTATGGCTTTGGCTGCTTGCAAGGCGGGAGCGCGGCTGGCCATCGCACTCTGCCGCGCCGTTATTTTCGCGCGAAAGTTGTTCGCGCCGGGGAGAGACAACCTTCTGCGTCAAGGGAGGCTACTCTTCCGCTGCCCTAGTTCGTAGAAGGGCGGCGGATTCATGCCCGGCCGCCCCGCACTGCACCGCCCGAAGGCAGCCGCTCAGCTGCGCTGCACGTTCCAGAACATCGGCAGCCCCTTCAGCACGCCGGTGATGTTGCGGCGATAGGCCCAGGCCTGGAAGTACTGTCCCACGGGCAGGTAGGGCACGTCGTCGAAGGCCTGGAGCTGGATCTTGCGGGCAATCTCCTTCTGCGCCGCCAGGTCGGGCGCTTCGAACCAGGCGTTGCGCAGTTCCTCCAGCTTCGGCGCCGTCGGCCAGCCGAACCAAGCCGCCTGCCCGTTGCCGCGCAGCGCCTGCTGCACCCCGGGATTGATCATGTCGATGCCGGCCCAGAAGGTGAAGAACACGCTCCACCCACCCTTCTCCACCGGCTCCTTGCTGGCGCGGCGCTGCACCACCGTGCCCCAATCGGTCGAGACGTACTCCACGTTCATCCCGGCCTTCTGCAGCATGTCGTTGCCGACCTGCGCCAGCGCGTTCAGCGAGGGGAAGTCGGAGGCGGCGATCAGCACCACCTTTTCGCCGTTGTAGCCGGCGGCGGCGAGGTCGCGCTTGACCTTCTCGTAGTCGCGCGGGCTGGTGAGCACCTCCATGCCCGCATCATTGGCGAGGGGGGTATCGGGCGTGAAGATGCCGACGCCATCCCGCCAAAGGCTCTTATCGGTGCCGATCACCGCCGTCATGTAGTCGGCCTGGGTGACTGCGCCGAGCAGCGCCCGCCGGATGGCGGGGTTGTTGAAGGGCGGATGCAGATGGTTGAAGCGCGCCATCCCCATCAGCCCCGTCGGGTCCTGGATTTCGAGGCTGAGGTTGCGGTTGCGGCGCAGCATGATCTGCAGGTCGCCCGGCGGCTGCTCCCACCAGTCGGCCTCGCCGCTCTGCAACGCGTTGGCAGCCGTCGCCGCATCCGGCATGACGTTCCATTCGATACGGTCGAAATGAACGTGCTTCGGGCCGGCGGTCCAGCTCACCTTGCCGTCGGCGCGCGGCGTATAGTCCGTGAAGCGGTCGTAGACCACGCGCGCGCCGGGTACCCGCTCCTTGGCGTTCCACCGGAACGGGCCGCTGCCGATGATCTCCTTCACCGCCACGGCCGGATCGGTCTTGGCCAGCCGTTCCGGCATCATGAAGCAGACCGGCGTGGCCGGCTTGCCCAACGCTTCGAACAGCAACGGGAAGGGCCGCTTGAAGCGGAACTGGATGGTTTTGTCATCCGGCGCGGACAGCTCGTCCAGCACCGTCATCATCACCTGCCCGAGCGCATCCCGCGCCGCCCAGCGGCGGATCGAGGCCACGCAGTCGAGCGCCCGCACCGGTTCCCCGTCATGGAACTTCAGCCCGTCGCGCAGGGTCATGGTGACGCGGCGGCCACCCTCCTCGACGGCATGGCCCTGCACCATCTGCGGCTGCGGCTTGTAGTCCTCGTCGAAACCGTAGAGCGTATCCCAGACCATATAGCCGTGGTTTCGCGTCACATAGGCGGTGGTGACGATGGGATCGACCACGGCCAAGTCGGCCTGCGGGATGAATTTCAGCACCCGCGGCGCGCTGCCCTGCGCGATCGCGAAGCGCGGCAGGGCGCTCGCTGTCGCGATGCCGGCGGCGCCACGGAACAGTTGGCGTCGGTCCATCGTTGTTCGCTCTCCCCGGAGACCTTCCTGTGCGCGAGGGAAGCCGAGCGCCCTCATGCGCGCAAGAGGGCATCTCACTCCTCCGTGCCTAGCGGCGGCCATGGGAGGACAGTATCCACCCCCCCATGGCCCCTCCCCGCCTCCTTGCCTTCCCGCTCAGCCCCATGCGGGCCGCATTGCTCGGGCAGATGCTGCGCTTCGGCGTGGTCGGCTGCGTTGGCTTCGTGGTGGACACGCTCACCCTCTATGTCGCGCTCGCCCTGGGGGCTGGCCTCTATGCGGGCCGGGCGCTCTCCTACCTGGTGGCGGCGAGCGGCAACTGGACACTAAACCGCGTCTGGACATTCCGTGCTGCATCGCGGCATTCCGCTGGCCGGCAATGGCTGCTATTTCTCGCCGCGAACCTGCTCGGGTTCGCGATCAATTACGGCACCTATGCCGCGCTTGTCGCCAACCTGCCGGTCGCCGCCGCGCATCCGGTGCTGGGCGTCGCTGCTGGCTCCCTGGCCGGCATGTCTATAAACTTCCTGCTCAGTCGCAGCTTCGTCTTTCGCTAGTCGACGAGAGCAACGGAAAGATTTTCGACTGTTCATTTTGGCGCAAACGTGCCGCATAAAGAGATTTCATATTACACTGTTAATTGACCAAGGGTCGGCACTATGTTGCGGCCCGCAGCGGCCGTGAGTTGAGGCCGAGTAATGGAGTAATCTGCCGGATATGCCGACACAGCAACCTCTGCGGAAGGGAGCTGAGGCGGAGGCAACAAGTAATGCCGCGCCGATGCCCGTTTCCGTTGATACCCTGCCCGAAGGCTTCCGACCGACCAGTCCGGAAGACCGGCTGCCCGCGCTGCTGGCCTATGGCCTTGCGGCCGCGGCCGGCACCCCCCGGCCGGACGAGGCCCCCGCCCGTCGCGCTGAGGCCGGGCGGGCGCTGGAGGAATGGGCCTATCGCCATCTCCATAACCAGGCCGAAACCCTGCGCCGCGAGGGCGCCCGCGAGGCACTCGCGGGGCTGCGCCAGCCGCCCGGCTTTGGCAAGCTGGTCCTCGCCGGGCTGGTCTCGCTGCTGCTGGCGGCGCTGATCGGCTGGGGCGCGCTGCGCCTCGGGCTGCTGCCTTACCTGCATCCGCAACTGCCGGGCTGACCCAACATGTTCTTTGCCCCCCGTGCTCCTGGCGCCGACCGCGCCCCGGCCACCCCCCTGGCCAAGGCGATCGGCGCCTGCCGCCGGGAATTCGTCGCCGTCGGCTTGTTCAGCGGCGTCGTCAACCTGCTGCAGCTCACCGTCTCCGTCTACATGATGCAGGTGTTTGACCGGGTGCTCGCCACCCGCAACGTCAATACCCTGATCTTCCTCACCGTCATTGCCGTCTCGGCGCTGCTGCTGCTGGCCCTGCTGGAGGCGGTGCGTGGCAGCATCATGCAGCGCGTCGCCACCTGGATCGAGACGCGGGTCGCGCCCGAAGGCTTCGAACGCGCGCTGGAGGCACAGCTCCGCGGCCGCCCCTATCGCATGGAGGCGCTGCGCGACCTGGGCTTCTGCCGCTCCTGGCTCAGCTCGCCCGGCGCGCTCGCCGTCTATGACGTGCCCTGGGTGCCGATCTACCTCGCCGCCATCTTCCTGCTGCACCCGGTGATGGGCTTCATCGCCCTCGGTGGCGCCATCCTGCTGTTCGGCCTGACCGTGCTGAACGAGCTGACCACCTCCGAGCTGCTGAAGCGCGCCAACACCGCCACCATGATCGGCCAGCGCCGCGCCGACGCCATCGGCCGCAATGCCGAGGTGATCGACAGCATGGGCATGGCCCCGGCGGTGATGCGCCGCTGGCGCCAGGCCACCGCCGAGGCGCTGCTGCCGCAGGAGAAGGCCGCCGGCCGCGCCGCCATCCTGCTCTCGGTCACCAAGTTCCTGCGCCTCGTCGTCCAGCTCGCCATCCTCGGCGCCGGCGCCTATCTGGTGCTGCAGCAGGAGCTGACCTCGGGCGCCTCGATCGCCGGCTCGATCATCATGGGCCGCGCCCTGGCTCCGGTCGAGCAGCTGATCGGCGGGTGGAAGGGTCTGGTGCAGTGCCGCCAGGCGCTGAAGCGGCTGACCGCCTTCCTGACCCTGCCGCGCCTGCGCCCGCCCGGCCTGCCGCTGCCCGAGCCCACCGGCCGCCTGACCGCCGAGCGCGTGTCCTATGCCCTGCCCGGCCAGGCCGTGCCTATCATCAAGGGCGTCGCCTTCGGCCTGGATGCCGGCGAGAGCCTGGCCGTGATCGGCCCCTCCGCCGCAGGCAAGACCACGCTGATCCGCCTGCTGATCGGCACGCTGGCCCCCTCCTCCGGCACGGTCCGGCTGGACGGCGCCGACGTCTACACCTGGCAGCGCGAGGATTTCGGCCGCCATCTCGGCTACCTGCCGCAGGATGTCGAGCTGTTCGACGGCACGGTGTTCAGCAACATCGCCCGCATGGGGGATGCCGCGCCGGAGCAGGTCTTCGCCGCCGCCAAGCTGGCTGGCTGCCATGAGATGATCCTGCGCCTGCCCGCGGGGTATGACACCGAGATCGGCGATGGCGGCCAGCACCTCTCCGGCGGCCAGCGCCAGATGATCGGCCTTGCCCGTGCCCTGTTCGGCGAGCCCAAGCTGGTGGTGCTGGACGAGCCCAACTCCAACCTCGACGGCGACTCGGAAGCCGCGCTCCAGCGCGCGCTGGACGGGCTGAAGGCCCGCAACTGCACCGTGGTGCTCGTCTCGCACCGCCCGGCCCTGGTGCAGGGTGTGGACAAGGTGCTGCTGCTCAAGGAAGGCGCGGTCGAGCTGTTCGGCCCGCGCGCCGAGGTGCTGAAGCGCCTGATGAACGCCCAGCGCCCCGCCCAGGTCGCTGCCGCCCCTACGCCCGCCCGGCTTAATACGCCTCAGTCCGGAGACGCCGCATGAGCGTAACCACCCTCCCCCCGAGCGGCACGAGCGGCGCCGTCGATCGCGTTCGTGGCCCTGGCCTGCCTCCGCTCTCCGCACCCGAGCCGCTGCTCGACACCCCACGCCCGCGCACCCGTGGCGTCATGCTGTTCGGCCTGCTGGCCACCGTCATCTTCATCGGTGGCTTCTCGGCTTGGTCATTCATGGCGCCGCTGGCCGAGGCGGCGATCGCCCCCGGACAGATCCGCAGCGAGGGCAACCGCCGCATCATCCAGCATCTGGAAGGCGGCATCGTGCGCGAGATCCTGGCTCGCGACGGTGACAAGGTGAAGGCTGGCCAGGTGCTGATGCGGCTGGACGACTTGCAGTCTGATGTCGGGCTCGAGACGTTGCGGATGCAGCGATGGGCGCTGCTGGCGCAGGATGCCCGGCTGGCCGCCGAGGCCGCCGGCGCCACTGAGATCCGCTTCCCCGACGACCTGCGCAACAACAGCGACCCGCGCGCGCTGGAGGCGATGACCGGCCAGCGCACCCTCTTTGCCGCCCGGCAGATGAGCCTGAACAGCCAGCTCCAGGTGCTGGAGGCGCGCATTGCCCAGCATGAGGCGACCGCCAGCTCCGCCGCCGGCCAGATCGACAGCCAGCGGCGGCAGCTTGCGCTGATCCGGCGCGAGGAGCAGGACGTCGAGACCCTGGTGAAGCAGGGGCTGGAGCGCATGCCCCGGCTGCTCGGCCTGCAACGCAACATTGCCTCGTTCGAAGGCAACATGGTGGACCTGCAGGGGCAGGTCGAGCGCGCCCGCGCCTCGATCGAGGAAGCGCGCAACCAGATGAAGCAGACCCGTGACCAGCGGATGGCCGAGATCGGCACCGAGGCACGGGATGTGCGCGCCAAGCTGAACGAGGCCGAGGAGAAGCTGCGCGCCGCTCACGACACCCAGACGCGGCGTGAGATCGTCGCCCCCGAGGACGGCACCGTCATCGCCAGCCGCTATTTCAATGAGGGCGCGGTGGTGCGCCCCGGCGAGACGGTGATGGAACTGGTGCCGGCCGCGGATCGCCTGGTGGCCGAGGTGCAGCTTTCGCCCAACGACATCGACGTGGTCTACCCCGGCCTCGAGTCGGAGATCCGCCTGCCCGCCTTCAAGCAGCGTCTGGTGCCCTTCCTGCACGGCCACGTGACCTACGTCGCCAGCGACGTGACGCAAGACGAGCGCACCCGTGCAAGCTACTATCGCGTGCAGGTCGTGGTGGACCAGGACCAGCTGAACCGGCTGGAGAACGTCCAGCTGCGCGCCGGCATGCCTGTCGAAGCGCAGATCCAGATCGGCTCCCGCTCCTTCTTCCGCTATATGGCGCAGCCGATCATTGATAGCTTCCACCGCGCCTTCCACGAGCAGTAAGACTTCAGGAGAGTTGCCTTGAGCCAGAATTCCTCCGTCCTCTTCGCCGACGGCGTGCTGGAAGCCAGTGTGCATTATGGCGTCACCCGGATCACGCTGGCGCAGAGCGGCAGCGATGGAAAGCCGGTGCCGTGCGGTCAGCTGGTCATTCCCGTGGTCCAGCTGCCGGCCTTCACCAACAGCCTGATGACGCTGCTGAAGCAGATCGACAGCAAGGTGAAGCAGGCGCAGCAGGCCCAGCAGGGCGCGGCCCCTGCGGTGCAGTCGGAAGAGCCTGCCCCAGAGGCGGCGCCGGGCTCCTTCCGCTTCTCCGGCTGAACCCTGGCCAGGATGCCAGCCCGGCTATGGCGCGCGGCCTGCCTGGCGCTTGGCCTCGCCGTTCTGGCTGGGCCGGCCCTCGCTGCGGATGCCCGTCCCTGGGCGGCGGTGGCCGCACCGGCGGCGGGCGCACCGCGCATCGTCGGGGCGCATGGCCTCGGCTGCATCGCGGGCGCGGCCATGCTGCCGGCGGAGGGTCCTGGTTGGCAGGTCATTCGCCTCTCGCGGAACCGCTTCTGGGGCCATCCGGACCTGGTGGCCTACCTGCGTGACCTCGCCGGCCGGGCGCGGACGGCCGGGCTCCCCACCCTCTGGATCGGCGATCTCGGCCAGCCGCGCGGCGGACCGCTGCCCTGGGGCCATGCCAGCCATCAGATCGGCCTCGACGCCGACATCTGGTTCGACCTTTCCCCCAAGCCGCTCCTTTCGACCGAGGCCCGCGAGCATGTCGAGGTAGCCTCGCTGGTGCGGCCGGACGGAATGGCGGTCGACCCGGCCCGCTTCACGCCCGCCCATGTCGCGCTGATCCGCCTCGCAGCCCACCACCCGGCGGTTGACCGCATCTTCGTCAATCCCGCCATCAAGCAGGCGCTCTGCGCGGCGCAACCCGAGGCGCCCTGGCTGCACCGGGTACGGCCCTGGCGCGGGCATGATGCCCATATGCATGTGCGGCTGCGCTGCCCGCCCGGGCAGCCGGAATGCCGTGATCAGGCGCCCATTCCGGCCGGGAATGGCTGTGATGCCAGCTTGGCCTGGTGGTTCACCACCGAGGCCCGCCACCCGCCCCGCAGCACGGCACCTGCGGCGCCCGAGCCGCCGATGCCTGCCGCCTGCGCCGGCATCCTGAAGGCACCCTGACCTAGCGACAGGTTCAGGCGCCGCCCCGCAGACGCAGGGCCAGGGCCGGGTCGTCCGTCGCCATGGCATCGACACCGAGCGCCAGTGCCTTGCCGATGCTCTCCGCATGGTTGGCGCCCCAGACGCCGATCTGCAGGCCCGCGCCCCGCAATGCCTTGGTCAGCTCCGCGTCCAGGGTGCCAATCTCGGTCTCCACCATGTCGAAGCCATGCGCGCGAGCCACCCCGATCACCCCGGCCGCGCCGATCCGGTGCAGCAGCGCGGCCTCGAACAGCCAGATCGTGCCCGCCAGCCCACCGGCCGCAGCCGCCTCAGCCACCAGCGGCGCGTCGAAGCTGATAAGGCGGCTCTGATCACGGATGCCGGCATGGTCCAGCACCGCCAGGGTGCGCGGCACCAGCGCGCGGTCGGGAGCGCCGTCCCGGAGTGTCTTGACTTCCACCTGCAGCTGCTGGTCCTGACCCTGGAACAGTGCGGCGACTTCAGCGAGCAGCGGCACGCGGCTTCCGCCCGCCCCGCGCAGCCTGAGGCCGGCAAGGGTCTCGGCATCCTGTGCGGCGACCGCGCCTCGTCCTTCCGTCGTCCGCTCCAGCACTGCATCGTGGATGACCACGGGCACGCCATCCGCGCTCAGGTGGATGTCGCACTCGCACTGTTCGATGGGCAATGCCAGGCTGTTGCGGAAGGCCTCCAGGCTGTTCTCCGGCCAAAGGAAGGCCCCGCCCCGATGGCTGACAATGGCGGTCGGACCGGTAAACGGCATGGCTGAAGCTTGCCTCCGGGGCTCGCCTCGCGCAAGAATGTTGTTGGTAATCTCATCACGCAACCCCCGCCACGAGGTCGTGACATGCCCCTTTTGCTGGTTGCCCACGATCAGGCGCCCGATGGTACAGCGGCACTCGAAGACGCCGTATGGCAGCTTGCCGAATCCCATCTGGTTCTGTCCGGTTCGCTGATCGTGGAGAGTCCGGTCTCGCCGAAATACCTGCTTGAGCACCTGCGGGGGGCGCTCCGGCGGGGCGGGCGGAGTGGGGCGCTGCTCGTCACGCCCCTCACCGCCGCCAGCTGGGACGGGCTTTCCGCCGATGCCGAGGAATGGATTCGCGCACGCATGTCGTGAGGCGACGACCGGGCGCGCCAGGAAGGCCGTGGCGTCATGGGAGAGGAGTGATGAGGGGAGGGATCGCCGGGCCTGCCCGGCGGCTTGCGCGGGAATTGCAGCGCCAGGGGAGAGACCTCCTGCTGGCGGGCTTGCTCGCGCTGGGCCTTGGTGGTGCCGCATCGGCGGCAGAGCGGGGCCCGAACGGCATTGAGCTCAAGGTGGTCGGCGGCCTTGCCGACGTGTCGCAGTTCTCGCGCTACGAGCAGCCCTTCTGGCGTAACCGCATCACCGAACTGACGCATGGCCGGGTGCATGCCGAGATCCAGCCCTTCGACCGCGCCGGCTTCCGGGCCGAGGAAATGCTGCCGCTGATGCGCCTGGGCGTAGTGCCCTTCGGCACCGCGCTGATCGCGGTCGTGTCCAGCGAGGAACCCGAGTTCAACGCGGTGGATCTGCCGGCGCTGAACCCTGACATTTCCACCCTGCGCGAGACCGTACGGCTCTACCGTCCGCACCTGCGCGAGATCCTGCGCGAGCGCTACGACGTCGAACTGCTGGCCGTCTACACCTATCCCGCCCAGGTCACCTGGTGCACCCGCCCCTTCAGCAGCCTCGGTGATCTCGCCGGGCGCCGCATCCGCACGTCCTCCGTCGGCCAGGCCGAGATGTTCGAGGCGCTCGGCGCCACCTCAGTGGTGATCCCTTTCGCCGAGACCGTGCCGGCGATGAAGGCGGGGGTGGTGGAATGCGCCGTCACCGGCACGCTGCCCGGCAACAATATCGGCCTGCCGCAGGTGACCACGCATGTGCATGCCATGGCGGTGACCTGGGGTGTTTCCGTCTTCGCCGCCAACATCGCCGCCTGGAAGGCCCTGCCGCCCGAGATCCGGCAGCCCATCCGCGACGGCCTTGCCAAGCTTGAGGCCGACATCTGGGACGGCGCCGACCGGGAGACCGGGGAGGGCCTTGACTGCAATGCGGGGCGCCCGTCCTGCGTCAATGGCGTGCCCGGCCACATGACGGTGGTTCCGGTGACGCCGGAGGACATCGCCCGTCGCCGCAAGCTTCTGACGGACACCGTTCTGCCGCGCTGGATCGACCGCTGTGGCCAGGACTGCGCCGGCGCCTGGAACACCTATCTCGGCCCCGCCATGGGCATCATGGCGACCGGCCCCTGACATGCAGCAGTTCCGCCGCATCCGGATCGCCATCCTGCTCGCCGCGGCGGCGCTGCTCTTCGCGCAATGGTTTGCCACATCCTTGCTGGTCGGCCGGGCACGGGAGGCCGCGCTGGCGGGGGCCGCCGGCACCGTGCAGCGCGTGGCGCATGCGGTGGAGGCGTCGCTTAACCGCAACTTCGTGCAGGTGGATGCGATGTTGGCGGGGCTGCCCGCCATCCTGGCACCCCTGGCGGGCGGGGGCGAGCTGAACGCCGCCCTGGCCAACCGGGTGCTGCGGGAGCTGAACAACCAGAACTTCACCTTCCGCGACGTCCTGCTGGTGGGGGCGGATGGCAGGCCGGTCGCAGCCGGCCTGACGGTATCGCGCCGCCGGCGGCTGCCCCCGGCGGTCACGGCTTCCTTCTTCTCCAGTGGGCCGCGCGCGGGCGCCGTATTGATCGGCGGCCCCTTCCGCAACCCGGCGAGCGGCGAGTGGTCGCTCTACATGGCGCGCCAGGTGACGCTGCCCGACCTTGGGCAGTTGCTGGCGGTGGCCGAACTGCCCGTGCCCGTGCTCGGCTCGCTGCTGGCGGCCGGCGGTGTTGGCGCCGGGCTGCGCACCACCATGGAGCGTGACGACGGCACCCTGCTGGCCAGCCTGCCGCATGACGAAACGCTGATCGGCACGCGGCTCTCGCCCTCCTCCGCAGAGCGTCTGCAGGAAACGGGCGGCGCACCGCGAGAGGCACTGAGCCGCCACGACCAGTCGCCGGTGATCACGGCGCAGCGCCCCCTGCTCTATCCCACGCTGGCAATCTCGACGAGCATGTCGGTCGAGGCTGCCCTGGCCGACTGGCAGAAGGAGCGGTTCCGGGCGCTGAGCATCTCGGCGGGCTTCGCCCTGCTGGTGGCTGCGCTGGTGGCCGCGATGCTCCTGGCCCTGCGCCAGCGTGAGCGTGTCGAGACCGAGCGCAACCGTTGGCGCGCCATGCTGGAGAATGCTCTCGACTCCATGACCGACGGCTTCGTCATGTGGGACGCGGACGACCGGCTGGTGGCCTGCAACGCGCGCTACAAGGACTTCTATCGGGTGAGCGCCCCCTTCATCCAACCTGGGGCACATTTCGACGACATCATGCGCGAGGGCTTCCTGCGCGGGCAGTATCCTCAGGCGGGCGAGGACCTCGAGACCTTCCTTCAGGGCATGCGCAACTGGCACCGTGGCAACCGGCCGCCGATGGAGCGGCTGCTGCCGGACGGACGCTGGGTGCTGGTGACGGAGCGCGCCACGCCCGGCGGTGGAACCGTGGGCATCCGCACCGACATCACCGAGCTGAAGCATGCCATGCAGGAGCTGGCGGAGGCACGCGACGCCGCCGCCGCCGCCGGCGAGGCGAAAAGCCAGTTCCTGGCGCGGATGAGCCACGAATTGCGCACGCCACTGAACGGCATCCTGGGCTTCGCGCAGGTGCTGGTGAATGATGCCCGGCTGGCAGCGGACCAGCGCGAGCAGCTCCGCACCCTCTACGAGGCAGCGCGCCATCTGCTGGAACTGGTCAACGGGCTGCTCGACCTCTCGAAGATCGCCGCGGGCCGGCTGGAGTTGCACCCTGCCCCTACCCCGCTGCTGCCGCTGCTGGAGCGCAGCGCAGCGCTGCTGGCTCCAGAGGTGCAACGGAAGGCGCAGCGCTTCAGCCTGGAGGTGGCGCCGGGTACGCCGGAGGCCGTGCTGGTGGATGCCACCCGGCTGCGGCAACTGGTACTCAACCTGCTCTCCAACGCCGTGAAGTTCACGCCGCCTGGCGGCCGGGTGACGCTGCGTGCGCGGCCGCGGCATGGCGGCGCGGGCATCCGCATCGAGGTGGAGGATACCGGCCCCGGCGTGCCGGCGGCGCAGCGCCATCTGCTGTTCCGCGACTTCGTCCAACTCGCCACCCCAGGGGCAGCCAGTGAGGGAATGGCTTTCGGCACCGGTCTCGGCCTGTCCATCGCGGCGCAGCTTGCCGAGCTGATGGGGGGCCAGATCGGCTGCGAAAGCGAGCCGGGCCAGGGCGCCCTCTTCTGGGTCGAATTGCCTCTGCCCACCGCGGCTCCCTTGGCTCAGCTTCCCGCGCCACAGGACGATCTGGCCGCCCCGCCACGCCCCGCCACCGCCGCGCCGATGCGCATCCTGGTGGCGGACGACGTCCCGGCCAACCGGCTGGTGGCCCGCGCCATGCTCACCAGCGCGGGGCATCACGTCACCTGCGTTGAGGATGGTGCCGCCGCTCTGGCCGCGGTGCAGCAGAGCAGCTTCGACGTGGTGCTGATGGATCTCCAGATGCCGGTCATGGACGGGCTGGAGGCAACGCGCCGCATCCGCGCGCTGCCGGCGCCACGGAACGGCGTGCCGGTGCTGGCGGTGACTGCCTCGGCCATGCCGGAGCAGGTGGAAGCCTGCCATGCGGCTGGCATGGACGGCCATCTTGCGAAACCGATCGACCGCGAGACGCTGCTGCGCATGATCCAGCGCTTTGCCGAGGCGCACCCTGGGCAAACCGGCCGCTCCGTCGCAGGGACGGGGGCGCCCGCCATGCTGCTCGACCGCACCGTCGGGGATGTGCTGGTCGCCGAGCTGGGCGATGCCGCGCCCGCCGTGCTGCAGCAGTTCGTCGTGGAGCTGGAAAGTGGCCAGGAGAGCCTTGCGGCCCTGCTGGCGGAGCCAGACACGGAGGCCATCCGCGCCGCGAACCATCGGCTCGCCGGTGTGGCCCGCACAATGGGTGCGCGGAAGATGGCAGACGCCCTGGAGGCACTGCGGCGGGCGGTTGCCACCGGAGAGCCGCCGCTTGCCGCGCTGCTCGCTGTGCAGGCGGCGGTGGAGGATACGCTCCCGGCGCTGCGTGCGTGGGTGCAGCAGGTGGACGCCCGAGCCGAGCCCGGCGCAGGTCGCTAGGCCCGGGCGACAGCCGACCTGCGACTCAGCACAGGGTGGCGATCCGCTCCCTGAGCAGCAGGAAAAAGGCGTCGGCGTCGAGCGTCTCCAGCAGGCGCGCATTCGCCGGGGCATCGCTACGGTTCCAGCGGTCGATGCGGGTCCGTCCTCGGTCCGCCCCTTCGCAGACCACCGAAGTCGCCACCGGGCGGTGGGTGAACAGACCGGGCGCCACCAGCCAGGCCACCGCGCAGGGGTCGTGCAGCGGCGCGCCACGATGTGCGAAGCGGCGCGAGGGCGGCAGCGCGGCAAGGATATCCGTGCAGGCGCGCAGGCAGGCCCCGCCTGCTCCCGCCCGCAGCGCCGCGACACGCTCCGGCGTCACCAGCGCCTGCGCGGTCAGATCGAGGGTGGCGAGCGTCACCGGGCGGCCGCAGCCGAGCAGGATGGCCAAGGCCTCCGGGTCCATGGCCGCATTGAACTCGGCGCCCGCAGTCCAGTTCCCCTCGCCGACCGCGCCGGTCATCAGCACGATTTCCGCCACGCGTCCGGCCAGCGCCGGCTCCGTGGCCAGTGCCAGGGCCAAGTTGGTCGCCGGGCCGAGGCCGACCAGCGTCACCGACTCCGGCGCGGCGGCGCGCAGGCGCTCGCGGATCGCATCGGCGGCAAGACCTGGCGTGGCGGGCGGCCCCTCAGGCAGCACCACGCCGCCCAGCCCGTCCGTTCCGTGCACCCGCGTCTCCGAGCGGAACACTCCGATCAGCGGCCGGTCCGCACCGCCGACCACCGGCACCCTGGCACCCGCCAGCCCGAGCACGGCGCGTGCATTGGGCAGGGTCAGCTCCAGCCCGACATTGCCGCCGGCCACGGTGACGAGCTGAAGGTCGATCTCCGGCGAGGCCAGCGCCAACCAGAGGGCGATGGCGTCATCCGTGCCGGGATCGCAATCGAGCAGGACGGGGCGGCTCATGCCTCGCCCTCTACCGCCAACTCGGCCTCGACGATGCTGGCCAGGAAGGCGGCGCCATGCGGCAGGGC